>Ga0114129_10003809_pt1 | contig 21256 bp, 21 predicted proteins | sample RhiMetdeltSRZDD1_FD_80071 | JGI IMG/M metagenome (GOLD analysis project Ga0114129, IMG submission 80071) | Populus rhizosphere microbial communities from Tennessee, USA - Rhizosphere MetaG P. deltoides SRZDD1 (version 2) (version 2) | ecosystem: Host-associated > Plants > Roots > Rhizosphere >... | reverse complement strand
CCGCATCGCCGCGGCGCTGTCGCCGTCGAGCGAGCCGAAGTTGCCCGAGCCGTCGATCAGCGGATAGCGCAGCGAGAACGGCTGCGCCATGCGCACGAGCGTTTCGTAGAGCGCCGCGTCGCCGTGCGGGTGGTAGCTCCCCATGACGTCGCCGACGACCTTCGCGCACTTGCGGTGCTTCACGTCGGCCGTCAGGTTCTGCTGCCACATCGTGTAGAGGATGCGGCGCTGCACCGGCTTGAGGCCGTCGCGCACGTCCGGCAGCGCGCGCGAGGTGATCACCGACAGCGCGTAGTTCAGGTACCGGGTCTGCGCCGCCTCGTGCAGCGGGACGACGTCGGGTCCGCCCGGGGGTGGCGGCGGCGATTTGCTTTCGGGAAGATCGAAGAGGGTGGGGCCGGATCGGCGTTTGGCCATTTACGAATCTACGAATTTACGAATTGACGAATTTATTGATCAATTGAACCATCAAATTCGTAAATTCGTAATTTCGTGAATTCGTAAATCTCATATCGCGATCATTTTTCCCGGATTCATTCGATTCTCCGGGTCGAGCGCGCGTTTGATCGCCTTCATGACCTCGAGCGACTCGCCGTGCTCAGCCTCGAGGTACGCCATCTTGCCGACGCCGACGCCGTGCTCGCCGCTGCACGTGCCGCCCATCGCGAGCGCGCGCGCGACGAGCCGCGCGTTCACGTCCTTCGCCTTCTGCAGCTCCGCCGGATCGTCGGGGCTCATCGGAAAGATGAGATGAAAGTTGCCGTCGCCGACGTGGCCCACAAGCGGCGCCAGGATACCGGCCTTCTGCACGTCGGCGCGCGTCTCGAGCACGCACTCGGCAAGACGCGAGATGGGGACGCAGACGTCCGTCGTCCACGGCTTGCAGCCGGGACGAAGCGCGACCGCCGCGTAGAACGCGTTGTGTCTCGCGGCCCACAGCTTCGAGCGCTCCTCGGTCGTCGTTGCCCATTGAAAATCGCGGCCGCCGTTCTCGGCGGCGATCTCCTGCACCGCTGTGGCGCTTTCGGTGACAGCGTCGTTGCTGGTTCCGTGAAATTCGAAGAAGAGCGTCGGCTTCAGCACGCAGTTCAGCTTCGAGTAGCGGTTCACCGCGTCGAGCTGTGCTTCGTCGAGCAACTCGATGCGCGCGACGGGAATCCCGAGCTGAATCGTCGTGATGACCGTCTGCACCGCGCCTTCCATCGTGTCGAACGGGCAGACGGCCGCGGAGACCGCTTCCGGGAGCCCGAACAGCCGAACGGTGATCTCGGTGATCACGCCGAGGGTTCCCTCCGAGCCCACGAACAGGCGCGTGAGGTCGTACCCAGCGGCTGACTTACGAGCGCGACTGCCGGTGTGAATGATGCGGCCGTCCGCGAGGACGACGGTCAAACCGAGCACGGCCTCGCGCATCGTGCCGTAGCGCACTGCCGTCGTCCCCGACGCGCGCGTCGCGGCCATCCCGCCGATGGTCGCATCCGCACCCGGATCCACCCAGAAGGCGAGCCCCTTGTTGTTCAACACCTTGTTCAATGCCCGATGCGTGAGGCCGGCTTCAACGGTTGCGTCGAGGTCGTCGGCATTGACCGCGAGCACGCGCGTCATCCTCGAAAAATCGATCGACACGCCCCCGCTGAACGCGTTGACATGTCCTTCGAGCGACGATCCGATGCCGAACGGCACGACGGGCGCGTGATGGCGCGCGGCCACCTTCATGATGGCGCTCACATCGTCCGTGCTCGTCGGAAAGACGACGACGTCAGGGGCGGCGTGGTCGTGCCACGACTCGCCGTGGCTGTGATGCTCGAGCTGGGTCGGATTCGTCGTGCAGCGATCGCCGACCAGCGCGCGCAGGTCCGAGACGAGCGCCTCGCGCGCCGGCGGGGACAGGACCGAGGGCATCCAGCGATTGTATTATTTGTGATTTGCGATTAGTGATTTGTGATTGGTGATTTGCGATTCCAACAAAGGCACCAGGGAACGTGATCAACAATCACGAATCACAAATCGCGAATCACACAATCATGAATCACGAATAGGGAGAGCACATGAACTGTTATGGCGGCAAGGATCTCGCGCGCGCGTATCGGACCGTCCGCGAGAACACGATCAAGGTTGCGGAGGACATCCCCGAGTCGAAGCTCGACTTCGCACCGGCGCCTGGCGTGCGGACGGTCCGCCAGATGCTGACGCACATCGCGCTCTCGGATTCGTTCTCGTCCGTCCACAAGGAAAAGCGGACCAACTTCGACGGCGTCAACTTCCCCGCGCTCGTCGCACAGATGCAGGCCGACGAGGCCAAGCCGCGCACGAAGGCGGAGTTGATCGCACTGCTCAAGGAGCGCGGCGAGGCGACCGCGACGTGGCTGGAATCGCTCAGCGACGAGTTCCTCGCGGAGCCGTTCACGCAGCCCCGGGGGACGGGCACCAAGAGCCGGTTCGAGATGATCATGGGCATGAAAGAGCACGAGATGCATCACCGCGCCCAGCTGATGCTGATCGAGCGGATGCTCGGCATCACGCCGCATCTGACCCGCGCGATGCAGGAGCGCTTCGCGGCGGCGCAGGCTCGGTCATAGTGGCCGAATCGGTGTTTACGAAGAAGACGCTGGCGTTCCTGCGGGCGCTCAAGCGGAACAACGATCGCGAGTGGTTCCGCGCGCGGAAGGCCGACTACGAGGAGCACGTCCGAGGTCCGATGGTCGCGCTCCTCGGGCGGCTCGCCCGCGATCTGCCGGCGTTCGCGCCCGACCTGGTGTCGGATCCGCGCGTGTGTCTCTTCCGCATCTATCGAGACACGCGGTTCAGCGCCGACAAGCGGCCGCTGAAGACCAACATCGCCGCGCACTTGCCGTCGGGGAAGTTCCCGAAGGGTGAAGGCGCGGGGATGTACCTCGAGGTCGCGCCGCAGTGGGTCTGGGTCGGCGGCGGCATCTACATGCCTTCGTCAACCGAACTGCACGCGATCCGCGCCACCATCGCGGACAATCACCGGAAGTTCCACCGCGTGGTCACGGCGCCGGCCTTTCGAGCGGCCGTCGGCGGGCTCGGCGGCGACCAGCTGACGCGGGTGCCTCGCGGCTACCTGAAGGATCATCCGGCCGCCGATTACCTGCGGCACAGGCAGTTCATCGGCGGGCGCGAATATCCGGCGGAGTTCGCAATCAGCCCGCGTTTCTATCCGGAGCTGCTCTCGGTGTTCCGCGGCATCGCGCCGCTCGTCGGCTTTCTCAACGAGGCCATCATCACCAGGTCCAGCGACACCCGCGAATTCGCCCGCTCGCTCGCGGGATAATCGCCGGATGCCGATCGCGCCGGCGGACGAGTATCGAGCACGTCTCTCCGCCCGGCGCGAGACTCACGCGCGCCTGTCGCGCGTCGACGAGCGGTTCAGCTACGCGCGCCTTGCCGTGTTTGCGATCGCCGTTCTCCTGGGCATCGGGGCGTGGCGCGGCTGGATGGCACCCTGGTGGATCGCGCTGCCGGTCGTCGCCTTTCTTGTGCTCGTCGTGAAGCACGACGCGATCGTCAGGCGGCGCGATGCCGCGGCGCGCGCGATCGCGTTCTACGATCGCGGCCTCGCGCGCATCGAAGACCGGTGGGCCGGCGGTGGCGAGCCGGGCGAGCGGTTTCGCAATCCGGATCATCTCTACGCCAACGATCTCGACCTGTTCGGGCCGGCATCGCTGTTCGAGCTGTTGTCGATCGCCCGCACGCGTGCCGGCGAGGACACCTTGGCGGCGTGGCTGCTCACTCCCGCGGCGCCGGAAGAAATTCGAGCGCGCCAGGAGGCGACGCAGGACCTGACGGCGAGGCTCGATTTGCGGGAAGCGTTGTCGCTTGCGGGAACTGATGTGCGCGCCGCGGTTCACAGCGATGCGCTGGTCGCGTGGGCCGAAGGGCCGGCGCTCCTCGGCAGCAGCTGGCTCCGTCCAGCGGCGGTTCTGCTCACGGTCGCGGCAATCGCGTCCATAGCGCTCTGGATCGCGACCGCCAATTCGATTCCCGTGCTTGCGATCGTCACCGCGGAGATCGCCTTCTCGTGGCCGCTCCGCGAGCGGATCCTCAAAGCGCTGCACGGAGCCGACGGCGCCGCCCGCGACCTCGACGTGCTTGCGGTCGTCCTTGCGCGGCTCGAGGAAGAGACGTTCAATGCCGATCGCCTGAGATCGCTGCAGGGGCGGCTGACGCATGGGCCCAGGTTCATCCATCGGCTGCACTGGTTCGTCGAGCTGCACGACTGGCAGCACAATGCGATCTTCGCCGTGCTCGCGGCCCCGCTGCTGTGGGGAACGCACCTGGCGCTCGCCATCGAGGCGTGGCGGCGCGCGCACGGACGTCACGTCCGCGAATGGCTGCTCATCTCGGGCGAGTTCGAGGCGCTGGCGTCGCTGTCGGCCTACCGTTACGAACACCCTGGGGATCCCTTTCCCGACATCGACGCCGCCGGGCCGCGGCACGCGATATACGACGGGGAGGCGCTCGGCCACCCGCTGATACCGGCGGCGCGGATGATCCGGAACGACATCCGCCTGGGCGACGCGGACCGCCTGGGCGGCGCGGACCTTTCAGGTCCGCGGAGTCCCCAGCTCCTCGTCGTCAGCGGCTCCAACATGTCGGGCAAGAGCACGCTGCTTCGGACGGTCGGCATCAACGCGGTGCTGGCGTTTGCGGGCGCGCCGGTGCGCGCGCGGCGCCTGCGCATCGCGCCGCTCCGCATCGGCGCGACGCTCCGAATCCAGGATTCGCTGCAGGAGGGACGCTCGCGCTTCTACGCGGAAATCAGCAGGATTCGAGAGCTCGCGGACCTCGCCGCCGGTCCCGTGCCGCTGCTCTTCCTGCTCGACGAGCTCCTGCACGGCACCAACTCGCACGATCGCGCGGTCGGCGCCGCCGGCATTCTCACCGTGCTCCTCGATCGCGGCGCGATCGGGTTGATTACCACGCACGACCTCGCGCTCACCGACGTTGCGGCCACGCTCGGCGCCCGCGCCGCCAACGTGCACTTCGACGACCGGTTCGAGGCCGGGGAAATCGTGTTCGATTACGTCATGAAGCCGGGGCCCGTCACCCGCAGCAACGCGATTGCGCTGATGCGGGCGGTTGGTCTCGACGTCCCCCTCGACCTCGCTCGGGACAGGCAGGATTGACATGGCCGACACCACCGCCGCAGCAACCTACGGAAGCTACCTGAAGATTGACGAGCTGCTCTCGCTGCAGCAGCCGCGGTCCGAAGGACCCGAGCACGACGAGCTGCTCTTCATCATCATTCACCAGGTCTACGAGCTCTGGTTCAAGGAGCTCCTGCACGAGTTCGATCACGTTGCGCGCCTGCTGACCGGTGACGAGTCGCATCGCGCCCAGCACACGCTCAAGCGGATCCTCACCATCCTGAAGGTCATGGTCGCGCAGCTCGACATCCTCGAGACGATGACGCCGCTGGAGTTCCTCAGCTTCCGGGCACGTCTCGAGGCGGCGAGCGGGTTTCAGTCGGACCAGTTCCGCCAGATCGAATTCATGCTCGGCGCAAAGAACGAGGAGGCGATTGCACGCTTCGCCGAGCCGAGCCGCGCGCGCGAGGCGCTGACGCGCCGCTATCAGTCGCCGACATTGTGGGATGCGTTTCTGCACTACCTGTCGCGGGAGGGGTATCGGGTGCCGCCGGCGATGCTGTCGCGCAACGTCACCGCCAGCCCGGAGCCGTCGCCCGAGATCCAGGCGATCCTCATCGAGGTCTACCGCACCGATCCGAAGAATGCGGCGCTGTGCGAGCGGCTCGTCGATCTCGATGAGGGGCTGCAGGAGTGGCGGTACCGGCACGTGAAGATGGTCGAGCGGACGATCGGCACGAAGCGTGGCACCGGCGGCTCCAGCGGCGCCCCGTACCTCGCGGGTACGCTCGGCAAGCCGTTGTTCCCGGACCTCTGGGACATTCGAGGCCACCTCTGAGCCATCCGCTCGCGGCACACTACTCGCGGTTCCGGGTGAGCGAGCGCATCCTGCTCACCGGGCACTCGCATCAGGCATGGCCGGATGTCGGCTTCGAGGCGCAGCAGCGCGCGTGGCTCGACGCAGCGGAATTGGTCGACGACAAGTGGGAGCGCGCCGCGATGCAGGCCGGCAAGGTGCGCGCGGGGTTCGGGCGGCTGCTGGGAGACTCGCCTGGCAACATCGCGCTCGGCCAGAACACGCACGAGCTCGTCACGCGCTGGCTGTCGGCGCTTCCGATCCGCGACCGTCATCGCATCGTCACGACGAGCGGCGAGTTCCATACGATCCGCCGGCAGCTCGATCGGCTCGCCGAGGAGGGCGTCGACGTGGTGCGGGTGCCGGCGCGGCCGGTCGACGACCTCGCGGAGCGTGTCGCCCGCGCGATCGACAATCGCACGCTCGCGGTCATGATGTCGTCGGTCCTGTTCGAGACGGCGGAGATCGTAACGGGGCTGGATCGCGTCGCGGATGCGTGCGGCAGGCATGGCGCGTCGCTCCTTGTCGACGCCTATCACCACCTCAATGTCGTGCGGTTCGATCTGCGGTCGATGGGCCTGGAGAACGCGTTCGTCACGGGTGGCGGCTACAAGTACTGTCAGCTCGGCGAGGGGAACTGCTTCCTGCGAGTCCCGCCGGGCACCGCGCTTCGTCCGATCCTCACGGGCTGGTACGCCGAGTTCGAAGCGCTCGCGAACACGCACACCAACGCCGTTCCGTATTCCGCCGGAGCCGGCGCGTTCGCCGGGGCGACCTACGACCCGACGTCGCACTATCGGGCGGCGGCTGTGTTCGACTTTCATCGCGAGCAGGGACTGACCCCGGAGCGGCTTCGCGAGATCAGCGTGCGACAGGTCGGATTGCTCGCCCGTGAGTTCGCGGCTCTCGACGTCGATCCGTCGATCGCGCAGGTCCGTGAGGTTCCGGCGGAGCGGCGTGCCGGTTTTCTCGCCATCAGGACGCCGCGCGCTCCCGACCTGGCGCGTGCCTTGCGCCAGGCGTCAGTTTTTGCCGACGCGCGTGGCGAGACCCTGCGGCTGGGGCCGGCTCCCTACGTCAGCGATGACCAACTCCGTGCAGCAATTGCCACCTTGAGTCGCCTCATCACCTGACTCGGAGTCGGATACAAGCCGTATGCGAGTCGGAGTCGGATACACGGCGTTTGCGAGTCGGAGTCGGATACGGGCCGTACCTGACTCCGACTCGCGCATGCGGCGTATCCGACTCCGACTCGGAAGCGGCGGACGGGTGTAGCATTCGCGGCGATGGGGAGGATTCCGGCAGGACTCTGGGCGGTTGTGGCCGGCATCGCCGTCGCGACCGCGCTGCTGCTGATGCCCGGGACCGGCCTGCAGGAGCGTCAAGGGCCAATTGACGGCTTCGCCCCCACCAGCATCGCGGCCCAGCGCGACGTCGAGCGACGCCTGACGCGGTTCCCGTCAACGCGCCGCATCGAGGCCGACCATCAGTTCCTGACCGCCGAGCCTCACGTCGCCGGGTCGCCGCGCGATCGCCTGCTCGCCGAGTGGACGCGCGATCAATGGATCGCTGCGGGTCTCGACTCGGCAGAGATCGTCGAGCACGACGTCCTGCTTCCGTATCCGCGGAGCGCGTCGGTCGAAATGATCCCGCCGCATCCGCCTTCGCCCGCTGACACGCGCCTTGGGGGACAAGTCGCGTGGCGCGCGACGCTGCGCGAACAGGCGAACGATCCGATAGCCTTCCATGCGTACGGCGCCAGCGGCGACGTCATCGCGCCGGTGCTGTCGGCCGGCACCGGCACGCCCGCCGAATTCGATCGGCTCGCCGCACGCGGCCTGGACGTGCACGGCAAGATCGTCCTCGTCCGATACCCCGTGCCGTACAGCTATCGCGGATACACCGTCTACCTCGCGCAGCAACGCGGCGCCGCCGCGGTCCTGATGTATGCGGAGACCGCCGACGCCGGCATCCAGCGCGGCGGCGTCGGCTTCGATTTCCTTGCGCCCGGCGATCCGCTGACGCCCGGCTGGACCTCGACGCCGGGCGCTCGACGCCTGCCGCCCGCGGACGCGCCGGCGCTGCCGGCCATCATGAGCGTGCCGATCGCCACCAAGGATGCGCACGCGATCCTCGACGCGCTGCGCGGAGGCGAGGTGACCCTCCGCGTTCGCGTCGACAACGACGAAGCGATCCGTCCGGTCTGGACGGTGATCGGCCGCATCAACGGCTCGACTTATCCCGACCAATGGGTGATCGCGGGCAACCACCGCGACGCGTGGGCCTACGGCGGTGTCGATCCCTCGAGCGGCTCCGCCGTGCTGATGGAAATGGCCAGGGCACTCGGCGCGCTCGCAAAGAGTGGAGCGCGCCCCAGGCGCACCATCCTGCTGGCGAGCTGGGATGCCGAAGAATTCGCGATGACCTCCTCGACCGAATGGGGCGAGCAGCACGAGGTGGAGCTGCGCGAGAAGGCCGTCGCCTATCTGAACGTCGACGCTGCGGTCTCGGGAACTGCTTTCTCCGCGCGCGCCGTTCCGTCGCTTGCGCATCTCGTCGCGTCGACGGCCGGTGTGGCCGACGCCTCGATCGACACGCGCATCGGCGCCGGCTCCGACTACTCGGTCTTCCTGAACTTCGTCGGCATCCCGATCGTGGACATGCGCTTCGAGGGCCCGTACCAGGTCTACCACTCGACGTTCGACACGCATGACTGGGTGTCGCGGGTCGACCCGGGTTTTCTCCGCCACGCGCAGCTGACGCGCATCTGGGCCCTGCTTGCCACACGGCTCGCCAACGCGGATCTCCTTCCGCTCGACCACGTGCGATACGCGAAGCGAATCGGCGATTTCCTCGAGGATGTCGAGCGGCGCTGGGGCACGCCGCTGCAGCTGGCATCGAGCGCCCTCGCGCGATTCGATGCCGCGGCCACCCAACACGCGGCCGCCGCCAGATCCGTCGCCGCCGCGGGGAACGGAGCGACGCTGGAGCTCATCAATCGCGCGTTGATGGCGGTCGAGTCCTCCTTCATCGACCCAGTGGGGCTGAACGGCCGGCCGTGGTTTCGCCACCAGCTGTATGCCCCCGCCTTCACATATCAGCCCGAGGTGCTTCCCCGCCTCGCAGAAGCCGTGGACGCCCGGGATGCCGAGCGTGTCGCCGAAGCGGAACGGCGTCTCGCCGAGGCGCTCGACCGCGCCGCCCAGTGCCTTAAAGTCTTCACAACTTTCGGCGCACCTGGCGCGTCATAATTTCGCCATGAACCACATAGCGGCTTGCCCTGCCGTAGCCGCGCGGCGGCGAAGGCGGGCCCGGCTCGTGCCGGCTCTTTTTGCGCTTGCGCTGGCCGCATCCGCGCCGGCGCTCGTCGCGCAGGCGCGGCAGGGAGGCGCCGGCGCAGGCGCCCAGGGGGGCGCGTTCGGCCAGGGTGGTGGCCGCGGACAGCTCCCTCCCCGCGATCAAACCGGTGGCAACGCGACCGGCGATCAGGCGGCAGGCACGGCGATCATCCGCGGACGCGTTGTCACGGCCGACGGCGGGACGCCCGTCCGCCGCGCACAGGTGCGCGCGCAGTCGGGCGAGCTTCGCGCCAATCGCCTCGTCAACACCGATGCGCAGGGCCGATTCGAGTTCAAGGATCTTCCCGCCGGGCGGTGGACCCTCACCGCGTCGAAGGCCGGATACATGACGCTTCGCTACGGCCAGAAGCGGCCGTTCGAAGCCGGCTCGCCCATCGAGATCGCCGACGGCCAGCTGATGGAGCGCGCCGATTTCGCGCTGCCGAAGGGCGCCGCAATCACCGGGCGCATCTTCGACGAGTATGGTGACGCGGTCGCGAACGCGCGCGTGCAGGTGCTGCGCTATCAGACCGTGCAGGGCCAGCGGCGGCTCAACCCCGCAGGCGGCGGCGACCAGACGGACGACACCGGCTCGTATCGCATCTACGGTCTCGCGCCGGGCGACTACTACATCAGCGCCACGCTGCGCGCGGGCAACGGGCCGTTCATCGACGACAACAACAGCGACACGACGAGCTACGCGTCCACGTATTACCCCGGCACGGGCGCCGTGGCCGAAGCGCAGCGCATCACGCTCGGCATCGGGCAGGAGCAGCCGAACGTGAACTTCGCGCTGCAGCCCGTTCGAACGGTGAAGATCACCGGCACGGCGCTGAGCTCGATGGGCACGGCGCTCACCAACGGGATGGTCACACTGATGCCGGCCGAGGGAATCGGCGGGCCTGGCGGTGGTCCTGCGTTCTTCAACTTCGGCGGCAACGGCCGCGTGCGGCCCGACGGCAGCTTCTCCATTGCGAACGTCTCGCCGGGCAACTACACATTGATGGCGGTCGCGGGCCCGGGCGGCGGACGCGGCGGCGGTTTCGCGCTCCGCATCGGCGGGCCTGGCGGCTTCGATGAAATCGAGATGGCGACGGTGCCGTTGTCAGTGGGGAACGAGGACCTGACCGGCCTGACGATCGTCACGGGCAAAGGCGCGAGCCTCAGCGGCAACGTCGTCGCCGCCGAAGGCTCGGTCGCGAAGCTGAGTACGAACCAGATTCAGATCATGGCGCAGCCGGCCAACGGGCAGTTCCTGCCGGGCCCGCTCGGCAACCGGCCGACGCGCGTCGAAGCCGACGGCACGTTCGTCCTCAGCGGCCTGAACGGCCAGCGGTTCATTCGCGTGAACGGCCTTCCGCAGGAGTGGACGCTGAAGGCCGTGATGCTGAACGGCACCGACGTGACCGACTCCGCGCTCGATTTCCGCGGCAACACCGAAAGCTCCGGCCTGCAGATCATCGTCTCCGACAAGGTCAGCGACCTCAACGGCAAGGTGGCGACCGCGAAGGGCGAGATCACGCGCGATTACACGGTCGTCGTGTTCCCGGACGACCCGGCGAAGTGGACGTTCCCGTCGCGTTTCGTGAAAACCGCGCGAGCAGACCAACAGGGGCAGTTCCGCATCAGGGCGCTGCCGCCCGACGACCGCTATCTCGCCGTCGCGGTCGACTACCTCGAAGACGGCGAGGGAGCAGACCCGCAGTTCCTCGAGCAGATCAAGGGGCGCGCGACGCAGTTCACGCTCGCCGACGGCGAGGCGAAGTCGCTCGACCTGAAGGTCGTCAACCGATAGGCGCGGGCCGTCAGGCGGACCTGAAGGTCCGCCTCTACGGTCGCGCGGGTTGCCTCTAGGGTCGCGCGGGTTACTGGTTCTTTCCGCCCATCTGCACTTCGAAGCCGTCCGGATCCGCGACGTGGAAGCTCCCTTCCGTCGTCCGGATCATCAACCCGCGCCGCTTCAGTTCCGCTTCAACCGCCGGCTTGACGCTCTTGTCCGTATCCCAGCCCGCGAGCGTGTATGCGATGTGATCGATGCCGACCTTGCCGCCCGGCCGAGCGGCCGCGTTGCGCGGAATGATGATGTTGTCGCCGAACGTCAGCCGGCACTGCGTCTTGCCGTCATCATTCGTCACTTTCATGCCGAACAGGCCTGTATAGAAATCGCGCGTTTTCCGGTAATCGGCGACCTGCATGGACACGTGGTTGATGTAGGTCGCGTTTGCCGGGGCGGCCGCGACGGTGGTCTCGGCCGCTGATGCGGCCGTCGCGGCAAGTGCCAGCGTCTGAATGAGCTGGCGACGGGTCACCTTTCCGTGTTCGTAGTCGTGCAGCAGCCTGCCGATGATGTGTTCCATGGGTCACCCTCCTTTCGAGGGGCCCATCCTACACCTGCGCGCGGATGAATCGATCGTAATCCTCGGGGGTGTCGATATCGGTAAAGGCGCCCTCGTCATCCACGTCGACGTTCACCTCTTCGGCCGCGTGGGCGTGGACGACCGGCTTGGCGCCTTTCGACGGATCCGCGCGCCGCAACTCGGCGAAAATCGAGCGGTTGAAGATTACGGGATGGCCGTGGCGGCCGGCGTGGCGCGGCCGGACCAGCGGCGCCTGCGGATGCGCACGGAACGTGTCGAGCACCGTGCGGACCGTGGAGGGAGCAATGAGCGGCAGGTCGACCAGCGTCACCATGGCGGCTTCGACGTCGTCGTACCGCTGCTCGACCGCGGCGAGCCCGACGTGCAGCGACGACAGCTGCCCCTCTTCGAAATGGGGATTCTCGACGGCCACCAGCGCCGAATCGTGACGCGGCAGCGACGCGCGCACGGCGGGCGCATCGCCGCCAGTGACGACCACAATCGTGCTGATGCCCCCTTCGCGCAGGACCCGGACGATGCGGGCAAGAAAGGTTTCGCCGGAGGCACCTACCGGGAGGAGGGCCTTGGTCCGGCCCATGCGGGACGACTTGCCCGCGGCCAGCACGATGGCTGGAATCATTCCTTCGCGAGCGACGCCGGCAGCTTCTTCCACTGCATCGACGCGGACGCGACGTGCGGCTCGTCGATCCGGCCGCGGCGGACCGCGATCAGCTCGGCGAGGATGCTGATGGCGATTTCTTCCGGCGAGACGGCGCCGATATCGAGGCCGATCGGAGCGTGAATGCGCGACAGGCACTCGAGCGGCATCCCTTCCTCGACCAGCGCGTCGTAGATCTTCTTGACCTTCGCCTTGCTGCCGATCAGGCCGATGTAGCGCAGGTCGCGCGCCGCCAGCGAGCGGAGCGCGTCGAGGTCGTGCCGGTGACCCCGGGTGACGACGACAACGTAGGCGGTTGGCGGAATCTCGGCCTTGTGCAGCCAGTCGGGGATCGAGTCGACGATGATTTCGTCGGCCTCGGGAATGCGCTCGGCGTTGGCGAATTTCTCGCGGTCGTCGAGCACGTGGATGCGGAAGCCGACGGGACGCGCGACGTGCGCCAGTTGCGTGCCGACGTGGCCGGCGCCCACGATGTAGAGTTGCGGAGCCGACTCAACGGGTTCGATATAGACCGTCATCTGTCCCCCGCAAATGAGACCCGACTCCTCCGCGAAATCGTCCGTGAGATCGTACTTGACGAGTCTCGGTTTGCGCGCGATCAGCGCTTCCCTGGCCTTTCCGAGCGCGTCGTTCTCGTAGCAGCCACCGCCGATCGTGCCCGCCGTCCGCCCGTCCGGATACACGAGCATCTTGGCGCCGACGCGCTGCGGGGTGGAACCTTGCGCCGCGACGATGGTGACGAGCGCCACCTCGTCGCCGCGCTCGAGCGCCTTCACGAGCTCGATCAGGACTTCCTGGGACATACGCGTATCTTATCGGATGGGCCGGCTGTCGATGGGCCGGCTATTCGCGATGGGCCGGCTAAAGCCGGCCCCTACGTACGGATTCGCTGTCGCGATGGGCCGGCGGTCGCGATGGGCCGGCTAAAGCCGGCCCCTACGTACGGATTCGCTGTCGAGCGGACCGTAGGGGCCGCCTTCAGGCGGCCCTAAAAGTAATCCGATCTCCAGTAAAAGACCTCGTCCGCCCGCCTCGGGATGCCGACCTGCTGAATCGGCCGCAGCATGAAGATATCGCGCGCCGGGATGCGGTTGGTCAGGCGCATCTGCGGCGGCACGGCCATCGCGCGCGGCCACCAGGTCCGGATCAGCGGTATCGGGCGCGACGGTTCACGCGCGAGCAGCACCTGAAGGATGGCGCCGAGGCGCGCGCCGGCCGGGTCGCGGTCGCCCGCCTCCTCCAGCGTCCACCCGCCGGCGCTGACGGTCAGGATGACGTACGCCACCGCGGACGCGCCTTCCTCCGCGACGAAAAACTCCGTCTGCCGCTCGGCGCGCGGTCCCGCGCCCTGGCCGAGGCCCGCGAGCATGCGCTTCTTGGTCAGGCTGTAGTCGATGAGCATCGGGTCGCGGCGCAGCGTGAAGCGGACGCCGGCCGACCGCGCCTCGTGCATGGCGGCGAGCACCGGCAGGTCGCGTTCTTCACCCGACCGCACGAGCATCGCCGGCGCGCCCGCTTTGCGTTCAACCTCGACATCCACTTCGTCCAGCGGAACGGTGACGAACCCGAGCCGCTCGTAGTACTGCTCGCCGATTTCCGAGAACAGGCCGGCGACGCTGGCGCCTTCGCCTCGTGCGTGGTCGATGACCTGATTGACGATCGCAGCGCCGTACCCACGCCCGCGTTCCTCACGCCGCGTGAAGACAGCGCCGAGACCACACATGAAGCCGTCCACCTCATCGAGCCGCATCGGCCACAGGTAGCGCTTCGCGGCGGCGACCCAGCGTCCGCTGTCGTCGAGGAGAGCAAACCGCCGCAGGTGATCCCTGCCCCACGGCGTCTTCAACTGGGCAACATTCCACCTTCCGTAGGCCTCGCGCCTGAGCCCCTCGTTCCAGATGGCATAGGTCGCGTCGAGAATTTCTTCGAGGATGGGCCCTTCAGCAACAACAAGGCGCACACGGAATTGTATCGCTGCCAATCCGCGCGGCCTTTGGATGTACAACGTGCGCATGACGACGACAGATTTGCGATACCCGGTGGGCGACTTCGCGATGCCCGCGTCCGTCACGCCTGCGATGCGCTCCGACGCGATCGCGGCGATCGCCGACCTGCCCGCGCGCATGCGCGCTGCCGTGCGCGGCCTGTCGGACGCGCAGCTCGACACGCCGTACCGCCCCGGCGGATGGACGGTGCGCCAGGTCGTGCACCACGTGCCCGACAGCCACATGAACGCGTTCGTGCGGCTGAAGCTCGCGCTCACCGAGGACAACCCGACGGTGAAGCCGTACGACGAGAAAAAGTTCGCCGACCTCCCGGACCAGCGGCTGCCGATCGAGCCGTCGCTGGCGATCCTCGACGGCCTGCACGCACGGTGGGTGACCGTACTGCGCGCGCTCACGCCACAGGAGTTCACCCGGCCGCTGTATCACCCGGAGATCGGCGCGATCACGGTGGACTACCTCGTGCAGTCCTACGGATGGCACTCGCGCCATCACGTCGCGCACATCACGCGCCTGCGCGAGCGCGAAGGATGGTAGAGTAGCGCCCGATGGCGCCACCGCAGAAGGACTCGCAGGGCAGCAGTCAACCGGAGATTGGCGACGCGCTCGGCATGATCGAGACGCGGGGCCTCGTCGGCATGATCGAGGCCGCCGACGCGATGCTCAAGACCGCCAACGTCGTCCTCGTGAGCTGGCAGAAGGTCGATGCCGGTCTCGTCACGGCGCTCATTCGCGGCGACGTGGGATCGGTGAAGGCGGCGACCGATGCAGGCGCCGCGGCCGCGCGGCGCGTCGGCGAACTGATCGGCGTGCACGTTATCGCCCGGCCCGCGGACGACCTCGAGAAGATCTTCCCGATCCGCTAGCAAGTCCCGGACTGCGTCGCCGTCTCTCGCGCGCCGCGAGCGGCCGCAGCGCCAGTTCTTCGCCCACCATCATCAACGCCTGCTTCGGCCGATCCAGGTTGTAGAGCTGTCCGTCCATGGTTCGCGCGAAGAGCTGATCCCCGCCGATGAACAGCGTCAGCGGGCCGCCCTCGCCAATCGCTTCGTAGAGGCGCACGCCGAAGACGTCCCGCAGCGTGGACAGCAAACGCCGCAATCGCGGGATGGAAAACCCGCGTCGGCGCAGATCGGCCAGCACCTGCAGTTCAAGGACGTCGAGCGGCGTGTACCGGCGCTCGGTGAAACCGCCTGCCTCGGTACGATGCGGCGCAATCGCTGCCTGGAACAACCGTCGTGCGTCCCACCATTGCAGCTGCCTCGCGGTGAGCCCCGTCAGCGACGCGACCTCGCGGGACGAGTAGTGCTTCTTGAGCCTCACGCCTGTTCGCGGGCGTGGCGGTCAGCCATTTTTGCGCCCTCGACGTCTTTCGCGGTCAGGCCGCCTTCGTCGTGCGTGGACCAGGAGAGCGTGACGCGCCGGTAGTTGATGGTGATGTCGGGATGATGATCGGCGCGCTCCGCATCGGGCACGAGGCGATTGACGAACGCGACCGCTTCCGGAAATCCCTTGAACGTGAACTGCTTCCGGATGGCGTCGCCGTCACGCGTCCAGCCATCGAGTGTCTTCAGCGCTTCAGTGATCTGCGTCGTGGAAAGTAACGTCATAATCTGTTTCACAACCCAAAGCGAGCGGGCGTCACGAGATCGAGTTCGGGACCCCGCGTGCCGTCGATGACGAGATCCGCAACCAGCTTCGCGGTCAACGGCGCGAGGAGCACGCCGTTCCGGTAGTGGCCGGTCGCGTAGTAGACGCCGGGCATTGTGGACGCTGGACCAATCAGAGGCAACTCGTCCGGCGTGCCGGGACGCAGCCCGACGCGCACGGCTTCGAACCGGGCCTGCGGCACCGTCGTCAGCAGCTCCGAGCTGGCGCCGAGCAGCCGCGTCACGCCGTCCGCCGTCGCCGTCTCGTCGAACCCGACGTCCTCGACGGTCGCTCCGACCAGCAGCGCGCCGTTCCGCCATGGCACGAGGTAGCAATCCGTACCCCAGACAACTCGCGACAGCGGACGCTGGTCGAAATGAAGATGCAGGAGCTGCCCACGGACAGGCCGGACAGGCGGCGCGACGGGAGGCACGCGCCCGCTCCAGCTTCCAGCCGCCAGGATCAGCGCGTCGCTCTCGATGCGCCCGGCGGATGTCTCGACGGCGACACCGTTCGCTCCGCCGCAGATTTCCTCGACGTTTGCGGTGATGAACTCGGCACCGCGACGCTGTGACGCGGAGGCGAGCGCAGCGGTCAGCTCCGCCGCGCGAACATAGCCGTGCATCGGCAGCAGCAGCGCGGACAGGAGTCTCGGTGAGAGACGTGGCTCCAGGCGCAGGGCCTCGTGCCCGGGCATCAACTGGTGCGCGACCCCTTCGTGCGCGAAGCGGCGGGCGGCGATCGCCAGCTCCATCGCCGCAGCTTCGTTCCTTGCGACGTGAAGCGTTCCGCACCGCTCGTATTCGATCGCCTGCTGCGCATCTTCACTGACGCGTGCAATGAAGCCGTCGTAGAGCGCGAGACTGCTGACCCCAAGGCGCAGCAGTGCGTCGATGTGCCCTTCGATGTACGGCGCGAGGATGCCGGCAGAGGCCTGCGTGGCGCCGCGGCCGGTGCCGCGCATGTCGATGATCCGCACGCTCGCGCCACGTGACGCGAGCTCGTGGCCGACGGCGCAGCCGATGATGCCGCCGCCGACGATGGTGATCTTCACGACGCGATTGTACCGAGCATGGCTGAGTTTGCACTCCGCTTCACTTGGATCTCATACTCCGACTCGTGCCTCCCCGGCCGAGTCGGCGTGCACGCGCCGGCACCGCCGCACGATCAACTGCAGTCGAGAAGCCCCGCGTCGAGCTGGTGCTGTATGTCAGCGCGGCCTCGTCTCTGACTGCCGCGGCGAGACGCAACTGCGAAGCGCTGCTCTCGCGCTTCGATCAGAGGCACCTGAGCCTCGAGATCTGCGACATCAGCAGCCATCCCGACCGCGCCGAAACCGACGGCATCTGCTTTACGCCCGTCCTTCTGAAAAGAAATCCTCTACCGCGTGCGTACGTGATCGGCGACTTGTCGAACACGGCCGCCCTCGTGGACCTTCTCGCTTCCTGTGGAGTCGACCCCCTTCGATGAGCATGATGAAAAAGATCCGCACGGGCGTCCCTGGTTTAGACGTCCTGACGACCGGGGGCCTTCCCGCGGGCCGCTCGACGCTCGTCGCCGGGCGAAGCGGAACCGGCAAGACCATCCTCGGCCTGCAGGTGGCGGCGCACATGTGCCGGACCGGCATCAACACCATCGTCGTCGGCATCGAGGAGTCGGCGGAGGATCTCATCGCGACCGGCGACACGCTCGGGTTCAACCTGAGCGGCCTCGCGGCGCAGGGCCTGCTCCACGTGTCCGACATGATGCGGCCGCTCGACGAGCCGACCATCATCAGCGGCGAATACGACATCATGGGGCTCGTCCATCGCCTCGAGCACCTCGTGGCGCGGACCGGCGCCCAGGCGATCGTCCTCGATTCGGCGACCGCGTTGTTCACGCCGCGTCCGCCGCAGGATCTCCTCCGCAGCCATTTCTTTCAGCTCGTTCATTGCTTCCGGCGTCTCGGGCTGACGGCCATCATCCTTGCGGAAGCGCCATCGGATTACGCGCAGCTGACGACGCTCGGCGTCGAGGACTACGTCTGCGACATGGTCGTCATCATGCGGCTCGTCGTCGATGGCGATCGCCGGCGGCGGTCGATTGAAGTCAACAAGTACCGCAGAAGCGCGCACTACAAGGGCGAGTTCCCCTGCACGATCACGACGCGCGGCCTGGCGATTTTCCCGCTCGACGCGCCGGACCGCCCGGAGAGCGAGAAGATCGAGCGTTATTCGAGCGGCGTCGCCGGTCTCGACGAGATGACGCACGGCGGCTTCCTGCGCAACTCGATCATGCTCGTGCGCGGCCCCACGGGGAGCGGCAAGACGATGCTCGCGGGACTGTTCGCGCGCGCGGGCGCCCTTCGCAGCGAGCGCGTCGTCTACTACGGCTTCGAGGAACCGCGGCCGACGCTCATTCGCAATTTCGACGCGATCGGCCTCGGTATCGCGAACCTCGTGCGCGGCGGCGACCTGAAGCTTCAGTGCCGCTACCCCGAGGCAACCAGCCTCGAGGATCTGCTCGTGGATCTGCGTCTCGGCCTCGAGGAATTCCAGCCATCGCTCATCGTCATGGACAGCATCTCCTCCATCGAGCACGCGTCGTCCGAGAAGGGTTTCCGGCAGTTCATGATCGGCGTGGCGTCGATCCTGCGCGGCCACGGCCGCAGCGCGCTGCTCACGCAGACGGTGCTGGCCGGCACCGCCGCGGAACACGCGGCGCCGTACCTGTCCACGATTGCCGATGCCATCATCTCGCTCGACTACTCGCCGGCGGGATACGAGCTGAACCGGACGATGCGCGTGATCAAGATGCGCGGCTCGGCACACGAGACGCATCCCTACCGGCTCGAGATCGGCGCCGGCGGCTTGAACATCGAACGATGGTCAGCGGAAGGTTACGGGAACTCGCTGAAGACAGAAGACCGATGGAGAGACGCCAGATCCTGATCGTCGACGACTACCCGGGCGCGCGCTATCTTCGCAGCCGGATCCTCAGCGAGGCCGGCTACGAAGTGATCGAGGCGAGCACGGGCACCGATGCGCTGACGATCGCGCGCACCCTGCGGCCGTCGCTCATCCTGCTCGACGTGAATCTTCCTGATATCAGCGGTTTCGACGTGTGCGAGCGGCTGAAAGAGGATCCGGCGACGGCCTCGATTCCCATCATCCAAATCACCGGTGCGTGGTTATCGGAGGAGGCACGTCAACAGGGAATGGCCAGTGGGGCAAATGCCTACCTCGTTGAACCGGTTGACGACGTGGCGTTGTTGCGGCAAGTCGTGATGCTGATTGAATCCCCTACGTAGGTACGGCAGAGCGTAGGGTTTCAAGATTCATCCTAAGCTCAGCGCATCGACCGACACGACGTTGTGACGACTCAGCATGGCAATTTTCTTGCTGACATCTCTGCCGCATGGACGTCGCGATTGAGCCGTTCGAGACACTCCCGGAAATTCCCGCTTTCATGATGGTCGACGCCGCCGAGCGGCGGCGTCAGTCGTCGCCCCCGCCGCGGCGTACGGCGCCGACAGCCCCGGCAACGCCGGTGGATGGCCGTGGCAGACCGCCAATCGAGCTCGTGCTCTACATCAGCTCAATCTCGCCGCACTCGACGGCCGCGCTTCGCAACCTGAAGCGCGCGCTCGCGAAGTATGCCGGCTCGTCCGTGAGGCTTACCGTTCACGACCTCTCGAAGGATCCAGAGCGGGCCGATCGCGACCGGGTTCATTTCACGCCGATGCTCGTAACCAGGGGCAACGGGCCGCGAACCTCGATTGTCGGTCACCTCGGGAACCCGCAGGTACTTCAGGCACTGCTCGACGCCGCGCTCGAACCACAAGAGTAACGCCAGAGTAAACTGGCGCCCTGCCTTCAGACCCCGCACCACCCGCAACGCTCGCGTTGCGCCGCGTCTGCGTCTTCTGCGGATCGAGTACCGGCACCCGACCCGTCTATGCCGACGCTGCGACGCGCCTCGCGCAGGAGATGGTCCGGCGCGGCATCGGTCTCGTCTTCGGCGGCGGCGCCATCGGCCTGATGGGTGTGATCGCTGACGCGGTGCTTGCGGCCGGCGGCCACGCCATCGGCGTCATTCCGCACGCGCTCGTCGCGCGCGAGCTCGCGCACCGCGCGCTGCCCGACCTCCGCGTCGTCAACTCGATGCACGAGCGCAAGGCGACGATGGCGGCGCTCGCGGATGCGTTCATCGCCATGCCCGGAGGGTTCGGCACGTTCGAGGAATTCTGTGAGGTGGTCACCTGGACACAGCTTGGCGTCCATCGCAAGTCGTGCGGGCTGCTGAACGTCGGCGGCTTCTACGATTCGCTGATTGCGCAGTTCGATCGCGGCGTCGCTGACGGGTTCATCAAGATGGGCAACCGGCGGATTGTTGTCGCGCATGCCGAGCCCGGCGCGCTGCTCGATGCGCTGGGACAGGCGCCGGCTCCTCCCGAAGCCGCCTGGATTGGCGGGCCCGAGGAGACGTAGCCCCTGACCGGAGGCGAGGACAAATCCTCGTTTGAGAACAGCTCCGGTGCGCGGAAACAGGCGATAATTCGCACGAATTCGCCCGTAATCGGGGGCACGGCCCTTGCCTGAACGGGACATTGGCCGGTGCAGGGGCGTGTCTTCAGACCCCAGGACCGGCTCAGGAGCTATTCATGGAGATTCGAACGAGCACGGTCGCGGTCATTGCGGCGTCGTGCATCACGGTTGGGGCAGCCGGTGCGTTTCTCGCGAGCCGGCCGGCGCCCGCGCCGCAGGCGGCTGCGCCGGCAGCCGATGTCGCGACGGGTGGGGTGGAGCAATCTGAAGCGGTCGTCTCCGACGCCGCCGTTGCGCCAGCCTCCGACGGCGCGCCGGTGACAGCCGCGCCAGCACCTCCCGACCCTTCGACGTCGCACGCGGCAGGCGCGGCTCCACGCGCGACCGCGCGTCCTGATGCGGCACGCGTTGCGCCCGCAGCGTCACGCCCGCGTCCCGCGACCGTGTCGAGCCCCCCGCGCGCCGCGCAGGAAGCTCGCGCGCCGATTTCCGACGCGCGGCCAGTCGTGCCGCCCGCGCCGCCGGAGCCGCGCCCGGTGCAACCCGTGGCTGCGGCAGCACCCAAGCTACCTGCTGCACCCACTGCGCCTTCTGCACCGACTGCACTTTCTGAACCCTCCGAACCCACTGAACCCAAGGGCCCGCCCGCCCCGCGCTTCGTCGATCTGGTCGTCGCCACCGACTCGGTGCTCGGCCTTCAGGTGGAGACCGCGGTGACGAGCGAGAAGGCGCGCGT
>Ga0114129_10003808_pt1 | contig 21261 bp, 24 predicted proteins | sample RhiMetdeltSRZDD1_FD_80071 | JGI IMG/M metagenome (GOLD analysis project Ga0114129, IMG submission 80071) | Populus rhizosphere microbial communities from Tennessee, USA - Rhizosphere MetaG P. deltoides SRZDD1 (version 2) (version 2) | ecosystem: Host-associated > Plants > Roots > Rhizosphere >... | reverse complement strand
TACATCCCGACGAACGTGATTTCGATCACCGACGGGCAGATCTTCCTCGAGTCGGACCTCTTCAACCAGGGCATCCGGCCGGCGATCAACGTCGGCAACTCGGTCTCGCGCGTCGGCGGGTCGGCGCAGATCAAGGCCATGCGGCAGGTCGCCGGCACGCTCCGGCTCGCTCTGGCGCAGTACCGAGAGCTGGCGGCGTTCGCGCAGTTCGGCTCAGACCTCGATCGCGCGACACAGGTCCAGCTCGCCCGCGGCGCCCGCATGGTGGAGCTGCTCAAGCAGGGCCAGTACCAGCCGCTGCCGGTCGAGAAGCAGGTCGCGATCATCTTTGCGGGCACGCAGGGCCTGCTCGACGACGTTCCCGTGGACGCCGTGCGCGAGTACGAGACATTCTTCTACGGCTGGCTCGAGCGCAAACACCCGCCGATGCTCGGCGAGATCCGCGACAAGAAGGAGATCAGCGACGTGCTGCGCGAGCAGCTCGCGAAAGCCGTCGTCGACGCCAAGACCGAGTTCATGGCGGCCCAGGGCATCAAGGCGGCCTGAGCGTGGCGACGCTCCGCGACATCCAGCGGCGGATCCGCTCCGTCCAGTCGACGCAGAAGATCACCCGAGCGATGAAGCTGGTAGCGGCGGCCAAGCTGCGGCGCGCGCAGGAGCGCATTCTGTCCGCCCGGCCGTACGCGAACAAGATGGCGGAGCTGCTCGGAAATCTCGTCGGCGCCGCGGAGGGGACCGACGGTGCCGGCCATCCGCTCCTCGAGCAGCGCGAGGGACCGCGCCGGCAGATCGTGATCATCACTGCCGACCGCGGGCTCGCCGGCGCCTTCAACTCGAACGTGCTGCGCAATTCGCTGGCCTTCATCCGCGCCTCGAACACGACCGACGTCACGCTGGTCGTGGTCGGGCGCAAGGCTCGCGATTTCTACCGCCGGCGTCCATGGCAGGTGAAGCGCGATCTCATCGGCTTCTGGGATCGGCTCGCGTACAGTCACGCCGCCGACCTGGCCGATCACTTCATGCAACAGTATCTCGACAACGAGGTCGATGAGGTCTACCTGATCTACAACGAGTTTCGGTCGGTGGCCGTGCAGCGGCCGGTGCGCCAGAAGCTGTTGCCGATTCCGAAGGCGGACGGCGACGGTCAGGCGACGGCCGAGGGCGTCGACTACATCTACGAGCCGAGCCCGCAGGCCATTCTCGGCGACCTCTTGCCGCGGCACGTGCGCATGCAGGTGTTCCGCGCGCTCATGGAGTCGCTGGCCGGCGAGTACGGGGCCCGCATGACGGCCATGGAAGCGGCCACCAAGAACGCCAAGGAAATGATCGACATCTTGACCATCCAGTACAACAAGGCGCGCCAGGAAAAGATCACCAAGGAGCTGCTCGACATCGTCGGCGGCGCCGAGGCGCTCAAGCAAGGAGCGGAGGCATGAGCCAGGGAAAGATCGTCCAGGTCATCGGACCCGTCGTCGACGTCGAGTTCGAGACGGGCAAGCTTCCGCCAATCTACAACGCGCTGCTCGTCCAGGGTGTCGAGAACAAGGACGTCTTTGCCTACTCGCAGAAGCTCACCCTCGAGGTCGCGCAGCATCTCGGCGAGAGCCACGTCCGTGCGGTGGCGATGGCCGCCACCGAGGGGCTCTCGCGTGGCATGAGCGTCGAGGACACCGGCGCCCCGATCTCGGTGCCGGTGGGCAAGGAGACGCTCGGCCGCATCCTCAACATCGTCGGCGAGCCGGTGGACAAGGGCGCGCCCATCCAGGCGAAGAAGACGTACCCGATCCATCGTCCGGCGCCGCCCTTCGATCAGCAGTCGACGAAGGTCGAGATGTTCGAGACCGGCATCAAGGTCGTGGACCTGCTCGAGCCGTACACGAAGGGCGGGAAGACGGGACTGTTCGGAGGCGCCGGAGTCGGCAAGACCGTGCTGATCCAGGAGCTGATCAACAACATCGCCAAGCAACACGGCGGCATTTCGGTCTTCGCCGGCGTCGGGGAGCGGACACGCGAGGGGAACGACCTCTACCACGAGATGAAGGAATCGGGCGTCATCGAGAAGACGGCGCTGATCTTCGGCCAGATGACGGAGCCGCCCGGCTCGCGGCTGCGGGTCGCGCTGACGGCGCTCACGGCTGCGGAATACTTCCGCGACGAGGAAGGCCAGGACGTCCTGCTCTTCATCGACAACATCTTCCGCTTCACGCAGGCGGGCTCGGAGGTCTCCGCGCTGCTCGGCCGGATGCCGTCCGCGGTCGGCTACCAGCCGACGCTCGCCACTGAGATGGGCGCCCTCCAGGAGCGGATCACGTCGACCAAGAAGGGCTCGATCACCTCGGTGCAGGCGATCTACGTGCCAGCGGATGACATCACCGACCCGGCGCCGGCGACTGCGTTCGCGCACCTCGACGCCACGACGGTGCTCTCGCGGCAGATCGCCGAGCTGGGCATCTATCCCGCCGTCGACCCGCTGTCGTCGACCTCGCGCATTCTCGATCCCAACATTCTCGGGCAGGAGCACTACCAGGTCGCGCGCGCGGTGCAGTCGATCCTCCAGCGCTACAAGGACCTTCAGGATATTATCGCCATCCTCGGCATGGAGGAGCTCTCCGACGATGACAAGATCACCGTGGCCCGGGCGCGGAAGATCCAGCGGTTCCTCTCGCAGCCCTTCTTCGTGGCCGAGCAGTTCACCGGCGCCCCGGGCCGGTACGTGAAGATCGCCGACACGGTGAAGAGCTTCAAGGAGATCGTCGAGGGCAAGCACGACGAGCTACCGGAGCAGGCGTTCTACCTCGTCGGCGACGTCGGCGAGGCGATCGACAAGGCCAAGAAGCTCCGCGGCGAGGGCTAGGTGGCCGAGCGGCTCACTCTGGAGCTGGCCACGCCGACGCGCATGGTGGTGGCCGAGACCGTGGACGAAGTGGTCGTGCCAGGAAGCGAAGGGTACTTCGGGGTCCTGCCCGGACACGCGCCGCTCCTCGCCACGCTTGGCATCGGCGAGCTGACCTACCGCAGCGGCCGCGAGGAACGGCACGTCGCCGTCTCCGGCGGCTTCGCCGAGGTTCGCAACGACAAGGTCATCGTCCTGGCCGACACGGCTGAGCTGCCCCAGGATATCGACCGCGGGCGCGCCGAGCGCGCTCGCGACCGCGCGGAGCAGCGACTGTCCGGGCGCTCGCAGGACGAGATCGATTACGCGCGCGCCGCCGCAGCGCTGGCACGCGCGTTGACGCGGATCCAGGTCTCCGGTCGCGGCCGCTAACGCTCTGACGAGGGGAGGCAGCATGGCGGTCAATCAGCGCGCGCGCGCCGTCGGTCTCGGTGTTGCCATGGGCATGCTGGCTGTCGTGTCTCACGGCTCGGCTGGCCCAGACAGGATCAGCTTCCCCGCGAGCTGGAAAGACCACGTGCTCTACACAACTGTCGACCGGTACGACATCAAGCAGTACCGCGAGCTCTACGCCAATTCCGCCGTCGCGGTGCAGGCGATGAAGGCTGGTAAGCCGCTGCCAGACGGCACCGTCCTGACGCTCGTGCAATACAAGGCGGACGTGGACGCCGCCGGGGCACCGGTCAAGGACGCCAGCGGCCGTTTCAAGAAGGGCGACATCATCGCCGTCGCGGTCATGGAGAAGCGGGCAGGGTGGGGCGCCGAGTATCCTGCCGAGCTGCGCAATGGCGACTGGGAGTACGCCGTGTTCAACCCCGCCGGCGCCCTGAACGAGAAGGCCAACTACAAGGGCTGCTTCGAGTGCCACAAACCGCACGAGAAGCAGGATTTCGTCATCTCCCTGGCCGCGCTGCGCGGCGCGAGCGGCCCGGCGGCCGCGAGCGGCCCCAAGCCTGACGTCAACATCATGGGCTTTGCCTTCGGACCGAACAAGGTCGCGGCGACCGTCGGCCAGCCCGTCCGTTGGTTGAACGGTGACGATTCTCCGCATCAGATCACCGTCACGGGCACGAAGGAGCGCTCGGCCATCCTCACCAAGGGGCAGAGCGCGACGATGGCGTTCAACACACCCGGCTCGTACGACTACATCTGCGGCCTCCACCCGAGCATGAAAGGCGTCATCGAAGTGAAGTAGCCGCTGCCCTGCGGACATGGCAGCCCGTCGCCGCCGCAAGGCACTCGGATGGTCGAACCGGCCGCAAGCCCTCGCCGCCGCATACCAGCCGCGTGGTACGACTCTTGCGATTGCGCGCCGGCATGCTGACGATTCTCATCGCCGACGACGAGCCGCACATGATCGAGCTCGTTCGCGTCACGCTCGAAGACAATCGCGTGCGGGTGTTCGACGCCGCCGAAGGAGAGACGGCGCTCGCCCTGGCGGAGGCGCTCGAGCCGGATCTCGTACTCCTCGATGTCCACTTGCCGGACCTCAGCGGGCTGGAGGTACGCCGGCTGCTTCGCAAGCATCCACGACTCGCGGCGACGAAGATCATCATGCTCACCGCGGCCGCGCAGCAGGACGATATCGCGCGCGGCTTCAGCGCCGGCGCCACCGACTATCTGACCAAGCCGTTCTCGCCCGTCCGCTTGCTGTCACTCGTGGAGCGCCTCATGCCGCGACTCGTATGGCCGCCCGCGTAGCGGACGCTGCGAACGTGCGACGTCTGGAGGCGGCGTATCGACAATCGCTGCGCTACGCGGAAGACGTCCGGCGGCTCTATCACGAGCAGCAGCGCGCGATCTGTCAGTCGTTGCTCGGCCTCGCCAACGCGCTCGAGGCGAAGGACGCCTACACGCGGGCGCACTCCGAGCGCGTCGCGCACCTGGCCCGACGTCTCGCCGTCGCGCGTGGTCTCGACGGTGACGAGGTGGCCGCCGTGGGCGAGGCCGGCCGGCTGCACGACATCGGGAAGATTGGTGTGCCGGAGCCGGTGCTGCGCAAGCCGGGGCCGCTCACCGCCGAGGACTGGCACGCCATGCGCCGGCATCCGCTCATCGGCGCGCAGATCGTCGCCCCGTTCGAATTTTTCGCGCGCTCGGCGGCGTTCATTCGCCATCATCACGAGCGGTGGAACGGGAGTGGCTATCCCGATGGCCTGGCCGGGGGCGCTATTCCGCTCGGCGCGCGTATCGTGGCGGTCGCCGACGTGTTCGACGCGCTCACGTCGCCACGGCCGTATCGCGCCGCGATCCCGCATGCCGCCGCCGTGGCGCAGCTGCGCGAGGAGGCGGGCCGTGCGCTCGATCCCGAGCTCGTCACGCTGTGCGTGGGGCTGCTCTCGCGAAACAGGGTCTGAGGTGTACGCGCTCGCCCGCTCGCACGCACCACATCAAACCTTCGTCCTCCATGCGACGCCGGTGCGGGTGCTGGGGATGCTCGTCCTCGTCGCGGTAGCAGCATGGGCGTTCGCGGCTGCCGGCGCCATGTCGACGGCCATCGCGCGCGCCGTCGGCGCCGGCGCGGCACAAGGGGCGCTGCTGGCGTGGGCGGTGGCATGGGCGGTCACGCGCCCCGGTCGCGCGGCGGAGACCCTTCCCCTCGGCATCGCGCTGACGGCGCTCGCGGGCGCTGTCTCGGCCGCGCTGATGCCGGGTGGCGCCGTGGCGTATCTGCTCGCCCCGATATGGCTCTGGCGCCGCCGGTCATTCCTTCCGGCGCTGGGCCTCGAGGGCACGCCGAGTCCGCGCGCGCTCCTCGGGGGCATCGGTCTCGGCGGCGTGCTCGGCACGCACCTGATAGTGACCGCATCACTCACATCCGGCTACCGGATCGCTCGGCCGGCTCCGGTCGACCTCGGCCCGTGGCTGGCGTATGACCTCGGCGCCAACGTGCTGGCAGCCGAGTGCTTCTTTCGCGGTGCCGTCTTCGACCGCGCGCAGCGTCGCTGGTCCTTCGCCACGGCCGCGTCGCTGTCGACGGTGGCCTGCGTCGCGCGTTACCTCGTCGATCCGCTGCTGCCGCGGACGCTCGAGGTAATGGCGGGGGCGGCATTCTACATGACGCTGCTGAGCGTTGGGAACTGCTGGCTCTACTGGCGCGGCGGCAGCGTGCTGCCGGGGCTCGCGGCCGGCTGCGTCTTCTTTGCCGTCTACCGACTGTTGCACGTCGTCCGCTGACGGTGCTCGTCGCGCTGCTCCTCGTCGCCGTGACCGTCGGCATCGTCGCCGTCGAGCCCGCGCCGCAGACGTTGTGGCGTCATCTCTATCTCGCGCCCGTCGTCATCGCGGGCGTCCGCTACGGGGGGCCGGCGGCCGTGGTGACGGCGCTCGCGTCGGTGCTGTTGTTCGGTCCGATCGTGCTGCGCGAAATCGAGCGTGCCGGCGCAATCCCGGCGGTGTGCGATGCGTTGGTGACATTCGTGATCCTGCTGCTGGCGGGAGCTCTCACCGGCGCGCTCGCCGCGCGGGCGCGGCGGCAGCGCTGTCGGTACGAGGCGGTCCTCGCCGCGCAGCGACTGGCCGCGGAGCCGGCGCCGCTTGGCATCGTGCTCGTGAAACTTCGCGCCGTGCTCCAGCCACGGCTCGACGCGGCCGCGGTCGGGCTCGTGATCGTCGACGGCGACGAGCCGGTGGTGAGCGGCGGCGCTCGCCTGGCACTCGATTCCGTCGCCGCGCGTGTGATCGCCGGTGGCGAGCCGCGGTTCGTGCCGGATACCGGGGGGGAATCCCGGCCACGCCGGGCGCTGGTCGTCCCGCTCACCGCCGGGGGCCGAACAATCGGCGCGCTCGCGCTCGAGCGGCACGGCGATATCGCGCGCGAGGAGCGGGACGCCCTCGCCGGACTCGGCGCGGCGCTCGGCCTCGCACTCGACAACGCACGGTTGGCCGCCCGCCAGCGCCGGTTCGCCGACGAGCTCGAGCGGAAGGTCGGCGAGGCGACGGCGCGGCTGGCCGAGATGGATCGTCTGAAGTCGGAGCTCGTGGCCCTCGCGTCCCACGAGCTCCGGACACCGCTGACGGCGATCCAGGGCTTCAGCGAGCTCCTTGCCACGCGCCCGTTCGCCACGGGCGAAGTGCGGCGCGTGGCGGAGATCGTGTGCGCGGAGGCCGAGCGCCTCGGCCGGATCGTCGCCGACTTTCTCGACATCGCGAGGCTCGAGCGGGGACTGCCACTGGCCCTTCGATGCGCCCCGCTCGATCCGGCGCCGGTGATCACCGAGGCGGTGGAGCTGTTTCGCCGCACGCGGACGACCCACCGCCTCGAGCTGCAACTCGACGGCGCGCTGCCGCGCATCGACGCCGATGCCGATGCGCTCGATCGCGTGCTGAAGAATCTCATCTCCAACGCGCTGAAGTACTCGCCGGCCGGCAGCTGCGTTCACGTCCGGGCCCGGCCCGCGCCGGGGGCGATCGCGGTCGAAGTCGAGGACGAGGGACCCGGCGTGGCCGTCGATGATCTGGTGCGTATCTTCGAGCCGTACTATCGCGCACCGTCGACGGCTCGGCTCGAGCGCGGCACCGGGCTCGGCCTTGCCGTCGTGAAATCACTGGTGGAAGCGCACGGCGGCACCATTCGCGCCGAGCGCGGAGCCGGCCGCGGCACGCGCATGACGTTCGTAATTCCGGCCGTTTCTTGACACCCCGCGTGGCGCACCGTACTCTCGAAACCTATGCCTCGTCGCGACGAGATCGCAGGACGCATGGCAGAGGCGGTCGTGAAACGCCTCACCACGCGCAAGGTGGTCGACATCCGCGACGAGCCCGCCGCACGCGCCGCGATCCAGCACGTCGTCATGGGGAACCTCGCCGCCGAAGACGCGCTCGATTCGGAGGCGCGCAAGATCCTTCTCGACCACGCCAAGATGATCAAGGATTCCGCGGCGGATTATCGCCAGCTGCTCGGCAAGGTGAAGGAGAAGCTGGCGAAGGACCGAGGGTTCGTCCTCTGATGCGCATGAGCCGCGAGCGCATCTTCTATCTCGCCGACCTGATCATGAAGGAGCTGACGGGACTACCGGGCGTTCATGTGAAGGCGCCGGACGAGATGCGACCCGAGATCATCCGGGTGCTCACGGATGAATCGAAGCTCGAGGAGTCCATCGACACGGAAGTCCGCAAGACCCTCGCGTCCTACTCGCGGCCGATGCCTGAGGGCAGCCGGGAGTGGGAAGTCCTCTACGACAAGACGCGCGAAGAGGTGTACCGGAAGAGGTTCCGGCTGTGACGCGGCTCGTGGTCGGCCTCACGGGAGCCAGCGGCTCGATCTACGGCATCCGGCTGCTCGAAGTGCTGCGCGGCAACGCCGACGTGCAGACGCACCTCGTCATCTCCGCGGCCGGCAAACGTACTCTCGTCGAGGAGACGCGGTACAGCGTCGCCGATGTCGAGGCGCTCGCGAGCCATCGTTACGACGTCAAGGACATCGGCGCCTCCATTGCGTCGGGCTCGTTCCGGACCGCCGGCATGGTCATCGCGCCGTGCTCCATCCGCACGGCAGCGGCCATCGCGGCCTGTCACAGCGACACGCTCGTCTCGCGCGCGGCGGACGTGACGCTGAAGGAAGGTCGCCCCCTGATCCTGGTCGTCCGCGAGACGCCACTGCATCTCGGGCATCTGCGCGTGCTGGTGGCGCTGGCCGAGATGGGCGCGGTGGTGATGCCGCCGATGCCGGCGTTCTACAACCGCCCCTCGGGGCTCGATGAGATCGTCGACCACACGGTGGCGCGCATTCTCGATCGACTGAACCTGCCTCAAACGCTCGTGCAGGAGTGGCGCGGCACGCATGGTTGAGCTGTCGGTCATCATCCCGGTCTACAACGAGGAAGACAATCTCCCACGACTCTGGCCCGAGCTGCGCAGTGTGCTGGAGGAGATGGCCGTTTCGTTCGAGGTCATCTTCGTCGATGACGGCAGTCGCGATCACAGCGCGGAAATCATACGTGCCCTGCGCGAGGCCGACGGCCGTGTCCGGCTGGTGCGTCTGAAGGCCAACGCCGGGGAGACCGCCGCCACCGACGCCGGCTTCAAGGCGGCGCGCGGCCAGCGCGTGCTGACCATGGATGCCGATCTGCAAAACGATCCGCACGACATTCCGCCGCTCGTCCAGCGTCTCGAGCAGTGGGATGCCGCGATCGGCTGGCGCGTCTCGCGCGGTGAGGGCGACTCGATCGTTCGCCGCGTCTCCTCGCGGATCGCGAACGCGACGCGCAACTGGCTCAGCCACGAGTCGATCCGCGACAGCGGCTGTACGTTCCGCGCGTTCCGCCGGGAGTGTCTCCGCGGACTCGTGCTGTATCGCGGGTTTCACCGCTTCATTCCTACCTTGCTGCGCATGCGCGGCTATCGCGTGGTGGAGGTCCCGGTGCGGAATCGTCCCCGCGGCTTCGGTCGGTCGAAGTACGGCGTGCTGAACCGCGTGTTCGTGGCCTTCGTCGATCTGCTCGTCGTGCGCTGGATGAAGAACCGGCTGCTGCGCTATGAGATCGCCGAGGACCTGGGCGGCGAGCTGATCCGCGAGTAGCTTCGTCGTGAACGTTCTCCTCGTCGGCCTCGGTCGCTGGGGCGAGAAGCACCTGCGTGTGCTCGGCGAGGTTGGAGCCACGGTCTGGGTCGCCGACGTCTCCGCGAGCCGCCGGGGCTGGGCGGTGGGGCAGGGCGTTCCCGAGACCCGCATCGTGGCTGACTATCGTGAGGCGCTGCCGCACGTCGACGCCGTCGACCTCGTCACGCCGGCGCATAGCCATCTCGCCATCGCGGCCGCCGCCCTCGAGGCCGGCCGCCACTGCTTCATCGAAAAGCCCCTGGCCACCAGCGTGGACGCGAGTCGGCAGATCGTCGCTGCCACCGACCGAGCGAGCCGGGTGGTGCAGGTCGGCCACATCTTTCGCTTCCATCCGGTGACCGCGACGCTGCGCGCGGTGCTCGCTGACGAGCGCATCGGCCGCGTCCGCTATGCGACCGGCCGGTTCGCCGGATTCAAGCGCCCCCGGACCGATGTCGGCGTGACGCACACGGACGCCATCCACTACTTCGACCTCTTCGCATATCTCTTCCGGCGCGAGCCGACCGCGGTCTCCGCGTTGCAGCGGGACTTTCTCGGTCGGGGCGTCGACGACATGTCGCTGACCACGGTGATGTTCGGCGACATCCCGACCGTTGTCGAGGCGAACTACTTCGTGCCCGGGACCTATCGCGAGTGCGTCATCGTGACCGAGGCGGGCACGCTGGTGGCGGATTACGGCGCCTCGACGGTGCGGCTGTATGCGGGCGTCCACGAACGGCGTGGCGATGGGTGGGAGGCCGTGGACACGGGCAAGACCGATTTTTCCGTCGGCCGCGAGGAGCCTTTGCGTGCCGAGCTCGCGGCGTTTCTTCGAGCATGCGAGCAGGGCCTGCCGGCGGCGGTCGACGTCCGCGCGGGCCTGCGCGCGGTCGAGATCGTCGAGGCGGCGGCGCTCGCCGCTCGCCTCGGCCGAGTCGTCGCGCTCGACGAGCTGCGCGCCGCGAGCGGCGGGCGCTGATGATCGCCTATCTCATCGTCGCGCTCGGCTCGGGCATCGGCGGTGCGTTTCGTCACGCCGTCAATGTCGCCGCGGCTCGTGTCATGGGCACGAGCTGGCCGTACGGCACGTTCGTAGTGAATGTCGTCGGGTCCCTCGCGATGGGCCTGATCGCAGGGTACTTCGCGTTCAAAGCCACCGCCTCCCAGCGGTGGCTGCTGTTTCTGACCACGGGGATCCTGGGCGGGTTCACGACGTTCTCCGCGTTCTCTCTCGACGTCGCGCTGCTCCTCGACCGTGGCCGGCTCGGGGCGATGGCCAGCTATCTGCTGAGCTCTGTGGCCATCTCAGTCGGCGCGCTGTTCCTCGGCCTGGCGATCGTTCGGCGGTTCCTGTAGCAGTCGTTCTCGGTGACGTGGTGCCGAGGGGGACTCGAACCCCCAGACCCGTTAGGGCACATGACCTGAAGTATCGGCCGACAGTGAGCGGGATCAGTTACTTAGACGCAAGGTTCTGATCTCGCTCACTTCAATTCTGGACTGAGGTGGACTCGTTGATTAAGAGACGAGGGCCGGCGCCGAGCCGGACCTCAATCGTTCTGCAGAGTTCCGCGCAATCGCTCGCCGCTATGAAGATCGCGAGGCGGCCGAGCGGTGCTGGATGCGGGTCGGGAAGAACTGCGCTGCAGTGGGCGTCTGACGTCGATGGGCGCGCGATCCCAGCGGGCACGCGCGGCCTGTCGGGCGATTGCTCGCCGTTGCTCCACGGAGAGGACGCTCGATCGCTTGCGGCCGCCTTCGCTGCCCCACTGACGAAAGAGTTCCAGCACGCGCAGCATCTCACCCTTCGATGGCTGCCGCGCGCGCTGAGATTGAGCCATTGACGGTACTGTAGCGAACCGTCGGCGGCGCACATAGATCTAATTTCAGACCAACGCGTCACCCCCGACGCCGGCTTGCCGGTCAAATTGACACGGATTCGCCAATCCGGCATGTCAACGCCATCGTGACATGCCACTCTGGCGCGTCTCTCCATACTTGGGGGGTTAGCATCGGAAATTCCTCGCGATTTCGATGCTTGCCCGGTAGGCACGGGCTCTGCACTGCCGCAGTGCGCGTGAGCCACCCTACACCGAAGTCGCAGAGTTCGTCGCAAGCAGAACGATTGCCAGGCGTAATACGGCATCACCGTCTAAGCTTTCGCGCGGCCATTCCATGCTGTCTCGACTGTGGAGGAACGATCGAAACAGCTGTGATGTGGACGACGAATCCATGCCCCGGTGCGCCCTCCGCCCCGCCGCTCGATCGAGCACCATGCGATGTCACCACCATGGAGCCGGAGTCCGAGCTGCTGTACTCAGAGCCGTGACGACCGTGCGGCGTATGAGGGCAGCCCAGTCGGACAACGAGAAGCCGGCGGACCGGGAGACCCACGCGGACTCGAGCCGTCCCGCATTGCACACAGATCACGCACGGCGCATCGCTTTGCGCGGCGTGCACCGGCACCCTCACACTGATGACGATGAAGGGGGCTTCCGCGCTCGAGACGCATCACGCGTGGTCCTGATCGGCCGGGGCTGTTCACTGCCCGCCCAGCGGCATCTCGTCCGGGGTCTCGCGCTGCGTGGCGAGGCGTCCCCCGCGGCGTCGGTCGATCTCGCAAGCCACGACGTTCGCATGTGCTGCCGGAATCATCTCGCCGTGACGACTGGGCTCGGCCGTGCCGAAGACGCGCCCGCCCGGCAGGCGCTCGATCTGGCGGCCCGAGTCGACCGTCCGTTGACCTATGCGACCGCGCTGTACGTCTCGGCCTGGGTCCACTATCACCGTGGTGATTATGACGTCGTCGAGCGGCTCGCGCGCACGCTCGCGGTCCACGCGCTCGAGTTCGGTCTCGGCCGCAGCTGGGAGATCGACGGCCAGGTGCTTCTCTTCAGCGGGCGTCGTCGCGGCCCGCACAGCGACGAGGAGCTGGCCACGCTCGAGCCGGACATCGTCTCCGAACAGTCCGGCCGGTCGGCGTGGCGCGTCGCCTTCATGCGATGCCTCCTCGGCCAGGCACACGCGTGCCGAGCGTACGCGCCCCCCGCTGGAGAGCATCCGCCGGCTGCCGTCACGCATCACCAACGGCAACTATGCGGCGGAGATGCATCGGCTGGCGGGCGAGGCGCTCCTGGCCATCGGCGCGCCCGTCGACCATGCGGAGGTCGCGCTCCGCAACGCCATCTGGGTGGCCGGTGCACGCCAGGTCGTCGCTTTCGAGCGGCGCGCGGGCATGAGTCTCGCCCTGCTGCTGGCGGGACGCGGGAGGGGTACGCGGCGGCGAGGATGCTCGGCCGATCAACGCGATCTTCGGAGAGGGCTTTGATACGGCCGATCTGCGCCGCGCGCAGCAGATGCTTGAATCGCTGCGCCGGTCCGCGTGACAACAGATTGCTTGTCTCTGAGGCGCCTCGCCACTGCGCGGGAATAGCGGTTCGCGTCACCATGCGCGGGCGTTGCGCAGCGATGCATGTCGATCCGGGGAGATCAAGACGAGGGCGGATTCCTCATTGTGAACTCCGGTGTCGCCGCCGACCGCATCGCGGATCTGCTGTTTGTATTCTTCGGTCGCACGGCGCCTCTGCGGTGCCCGCGGGCGCGCTCTGCTGCAGGGGTCGCAATCGCAGGCGATCAGGACGAAGAGGAAGACGCGTCGGATGCGCCCTATGTCGATGCCGCCTCCAGCGACGTGGTGTGAAAAACATTTTCACAGACGGGAAGGGAAACATCGCGATATGCATATGTGCATGTGATAACTCTCGGGCATGCTGATGACTCAGCGAACGATGAAGCGGATCATGGATACCGTGAACACCGGGTTGGCAGAACTCGCCATCATCCGCGGTATGGGCTCCGCCGATGGCGTTGAAGAGTTGGCGAGTGCGCTCATCGCAACGATTGACGGAGTACGCGACGTTCGTGCTGCACAAGACTCGCTGCGTGAACGGGTGGCAATCCTGGATGCTCGAGTGCGCGTGGTACGACGACGACGAGCGACGAGGATGGTTCGGTCGTGATGACTCTAGAGGGAAGAAGAACGAGTAGGTCCAACACCGGGGCCATGAGCTGGCGAGCCTCTCGCCGGACAAAACCAGGAACGCAGGTGTACGGAGGCGTCGCAGCCGGTGAGCCAAGAATTCAGGCGCCGTTGTAAGTCCATCGATATGTGTAGAAACTTTTTCATCATGTCCGTCTCATGTTTCCTTGACGACTCGCACGACGCTGAGTATGGTCGCTCGCATGAAGGACTCCACCGATTCAAATCTTCGCGGCCGCGTCACGGCGAAACAACCTCCTGCCCTGACTAGCGACGCGTTTATTCAAGCGCGTAAGCTCTGGCATCAGCACTGCTCTTGGTGTCCGCGGTGTCACTACCCGGCGAAGCCGCGCTGCGAGCTCGGACGTGGTGCTTATGGCCTTTGCCTGTGGCTATCCCGGATCCCAGATCGAAGGGCGGGCTAACGAAGTCTAGTCGGCGTATCTCTAGGGCATAACTTGCGCTTCGAGGTGGCTACGCCGCGCGCCGCCGTCGACTCCGCCTTCGCCGCACTTCTACGGAGCGCCTGGAGTGCTCCCCAATCCTCTGCTCACCGCGAAGAGCTTAGAGTAACTTCTACCGCCCGGTAATCGGCCGGGCTCCGCATCCCCAGCGCCGAATGCGGCGCCTGGGTGTTGTAGTCGTCGAACCAGCCACCGAGCTGGGCCAAGGCGGTCTCGGCATCCCGCAGCTCGGCACCGTTCACGTAGTCGCGTTTGAACGTCCCGACAAACGCCTCGGCGAGGCCGTTGCTCTCCGGGCTGTACGCCGGCGTCGTTATCGGCACCAAGCCGAGCTCGTGCGCGTATAGCACGCTAGCCGTTGCCGTGTATCAGAACTCTCTGCGCAACGACGGCTTTTTTACGATCTCCTGGGCGGCGCTCATCTCCACCTCCATGGTCTTGCGACCGAGCGCGCGCTCGAGTCCCGGATCTTGGCGTACGCCTCCCGCAAGTGGCTGGGACCTCCTCACTGGCCTGGACCGCCGTCGTCGCCCCGGCCTCTGCGAACCGTGCTGAAGACGCGTCTGCCGTCTGCCTTTTCGCCGGTGCTCGCCCATGGGGCCTCCCGCCGCATCTTACGTCCCCCGGGTGAGCAGTCGAAACGGGGAGCACTCCAGCACGCACAGCAAGCACCACGAATTCACGACGGCGGCGGTGTACGGATTTTTGGATCACGAGGGCGTTACGGCGTGGCTCGATCTCCGCAACAACGTCGTGCACTGCAAGTACGGTCAGGAGGAAAAGGTGCAGGTCGCGCTTAATGGCCCAGTCCGTCCGGGACTTCTTCACACTGGCATCCCGGCTGATCAGCGACGCGTCTGGACTTCTGCCTGCAGCCAGTATCGAGCGCAGATGCGAGAGCTAACGCGTCGCAGGCACCGCGTTGACTCGTCACACGGCATCGACGACATCGTGGCGGGCATGGCGCGCACCGGCTATGCCCAGCGCTATAGTTCCAAGTGTCGCCGTGAAACGGCCACGCGATGGGCGGCTCTGGCCAGTCATTGGCCATCCGCTGCCCTGCTGCAGGGCGGTTCAACCGCGCGATGTCCGAGCGATGGCCCGGAAGCTCTCACGGTTGTTCGCGTGCGGCGTTGGCCCGCCTCTCGCATCACCGGTGTCGACCGCTGGTGAGTACGGAGTACGGAGCAATACGAGTTCCGGCTGCACAAGCCGAGCGGGGAGGTGTGGGCGGTGAAGCAGCGCGACGGCAAAATCATCACCGTCGCAGGGTCGATGAGTCGTGAGGATGCCGAGCCGGAGCTCCTTCGCGTGCTCGTCGCGAACGCCGCTGGTCGGGCGACCGGGCGCGGTTGCCCAGGTTGGCTGTCGCTCGTATGACAGGCATAACTAACACCCATAGAGCTCCGTCGGACGCGGCCGGCGCATACCGAGATGCTGGCCGATGGCCTGCGGCCAGGCTATACCGAAACGACAGGCCATAGGCGAGCGGCCAGAACCGAGGGGACGACAATGCCAATCGCATAAGGGAGAGACCGATGAACACCATGCCGGCAGAAGTGCGCGCTCGCGTGGAACGCGCAACCGTACGTCTCGCTGGGCGACGCGGGCTTGGCGTCCTCGTCCCCGATGGCGTGATCGTGACGGCCGCTCACCTCCTCGAACGGAAACCGATCCGTGGGCGAAGAGGCGGGTGGAGCGATTGCGTCATGATCGAAGCCGGCCGCGCCATGTTCAGGGCGGGCGTGCGTGCTATCGACACGAAACTCAACATCGCCGTGCTCACCGGGCCTGACGGCTACGACGCCGCGGCGTTCGCAAACTTCTGCGACAGCACCGTACCAGTCTCCCTATACACGGACGATATCCCGCACGACGAAAAGACGCGACTGTACGGCATCCCAGACGACGCGACATCAATCGAGATCGCGGGGCATGTGCTGACACACAACAACGGCTGGCTCGGCGCCCATGTGCAGCACATCGGCCGCGAGGACAGCCCATTTCACTTTGTCACGACCGCCGTCCCCGTCGATGGCGGAACATCCGGCGGGCCGGTCATTGCCGACGACGGCCGCCTTCTGGGCGTGATCTCATACCTCGACCGCGGAAGGAACGATTTCACGATTACACGTGTGCACCTCGCCGCGCCGGTCTGTTTCGTGGACTGGATGAGGTCTCGCGTTTACAAGAAAGGCGCATGAGATATGGCAAAGGAACCACGACGCTCCGAGTGCTCACGCGGTGGCCGTGCCCGGTGCCGATGATCTCGCGCAGCGCGTACTGCGATGGCTCCATGAGGGCGCTCGGTTGGTTAGAGCGCACTCCATGCGCCTGCTGCGGCGTAGTTAGTAACTCAGTCTGCGCATGCCAATACTGACGCTGTGCCTTGCAGCACATCTTATTGTCGAGATTTCCTGTGGCAATGGACGGCGAGACTGTCGACGATCACGGGTTCCAATCAGTATGACGGCGGAATCAGTGCGGTGGAATGGGCTCTCGCACTCCACAACCGTGACCTCCGCATAACTGGTCAGCCCAAATTCGACGCGCGAGCCGTCGCCAGCGACGCGGCACACTGCGACTCGTGACGACGCGAAACTTTGGCCCTTCCGCGGAACCTGCCGACGGTGTAGAGATGTAGGAGGTGTGGGCAGCACTATGATCCCGCGGTTCACACGCGACCTTCTTCGCCAGCCTCCGTTGGCCTATGCACTGGCGGTGATCGTCCCGGCCACTGCTGTGCTAATGCTTCGGAGTGCTGGCGTGTTCGTCGACCGCCTCCCGAGCGCCCCGCTGTTAGCCGCCATCCTTGCCGTGGCCTGGTATTGCGGGTGGCTGCCGGCGCTGCTCGCGACGGTGATTAGCATCGGCTTTCACGCATATGTGTTCCTGCGTTCGCCACGTCAGGACATTGACGTCGGAGACGTGGTCGGCGTGGTCATATTCGCGGGACTCGCGCTCTTCGTCTCTTACGCAACGCCGCGACTCGGACAGACTCTGCACGAGCTTGAGCACGAACGAAAGCTGGAACAGATCGCGCGCACTGAAGCCGAACGACATAGCCGGGAAGCCGATGAGTTACGCCGCCTGTCCCGAGCACTTACGCACACCGCGAATCCCGTCGCAGCTGCGCAGCGCGTCGCGGATGCCGTCAAGCGACTCTTCAATCCGAGCAGCGCTGTCGTGCGTCTTCTTGAGCCCGACGGTGCCATGGTAGCTGTAGCGGTCGCCGGCGACAATCCCGTGGTGATGCCAGGCCATCGGATGCCGGCGGGATCCGGCGTTGTCGGCCAAGCCGTGACGCAGCGCAAGCTGGTGATGACGACGTCCGTACTTACGGATCCGCGTATCGATCTGCCTTCCGCGGTCAGAGATCAGCATGAGCGGCTCGGACATCAATTGGTCGTCGCCGCGCCGCTCATCGTCGACTACACCGTTATCGGGACCCTCGCGCTGAATGAGACGAAACCGCGAACCTTCGCTGAGGCCGAGTTCGCCCTGCTCCAGGCTCTGGCCAATCACGCTGCGGTAGGGATCCGGAACGCGCAGCGCTTTGAAAACGAACGGATGGCGCGGCAGGACGCAGAGGCAAGCAGCCGAACGAAGGACGAATTCCTGGCGATGTTAGGTCATGAGTTGCGGAATCCGCTGGCGGCCATCGGTTCTGCCATCGGAATCTTGAACCGACTCAGTTCGACCGACGAACGTGCGGTGCATGCCCGAGACGTCATCACACGCCAAGTCGCCCATCTGCGTGAACTCATGGATGATCTGCTTGATGTAGGTCGCGTGACTACGGGCACGATCATTCTGTCTTCGAAAACAGTCGATCTGAGTGAACTGGCTCGCCAGGCCTGGGCCGTGCTCGAGTCGACTGGAACGTTCGCACAGCACAAAGCCAGGCTCGAGACCGAACCCGTGTGGGTAAACGCGGACGAAACCCGGATCGCACAGGTCTTCGATAACTTGCTCACCAACGCAGTGAAGTACACGCCGGCCGGCGGCAATGTCCTGATGACTGTCCGGCGCGTGGATGACGATGCGGTAATCCAAGTCGTCGACACCGGAATCGGCATGAGTTCGGGGCTTCTGCCTCGCATCTTCGATTTGTTCGTCCAGGGCGAGCGAACACGGGATCGTGCGAAGGGCGGGTTAGGGATAGGACTCACACTGGTGAAGCGGCTGGTGGAGATGCACGGCGGGTCTGTCAGTGCGTCCAGCGACGGCCCCGGGCGCGGCAGTGCTTTTACGATCCGGCTACCCCGCCTCGGTCTTCACGTGGAGCCCGTCGCGACAGCGCCAACACGAACCGCCTTCACAGGAGCTCGCCGTGTCCTGCTCGTTGAAGACAGCGCCGATGTCCGGCGAATGCTTCGCTTAAGACTCGAGCTTGAGGGGCACGAGGTGCATGAGACAGAGGACGGTATCACGGCGCTCAGCGAAGCTCTCAATTTCCGACCTGACGTCGCTGTCATCGACATCGGCCTACCGGGCCCCGACGGCTGGGAAGTGGCGCGTCAATTACGCGCTACGGAAGTGGGAAGTCGGATGATCCTCCTCGCCATCTCCGGCTACGGGCGACTGGCGGATCAGGAGCGTTCACGAGAAGCAGGCTTCGACGCCCACTTGGTCAAACCGGTCGATCTCGATATGCTCACAGATGCAATTTACGGAGTATCGCTCCACACGACGCGCCAAGCCTGATCGGCGGATCGCCCAGGAGAAACGCGAGGGCAGTACTTATTGTGCGCGCCGGGGCGCGGCATGGTTCCATCACCGGGTCTTTGAGTGTGAATTGCCACTACATGTCCTCTTCCGCCGTCGTCCACCTGAAGCCTTGGCCTGTGACCTCCACGACCATCTATCTACACGAGGTAGGCCATCAACCTGCCAGGCTCCGTCGGCCTTTCGCACCCGCCATCCGTTCACCGTGACGCTTCGCGTCGTGGTAATCATGCGTGCGCGGCGGCTCCTGCCGGAGCTTCAGAGGCTGTTTGGGCATGCGACGCAAAGCGGACCGGCGCCGGGGGGACGACGCGAATGTGACAACTGCGTCACGGGAACTAGCTGATTTTCACTGGTGCCGAAGGGGGGACTCGAACCCCCACACCCGTTAGGGCACATGACCCTGAATCATGCGCGTCTGCCAATTCCGCCACTTCGGCGCGAAGAGCGCCGTTCATATTACCCTCAGGGCATGCCGAGTCAAGCCGACGGAACGCGATCGCCACGATCGCGGCCTCCGGCATCACGAGAGACCTAGCGTGCGTCGCGCGCGGATGGAAGGCGAGCCGCCGATCGGGGAGGCCCAGGGGCATCGTCAAACACCTGCCCCTGGGGGCTCCCGTGAGACACGCTAATGCAGGAGACGCTGCTTCATCTGGGGTACATGCGGACCTGCACGATGCGGGTGCCGTTATTCAGGATGCTCCAGAAGTAACTGTCGAACACGTTGTTGAAGACCGAGAGTTCCTGCGTCGTCCCCGCCGTGCATTCACCTGTCGACGTGTCGACCGTGCAGAACATTACATCGAAGAGTTCGTTCACTTTCACGAACGTGCTCTTCCCTGTTTGACGGTTGACCTCGACCGAGCCGGCCCAGAACCATAGGCTCTGATCGGCGTCGAACGTGAAAGCGTTGATATCCATGCAGGTCAGCGGCTTGCCGAGTACTCGGAGGAAGACGTCGTATGTGAAGGTCGCATTCGCCGTTCCCGCGTTCTGAACGGGAACCATGATCCTCGCGCCGTTGGAATCGGTCGCATCGCGATCAAGGATCTCGAAGTGGTCGCCGGCGACGAAGTAGATTCGGGCACCAGTCGGAGCCTGGTCTGTGAAGGTCGGGCTGACATCGTCCTTCAGTATTACCTGGTCTGCCTCACAGGTGATGCTGTTGGGCCCGGTTGCATTCTTCAGCGGCACCATGATGGCGCGGCCGCTGCTGTCGTCACCGCTGATTCCCTTCGGATGCCCGATGATATTGAACTGAAAATGGCCGCCGCTCGGCGCGCCGTTGCCCGTCGTAGCGTTCCCGGCGACGGCGGGCGAGCCGGCCGCCAGCGACAACAGCAGTGCCAGGGCGCAAGATGCTCGTGTCATGGGACTCCCTTCGTTTCTCACGCGAACGAGGTCACGCGACTGGGACCGCATCGTCCGCGCATGTGCTTCGACGACACGAGATGTGTCTGAGAACGGGGCTGAGTCGACTGACCTGAGGCCCGATCCAGCAAGAAGCACGCCGTGGGTCTCTGAGCAGGATTGTCGGTGCCTTGAGAGGCCCCCGTGTCAACCCGGCCCGCAACCCGTCACTCGCCGTCAGCCCTGCGACACCGTCCGATCATCGCTTGGTCAGGTGTGACGGCGTAAGGGGCAACCGCCTCGTTCCCGGCCCGCTGGTCTTCGTTTGTCGCGATGCTGTATTACCCTCAGGGCATGCCGAGTCAAGCCGACGGCGGCGGCGATCGCACGATCTCGACGAACCGCCGCGCCCGCCACGAGTACGAAATCCTCGAGACGGTCGAGGCGGGCCTCGTGCTGCGTGGGACGGAGGTCAAATCGCTCCGCGTGGCCGGGGTGACATTCAAGGATTCGTACGCGACGATCAAGAACGGCGAGGGCTGGCTGCTCGGCTGCCACATCAATCCCTACAGCCACGGGACCGACGCGAACCACGACCCGGAGCGCGATCGTAAGCTGCTGCTCCACCGCCGCGAGATCACGCGCCTGACCGCTCGGGTTGCCGAGCGTGGATTGACGCTCGTTCCCCTTCGTCTATACTTTAAGGGCGGTCGCGCGAAGATCGAGCTGGGCCTGGGGCGCGGCAAGAAGCTCCACGACAAGCGTTCGGCGCTGCGCGAGCGTGACGTGAAGCGTGAGATGGACCAGGATGCCAGCCACGCCATGAAGAGCGGCGGGGGGCGCCGTCCACGGCGGGAACGCGACGAATGGTAACCATAATATAAGGGGGGCGACAGGTTTCGACGGGGATCAGCGAGGTCCAGGCTGCGTCTCGAGGTTTCTCACCCCTCGTTAATAAGTGAGAACCTTCTAGCTGCCAACACACAGCTAGCTCTGGCGGCCTAACAACCGCTAGTGTCGGCCAGGTCGAGCCATCAGGGCCTGGGAACCGGCATCATACTCTGGCGGCTGGCTCCAACCTTGGCCTCAGGGGCGGAGCGAGACTAATGAGGCTGGCCCCGCGGTCCTCCTGCCGGATGGAGGGCTGAAGGGCGAGAGCGCAACAAGATAAACCGGCTATCGACGTAGACGCCTGCGGCTGAGGGTTTCCGGACGTGGGTTCGATTCCCACCGCCTCCACCAACTT
>Ga0114129_10003806_pt1 | contig 21263 bp, 13 predicted proteins | sample RhiMetdeltSRZDD1_FD_80071 | JGI IMG/M metagenome (GOLD analysis project Ga0114129, IMG submission 80071) | Populus rhizosphere microbial communities from Tennessee, USA - Rhizosphere MetaG P. deltoides SRZDD1 (version 2) (version 2) | ecosystem: Host-associated > Plants > Roots > Rhizosphere >... | reverse complement strand
CTGGGCCACCCGCCGGTGGACCGCCCCCGAATGGAACGCAACGTCTCGCCAGGTTGCATGGCATTGGGCGCTGGCGCAGGACTTGATCGCGTCCTTGGGCTGAATGTTGGTATGCGGGTTGTGGCACATCCCACAGGTGCCGCCGTGGGGATCCTTGGAGGGATCGAACCCGATCGCGGCCAGCTTGGCCTTCATCGCGTGACACGATGCGCACTGCCTAGTGGCGGGTGTGAGGGTTCCGGCGGCGGAGTCGCGGGTCGCGAGCAGCGGCACGTCGGCCGTGAACTGGTGGCAGGCGTTACAGTGCATATCCGCCTGACCCCGCATCTTCCCCAGCTTCACCGCAACGTCCTGGGTCAGATGACACCCCTGCTGATTGGCGCAGGTGCTGTCCGTCGGAGGGAAGCGGTGGGCGCTCAGCGCGTGGCAGCTCAAGCACTCGACCTTGCCCTTGAGCGAGTCGGACTCGAGGTGGGTGCGATGACCGGCGGTCGTCGCGATCCGCTGCCACTTGTCTTTGGCTTCCCCCTGCACGTGGCACTGCTCGCAGATGTGACGGGGAACCTTGGCATGGGGCGGCACCACCTCTGGTCGGTTGGTCATCCAGGCGACCAGCTCCATGGTCTGCGCCTTCAGCTCGAACGGATGACACGCGTGACAGGAGAGCGTGTCGTGCTTTCCTTCGAGCGCGTTCACCAGCAGGTACGTGCCCGTGTCCGGTCGCTCGACAATCTGCCCGCTGGGCACAAAGATGTGGCAGCCCTGACAGAACCGATTGTCGTGCATCGCGAAGTGGTAGGTCTTGTAGCCGGCGGCCCCGATCAATCCGAGCAATACCAGGAGGACGCCGCCCAGGGCGAGCTTGACGCCGCGATCACGGGTGACGAGCCAGTGCCCGATCGCTCCCCGCCGACGCCACAGGACAATCACGAAGGTCACCGCGATGACCGTCCCCAGAATGATCCCGCTCAACATGAGCCAGCCGGGCTTCTGGAAGATCCACTGGACGATCGGAACGATCGGGTCCGGCAGGGGCGAGTGTACTACGACCGAGTCCACCAGGCTGCGGTGCGGCGATTGAACCGAGTCCTGGAGCGCGGTGGCATGCCGCCATAACGACACGGCCGCCTTGAGAGCGGCCGCGGCTGAGTCGGGAGAGAAACCGATCATTCAGGTCGTCCGCGCTGAGCAGGCTCAGCGCCTCGGCGATGGCGGCAGTTTCATCAAAGGGCCCCGGAGCGGGACCCCGTTGATCGGCGCGGTCAGCAGTGAAGTAATACTGAATCCAGGAGGATGCGGAAGCCCTGGGTAAGCATTCAGGAGCTCGACGATATTCGCCCGCAGCAAACCCTGGGACAGGAACGGATTGTGGACCCCGTACGATCCATCCTTGCCGCCGACGCGAAGCATTCGGACGTTGAAAACCGCCCCCTCGGCCGGGGTCGTGATTGAGTTGTTGGTGTAGTTCGTGTCGGGCACGTTGGTCTTGTCCGACAACAGCCCGCCGTCGGTCGGGGCGGCATCGACCTGATCGTTCTTGTTCTTGTCGTCCCAGATCGTCTTCGTGAGCCCGTCGATTATCGTGCTGTCGTTGGCGAAGGCCGCAACCGCCTGCGCTGCTCCCGCGTGGCATCCGGAGTTAGTGCACGCTACCCAGGATCGAGTGGTCGTCGTATGCGGGCATGTGTTGTCTGCCACCGGCTTGCCGCTAGCGTCCACACACGGATCAGGCCGGAACAGGTGGCCGACCGTACGGAAAGTGAAGGCGCCCGTCTCCTTATCGTTCACGGTAAAGTCGTTGACATGACAGCCAGCACATAGCCGGGGATTGGCGCTGGTGCCATGCGATGTAGGCTGGAGCGCATCCGGATTGAATCCCGCCGGCTTGTAGCCCGCATCTCCCAGGAGCAGCGGGCCCTGAGGCGAGTGGGGACCCTTACTGCCCGCGCTGTCTGGCTCTGGCCGACGCTGGTGGCACTTCATGCACAGGTTGATGTTGACGTCCGGCACGTCGAGTGGGAACCGGAGTTGTCCAGGGAGAGGCTTGCCATCCGAGCCCTTGGCCGTCCCGTGTGGGTCGTGGCAGACACCGCACGTGATGCCGAAGTAGTGGTCGCTGCCCGCCGAATCCTTCTCGGCATAGTTCGTGACTACACTCCAGGCCGCGAGGATCCCGTGGCCCTCGTGACACGACGCGCAGCTCGAACCGTGGTCAGCTACGTAGGAGCCGTCCTCCTCCTGTAGCGGACGTGCGTGTCCGGACTGCGCCCACTCGTCTACGAACGGATGGTGAACGCCCGAATGGCACGCACCGCAGCTCTCCTTCTTGAACGAGTTGTCGCCCGGTGTGTGGGGGTTCTTGAGCACGGTCTCGTGCGCCAACGGGATATTCTGAATCGTTGGCGACTGGACGTGGGTGTAGCCCGGTCCGTGACAGCTTTCGCACTGCACGTCGTGGTAGGTCGAATCCTGGTGCGCATTCCACCCGGCCGGAGCTGCGGCAAGATTCCCGTTCTCGTTAACGGTATGGCAGGTAAAGCAGGAACTCTGGGCGTGGTTCGAATTCACCAGATTGGCGTAGGCCGAGGCGTGCTTGGTCTGGCTCCAGTGCGCGTGTTTCTCGCTGTGGCAGTTCCCGCACGTGGTTTGCTTGGTGGTTACATCGAAGTAGCCGAGAAATCCGGATTGGCTGTCGACGGGGGGATTGAACGGCTCACGAGGCACTTCGACCGTGTCGGTGCAGCCCAGGAGCACACCGAGCCCCAGCCCAACGATGATGCGACGGGCAGTCTGCGCGCGGCGGCTCTCGAGCATGCGCACCTCCGGCGGGGCCGAAGGAACGAACGGATTTCGTGGGAACTGACGGGGTGGCGACCCTGCCACCTTGTGGCGAACCGAAACAACCACAGCGGTTCTACACTACGAAAGACTACGGTGTGGCGCAACCGGGGAAAAGTTCGTACCCGACTCTAAGAAACCCTTCATCAAACTCGAACGTGACGAGTACCAAGCCATTTTGGCTTGAGGTATTCGAGGACGATTCGTAGGTTAGGACGACCCTTCCCGGACCTTACCAGGCGGCGAACGACGCAGTCGCAGTGTATCTCGAGCGGCACCGGTGGAGTGGAGAAGTGAATGCCAGACCAGCATACCCGTTGCCCAGCATGCGGAGCCATCGGGGCGCCCTCGAACTACTGCACGACCTGCGGCTCGCTGCTGGGCGCGCGCCCCTGTCAGGCATGCGGCGCCACCTTGGCTCCCGGAGCACGCTTCTGCGGCCTCTGCGGTGCCTCAGCTACCGACGGCAGTCCACGTAGCGAGACCCCGAAAGCCACACTGCCCTGGACCGTTGCTGCCGTCGGTGTAGTCGCGCTCGCGGCCATTCTCATCGTGCTGATGCGCAGGGATCAGGCTTCGATCGCAGCGGCCGCACAAAGCACAACGGCAGCGCCTGCGGCCGGGGCCGAGGCGCCGCCCGACATCAGCTCGGTGTCCCCCCGCGAGCGATTCGACCGGCTCTACAACCGAATCATGCGGGCAGCGGAGTCGGGTGACGAGGCGACGGTCACCCGCTTCACTCCGATGGCGCTCATGGCCTACGCGCAATTATCCGATCTCGATGCGGATGCCCGTTATCACGCCGCCCTGCTCATGGTGCACACCGGCGATGCCGAGGGCGCACGTGCGCTGGCCGACACGATCCTCACCCAGAATCCGGGCCATCTGTTCGGGTATCTGATACTTGGGACGGTGGCACGCTGGCAGAAGGACGAAGCTTCGCTCGCAAGCAGCTACGCGGCGTTCTTGAGCCACTATGAGGCCGAGATGAAAGCGGGGCGCCGCGAGTACGGCGAACACAACCGGGCAATCCAAGAATTCCGGCAGGCTGCTCTAAAGAAGAAGCCGGCAGACGCGGCGAGCCTGCAGTAGGCGCGTTGGGCGGTTGCCAGACCGCTGTTTCGGCCTTGGCCCCCTTTCCTTTTATATGTGTGGCCGACAACATGTGATATATGTGGCCGACCAGGGCATTGCCCCAGGGCATTACTCGACCGGAGCCGCCGGTAACTCGAGCACGAAGCAGCCGCCTTTGCCGGGTCGGGAAATAGCCTTCAGCTCGCCGCCCATAAGGCGCGCGAGCCGCCGTGAAAGGGGCAGCCCGAGACCTACACCCCGCCCTTCTTCGGTTGCCTTGGTGACGTAGATGTCGAAGATCTGCTCCACCTCGTCTGCCGCTATCCCACCGCCCTGGTCCTCCACCGTGAGAAAAATTTTCCCGTCCGCCGCCCCGATCGAGAGCCGTACCTCACTGTCATCCGGTGTGTGACGGATCGCATTGCCCAGGAGATTCACGAGGATCTGCTCGAGCCGACTCGCGTCGGTCAGGCAGCTTGGCAGCCGGGTTGGGAAGTCCGTGGTCACCTTCGCCCGCTTTGACGCTGCTGCCGGTGTCATCCGACCGATCGCGCGCCGGGCGACCGCCACCGGATCGACCGACCGCATTACCGGGCGCAGGCGGTCCTCGTCCAGCCGGCTCAGGTCCAACAGATCGTTGATAAGGCCGACGGCCTGCCCGGCGGAATCCAGCACCTCGAAGGCAGCCTGGGGGACTGTGGTAGGGTCTTTCTTGCGCACCAGCATTTCGGCCCATCCATAGGTTGCCGCGAGGGCGTTGCGAAGCTCGTGGTTCACCATCGCGAAGAAGCGCTCTCGCGAGCGATGGAGTTGCTGGACCTCCTCCAGCAGTCGGGCGCTCTCTTCGTGGAGACGGGCATTCTCGACCGCAGCCCCGATTTGGGTCGCAAGCAGCACCACCATGTGCTCGTCTTCTTCAGTGAAATAGCCCCCGCCCAGCTTTTCGGTGAGATAGAGGTTGCCGAACGCCCCCCGGCGGCCGACGATCGGCGCGCCAAGAAACGAATGCATCTGCGGATGGTGAGGAGGAAAGCCTTAGGAGTCCGGGTGACGGGTCAGATCGGGCAGCAGCTGATCCAGCTCTTCCATTCGGCGGACGGGGGAGTGGCATTCGCGCGACTGACCGCCAAGCTGCTTCGAGCGTTCGAATGCTGGTGTAACGAAGTCGAGGCGGTACTTGCTGCGCTGTCCGCCGATAGGGATCGGCCCGATGAGCAACTCTTCAGATTCCCTTCAGCAGCGGTTCATGGCCCACATGCGATAGTTCCTTCGAATTTCTGACGGGGGACACTATGCGTACCTTCGCAGTCTTCGGCGTCGTCGCCGAGGTTCTCACCCTGATCAATCTCATCGCATTACTCGCTGCTGCTACCGCCACCGGCATGGATCCGCGTACCCGTCTTCTGGTCATGACCGGTGCTCTCGCGGGGATGTGCCTGTTCGCCACGCTCACCGCCCTCCTGTTGAGGAAAGCGGCGTGCGCCGGAGCCGCGGAGTCCTGGCCTACACGATCCTGCTCCTGGGTGCGACCGAGGCGTTGCTCCGCTTCAGTGGAGACAGCGGGAAAGCCATGCTCAGCCTGCTGAGCCTGGTGGTGCTGGTGATTCCACTCGTGAGCCTGCTCTTCGGGGCGACGTATCTCTATGGCTCCCGCGACTTCATCGAGCTGCTGCTGGCACAGCTGCTTCGCCGAGGCGCGCTGTTCCGCGGGCTGTATCTGGGGCTGTCGCTGCCTCTGGCAGCGGGGTTCGTAGTGGGGATTGGCTTGCCTTTCCTCTGGCACGGCGAGGTCCCGGCCGTAGCCGGGTCACTCGGATCGCTCCTCGCTGTCGGAGTCCTTCTGACGTTTGCATTCACTGCGCTTGCGAGTCTTACGGCGGTCGTAGTCGACGACCGCTCTCGTGGGCTCGGGGCCGCGCTCATTGTATGGATGCTGGGCACGCTGCTGTACGACGGCGTGATCCTGCTGGTCGTAACGGTGTTCGCCGACTATCCACTGGAGCGCGCGCTCATCGGCCTGACCCTCATCAATCCGGTGGACCTGGCCCGCGTCCTCCTGCTGCTCCGCTTCGACGCAGGTGCGCTCATGGGCTATACCGGGGCTGTGTTCGAGCGTTTCTTCGGCACGGCGGAAGGCATGATCGTCGCGTCGTGCGCGCTGCTTCTCTGGTCGGGCCTGCCGCTGGTGCTGGCGGCGCGGAGGTTTCGGGTCAAGGGCTTCGGAGGCCGCTGCGATATCAGTCGAGTGAAATCCGCACCGCCGCGAGGTGTGGAGTTACTTCAGGCTCAATGTCGCCTTGATGAGATTGAAGGAGTCAAGATTCCCTGTGGACGAGAACACCGCCCACATGGTCTTACCGTCCAAGCTTATCCATTTCGCCGGAAAATGAAATCCGAGAGATTCCTTGTTTCCGTATCCGCCCCAATCCGAGTATTGCACAATGGTGCTCCACGGTCCCCACGGCTCTGGCGCCTCAAAAAGAGAGAGCTGATTGACATAGCGACCCTGTCCCGCGGACACATACCGCCGGAGTGTCGCGTTGTAAACGGGATCGCCCGGTGAACCGAGACCCGTTGTATCAGCAAACACCGGCTCCCGGTTTGCGCGTTCGGACGTCCAGATCGGAGCGCCTTGGGCATCAAGACCTGCATACCACTGGTACTCCGCTTTTGCCAGGAGCTGCCCGCTTGGTACACGCACAAGATATAAGAGGCCTTCCAAGCCGCTCGTTTCTTGAGGCGATCTGGCACCGTACAGGTAGACATATCCGTCGCGCGCACCTTCATTGTCTTTTCCGAACTGCGCGAAGCCGGTGGGGTAAAAGAAGTCGGTTGTCGAGGAGTCATAGAAGGTCCAGTTTGTATACTGCCATGAGCTGCCCCGATCGCTTGACCACAGCAGTCGCGCTTCCATCGGAGAACTGATTGTGCTTACTCCAGCCGTTCCCGGCCACACGGCTCCTATAGCATAGAGCGTCGCGTTGACCGAGATCAGCGCCCACACTTTTCCTCCAAAGGTCGGCTCGGTGAGCGCGTTGTAGCCGCCCCACACATTTGTTTCTGTGATATTGGGTGGTGTTCCTCCGACCCGCGCAAATCCAAGACTTACCCGGCCAAGCGCGTCGGTCCCGCCGAATCCCCCGCCGTCTCCCCAGCTGAAATACAGACTGTCGTCAGAACCCCAGGTCACCGGCCACAAATCGCTGCCGATGGCGGTACGAATCACGCTGGCGGAATCCCACGTGATCCCGGAAATGATTGTCGACGATGCTGATCGAGGAGGTAGGGCCGGAATGGTTCTCGACTGAGGCGTGATGTAGTTGACATCGACCAGTCCTTCTCCGACTTCATCTAGGTCAAGAGGCGTAACAGACCGATAGGCCGACGACACTACAGAAGTATCGAAACTGATTGTGCAACCAAGTCTGGTTCCCATATGAGGATTGAGCGTAGGCAGGGTGGTGGCGCACGCAGGAAGCGAGCGAGGCGGAGGCGCTGGAGTCGGACTTTGCCCGCGCGTCACGCTTGTGCCCCATGTCGCCAGCAAGACCACTGATTCAAGAACGGTAACCATTGAGTCTCCGTTCAAGTCTGCGGGCCAGTGTTATCAGTTCTTCCGGGCGATGCGGGACGACCTCACCGTCACGTTTCACGAGACACAGATGACCACCAATGAAGCCGGTAGCGCCTGTAACCAAGGCTTTCACAGGAGGGGCCGCGCCTCGATGAAACGGGTGCCGCTCACGGACCAGCTCGTAGATCGTGCAGTCAGCGGGCGGATGCTGCACGCAGCCCCGCCCGCCCGGCCAGATGGCGCGCCCATTCAAAGGACACCTCGGAATCATAGAAGCGGTCCGGTCCACGATGAGTCGCGTAGAGACACGCGATCGCGCCCAAGCCGGCGACGAAGAGCGGACCTGGGCGAAGTCGCTCATTGACTTCGCACCAAGCGACATAGGAGAGCCTGCCGTCGTTAACTAGCCCAGTATTGCCGTATTCCTCGCCTTGCACAACCGCCGCGCAGGGCCCAACCCGGCCACCTATCGGATCGAGCTCCCTGGCAGCGGGTGATACTACCGTTCGGAATCGACAGTCGGGCTGGAGTCGCGCCGTGCGGTAGTAACCTCGAGCGTGCGCCGCTAGTAGCCTGGCGGCCCGCGGCGCCCCCGGCCAGATTTCTGCATCACTACCCCCTCGTCGTCCACGGATTCAACGACCGCGCTAGTTGCCGGTCTGCGCGATCGTTACGTGCTTGAGCGTCCGCTCGGGCGCGGTGGCATGGCAACGGTCTACCTGGCGCGCGACCTCAAACACGACCGCCCCGTCGCTCTCAAGGTGCTCCTGCCCGAGCTCGCCGCCACACTCGGCCCCGACCGCTTCCAGCGAGAGATCAAGCTTGCCGCCCGGCTTCAGCACCCTCACATCCTCACGGTCCACGACTCAGGCGAGACCGCCGGCCAGCTCTGGTTCACCATGCCTTATGTCGAGGGCGAGTCACTGCGAGACCGGCTCCGGCGCGAGCGGCAGCTTCCGCTGGACGACGCGCTCCGGATCGCGCGCGAGGCGGCCCAGGCCCTCCAGTACGCGCACGAGCACGGCGTGGTGCACCGGGACATCAAGCCAGAGAATCTCCTGCTCACGAAAGATGGCAACACGCTGGTCGCGGACTTCGGGATCGCACGGGCATTGGGTGGCGAAGAGCATCTGACTCAGACCGGCATGAGCGTCGGCACGCCCGCCTACATGAGCCCCGAGCAGGCGAGCGGCGACAAGGCCCTCGATGCGCGCACCGACGTCTACTCGCTAGGCGCCGTGCTCTACGAGATGCTGGCCGGCGAGCCCCCGTACACCGGCCCCACAGCGCAGCAGATCATCATGAAGCGGTTCACCGACCCCGTGCCGAGCGTGCGGAAAGCGCGGCCCAGCGTGCCGGAGAGCGTGGACCAGGCGATTCAACGGTCGCTGGCGCCCCTCGCCGCCGACCGGTTCGGCACAGTGGTGGAGTTCGGCCGCGCGCTTCAGATCGCGCCCGGCTCGGTGACGCCCGCGGTGACGATGCCCGCCGGCACACCGCTTCCAACACCGCCGACGACGACTGCGCCGCCAACCTCGACAGTCCCTTCCATCGCCCGAGCACGTAAGCTCCCGGTAACCGCGATCGCCCTCGGGCTCGGTTTCCTCATCGGCGCCGGCATGCTCTTCGCCTGGCGGCGCACCCACGCCGGCTCGGCCGAGACCAGTGGACCCAAGGTCCTTGCCGTTCTCCCGTTCGAGAATCTCGGGGACTCGGCCGACGCCTATTTCGCGGATGGCGTAACCGAGGAAGTGAGGGGCAAGCTCTCGCGCATCACCGGGCTCGAGGTGATCGCCCGCGGCAGCTCCAACCAGTACCGGCACACCACCAAGCCGCCGCAGGAGATCGCGCACGAGCTGGGGGCCGACTACCTGCTCACCGCGACGGTGCGATGGGAGAAGAGCGGCGGCGGAAGCCGGGTGCGGGTCACCACCGAGCTGGCCGATGTCGGGCCGGGGCATGCGCCACGCACCCGCTGGCAGGAGCCGTTCGACGCGTCGCTCACTGACGTATTCCAGGTGCAGGCCGACATCGCCGCCAAGGTCGCCAGCGCGCTCGACGTCGCGCTCGGTGACAGCGTTCGCCGCAATTTGGCGGCTAGACCGACCGCGAACCTGACCGCCTACGATGCGTTCCTCAAAGGTGAGGCGGCCTCGCAGGGCATGGCGGTCGCGGATCCGGCGAGTCTTCGGCGCGCCGCCGACCTCTACGAGCAGGCGGTGGCCCTCGACTCCGGCTTCGTCGCGGCGTGGGCCCAACTGGCCCGCGCACGCTCGTACCTCTATGGCAACTGGATTCCCACACCCGAGTTGGCGACTCAGGCGCGCCTCGCGGCGGAGCGGGCCCAGTCGCTCGGACCGGATCAGCCCGAGGGCTACCTGGCGCTCAGCGAGTTTTACCGCAACGTCTCCCGTGACAACGCGCGGTCGCTCGCCGCAGCCAAAGCGGGGCTCGTGTTAGCGCACAACAACGCCGACCTGCTGACCTCGGCGGCTGTGACCGAACAGCGCATGGGCAATGCGGATGCCGCGCTCCAGCATATTGCGAAGGCCAGCGAGATCGATCCCCGCTCACCCGGAACGGCGCGGCGGCTCGGGATCACGCTGCTTTATCTGCGCCGCTATCCGGAGGCACTGGCGGCGTTCAATCGAGGGCTCACGATTGCGCCGGGCAACCTTTCCATTCTCGAGAACAAGGTCGCTGTGGTACTCGCCCAGGGCGACTCCGTCGGTGCCCGCACGGCGGTGCGCGAAGCCGCCCGGCTGGTCGACCCCGTAGCGCTACTTACCTTCTTCGGAAACTTCGGCGATCTCTACTGGGTGCTGGACGATGCCCAGCAGCGGCAGTTGCTGACGCTTCCGGTAAGTGCCTTCGATGAGGATCGGGCGACCTGGGCCATCGTCCTCGCACAGACCTGGCACCTGCGGGGGAATCAGGAGATGACGCGAGCCTACGCCGACTCGGCTCGGCTCTCGATAGAAGACCAGCTCCGGGCGGCGCCGGACGACCCGCAGCGCACGGTCTTCCATGGGCTGGCGCAGGCTCTCCGGGGGCGCAAGGCGGAGGCCATCGCCGACGGCAGGCGTGCCGTGGCGCTCTGGCCCATCAGTCAGGACGCCTACTTCGGCGCCTACATCCAGCACCAGCTGGTGCGGATCTATCTCCTCGTCGGCGAGCCTGAGCAGGCGCTCGACAACCTCGAACCTCTTCTCCGGATGCCATATGTCCTCTCGGCCGGCTGGCTCCGGGTCGATCCCAACTTCGCGTCGCTCCGCAGCAATCCGCGGTTCGAGCGGCTCGCGGCGGGGAAGTAGCGCAAGACATATCGGTTTTGGCAAGAAGTGATGCGGTGCATCCTCAACATCGGAGGCTTATATGCGCAATCTCGCCTTTTACTGCTGTACGGCCGTCCTGATCGGCTGCTCCAAAGGCGAGCAACAGCAGGCCAAGGAGACCATGGGGGATTCCGCCGCTATGACGGCGGCCGCTCCTGCCCCAACCCCTCCGCCCCCGCCCGCGATCTCACTCAAGGATGTCGCCGGAAAGTGGGAGATGAAAACCATGAACGAGAACGGCGACAGCACGCTTGTCAAATACCAGCTGATCGCCAAGGCCGATCCCAGCGGTTGGGAACTCCACTTCCCCAAACGGAAGCCGGTGCAGGCGCACGTCACGGTCGACGGCGACAGCATCATCCTCGACGCCGGTCCCTACGAGAGCGTCCTCCGGAAGGGCGTCCAGGTCACGACTCACGGCGTGGCCCGGCTCCAGGACGGGAAGCTGGTGGGCACGACCGTTGCCCACTACGCCACGAAGGGCGCCGACTCGGTGCTCAACCTGAAACTGGAGGGCACCCGCGCGCCCTGATCAGCAGCGGCGCATTTTGGTCGCGCAACACTTCGAGAGGTCGCAGCTTCCACTGCGGCCTCTTCGCTTTTATTACAGACCGCCATCGGTAGTGCTACCCTCTGCAGCTTGCGAAGTTGAGCGGCGCGGAGTAGCATGATTTTGCTTCGCGCCGACGTTCGCGTCTCACGGCTGCAATCCCTTCTTCCCAGATGCACGCGGCGCAGAGTCCTCAGGCGCGTCGCGCCATAGAGTCAAAGGCGCCAGCGTCCCGTGCGCACTGCTGCGTTCTTAGTCCAACCCTGCATTGCTTCTCGCGGGAAAGGTTTCTTATGAAGCGCTCTTTTCTAATTGCTCTGGCTGCGGCCCTCGCCCTTGCCGCCTGTAATGACCAGCAAGGGCCCACCGGCAGTTCAGACGCAGTGCCTGATCTCGGCGTCAGCTCCAACCAGCAGTCAACTCCCTATGTCATAGTCTTTGAAACCTCACAGGCCAGCAATGTGGCGACGGCTATCGAACGTGCTGCTGGGAAGGTGAAGAAGCTCTCGGCGCGTGCGGGGCTCGCCACTGCCTTTTCCGATGCTGCTGATTTTGCTGACCGCGTGCGCCGCACTCCCGGCGTCAAATCAGTCGTGCAGGATATGGTCGTGCAGTGGGTCCCCAAGGAAAGGGTCCGAATGGTGGTGGAGCCGACTGGTGGAGGAGGCACGCCGACCGGCTCGACCGAGCGATTCTTCCCGATTCAGTGGGCGCTCCAGGCTATTCATGCCCCCGAGGCGTGGGAGGCAGGGGCGCTTGGGCGCGGTGCCCGCGTGGCTATCCTGGATGGGGGAATCTGGGACCAGCACGTCGATATCGCACCGAATCTGGACGCCCAGCGGTCGACTTCGTTCGTTCCAGGGGTGCCGTTCAACTTCGACAATGACGCCAGCCTCTTCTGGCACGCTACTCACGTCGCCGGGATTGTCGCCGGAGCGGACAACAACGACAACCTCGGCGTCATCGGTGTCGCGCCCAAGGCCACCCTGATCGGCGTCAAGGTTCTCGATAACGGAAGCGGAAGCTTTGGTCAGGTCATCGACGGGATCATCTACGCTGCGGATCGTATCAAGGATGGTGGCGCAGGCGCCGACATCATCAACATGAGCCTGGGCGCGACCTTCTCGCTGACCTCTGACCCGCGAACCACCGCCCTCATTGACGCCTTGAACCAGGCAACCACCTATGCGCACGCGCAGGGCGCGCTGATCGTCGCTTCGGCGGGCAATGGAGACAACCAGGGCCACGGTATCAATCACGACAACGGCAACTACATCACTATTCCCGCCCAGTCCGATCACGTGCTAGGGGTTTCGGCACTTGCGCCCGTGGGCTTTGCGTTCGGCAGCACCAACTTCGATCTCCTCGCATTGTACTCCAATTTCGGGATCTCGATCGTCGATTTCTCGGGGCCTGGTGGAGACACGCAGCTGCAGTCCCCCAACGGCAAAGACGCGAATTGCACCTTGGCGATCAACCCCGCCCCGCCTTTGTCGCCGACCAATAGCACCACTCAGCCATGCTACGTGTTCGACATGGTCGTGAGCAGCTGCAGGGGGACGACCACGCGCAACGTATGCTTTGCGTCTGGCACCAGCATGGCCGCCCCAGCGGTGTCCGGGGTGGCAGCCTTGATAGTTGGTAAGCAAGGGTCCATGAGCCCCGACGCACTGGAAGCCCGTCTCGCGTCTTCCTCCGACGATCTCGGCGCGACAGGAGTCGATGCCATATACGGCAAAGGAAGGGTCAACGCCTTCAGAGCCGTACAATGATGGCCCTTCCCGTCGGGAGATAGTCCTCTCGAACACGGCCCGGGACCTCCCGGGCCGTGCTCCCGTCTGGGCGCGTCTTCCGGGGAACAGTCAGCACGCACTAGGCACAGACACAAGGCGGCAACACGATGCCGGACGTATGGGCAGACGGAGCCGGTTACGAGTCATACGTGGGCCGCTGGAGCCGCAGCGTCGCGCGGGAGTTTCTCCGTTGGCTGGTGGTCCCGCCGGGTTCGACCTGGCTTGATTTCGGCTGCGGGACCGGTGCGCTCAGCCAAACCATCCTGGCCCAAGGATCGCCTGGGCGCGTCATTGGCTGCGACCGGTCGCCAGCATACGTGGCTTTCGCCCGCCAGCAAACGACCGATGCGCGGGCTGAGTTCGTGGTGGCGGAACTCCCAGAATTGCCGCGCGTCGACGAGGGCTTCGACGCCGTAGTCGCGGGCCTTGTGCTCAACTTCCTGCCGACTCCCGCCCAGGGCGTGGCAGCGATGGCAACCCGGGTCCGCAAGGGAGGTACAGTCGCAGCCTATGTGTGGGACTACGCTGAGGGTATGCAGCTGATGCGCATCTTCTGGGATGTGGCCGTGTCGCTTGATGCGAGGGCGCGGGAGCTGGATGAAGGGGTGCGTTTTCTCTTGTGCCAGCCCGATGCTCTGCGCGCGGTGTTCGAGAGCGCCGGTGTCCGTGATGTCCAGGTCCAACCAATCGTCGTGCCCACCGTAATGCACAACTTCGATGATTACTGGACACCATTTCTGAGCGGCCAAGGACCCGCTCCGGGATACGTGACGAGCCTCTCTCCGGCGCACCGAGCGCGACTCCGCGACACGATCCGGGAGAGGCTGCCCACCTTGCCGGATGGCAGGATCCCACTGAGCGCTCGAGCCTGGGCGGTGAAGGGGATTGTCGTCTAACTTACTTTCGCACTCCCCATACGCCGCGTTGCCCCGAGGTTCTTATGGCACACCTCAACGAGATCGACACATTCCGCACTGTGTGGGACTCTGAGGCCCAGAACACAATCCGCCTTCTCGAATCGCTCCCGACGGATCAGTACGATTTCCGTCCCGATCCCAAGGGTCGCTCGATCGGAGAGCTGGCGTGGCATTTGAGCGAAATAGATGCGTGTCTGAGCTTTGGAATCGCTGAGCGGCGGTTCCGCTTCGAGGACGAGCCCCCGAACCTCAAACGTCCGCGCGAGATCCAGCTGCTGGCGCCAGGGTATCGCCTGGTGCACGAGGAGGCCGTCGCTCGGCTCGCGAACCTCAGGAACGATCAGCTCGACGAGTTGGTGACGTTCTTCGATGGCAGACAATTGACGATCCGTGACGTGCTCTGGGGCCAGCTCCTTCACCACCTGATCCACCATCGTGGACAGCTGGTGTTACTCTGTCGTCTTGCGGGGGGTGCCCCGCCCGGACTCTATGGCCCGAATCGGGAAGAGATGCAAGCCCTCCGCGCCATGATGGAGGCGGCGAGCGCCTAGCGGTCCTTGAGTCCGTGGGTCACAAGGAGATGACATCGAGGGAAGGTCGCCGTATGGGCTGGGCTGTTGCCGGGCTCCTGGGCCTCGCCGTTGGAGCTCTCGTCTTATCACCGCCCACCTGGCTACTCGACGGCCTGGCAGCCTTGCGACCTGGTTGTATCTATCGCGCACACCTGCGCGCCCCGCTTATTGCACTCACGATTGACGATGGTCCCGACCCCGTAACTACCCCGCTGATCCTGGCTGAACTCGAGCGGCACGATGCGCACGCGACCTTCTTCCTGATCTCCAGTCGCCTCGCGGGACGGGAGCAAATAGTACGGGATCTGGTCGCTGCGGGGCATGAGCTTGGCAACCATCTCACTCGGGATGAAGCAAGCATCAAGCTGCCACCGGCGGAGTTTGAGCTGGCGCTGGTTGAGGCAGATCGCGCATTGGCTGCGTATCGGCCGGTGAGATGGGTGCGACCGGCGTCAGGCTGGTACTCCCGGGCGATGATCGAGATTGCCGAACGCCATCGTTATCGCTGCGCCCTGGGGTCGATCTATCCGTTCGACGCGGCGCTGCCGTGGCCTCGATTCAGCGCCAGCTACATTCGGCGCAACGCGCGCCCCGGCGCGATCATCATCCTCCACGACGGTGACGCCCGCGGTCTGCGGACAGCGCGGGTGTTGCGGACAGTCTTGCCTGCTCTCCGGGCAAAGGGGTACCGAATCGTCACGCTCAGCGACCTGGTCGCCGCGGCGTAAGCCACGCCGCTTTTTCGGCTGCTGGGTGCCGATAGGGCGCTGGGAGCAGCCTCCCTGATCTGCCCAACTGTTGTCAGTTTACAGCCGGGAGTATTCGCTCCGGCACAAACACCCGCTGCGGAATGAAGAGCGCCCGGTCGTTGTAACTGCCACCAGTAAACCCGATCACGAGATCCAGCTTGGGAATCCCCATGAAAATCTGTCCGCCGTTTCCAGCAGCGAAGAACGCTCGAACGGTGCCCCCCTTGTAGGGATACTCCACAGAGTTCCACAGCCACCCGTACTGCTGGCCCTTCCACAGGGTACGCAGGGCAGAGCCGGATGTGCGCGCCCAGTCGCGACTGAAGATCTGGCGGCCATTCCAGCGGCCCTCGTTCAGCATTAACTGGGCAAGCTTCAGGAAATCGCGCGGAAGAAATTGGTGGCCGCCGCCACCGTAGGCCTCTCCGGTCGGGGAGAGGAACAGGTGGTAGTTGCGCATCTTGAGCGGGCGTGCAACCAGGCGATAGAACATCTCCGGCAGCGGCTCGCGCGCAAGCTTGCGCAGCATGCCGCCGGCAAGATTCGGCTCGATGCTGCAATACACGATCGTGTCGCCCGGCGCCGTCACCATCGGCACCTTCAACGTATAGCGATACCAGTCCGGCTCGGTCGTCTGGCTCTGCATGACATCCTCGTCACCGGGCGCCGTCTCACCGGAGCAGTCGTACCCGGCAGTCATCGAAATCAGATGCTCCAGTGTCATCGCCCGCTTCCGCGGATCGAGATTCGCCGGCAAAGAATCCAGCATCGTCCGGTACACCGGAGTGGTGAGGCGGATCGGGACACCTGCCTGCATCGCTGCTCCGAGCAGGACCGCGGTCCAGCTTTTGGCTGCCGAGCGGGTATCGTGCGGCAGGTCCCGATGGTAGCCGTGGAAGTACTCTTCCACGACCAGCTTGCCATGCCGGGCAATCAGCAGGCTGTGAATCTGCGACGTCGACAGAGAATCCATCCTCATATCGATGATCATCTGCACGAACTTTTCGATGCCTTGCCGCGAAATGTGGACGTCTTCGACTGTCGCCACCGGCCAACCGTCATCGAGCTGGATCGGCACGGCATACCTGTACCGTTCACCGCGCTCGCCGCGCGGATAGAAAGGGCTCGAGCTATCACCGTCGATCTTTCTGAAATCGAAGCTCATACCGCGAAGCGGGATCCGGATGACACCCTCGTCATACCGTCCCTCCGCTCTCACAGTGTCGCGCCCTGAGCCGCGGTCAATGAGCGTGACGGCATCACCCTTGAGCTCGATGCGCGACACGGGAATGAATCGGCCCACATTGCGCTCGGGATTGCGCAGGTACGTGGCGTAGGTGCCTTCTCCCTGTCGTGTGACCGGCATGAAGAACGTGAACGTGTCCTCGAGTGGCGTCACCTCACCACGCCAGCGGCCAGGGCCGTTCGCCTCGAGCACCAGGGGCATGGCATAGGCAGTTCCGCTGGTTTGCGAGATCTGCTCGATCCACTGGCCGACGATGTCTCGTCCGTTCGACGTGCCACGAAAACTCCCCCTTCCATGCGGTAGCTCGAACGAGACTCGCTGACCATCGACACGGACAGGCACCGAGAACCCGGCGATGTCGGCGTGCCATCCACCATTGCCGCGGAACAACGTGAGCGTACCCCGGATGTCGGGCCCGAAGCGCACTCGTGCGGCCCAGAGTCCCGTCAGATCTGGTGGGGCCTGCTGAGCCGATCCAGTCGGCAATGCGAGAAGGAGTGTCAGGGCTGCACCCAACGTCAGTCGCGTAACGGTGGTCATGCTCGGCTCCTTCACGCCTGCAGCCGGTCCTCCCACACCAGGTTGATGATCACCCAACGACGGTTCCATGTGACCTCCTGCAGATAGTCGAGCCAGCCGGTCGCATTTACCTCACTACTGCTGCCTTTCCAAAGAGGTCCGGACTGCGGATTTGGTTGCGTCGGACTATCGACGGCCTGCAGCGCCTGCTGGCGCCGTCGCACCCCCGCCGCTTACTTACCTTCGCGTTCCCCATACCTGCATTCTTCACCGCGGAGCCCTCCCCCAAATGGCAGTGCCGGAGTCCGTCCGGGGTGCCCTCGCCGACCGCTACGTAATCCAGCGCGTGCTCGGCCATGGCGGCATGGGGGTCGTCTACCTGGCGCACGACCTCCGCCATGATCGTCCGGTTGCCCTCAAGCTCGTGCGACCCGGGCTTGCCGCCCAGTCCGACGCTGACCGGTTCCAGCGCGAGATCCGCCTCGCCGCCCGGCTCCAACATCCCCACATCCTGCCCGTGCTCGACTCCGGCAGCATCGGCACCAATGAAGCCGGCGTGGAGCAGCTCTGGTTCAGCATGCCGTTCGTGGACGGCGAATCCCTCTATGATCGGCTGGACCGGGAGCGCCGACTGTCGCTCGATGTCGCCATCCGCATCACCACCGAGGCAGCCCGCGGGCTGGAGCACGCGCACCAGCAGGGCGTGGTACACCGCGACGTCAAGCCCGAGAACATCCTCCTCACCCGGGACGGCACAACCCTGGTGTGCGACTTCGGGCTCGCCCGCGCGCTCCACGCGGACAACCGTCTCACCCAAAGCGGCACCGCGATCGGCACACCCTTCTACATGAGTCCGGAGCAGACGAATGACGGCGAGGTGGACGGCCGGACCGACGAATATTCCCTCGCCGCGGTGCTCTACGAGATGCTCACTGGCGAGCCGCCGTTTCCCGGGCGGAGCTTGGAGGCGGTCGTGGCCAAGCGGCTCAGCGACCCGACGCCCAGCGCCCGGCGGCTCAGGGATGACGTACCGGAGCATGTGGACGAGGTCATCCGGAAGGCGATGGCCCGGGCGCCTGCCGACCGCTTCACCACCGTGACCGAGTTTGCGCAAGCGCTGCAGGCACCAGCTCGCGAAGCTTCACCGGCACCTGCTCCAGGTGTAACGCCTGCGACTGGACCGGGGGAGCGGAACGCTCGTCTAGTCAGGGCAGCGATCGTCTTCGTCTCCGGTCTCCTCCTCGTCGGAGGAGGCCTGTTTGCCTGGCGTGCGATGCGGTCCAATGACGCCCGCGTGGACCGCGGCACACCGGTCGTCGCCGTGTTGCCCTTCGACAACCTGGGCGATTCAGCGGACGCCTACTTCGCCGACGGCGTGGCCGACGAGATCCGAACCAAGCTGGCTCAGATCGCGGGGCTCCAAGTGATCGCGCGCGGCAGCTCGATCGAGTACCGCCGCACGTCCAGTAAGCCTCCTCAGATCGCCCGCGAGCTCGGTGCCGACTTCTTGCTCACCGGCACCGTCCGGTGGGAGAAGGCGTCGGGAGGCAGTCGGGTCCGGGTCACCCCCGAGTTGGTGGACGCGCGCGCCGGCCAGACGGCGCGCACCCGATGGGCGCAGCAGTTCGACGCCTCGCTCACCGACGTCTTCCAGGTGCAGGCCGACATTGCGACCAAGGTCGCCGACGCGCTGGGAGTGGCTCTGGCCGACAGTGCGCGGCGCGAGCTGACTGCACCACCGACCAGGAGCCTCGCCGCATGGGACGAGTTCCTGAGGGGCGACGAGGCGGCGCAAGGGATGAAGGGTGATCAGGCAAGCCTGCGCCGGGCGATCGGCTTTTACGAACATGCTATTGCGCTCGACCCGACCTTCGTGCAGGCCTGGAGTCACCTCTCGCGCGCCCGAACCTCGCTCTACTCCAACGGCGTGCCCGATCCTGTGGTTGGCGAGCAGGCGCGGCTCGCCGCGGAGCGCGCTCGCCAGCTCGGGCCCAATGATCCGTCGGCCTACCAGGCGCTCGGCGACTATTACGGGAACATCAACCCGGTCGACAATCCCAGGGCGATGGCCGAGTACGAGCGGGGACTCCGGCTCGCACCGGACAACGCGGACCTGCTCGGCGCGGCCGCAAGCGCCGAAGCGAGCCTGGGCCACTGGGACGGCGCTGCGGCGCGGCTCGCGCGCGCCGCGAGGCTCGATCCACGATCGATCAACACTGCCCGCCGGCTCGCCGCGGTGAACGTCTTCCTCCGGCGTTACGCCGCCGCAGACTCCGCGGCTGATCGGGCGCTCGCGCTCGCGCCGGCCGGCCCCGGAATCGTCTCCCTGAAGGTGATGATCGCCGTCGGCCGAGGCGAGCTGGATAGTGCGCGTGCGGTGGTCCGCGCCGCGGCGCAAGAAATCGATCCCGCAGTGCTCTACCCGTTCCTCGCGGGCTACCAGGATCTCTACTGGGTGCTGGACGACGAGCAGCAGCGCCGAGTGCTCGCGGCGCCGCCGAGCGCGTTCGATGGCGACCGGGGCAACTGGGGGATCGTGCAGACCGAGCTGTATCTGCTCCGCGGCAATCGCAAGCTTGCCACCGTCTACGCCGACTCGGCACGGCTTGCTCTGGAAGAGCAGAGCCGCGCGGTACCGGACGACGGGCAGCGGCATGTCCTCCACGGCCTGGCGCTGGCCTATCTCGAACGTAAGGCGGAGGCGGTGCGCGAAGGGCGGCGTGGGCTCGAGCTCATGCCGATCAGCCGCGACGGGTATGTCGGTCCTTACGTTCAGCTTCAGCTGGCACGGATCTACATCCTCGTCGGGGAGCCGGAGCAGGCGCTGGATCAGCTCGAACCGCTGCTTCGGGTGCCGTTCTACCTGTCGCCCGGCTGGCTCCGTCTGGACCCCACGTTCGAACCGCTCCGAAAGAACCCGCGTTTCCAGAAGCTGGTGGAGGGAAAGCCCGATCCAGCCTAGACCAGGAGCGCGACTCCTCCCGTGACGACGAGCGCCACGCCCCAGATCAAATCCAGGTTGATCCACATCGTGCGCAGCATTCGAAGCCCGACCTTGCGGTAGACCACCACCGCAATGAGCCCCGTGACCAGCAAATAGCCGGCAGTGTGCATCGCCGTCGCTTCGAGACCCGTACTCATCGAATCCGATACCGGCAGGAGTGAGGCATGGGCCAGATGCATTGCATGCGACCCTGCCCCACCGGCGGGTGTCACACTTGCCCCGCCAACCAACAGCGGCAGCACCATCAGTCCGGCGCCGTGGGCCGTCGCCATCAGGAAAGACCAGGTCGTCAACTCACGGAATCCGACTCTCATCCCGCCGTACCGTGGATGCCGGTGTCGAACCAGCCGCAGTGCGCCGAGCCCGAGGAGCAGCCCACCGACTATCCAGGCCAGCACCTGCGGCGCCAGGAGGTGGCCCAGCGCCGCCGCCGCGAGGACGGCGGCACCGACCGCCAGGGCGTGACCCAACGCCAGTGGTGACAGCGCGCGCCACACGGCGCGGGTCCGCCCCTCCTGCATCCCGAGCGCGACCGCGAACAGCCAGCCCATCCCGGGATTGAGTCCGTGCCCAGCGCCTAGTGCTGCCAGCGCCAACCAGGTCCCGTTCATCGCCCTCGCTCCCGTCAGGCGTAGCAGAAGGAGTCGGAGGAGGCGTCGCCGCCCTCCAGCCGCACCTGGTGCGGACGAAGCCCATCTTCGAATTCGACGAAGAACCGTCGATCGGCTGACATGCCGCCTTCGGGTGCCGCGTCGATCTTTGCCATCCACCCGCGAATGCCGTCAGGATAGACCTGCTTGTCCCAGGGCGAGTAGAGCGAGTTGGTGATGTACACTCGCCGGCCGTCACGGCTCACCTCGACCATCTGCGGGCCGCCGTTGAGCGGCTTGTCCGGGTTCGAGGGATGGGCACTCCGCGCCACCATGCCGCCCAGCTTCAAGCGGCCCGTCAAGGCTGGATTGAACGGATCGGTCACGTCGTATTGCAGAAGCTCGCCGGTCCCCCAGCATGACACATACAGGAAGCGGTCGTCGACGGACAGGTTGATGTCCGTCACCAGTGGCGGTGCAGCCTTGAAGCTCTTGAACAGCG
>Ga0114129_10003805_pt1 | contig 21264 bp, 12 predicted proteins | sample RhiMetdeltSRZDD1_FD_80071 | JGI IMG/M metagenome (GOLD analysis project Ga0114129, IMG submission 80071) | Populus rhizosphere microbial communities from Tennessee, USA - Rhizosphere MetaG P. deltoides SRZDD1 (version 2) (version 2) | ecosystem: Host-associated > Plants > Roots > Rhizosphere >... | reverse complement strand
CCAAAGCGCATCGCGTGTCGAACGTCCGGGTGAATCCCGTGCTCGGAGCGGCGGTGGCATGGATGCCGGATCAGAAAACACTGCTCGTAAAGACCGTGCCCGCCAAGCGATCGGCGGCCCCGAACGATCCCACCGTGCCAATGGGACCTCGTATCGAGGAGAGTGGCAGCAAGGGACCGGCCAGCAGCACCTACGAGGCCCGCGATCTCTTGCGCACGCCGCATGACGCGGATCTCTTCGAGTACTACGGTACGAGTCAGCTCGCGCTCGTCAACGCAACCTCCAACAAGATCCAGACTGTGGGGACGCCGGATGTGGTGTCCCGGGTGGTTCCCGCTCCGGGAGGCCGCTACCTGCTCGTGGAGCGGATCCAACGACCGTACTCTTTTCTGCGCGCCTACGATCGGTTCCCTACCGAAGTCGAGATCTGGGACATGAAAGGGAGGAAAGTGGAGACGCTGGCCAGCTTGCCTTTGGCCGAGCAAGTCCCCATCAACGGTGTGCGGACCGGTCCGCGAGGCTGTCTCTGGCGCCCCACTTCTCCCGCAACCCTGTTTTGGGCCGAAGCGCTGGATGACGGTGATACCTACAAGAATGTTCCCAATCACGATCGCGTGATGCTGGAGACGATCGGCGAAAAACCCGTGGAGCTCATGAAGACCGAAGAACGGTACGCGGGAGTCGACTGGATCGAACACGGCAACCTGGCCTTGGTCTCCGAGTACGACCAGGACAAGCATTGGGTGAAAGGATGGTTGATCGACGCCGAGCACCCGGACTATGCGCCTCGATCGGTGTGGAGCTTGAGCTCCGATGACGCCTATCATGATCCGGGAGATCCGGTGTATCACACGGCTTCGAACGGCACCCGAGCGGTGCGCGAAGAGAACGGGTCCATATACCTGAGCGGCATTGGCGCATCGGCGGAAGGCAACCGTCCGTTTCTGGACCTCATGAATTTGACCACCCTCAAGACCGCGCGGCTCTTCCGTTCCGATCATGAGAGCCTTGAATCATTCTTGGAATGGGTCGATCCGAAGGCGGGAACCTTCTTGAGCCGGCGTGAGTCTCCCACGGACCCCCCCAACGTAGGTCTGCGCACGCTTGGGGCGGCGGTGGCCAACGTGGCGAGCGAGGGGGAAGCTATTTACGGATCCACGTTCCGCCCCCTCACCCATTTCCCGGATCCGGTGCCGCAAGTGCGGCGGATCAAGAAACAACTGGTGACGTACAAGCGAAATGACGGTGTCGATCTCTCGTTCACCTTGTATTTGCCGCCCGATTATCAACCTGGAACTCGGTTGCCCACGGTTGTCTGGGCGTACCCGCTCGACTACACCGATCCGACGATGGCAGGACAGGTGGATGCGTCACCCCGCCAGTTCACCAATCCGGTCGGCGCCTCGCCGATCTTTCTTGCCCTGGAGGGATACGCCGTGTTGCAAGACACCGCCATGCCGGTGGTCGGACCGAGCGAGACGGCCTACGACACCTTCATCGATCAAATCGTCGCCAACGCCAAGGCCGCCATCGACAAGGCGGTCCAGATGGGGGTCACCGACCCCGATCGCGTCGGGGTGATGGGGCACAGCCACGGAGCCCTCATGACCGCCAACCTCTTGGCCTGGTCGGACCTCTTCCGGGCCGGCATCGCCCGAAGCGGGGCCTACAATCACACCATGCGGCCGTTCGGTTTCCAGAACGAGCGGCGCACGCTGTACAAGGCGCCGGACACCTATTTGAAGTTGTCGCCGCTCCTTCATGCCGACCGGATTGACGAGCCATTACTCATCATTCATGGCGAGCTCGATGCGAATCCGGGCACGGTTCCGTTGCAATCGGAGAAACTATTCGAGGCCATTCGCGGCGTGGGCGGCACGACGCGACTGGTGATGTTGCCGTTCGAATCCCACGGGTATCTGGCTCGCGAGTCCAATCAGCACGTAGTTTACGAAATGGTGAACTGGTTCGATCGCTACGTGAAGAACGCACCGCCTCGGTCCAAGCCGGCTCAAGTGGGCGAGATGATGCCGCATTGACGGGCACGGTGCCGGGACAGTTGGCACCTTGTCCGGTTCCGTCCATACCGATAGTGTTTTGTTCATGATTATTGAATTCGACCCGGCTGCTCGAATCGACTCTTTTGATGGAGCCATTCCCATGATCCTTCATGCCGCCGTCGCCCGTTCCATCACGATGGCGATTCTCGTCGTTGTTCTCGCGGCCCGAGCCACGGGAGCCGCCCCGGCTGATTCCACGGCAACAACCGCACCCGAATCTCTCCGGGTTGCCGACTGCGTTCAGCTAGCTCGAGCATCGGGTCCCGACGTGGTGGCCGCCGCCCTTCAATATCAGGCCGCGCAATACGACTCGATCGCGGCAGGGACCAACGGGCGTCCCGCCTTTTCCATCTTCGGCGGAGTGACGATCGCTCCCCAAGGGTTCTACGACCCGGCACTGACCGACCTGGGTTCGTATGAAATGAAGGCCGGCCTGGCGCTGCCGCTCCTGGATGCCGGCAGCCGGGCGCGAGCGAGGGCGCGCGGGGCACTCAATGCCGTATCGCAAGGATGGGGATTCCAGCAAGCGACCCGGGACGGGGGTCTGCGAGCAGGATCACTCGCTCTCCTGCTCCTTCGCCTGCGCGAGGAGGAAACCTCGCTGCGCGAGACCCTGACCTGGCTTGACCGACTGACCACGCTGATCGGATCGGGCGTGCGCGCGGGGTCCCGGTCGCGTTCGGACGAAGTGCGGGTCGCGCTTGAGGCGGACGAGGTCAAGGCCACTCTGGAAGCGAACCAGCGTGACGCCCATGCCGCGGCTCGAGAGCTTAACCTGTGGATCGGGCGCCCCGCCTCCGCCACGACCGCCATTCACGATCTCGCCCCTTCCGAGGAACATGATCCCGCGGATGAAGACTCCCTGAGGCTTCTCATGGCCACGGAAAATCTCCCGGAACTGCGGGCAGCGGAGACGGCAGAGGCCCTCGGACGCGTGGAATTGGAGGAGACCCGAAAACGAAATGCGCTGCGAGCCGATGTCTTTCTGGATGCCGGATTCTGGGGGAGCAATCTCACCACTTGGGTCCCCCCCGAGCTTCAGTCTGAGGATCCTGGTGCAACCTTCGGAGACCGGCTCCTCCGGGACCTCGGAGCCTCGCTGGGGGTGACGTTCCGGCTTCCCGTACTCGATCCCTCCCTTTCCCCGGAAACCCACGCCCGGGCCACTTCCCTGCGGGCAGCATCGCTCGCGGTCGCGATACAGCGAGACACGCAACGCCGCCTGTCGTTGGACTTGTTCGATCGCTGGCGAACCGCCGCCCAACGGTACGCGGCGGCGGGGACGACGGTCGGTATGGCCGATGATCATCTGATCCAACTGAAAAGCCTGTACGCAGCCGGCGCTCTGACCACGCTGGAGCTCTTGGACGCGCGTCGGCTCCTTGATGACGCTCGCGCCCGCCTCGCCGAGGCACGGTTCGAGAAACGATTGGCCCGCATGGAAGCGGAGGCACGGTGGTGAAGAAGACAGGTCGCGGGTCCGCCTGGATGTGGCTCACCCTACTCTCGGCCGGAATCGCTCTCGGCGCTCAAAGCTGTGCACGGCCTGCAAAGGAGGAGTCCGCTCCTCCTCCCCGAGTCAAGGTGCGGGTCCGCGCGCTCGAGGAGCGCATGATCGAGGATGAAGTTCTGGCCCCCGGACAATGGCGGGCAACGGGGGAGATACGGGTGAGCGCGCCATTTCCCGCCACCGTGGAATCTCTCTCTCCGCGCCCCGGAGACCGGGTCACCGAAGGAGAGGTTCTGGGTCGATTGGTGACCCGGGAATCCCTGGCCGCGCTTCGCGGCGCGGAGATGCTCGCCCGACAAGCCTCGGATCCGGCGGCCCAACGGGAGGCGAATCGCGCCGTCGTGTTGGCGGAACGCGACCTGGTTCGCGTGCCCTTGCCCGCTCCGCGTGCGGGCATGGTCGTGCGTCGCAGCGCCGAAGCGGGGGCGCAGGTCGACGATGCAGCCGAGATCCTGGCTATAGTGCCCCTGGACGGAATCGTCTGCGAGGCCCACGTGCCGGCCATCCTGGCTCATCGCGTGAAACCGGGCCAGGGTGCCCGGATCACCGAGGAAGACGGCACCACCCGGTCAGCGATCGTCAAGCGGATACTGCCGTCGGCCGACGCCGGCGATCAAGCGTCACTGGTGTGGCTCGGCTCCACGGGCGGATCCCTTCCCCAGCTCGACCGCTACGCCAGCGTGACGATCCAGGTCGGATCTCCGCGTCGAGCGATCGTCGTGCCCGACTCCGCGCTCGTGCAAGACGATCTCACTGGCAAGACGAGTATCGTCCTGGTTACTTCGGATGACCAAGCGCGATGGACGGTGGTCGACCTGGGCATTCCGAGTCACGGCTGGCACGAACTCCTCGGTCCCCACCTGCCTCTCGGCACGCGCGTTGTGGTAGAAGGCCAGAACGGGTTGCCCGACCACACTCCGGTCGACGTAACTCCATGACGCGATTCTTCGAGTTCCTGCGCGTCCAGCGCCGCGCGATTCTGCTTGGCCCCGGAGCCCTGGCCGCCATCGGGGTCGCGGCGAGCTTTCATCTCCCCGCAGCCATCCTGCCCGAAGTCACGTTTCCTCGTATCACCGTCATCGCCGAAAGCGGTGAACGGCCGGCCGAGGAGATGGTGCGCGCGGTCACACGACCCCTGGAGGAGACGATCCGTCGCGTGCCCGGAATTCGGGAAGTTCGATCGACGACGAGCCGGGGCTCGGTCGAGATCAATCTCGATTGCGCCTGGCGATCGAACATGGATATCACCCTCCAGCGCATCCAGGCTCAGATTGACGCCGAGCGCACTCATTTGCCCGATGGAACCTCGGTCGATGCGCGCATCATGAACCCGGCTCTTTTTCCGGTGCTTGGGTTCTCCCTGACCTCGAAGACGCGCAGCCTGGCTGAGCTACGGGACTTTGCGGTCACCACCCTGCAGCCCGAACTGGCTCGTCTTCCCGGTGCGGCCGATGTAGTAGTGCAGGGTGGGCGGCGCCTCGAGGCCCGCGTCATCCTCAGCCCCGCTCGGCTCGAGGCCAGGGGACTGGATGCCGAAACGGTCGCTCAGGTCCTTCGCTCGTCCACCGAACTGCACTCGGTCGGCCTGCTCGACGCGAATCGAAGGCTCTACCTCGGGCTGGCCGATGCGCGACCTCCCGACCTCGCCGCGCTCGAGGCCATCCCGATCCCGGTCGAGAACGCCCCTCCCGTGCCGCTCGGCCTCCTCGGCCAAATCTCGCTCGAGGAGGCGCCGGAGTTCGTGCGCTATGCCGCCCAATCACGGGAAGCGGTTCTGGTGAACATCCTGCGTCAGTCCACGCGGAGCACGATCGGTCTCGTTGACGCCGCCCATCGATGGTTTGTCGAGCATCGTGATCTTGTTCCAGCCGATGTGACCGTGCAAACCTTCTACGATCAATCCGAACTCGTGCGATCTTCGGTACGAAGCGTGCGGGACAGCCTGCTGGTGGGCGGACTTCTCGCCATTCTGATCGTCACTATTTTCCTGCGCAGCGTGCGCTTGGGCCTGATGGGCGCCTTGGTCTTACCCGGTTCGATCGCGCTCACCCTGTTCGGATTCGCCATGACTCGACAGTCCCTCAACTTGATGACGCTGGGCGGCATTGCCGCCGCTCTCGGCCTCGTGCTTGATGACGCCATCGTGGTGGTCGAACACCTCGCGCACGCTGCATCGTCACCCGACCGCTACGAGGGGGTGTCGGCGGCCATGGCCGAGATCGCGCCCACTTTGGCCGGTTCGAGTCTCTGCACCATCGCCATTTTCCTGCCCTTCATGTTCCTGGGCGGCGTGGCAGGCGCCTTCTTCCGCGTGCTCGCGCTCTCCATGACCCTCATGCTCGGCGCGTCTTTCTTGTTCTGCCTGATGATCGTTCCTCTTTTCTCCCGCCTTTCCTCACGGCCGGCTGCGGTCCGCGGGCGGGCGCAGGAGCGCTTCGACCGCGCGGTAGGAGCGGCAATTCGGCACCCGGCTCGAGTGGGCTTAGGGTTGGTCCTTCTTCTCGGCCTCATGGTGGTGTCGCAGAAGACCCTCGGCACCGGCTTTCTTCCCGAAATGGACGAGGGCTCGCTCATCCTCGATTTCATCGCTCCCCCCGGCACGTCCCTCACCGAGACGGTGCGGATGCTCGAGCCGGTAGAGCGTGAAATCGACCGCACGCCTGAGATCGAGGCGTGGTCGCGGCGCACCGGAGATCAGTTGGGTTTCTTTATTACTGAGCCGAACGTGGGGGATTACGTGCTCAAGCTTCGCGCGCATCGCCGGCGTGACGCGGAGGCGATCGCGGATGATCTCCGGCAGCGCATCCAGAGCGTGGAGCCGGTGATCGAGTTTGAATTCGGCCAGTTAATCGAGGATGTGATCGGAGACCTGACCACGAATCCGCAACCAATCGAAGTGCGCGTGTTCGGTGAGGATCGGCATCTCACAGAAACCAAGGCTCGGGAAGCTGCCGCCATCCTGGAATCGGTGCGGGGGGTCGTGGATGTCAAGGACGGGGTGGTTGTGGGTGGACCGAACGTGTCCATCGTGCCCGGGGCGGTTGCGGCGCGGGCTGGCCTGGATGCTGAGAAGCTCGGGCAGGCGGTCCAGGCCACGGTGAGCGGGATCGACGCCGGCCAGATCCTGCGCGGCATTCGAACGTGGCCGGTGCGGGTAGTGGTGGCCCGACCGGAGGGAGCCCTCGGCGCGCGCGGGCTGGGCGAGGTGCGGGTTCCTATGGCGCCCGGCCGCTGGGCGCCCCTTTCCGAGCTGGCCACCTTGCGTGTGGATCCCGGAGAAACGGAAGTGAAACGCGACGATTTACGGAACATGGTGTCGGTTACGGCCCGACTCTCCGGGCGCGATCTGGGGTCGACGATCACCGAGATTCAAGCTCAATTTCGCAGACGGCTGGTTCTTCCCCCGGGCATGATGCTGCGCTATGGGGGTCTCTGGGCGGAGCAGCAGTCCTCATTCCTGGGGCTGGCCATGGTCCTCTTGGGCGCAACCACCGCCGTGCTCTTCATCCTGATCGCGTTCTTCCCGTCCTGGCGCCAGGTAGCGGCGGTGCTCCTGGCCGTGCTGACCTCGTTGCTCGGGGTATCGCTGGGTCTGCATCTGACCCAAGTAACGTTCAATATCTTGAGCTTCGTCGGGGCGATCATGGTGGTCGGCATCGTGGCCGAGAACGCCTTCTTCCTGGTCGCGAACTATCGCCAGCGGCGGGAGCAGGGAGAGGTTCCGCGGCGCGCCGCGCTCCTGGCTGCGCAGCGGCGGGCCCGTCCCGTTCTCATGACCACCGCCGCCGGTGTGGCCGCGCTTTTGCCATTGGCTCTTGGCCTCGGGCAAGGCGCGGACCTTCTCCGCCCGCTCGCCATTGCGGTGATCGGTGGATTCGTGACCTCGGCGCCCCTCCTGCTTCTCGCCCTACCCTCCATGCTGGCTGCAGGAGAGCCGTCTCCCGCCGAAACCGAGTCTTGAGGACCGCTACCGCTCGGACCGCATGATGTAGCCGGATATTCAGCGGCGATGTTGGCAAGTATCATTCGCTCGGCGTTAGATTCCTGGCTCGCCGGGAGGTTCCGGATGAGCTTCTGGATGCGGTGTCGTGATCGGCGAGCCTTGATCGACGGCCGCGCTGTGCCCGCGTGAAATGCCGATGGGGCGGGAGTTCCCCGCTCTGAGCCAGGCGATCAGTCCGCCGGCGAGGAGCACGTCACGTTCTCGAGCCGAGAATCGGGCGAGAACGTTGAACGATTCCGTTCCGGCGCGGGAGGGCTCCTCCGCACCCGAACGCACCCGCACGAGCATGCGCTCTTCGCCCTGCTCGAGCGCGGTCCTGATGCCGGAGAGTTCCCAGATTTCACCCACCCGAGCAAGGTGGCGATCCTCTTCGCGCTCGAACACGAGCGGGAGAATTCCCTGCGCGATGAGGTTTTGCCGGTGAATACGTGCGAAGGAGAGCGCGATGACCGCCAGCACCCCGAGATGCTTGGGGGCGAGTGCGGCGTGCTCCCGGCTCGAGCCCTGCCCGTAGTTGTGGCCCGCGACCACGAACCCGCCGCCCCACTCGCGGGCTCTCGCGGCAAAATCGGGATCGAAGCGGCGCAACGTGAACTCGGCGATGGCGGGAACGTTGGAACGATACGCCATCACGATCGCTCCGTCGGGAGTGAGATCGCCGGTGCTGACATCGTCCGGAAGCTCGATGAGGACGCGGCCGTTCAATGTTGCCGGCAAGGGATGCTGTTCGGGAGGTGGCTTGATGTTGGGACCGCGCACGATCTCGATGGACTCGGCCTCCTCGGGAGGAGGAGGCAGAAGGATGCTCCGATCATCCATGGCGGGAGCGGTAGGGGGCGGAACAATCACCGGCTCCACTCCAAGATCGCGAGGGTCCGTGATGACGCCTTTGAGCGCCGTCGCGGCAGCGGTGGCCGGACTACATAAATACACTTGATCGTCTTCGGTGCCGCTGCGTCCCGGGAAGTTGCGATTCATGGTGCGGACCGACACCGCTCCCGAAGGCGGAGCTTGTCCCATCCCCACGCAGGGCCCGCACGCGGGCTCGAGCATGCGGGCGCCCGCGGCAATGAGTTGGTGATACACACCGGTGGTCGTGATGACATCGAGGATTTGGCGGGAGCCTGGGGTGACGGTGAGCGATAGCTTGGGGTGCGCGGTTGCGTTTTCCAGAACCGCGGCGACAATGGCCAGATCCCGATACCCTGAGTTCACCGAGCTTCCTACGCACACTTGCTGCGCTTCGATGCCGGCCACATCGCGCACCTTGACCACGTTCCCCGGGCTTCCCGGTTTGGCAATGAGCGGCTCGAGCCGGTCGAGCTCGATGACTTCTTCCTCGTCGTATACCGCTTTTGGATCGGGCAAGAGCTCCTTCCAGTCCTGCGCGCGCGCCTGGGACTCGAGCCACTCTTTAGTGCGAGCGTCCGAGGGAAAGATGCCCGTGGTGGCTCCGGTTTCCACGGTCATGTTGCAAATGGTGGCCCGCTGGGTGACATCCAAAGTGCGGACACCAGGACCGATGAATTCGAACACGCACCCGCGGCCGCCCCGCACGCCCCGACGGCGCAAGAGTTCGAGAATCACATCCTTCGCTTCGACCCAGGGCGAAAGCCGTCCCTCGAGGCGCACCGCGACCACGCGCGGCGCCGGGAGCGCGAGCGGATAGCCGGCGAGCGCGCACGCGACCTCGAGGCCCCCCGCGCCCACCGCGAACATCCCGAGTGCGCCTGACGTGGTGGTGTGGCTGTCCGCTCCCACGAGAAGCTCCCCCGGCCGCGCGAAGCGCTCGATATGCAAGTAATGGCAGATGCCGTTCCCCGGCCGCGAATAGTGCAAGCCGTAGCGCGCGCAGAACGTACGAAGAAAACGGTGGTCGTCCGGATTCTTGAAATCCACGGCAAGAATGTTGTGGTCGACATAGACGATGCCGAAGGGGATGCCGATGCGCTCCACTCCGAGCGCCTGCAGCTGCTCCACGAAGGCGGGTGGGGCTTTGCCCACCGATTGCATTTGGGCGGCATCGCGAGCGGCCCTCGATCCAAGCTGCTCCAGCTCGAGACAGGCCATGGTCCCGGTAGCGTCCTGGAGCAGCGCCTGATCCACCCGGAGCTGTATTTCTTCGCCGGGAACCAGGCGACCCTCAACCAAATGTTCGCCGAGAAGGCGATAGGTCAATGTCATGACGGATACGTATTACTCAGGTTGGAGCCTGTAAACTCTCGTTTGCTCCAGGGCGACCTGCTCACTGTACCAGATGTCGTTTCCCTCAGCGGCAATGGCAGTCTGGACCTGACCCGAGCTGGAATGGGGCACATCGAAGACGGCGATCGCATGGCCGTCCGTTCCCAGCTCGTACAAACGCAGCGTGTACCAGCTCATGGTCCAGAAATGTTGCCCATCGAACTCGAGGTGGTAGGGATCCGGAACCTCCACCGCGACGCTGTCGAGAAGCGCGCCGGAGCCATCGAACTGGACCAACCTCCTCGCCGCCCAATCCAGGGACCAGTAATCCGCTCCGTCGTAGGCGAGCCCCGAGGTGCGATGCGGCAGCTCGTACCGGCGCAGGATGCCGGTCTCGTCGAACTCGAACATGGCCGATCCGTTTATCGATCCACCCGGGCCGATGATGGTCGTGGGAAGGAATCCCAACAAATGTGTGCCATCGAAGGTCAAGGCCCCGCTCGTCCAGCGGATGCCGCTCGAGTAGTAGACGATTACTTGATCCTGGAATACGCCCTGCTCGTTGAAACGCAAGAACTCATCACTGAGCGTGCTGAGCCAGAGCCGCGAACCGTCCCAAACCATCGACCGCACATAGGTCGGTACGACATAGGAGAGCTGCACGTTCACGGCACGTTCGTCTATGGCGTGGGCGGTAAAGGGGGTCAAAAGACCGGCCACGGGGTACGAGATGTTCCCGGAGAGGTTGAATGACGTATCGGCCGCCGCGTCCAACGTGAACGTGTATTGGTAGGCGATGCGGCTCGTATCGAGCTCGAGATGAAGCGAATCGTCCAACGTGCCGCGGACGAAGAGGTATTCCGGAGCGCCCAAGTCGGGAACGCGCGTAATAACGAGCTCCCCGATCACGTCCCGGTCCGAGACTTCCGCTTCGAGGCTCAGGGCGCCCCGAACGCCTCCCTCGGTGAAGCTGCCGACCGAGGTAAGAGATCTGGTGACCGGAGCCCGGGGAGACGTCGTGTCGTCGTTGCAGCCAGCCGCCAGAACGTAAAGGACAAACGCGTAACCATATCGAGCACGCATGGCACCCCCTTCGTCCCCTGGCACTAGTATTCTACACGCGGTGTTATACTGCAGTTCCATTAGGGCTGGGGAGGCCTTTCTGATGCAAAGGCCAGCTCGAGACGGGGCAGCGGTCTTCTTTGGTATTTCCGTAGCGGTCGCGCTCGTATGGAGTGCCGCGGTTCCCCGGGAATCCATTCCGAAAAATTCCAGCACGCCTCCCAGTGTCACCTTCCTGCATCCCTCCGACAACGGAGAGATCGTTCCTTACCGCGCCGTTCTATCGTGGACGGGAAGCGCCCCCGACTCCGGGGATGCCATCCAGCATTACGAAATAGCCATCGATCCACCGAGTGTATTTATTTCGGCTGAGATCGCCCATCCCGAAACGGCGCCAGGAGTGACGATCACGGTGCGGCTGGGTTCCGAAGCAGGACGAGACACGATCGAAGTGGCCAAGAGTGTCGCGGACTCGGTTTATTCCTTTCTGTGGATCGGCACGCCGGACACGAGCGAGAGCTTCGTGTTCGCGACGCCGAACCCGGATTCAGAATTCGTGGGCGGGCAGATCCTTCCTCAAGAATCCTACTCGGGAGTGCATCGGGCCTTCGTTCGGGCGGAGGACGTGACCCAGGCGATCTCCGAAACCGATTCCGTCTGGTTCACGGCTAAGAATGAGACCCCTACGACGACGATTACCTATCCCAACATCACTGCCGAAATTGGTGATCTGGGTCCCTCGCTCCTACTCAAAGCCGTGGGCACGGACCCGGATACGGTTTCTGCGACGCATCTACCCGTGGGATTTCTGGTCAACCTTCTCCGCCTGGATACGCTCCAGCCTCCCATCCCCATTCTCCAAGCAACGCCTTACGCTCTTTTGCGGTTCGGAGAATGGGTCTATGAACCGGGGGACTCGCTCACGAAGATGATCGACCTGGCCACTCCCGCGGAATATATCCTAGGTGTTCGGGCGGTAGACGAGAACGGGGGCCTGGATCCGACGGTTGAGTTCGGAAGAAATGCCTTCAAGTTTCAAGCGTTTCCGGCCGGAGGAAAGCCGGACCTGATCGTCTACGAAACAACCATTGGCCAGAAGGCATTTCGGGGGACGCCCACACCGGTGGACGTAGATGTGCCTGCGAATACTGAGTTGCTGTTTCACTGGGCGGCGAGCGCGGAACGGTACGGTGGTGAAATAGAGTCCTATAGCTGGGGTCTTGATATACCCGACCCGGGCGTTGAAGGACCTGAATCCGGTTGGAGTCCGTGGGGTCAGGTCACCTCTCCTCCAGATCCCATTCTCTTCGCCAGCGCGGGTACCCATACGTTGTACGTGCGGGTTCGTGATGTCGCCGGCCCGGTCACACTCGCTCAGCTCGTTCTCCATGTCATCGAGTTTCCCTTCGATCGTGAAGTGCTTCTCGTCGACGACTCCTTCGACAACCTGGCGCCGCGGGATTCCGAGCACGATGCCTTCTGGCAGGACATGGTGAGTTATTACGTTGCCAATTCGGACCTCCCCCTGGAGCAGTTTTTTACCTACGCGGTGCATGGGGATGGGGACCGAGGAAACCTGGTTCCAAACCCGCCGGAGCTGAGCGAACTGGGAAGGTACAAGGTCGTGGTGTGGGAAAGCGCGGGCTGGGGATACAACTCGGACAGCGGGCTCATCCGTTCCACTGCGCTTTCCCCGACGCTTTCCGCCTATCTACGCGGAGGGGGGAAGCTCTGGCTGGACGGCCGCGCGACGGTGGCGGCGACAACCGCCACTCCAAACTTGTTCGGAGCCGATCTCACCTATCCCAAAACAGAGCTCGGTCCGGGGGACTGGGCATGGGATTTTCTGAAACTTCACTCGAGCAAGATCAACGACGACAAAGGGGCCAGTACCAAGAATCTGCTCCATAGCGTATGGCCCTTTCCCACCGTTCCGGTCGTATATGACAGCATGACCGTGGATTTGAACAAGCTGAGTATTCTTCAGCAACCCTACGGCGGTTTCGCCCACGCGGACGCAGTGTTCGACCCTATCTATGCGGAATCGGAGCCGGACTTCAGGGGAGATATCGATAGCATTTATGCGTATGGCGCGGCGGGCAACGAAGTCCAGGCAAACCCCTCCACCTATCACGGCAAGCTGTGCGCGCTCCGCTGGCACGATCTGGATCCCAAACCGCTTCACGGCCGAATTCAGTGGTTCGGGTTCTCGCTCTACTTCATGCATCAGGACCAGGCTCACAATACGTTCCAACAATCTCTCGATTGGCTGCGGCAGGACGATGGCATCGTCCCCGTGGAGGGCCTCACCTATGCAGCGCTCCGAGAGGGGAGACGAGTCTTGATCCGTTGGGATGTGGCGGAAAACGGCGAGAGCCGCTCGTTTCGACTCTATCGCGAGGAGCCGGGCCAAGAGCGCGAGCGTTTGGAGACGTCGACGTTAACCGGAAAACTGCACTACGAGTTCGTGGACGATGCAGCGCCGGCAGGAGCGGTTAACTACTGGCTGGCTGAGTTCACCCGGTCGGGATCCGTGGCGTGGCACGGACCGATGCCGGTGGCTCCCGCTCTGACCCTGAAGCGCCCCATGTTGGCCGACGTGAAACCCAATCCAATCCGCAGCAGTGCCCGAATTGAATACTCGTTGCCGCAAGCCGAGCACGTGTGGCTCACCGTGCACGACGTTTCCGGTCGCCAGATCGCGGCGCTCGTTGACGATCTCCAAGACGCGGGCGATCACACGTTCGACTGGACGCCGAATCGAACGGGACGCCTGGCCGCCGGTTTTTATGTCATCCGGCTCCATACCGGCGCCAACGACATCGCCCGCAAAGTATTCGTCCTGCCGTAAATTTCGAGGCAGGAGCCCCCGGAGCGGCCCGACCCCTAGAAGGCGCGCTCCGGAGGCGTTTCGGCTAACGGCCCGGTTTCTTCGTAGCCGCCTGCGTGTTCGACGTCACCTTGATGTGGCCGTGAATCCGTTCATATTCGGCCTGAGTCAGGACCTTTTTGGAGACCAGATCCTTCTTGGACTTGTAGGGACGCGCGGCAATGATCTTGTCCGCGGTCGCCGAGTCCACTCCGGCCAGCTTCATGAGTTCTTCTTTGCTGGCCGTGTTGAGGTTGTACTTGACCACCGTTGTCTTGGGCTTGGTCTCGGTCTTGGTCGGCGGCTTGGCCGGTGTGGCCGGCATGGCCGGTGTTGCGGATTGAGCGTGCAACGCATGCGGCGAGGCCAGAAGCACGAGCAGCATGCTCACGGCGCAGAGCGTCAACAGTCGTTTCATTGCTATCTCCAATGGAGGGCGCGGGAAAGCGATGCGCAGAGGGGCCCTCCAGAAAGGCTGCGCATCGGGGTGAAAGCCGTGCTCTGGGCGAGCAGGCTCGATGGGGGGTCAATCTTTGAAGAGATCCGGGAAATACTTAACCGTGGAAAAACTGGCCGGAGGGACAAGCGGCAGGGGGAGATCGATGCATCTCGAGAAAACCGCGGTGGACCTCGACCGGAGTGTGGATTCAGGAGCAACTGCTTACGTTCGGCTTGGGGAGAAAGGGCAAAGCCTTGCGCGATCGGGGAAAAGCGGCGGCTCAGGTCGTATCCGGAAAGCCCGGATCGAGGACCCGAACGCGTATTTCGTGAATGCCGCAAGGAACTAAACCCAAGGCGCGAAGTTCTCCGCGGGTGGGAGCGATGCGACGTCGGCGGGGGAGTTTTCCGGTCTGGAAGACGATGGGAGGCCATCCCGGGGGCAACATGAGGGGCCCGGGGAATATTAAGCCCCGAAACATTGCCGAAGCTTCGAACCGCCCCGCCCGCGACGAGAAGTGTCACGAGCAGAGCCACGCGCGACACGATTGCTTTCACAGTTCCCTGGCTTTCGCGAAAAAAGCTAGTTCTAGGTACCGAAAGGCAGGACATAGTTATTCCCGGAACCGGAACTCCGCACGAATCACTGATTTGAGGAAACTTTCTGGCTCGGCCAGAAGGGCAGATGTGATAACCTCATCGTCCACTACAACAGCGAGCGTCCAACCAGGGGAGGGTGCTCGCAGGGGACCGCAACGTGATTGCTATTACCGATATCTTTGCCCCGCAATCCCCGACCACTGCTGAAGATACGGGCGTAGCCCCGGAGATTCTCAGCGACTTGGTCCTGAGGCTTGCATTTCGGTATACCTCATTTACTTCGGAGAAGGCGTCCAAAGATCTCCACCTCCCCATTTCGGTTACGACGGACCTCATCCAACGCCTCAAAAAGGACAAGCTGGTTGAGAACCTGGGGGCGGTGGGGCAGTTCGACTATCGTTATGCCATCACCGATGCTGGCCGTGAACGGGCCAGGCGGCTCTTCGAGATCTCGGGTTACGTGGGCCCCGCTCCGGTTTCCCTCGAGGATTACTGCACCAATCTCGAGCTGCAGTTGGCGAGTCTGCCCGAGGTGAGTCCCGAGGATGTTTCCAAGGCCATCGCGGAACTGGTGCTTTCTCCCGAAACGGTGGAGGTCGCGTCTCTGGCCGGATCCTCGGGAAGGAGCTTGTTCATTTACGGCCCGCCCGGCAACGGGAAGACGACGCTCGGTCACTTGTTGCACAACGCGGTCTCGGGAGCGATCTGGATTCCTTATTGCATCGCCATCGAACAAAGCGTGATCCGCATCTACGATCCACGCTTTCATCGCCCGGCTCCGCTCGATGTGCCGCCGGATGACATGCCGAAGGTGGACCGCCGCTGGATTCGCATCGAACGGCCGTTCATCGTCGCCGCGGGCGAATTGACCATCGACGCGCTCGATCTCGGCTACAGCCCCGAGATGGGTTTTTACGAGGCGCCGCTTCACATGAAGGCCAACGGCGGCACGTTTTTACTCGATGACCTGGGTTGCCAGCGCGTATCCCCTTGGGATCTATTGTCGCGCTGGGTCTTCCCGCTCGAGAACGGAACGGACTGCCTCACCTTACAGACCGGCCAAAAACTTCAGGTACCCTTCCGCCAGCGCCTCGTCGTTTCGACCACCCTGGACCCCGACGAGAACATCAGTCCCATGTTCCTACGCCGCATGGGATACCGGGTGTTCATGAACGATCCCAGCGAGCAAAACTACGGCGAAGTCTTCCGCCGTTACGCCAAGTCGATGGGACTATCCGTTCCGGATGGGCTTTTGACCTGGCTCTTAGAGCGGTACCGCGCCGAAGGCCGTCCGCTTCGGGGGTGTGAACCGCGCGACCTTCTGGAGCGCGTGCGCGACACCTGCCGCTTCCGGCACATTCCACTTCAGCTCAACGAGAAAACGTTGAGTCTGGCCTGGGTGGGATATTTCGGCGCACATCACAACGGGTCGAACGGCCGCTCCTGATCAACGCCTTGCATCGTTGACCCGGTTCAATCCTTCGCGGGCCGGTCGATTCTCCGGATGCATCTCCAGAACGCGCCGGTAATCGCGCGCAGCTGCGTCAATGTGGCCGTTGTACTCATGGGCTAGCGCCAGAGACAAGACCGGCCGCGCCGCCAGGGGAGCATCGAGCGCGGCCCGCTCCGCCTCTCGAATCAGATCCCCATAGTGATCGACCCAGTACGCTCGAGCTCGCATGGGCGAAGGTAGCGTGGGGTCGAGCCAACGGTAAGCATGTGCGGCGAGCCATCCCCCTTCGACACGATCGCGACGCGCGTAGATGAGGGTGGTGTCATCCCAGAATACGAGTGCCCACTCCGGCCAGTCACGCGCTTCTCTGGCGAGATTCTGATACCCGCCCGGCTGCGGATAGCGGATCACCAACAGGTCGATGTGGTAACGATCGAGAATCGACTGGGCTCCGTCCCCGCCGTCGCGTACATCAAGGTATTCCTCATACACCCTCTCGTCGACCAGGAGACGACCGTCGATGAAATCGAGCCGTTTCCGGTGGACCTGGTCGACCAGGAAGCCGCCGTAATCGTACGCATTGAACATCCGCGAGCCGATGTCCTCCTTGTTCAGAAACGCCACCGCCGCCTCGGGGCAGTTGGCTCGCGACAGCCGCAAGGTCCAGGGCCAAGCGCTCGGATAGCCAAGCCAGCCCGCTTCGGGAACGAGTAAGAACACGATAGCCAATCCGGAGCACAGGGCAGCCACCCATCTCCCCGAAACACGGGAGAGACGATCTCCGAAAAGAACGGCGAGAACGGGGACGAACGCCACCGCGACGAGATCGCGATGACGGTTGGAGAGGAGCGGAGCCAGGGAGAGCGCAAGGAGAAGTACGGGATATCCCCACATGCGCCGGCCGCGTCGAGTGAGGAACGCAAGGATGGCGGCCAAGGCTCCTGCCATCATGAGCAACGCCGTCGCGGGGGCTTGGGGGATGACACGCGGGAGCAGGCGCTGTATCGGCTGCCATTCTTGGATGGTTTGGTGATACACGTCCCCGCGGAAGACATTCGCGAGCGGCTCGATGAGAACGCGATACGCTTGCGGATGCGCGAGGGAGGCGAGCCCCACCAGAGCAATCAAGAACCAGCGACGCTTCCATGAAAGCGTGGGAACTCCGCCCCCCAACAGGAGCAAGGACCCCGCGGCCAATCCGATCCAAGGGCCGTGGAGGTTGGTCCAGAAGATCTGGATGATGGGCAGTGCCCACGGGGAGGCTCCGTGACGCATGGCGCCAATCCGTTCCAGGAAGAGAGCGAAGAACAGGTACGTGAAGAGCTGGGGCCGAGGAAGGAGCCGGTCCGTGATGGCGAGCGCGGCCAGGCACGACAAGAAGGCGATGAGCCACGCGGGCAATCCTTCGCGAAGAGCCGCGCGAACGATCAAGCCGGCCGCGATGGCGGCGATCGCCGCAGCGAGGAGCACGACTCCTCCTTCGCCGGCGGCCCGTCGTGCTGACGCAAAACAAACTTCCGCCAGCCATTCGTGATTGATCCAGGGGTGGCCGGGAGTGGTGCAGGACCAGGTGTCCCGAAAGGGCAGTGGACCTCCGGAAATGAACTCGGTCCCTGCCTTCAAGTGCCACCAAACGTCGGGATCGGAGCGCGGCGACAGGGCGGGAGCGGCAAACGCAGCCAGGGTGAGGAGCAAAGGAGGGATGCTCCACCATCGCAGGTCAGCGCGCTGGATCGGAGGCCGCGGCCTTCGGCTCATAACCGGGGCAGGACACCACGGGCAGGTTCGGATACTTCGGGAATCGGGGATCGGTGCGGGACCGCGCGCACAAGTAATAAATCGCCGCGCGTCCGCGTATCTGCTCCGAATGGCGGCAGGTTGCGCACAAGCCTATGGGGTCCCGATCAGGCGTCACCTCGCTCCTTGTTCAAAAGCTGAGCAGCGCTCCAACGCCGCGAGCATAGACGGCACTCAGAGACAGAAGAAACAGCAAGGTACGCAAGGCCGGGCCCTCCTCAAATTGCTGGGGTTCACGATTGTCTGGAGGAGGCGTTATGGTATTCGAAGGGCTCCCCCCGCGTCGATATCCCGGGAGCCGTCTTGGAAGGAAGCAACAACATGTCAAAGAGTTTGCGAGTCCATACCGAGCCTTGGCCTCCTCTTCCGCTCGCCGAATGGGAAGATACCCGGGCGACGTTGCACATGTGGATGCAGATGGCGGGCAAGGTTTGTTTGGCACTTACCCCGCTCGTCAACCATTATTGGAATACGACGCTTCGCCTCAGGCCATGCGGTCTAGTCACACCGACCATCAGCTATGGCCATCGAGCCTTCACGATCCTGTTCGATTTGGAAGAACATCGGCTCGTAATCGAATTCTCGGATGGCGTGACCCGGGGTTTCCCGTTGGAACCTCAGACCGTGGCAGAGTTCTACGCAAAATTCATGGGCATTCTGCGCGAAGAGAAGGTGGATGTGCGTATCAGGACGGTGCCCACCGAGGTCGAGAATCCAATTGCGTTCGAGAACGACACGACGCATCACGCCTATGACCCCGCCTACGTGAATGCGTTCTGGCGAGTACTCCTGGATCTAAAACCGGTCTTCGAAGAGTTTCGAGGCAGCTTTATAGGTAAGTGCAGCCCCTTGCATTTTTTCTGGGGTGGCTTCGATCTCGCGCTAACTCGATTCTCAGGCCGGCGTGCGCCGGCGCGCCCCGACGCGGATGCAATGACGCGAGAGTCCTATTCCCATGAGGTGATCAGCCACGGGTTCTGGCCGGGAGGCGGCCCGGTCTCCGATGCCGCATTTTATGCGTATGCCGCCCCTGAGCCGGCGGGATTCAAATCCTCCTCCGTGCGCCCCGCGGCCGCCGTCTACAACACGGATTTAGGAATTTTCATTCTTCCCTATGATGCGGTTCGCCGCTCGAGCACGCGGGAGGAGGATTTGATGTCGTTCCTCGAGACCACCTACGACGCGGGAGCAACGCTGGCCAACTGGAATCGCGCCGAGCTGGAGCGTCGTTGAGAACCCCGGCCGCTGCGCTCTTCCTTCTGGCCGGTAGGCATCCGCGTCCATCTGGCTCTGCGACTTATTCGGTTCGGTGCGGGTGAAATGATGTATGATGACAGGGTCAGGGCTTGCATGGAGTGCTTCCATGAAGCAGATGGTCCCGACTGTTCGTTTCGGATTAGTATTCGTGCTCCTCGCCGCTCGGCAGACTTTCGGCGGCACTGATATCGGCCCCAAGATAGCGCTTCACGTAACCGCAACGACCACGAAGAGCACCAGCATTTGTTCGACGTGGAGTTCCGACGTGGCGACTGTTCCCTGTTCCGGCTACCTTGTCCAGGGAGATCTCCGGCAGGATTTGTTGGTCTACCTCGTCATCGCCCAAGCCGATACTCCGTCTTTCGCGGGAGGAGTCGCCGGGATCACGGTCGGCATCGAATATGACGGCCGCAGGGGTCACGGAGTAGATGTCACCGCGTGGACCGTGTGCGCCGACGGTCTCGATATTCCGAATGCCGGCCCGGGGGGCGAGTGGCCGGCCTCGGGCGGCGGAGCCATCATCACCTGGCTCAACTGCCAGGAATCCCGCGTCGGCGGCGATGGTTATCATGCCCTGGTGGGAGCCTTCTCGGTGTACGCGTATTCCGCGGACCGGTTACGGATCACTCCCAACCGAAACTTGCAAGGCGGACCTCAAATTACCCTCGCCAACTGCTTTGCGGAGGAATTTGGAGTCGCCGACACGACTCTAGCGCTCGGCAGCGCGGGGTTTGGAACGTCGGGATTCAATCCTTGCCATCCACTTCCGGTCGAGCCCACAACCTGGGGACGGCTCAAGACAAAATACGGGAGCGGTTCTCCCTGAGTACAACCAGCGGCTTATGCCGCCCGAAGCACGCTCGGTGAACCTTGCGCCGGGATCTGGATGACGAACGAAGCGCCTCCGGCGGGGGAACGATGTACGCCGATGGTTCCCTTGTGGTTCTTCACGATCCGGAAGACTGTGGAGAGGCCGAAACCATGGCCGGACTCCTTCGTCGTGTAACCCGGCTCGAAAATGCGGTGACCGACACCTTCTGGGATACCGGGGCCGTTATCGCTCACGCATAGCTCGACGAGTTTCTCCGAATCGAGCCAGTTCAGGCGGACGTCGATGTTGGGCGCCGGAGTGCCGGCGTCCCTCAGGGCGTCCGCGGCATTGAAGAGCAGATTGGTGAGGACCTGCTGCATCTGGGCGGGGTCGACGAGCACGAGACCCACGCGCTCGTCGGTCTCGGTCGAGAAACCAACCCCGTCGAAGCGGTTCTGGGGGCGGACGAACATGGTTGTTTCCCGCACCAAGAGCGCAAGGTCGGTCGGAAGGGGCTGGCTTTCCTGGTGTGAGAACTCGAGCAGCCCTTTGCTCAAGCCGCGCATCTTGCCCAGCGCATCTTGCACCCGGTCGAAGCGAACCACCTCTTCGTCGGTCATGCCTTTGGAGCGACGAAGGTGTAACTCCACATTCCCCGAGATGATCTGGAGCAGGTTGTTGATTTCATGCGCCACCGAGGCGGCCATTTCTCCCTTGGCGGCCAAACGCTCCGAACCGATCAAGGCTCTCTGAGTGCGTTCTAACTCGATATAGCGCTGGCAAGCATCCCGGACGAAGAGCACGGGCAACGCGAACGCGGCGAAACTCCAGAAGCCGACCGATCGATACATGAGCGATGCCACCGGGGCGAGAAGAAGGAGCGCGGTGCTCGAGGCGATCTCTACTCGATAGCCGAAGTTTTCCCGCCAAACCGTCAGATATCGGCCGCCGGAGACCAGAGAAAGAACGCCGGTAACGAGACCTTGGTTCACCAGGGCATAGGCAAGTCCGCTCACACCGAGCGCCCCGACGAACACCAGGTAGTGAGTGGGCGGCGCGCCGCGATAATTGGGCAGGATGAAGGGGAACGACGCTGCGGCGGCAAAGACGGCGAGGGTAACCTGGCCGGCGTTGAATACCCCACGGTACCAGCGGGCGCGCATGACAATGAGATCCGCCACCATGCGCGCCAGCCAAGCCGCGGGGAGGATGGCAGCCAT
>Ga0114129_10003803_pt1 | contig 21274 bp, 16 predicted proteins | sample RhiMetdeltSRZDD1_FD_80071 | JGI IMG/M metagenome (GOLD analysis project Ga0114129, IMG submission 80071) | Populus rhizosphere microbial communities from Tennessee, USA - Rhizosphere MetaG P. deltoides SRZDD1 (version 2) (version 2) | ecosystem: Host-associated > Plants > Roots > Rhizosphere >... | reverse complement strand
GACCTTCCTCAAAAAGACGAACGATTCGTTGGCAATGTCGGCGCTACGCTTCGTTTCAATGGCGGCGCTCTTAGCAGCGTCAGCCGCGACCAAGGCGGCGATGGATTGGATCTTCGTTTCGTCGAGAGACCCATTCAAGATGCGATTCTGATAGAGAACAGTTCCCGCGGTCAGAATTGTGGCGAGCATCAGAATGCCGTTAAACCACAATTGAACTGTGCGGTATCTGCGGTCGCGTCTCTGGTCTTGGGCGCGCTCGCGTTCATTTCGCTCGGCGGCGCTCTCGATCAATAGCGTTCCATCTTCTGCGCCCATGTCTGCGACACAGAATCGCGGGTTTTGGCGCTAACGCTGCAATCACGCGATTTCCAGACCGATGGAACACCCTAAAATAGATCTACCGCCTAGCGTCGGACTTGCAGCCCAGCGCGAACGTCGGGGAACCCTGCCCGGCTGACCGTTTCTTTACGTGAAAGAGCAGCTCGGACATTCGTCGATTCAGGTCACCGTTGACATCTACGGCCATCTGATCCCGAGCACGAACCGAGCCGCCGTTGACAAGCTTGACGCGGAGCCGGCGCGCATACCAGATCAAGAAGGTTAGCCGGCGATCCACCTTCGCCGCTGACGCGGCTGATCACGCGCGGACGCGAGTGAGCCACGGGAGCGGCGCGGGGATCGTGGGGTCCCCGCGAGCGACCGTGTAAGGGGTCTGGGGACGAAGTCCCCAGATCAAAAAGGTTAGCCGGCGCTCGGACTTGAACCGAGGACCTGCTGATTACGAATCAGCTGCTCTACCAACTGAGCTACGCCGGCGTCGTAGGCTGGATCCGGCAGCAACCGCCGGACAAGACATTGTAGCAGACCGCGTCAGAGCCGATCCGCCACCACCTTCGCGACCGCTTTGAGCTGCGACATCGACAGAATCGGCTTCCCGCCCGACAGATACGTCGAGACGCTCGCGGCCTGCGTGCCTTTGCGCAGATAGATCACATACTGCATGTTGCCCGGCGGCGCGTCGAAGGCTTCGTCGCCGATGCCCGGCACGGTCGCATGATAGAGAACCATCGGCACCTTCTGACCGCCGATGTCCATCTCCTTCTGCTCGCGCGCGCGGCGATAGAGCGCCGCGGGACCGAGATTCACCATCAGGATCAACTTGTTGTCGGGACCCGCGAAGTCCAGGCCGGGTCCGGCGCCGGGCTGCGAGCCGGGCGCCACGAGATGCACGCCTTTCATGCCGAGGATCTTCTCGACGTCCGCCACCGTCAACCGCGGATCCGCGGTCTGCGCGGACACGATTTCCGTCAGTGCGAGCACGAGCGCGCCAATCGTCAAACGCACAGCCCCTCCTGAAAAGTGAACGGCAATAGTACCATCGACCGGATGCCCGGCGACTTTCTTCATTGGATAAGCCAGTACGGCGCGGCGGCGCTCGCGGTGCTGCTCATGCTCGGCGTCTTCGGCCTGCCCGTCCCCGACGAGACGCTTCTCACATTCGCAGGTGTGCTGATCCGCAACGGCCGGCTCAATTTCGTGACGACGTGGGCCGCTGCGGCGCTGGGGAGCATGTGCGGGATCACGTTGAGCTATGTGCTGGGACGCCGCTTCGGACCGGCGGCGGTCACCCGCTTCGGTCGATGGTTTCATGTCAGTCCGAGCGATCTGGTTCGCGTGGAGCGATGGCTCGAGCGGAGGGGCAAGTGGTCGCTGACGTTCGGCTATTTCGTGCCCGGCGTCCGTCACCTCACCGCGCTCGTTGCCGGATCCTCACAGCTGCCGGCGAAAGTGTTTGCGGTGTATGCCTACAGCGGCGCCGCGGTGTGGTCGCTCGTGTTCATCGTGCTTGGCTGGACGGTCGGTAAACGCTGGGAGGCTGCGCTGGCCGCCGTTCATCGCAACCTGACGATCGTGGTCGCGGTCGCCGTCGCGGCCGCGATCCTCTACGCCATCGTCCACACGCGGGTCTGGCGCAGGGAAAGGTAAACGGACAAGCCCATGGCGGTCTCCACCCATCGACACACGATTGCGACGCGCGGCCAGGGGCACGTGCAGGACGTCACCCATGTCGCTGCGGATGCCGTGAAGGCCTCAGGCTTGACCGACGGCGCCATCGTCATTTTCGTCGTCGGCTCGACGGCGGGCATCACGACGATCGAGTTCGAGCCGGGCGCGGTGTCAGATTTCAACCGCATGTTCGAGACACTCGCGCCGCGAGGTGCCGACTACGAGCACCACAAGCGTTGGGGAGATGACAACGGATCGAGTCACGTGCGCGCGGCGCTGCTCGGACCATCGCTGACCGTGCCGTTCGCCAGCGGCTCGCTGACGCTCGGCACGTGGCAGCAGATCGTGCTTGTCGAGTTCGATACGAGGGCCCGCCGCCGGGAGATCGTTTTCCAGGTGATGGGTGAGTAGGACGGCGCGACTCAGCGAGCCGCGCCGTCCGCGTCCGGTCAGTCTTTCGGATACACCGTAATCTTTCGTGCCTTGCGCTCGTCGTCCGAACCTGGAGCGCCGAGGTTACAAGGCTGCGAATCCACGGTGACCTTCGAAACGTAACCTTCGTTCGGGTTGCCGAAACTGAGGTCGGGCGGACTCGTGCTGGTGCCAGGTGTCATCGTCAGCACGTTCGGCGACGAGTCGATCTTCGGCTCGCGCTTTCCAAACCCCGGGAATCCAATCTTCACCTGGATATACATCTTCATCGTCACGGTCCCGCCGCTCGTGGTGTAGTCGACCAACACCTCCTGGCCGGACGTCGTCGTTGTCGTGCACGCCGGTGGATTCGAGAACCCGGAATACGACACTTGATACTCCCTGACCTTCCTGCCGTTGTCGTGGTCGGGCTTCCACTGCTCTCCGAGGATGTCTTTCTTCCACGCCTTCCACGTTTTCGGATCTCCCTTCGGATCTCCGCCGTCGAAGATCACCGATCCGTTGCGCACGATGATTGGCGGGCGGTCGTCATCGCCGGCCAGGGCATCGCCAATAGGCATCCCGACTCCAACCCCCACGACGAGTCCGACGGCGAACCCGATACCTGCCGATAACCTGTTACCCACGAGTCCTCCTCACACGAGTCAAGGTTGACCGAGGCCTGCGTCCCGAATCCGTTCCGCCAAATCCGGCCGCCTTTCGTAATCAGCCGCCATATCCTTCCACGCCGTGCGCAGGCGTCCCAGCGCGCCGCGCGCCCGTGCGGTCAATCGATCCGCTGTCTCCGTGTCGTGAAGCCGTCTCGCGGCGACGGCGCCGATCGCCGCGAGCCGCCATTCGTTCTCATCGGACGGCGCCTTCTCAAGATCGCGCACACCGGCGGTTACTTCGTTGAGCGCGGCGGCCGTATCGCCGAGGGCGAGCCATGTTGCCGCGCGCCAGTACTGAAGCTCGTGGCGCACGAGGAGCGTGACGTTGTCGTCGCGGGCCGTCAGTTCGTCGCGCGGAATAGAGCGATCGCCGAGTCGCGCGTGCGCGTGCGCGCAAAGCACGCCGGCCAGGCGACTGGTCGAGTTCACCGTCTTCGCTGCGCGTGCGGTGTCGAGGACCTGCTGGCAGAGCACCGCCGCGGACGCGAAGCGCTGGTCCACCGTGTCGCGCAGCGCGCGAAGGACCTTGGTCCGTCCGGCGCGCGCGACGAACGCGTCCACCTTCGCGGCAATGCCCGTCTCGATTTCGCCCAGCGGCGCTTCGGCGGCGGCGCCTTTCCCGAGCCGGATCAGGAGCTCGGCGCGATTTGCGAGATCGTAGGCAAGCGTTGCGGTGTCCCGCTGACGGCGGTGAATGCCTTCGAGCCGTTCGCGGAGCGCGAGCGCGTCGGGCAGCTGGCCCGTTGCCGCCGACTGGCCCGCAAGCGCTTCGAGCGCCAGCGCCACTTCCGATTCGTCCTTGAGTGCTTCCGCGACGCTCAGCACGTTTTTCGCGATGTCTCGCGCCGGACCGTATTCCCCAAGATCCTCGTGGGCGCGTGAAGCGATTGAGAGCGCGACCAGCTCGTAACGTCTGAATTGACGATCGTGCAGGTACTTGAACAGTCCCTCTGCGAGGTTCAGAGCATCGCGCGGCTGAAGCGATGTCAGAAACACGCTCGCGAGCTGGAGTTTTGCTCGCGCGGCGACGCGGTGCGCTCCCCGGCGGTTCGCGAGATCGATGGCTTTCTGCAATTGGGTCTTGGCCCCGGCGGGATCGTCCGACCGCATCAGCGATGTGCCCAGCTCGATCAAGCCGTCAGCGGCGACGGTCTCGAGGCGGTTTTGCAGCGCCGTGCTGACGGCGTCCTCGGCCATCGCGCGGGACTCGCCGAACTTGCCTTCGGAAGCGACGATGCTGCTGAGGATGAGCGCCGCGCGGATCTGCTGAAACTGGTTGCCCGTCTGCTTGGCGATCTGCGCTGCCCGCTCGAGCGCCGTCCTCGCCTGGGGCAGCTCTCCGAGCCCGTTCAGAAACGTCGCCCGCTCCAGGAGCGCCTCGGTTTCCCCTTCGCTGTCCGACGCCGCTCGATACAAGCGTTCGGCTTCCTGGAATTCCTTCAAGGCCTCGTCGCGCCGCGCTTCCTGGGCGGCGAGAGCGCCGAGGCGAAGGTGCGCGGCGGCGTACTGGCTGTCGAGCTGTAATGCTTGGGCGTATGCCGTCCGAGCGTCCGCACGCAAGCCGGCAGCTTCGCGAGCACGCGCGAGATCGAGCCACGCGCCGCGGTCTTTGGGCCGCTTCAGGGAGAGCGTCGAGTACGCGCTGAGAGCGGCGGGAAGGTCGCGGAGCACCAGCGCTCTGATCGCGGTGAGCCGGATCCCCTCGTCATCGGGCAACTGCGATGGATCGCGGACGATCGTCGAGACCTGCAGCAGTGCTTTTTGCGCTCCGGCTTCTTCGTCGAGCTCGCTTTGCGCTTCCGCGAGCCTCGCGTACGCCTGCGGGTATTGCGGAAAGATGCCGACCGCTTCCCGGAGCGCCTGTTGTGCGCTGTAGTACGCGCCCTCTCGAATGTGCTCCGTGCCCTTTTCGTACCAGCTCCGTGCGGCCTTCGGCGGTTCCGGCAATGGAGCTGGACGCGTGATGCGCCACACGACGAACGACGCTGCCGCAATCAGCACCGCCGCAGCAACGGCAAGGCGGCGGTGCGCCTTGAGCCAGTCAGCTATCGATCGCGACTCAGAGTCGCGCGTCGAAGCGTCGCGCCGCGTGCCTGGGACGAGCAGTCGCAGCGCTCCCAACAACTCGTCGGCCGACTGAAACCGATCGGCGGGATCTTTCGCGAGCAGCCGCCGGCACAACTCGTCGTGCGCGTCGGTGAGCTCCGGCCTGATGCTCGATGGCGGCGGCGGATCGACGTGAACCACGCGGCCCCACGTCTCGACGTTCGTGGGAGACCGGAACGCGGCCTCGCCGGTCAGACATTCGTAGAGGATCGCGCCCAGTGAAAAAAGATCGCTGCGTCCGTCCAGCGGTTTCCGCAGGACCTGCTCCGGCGACATGTACGCCGGTGTTCCGAGGAGCTCGTTCGTTCCCGTGAGGCTCGTCACCGTGAGGGTCTGGCTTTCATCGCCCTCCGCCGGCACGTGCACCTTCGCGATGCCGAAATCCAGCAGCTTCGGCCGTCCCGACGGCGTCACGATGATGTTCTGGGGCTTGAGATCCCGGTGCACGACGCCATGCGCGTGCGCGGCGGCCAGCGCCTCCGCAATGTCAGCAGCCAGCGTCAGCGCGTGCCGAACCTCCAGCGGACCACGCCGCAGGCGGTCGGCCAGCGTTTCACCATCCACGTACTGCATGACGATGTAGGTACGGCCGTCGGGCTCGACCTGCACGTCGTAGACGGGGCAGATGCACGGATGATCGAGGCCGGCCGCGGCCTGCGCTTCGCGCACGAGACGCTGCTCGGCACCTGGCTCAGAAAGGCGATCGGGTGAGACGAACTTGATGGCGACATCGCGATTGAGCGTCGTATCGTGGGCAAGGTAAACGACGCCCATGCCGCCGGAGCCGAGCTGGCGGATCAGTTGGTACTTGGAAAACCGCTCATCGGACGCGTCCGTGTGCATCCCGCCAGAATCGCAGCGCTACTGGTGTGGAGGGAGACTATCACGTGTCGGGCCTGTGCTACGCGAGCGTCTTCAGAAGGGCTTCTGCGGACACGAACCGTGGCGCCGACTGGAACAGCGTCACGCTGCAAGCGCGCGAGCCCGAAATCCAGGAGCTTCACGTATCCGTCCGGACGGACCATCACGTTGTCGGGCTTGATGTCGCGATGGACGATTTGCGCGGCGTGCGCGACGGCGAGAGCTTCCGCAATCTGGCGCGCGATTCCCAGGACGCGTCCGAGCGGTAGTTCCTGCGCCGACAGCACGCGCAGGGTCGATCCCTCGACGAGCTCCATCGCCACATAACGATCCGCTCCGACAACGCCGGTTTCGTAGATCGTGACGATGTTCGGGTGGTTGAGCGATGAGGCGAGCGTCGCCTCGCGCAGCAACCGGTCGAGCGCGTCATCGTCGTTGACGAGCGCCCGGCGAATGACCTTGAGCGCGACCTCACGGCCGAGCCGTCGATCGCCGGCGCGATACACCTCGCCCATACCACCGGCGCCAAGCTGAGCGATGATTTCGTACGGACCAACCCTGGAGCCCGGGGAAAGTGTCATGGAAGGACGCGATTATATCGCGTAACTTCACCGCACCGTGCCAAGCGCGGCGCGTAACTGATCGACTCGGTACACAGAGAATGTGCCCGCACGCACCTGTGGGATTGGCGGCACCTGGAACAACCGCTGAAATCGCGCGAGCTCATCCTCACGGACGGCGAGGACGGCGTCAGGTGGATCGACGCGAAGACGTTCGAGCGTGGCAGCACGTGACGAGGTGGAGATTCGATCCGGCGTTGCCTCGGCGCGTAGCGCAGGCGCGAGATAAAAGACCAGCGAACCTATTCGTTCGTCCAGCACAGTTACGTGGGGCGGCAACTTGCCGGACTCGTTCAGCACTCGCGCGAGATCCCGCGCCGTCATCCACTCGGCGGCGCGCGGCGCCATGACGACCGCCAGCACCACGAAGCTGATGGATATCGCGAGCGTCGCGGCCGTCATGAACCCGTCCAACGTGGCCGCTCGCCACGCCTTTACACCAATCGCTGACACGAGCGATGCGGCAACGATCGCCGCGCCCCAGACCACTGGGGTGGCGCCACCAAAACGGATCTGGATGACAAGCGCGGCAAGTATCGGCAAGGCGGCCAGGACCGCGGTCTGCACCGCAAGGCCGGCCCTGAACGAACGGCTGGCCGGGTTGTCGATGCGATCGGGCTCGAGCCAGGCGCGGGACACGTACTCAGCGATCACGATAGCCAGCCCGGGAAACAACGGCAGGACGTAGGTGACCAGCTTCGATTCGCCGGCGCTGAGGAACACGAGACCGATTGCGAGCCACGTCCAGATGACCAGCAGAATCCGATGTCGTTCGTCCAACGCGCGCCTTCGGATCGCTCCGGCCACAAATCCCGTCCAGGGAAGTGTCCCGCCGACGAGAATCGGCAGGTAGTACCACCACGGCCGGCCGGCATGACGCTGAGTTGCGGTCAGATAACCGTGCAGATGTCTTTCAATGAAGTAGTAGTAAAGGTAGCCGGGGTGCGCGTGTTCCATCGCGATGTACCAGGGCGCAGCAACGACGCCGGCGACGAGTCCAGCGACGATCAGCGACGCCGCGATTCTTGGCAGGAGAGCGCGATTGAACGCAGCGAGGCATACCGCAAACATTCCGACGAACACGACGCCGACCAGACCCTTTGTGAGAACTGACAGCCCGAGACTCACGCCAGCGAGCACGCTCCATCTCCAGAGTTGAGCCGATCCCGTCGCGCGGACGAGACTGAGCATCGCCACGCACACGAACGGAACCAGTCCAATGTCGTGCACGGCGACCTGGCTCACGCCGAGCGGCAGGAGCATCGACGCGTACGCAACGCCGGCGACGAGCGCCGTCACTCGATCAAACAGCGCTCGGGCGAGCAGCGCCACGGAGAACATTCCCAGCAGTCCGAAGACGAGCGGTGGGATGCGGACGGCGGCCTCGTTCATGCCGAAGAGGCGAAGCGAGAATGCTTCGGCCCAGAAGAAGAGGATTGGCTTGTCGAGGAAAGGCTCGCCAAGAAAGGTCGGCGTCACGTAGTCGTGACCGCGGACCATTTCCTGCGCAATCGCCGCGTGCAATCCTTCGTCGGGATCGACCAGCGGTGCTGATACCGCAAGCGGCACGAGAAGCAGAACGATCGCGAGCCCGGCAAACGCCAGTCGGAGCCGGCTGACGTCTGGCTCGCTGGCCACCGCGGCAGTCTGCATCTCTCTGAGATCCTAAAGCCCCACCGCCTAAAGCCCAAAATCCAACTCGCCAACGAGCGGATAGTGATCCGATCCGTAACGGCTGTCGGCCCTGTGAAAAGCGAAGCGCCACCCCTCGGGCAGCCGGTAAAAGAAATGATCGAGCCGGAGGAAAAGGAACGTCGGACGACGATCGCGATCGGCTGGAGCTTGAGCGCGCCTCGCAATCTCGCGATAGGCACCGTCCCACGCGCCAAACCACGTATTGAAATCGCCCCCGAGCACGATCGGGCGCTCGTCCAGCGTGCGCGCGAGCGCCCGTGCCTGGCGCACGCGCCCGGCTTCGGAAAGCAGCCATCCGTGATGCGCCACCATGTTGGTGAGGTGAACCGACGTCACGCGCACCTTCAGAATGCGGCCGTCAGGCGCGCGCGCGTCGACCGTCGCAGCCGGCACAACGCGTCGCTGACGCTCGAGCGGCAATTCGATGGCCGTGTAATTCTCGAGCGGCAGCGTAGAGAGGATGGCGTTCCCACGATCCTCCGCCGCGTCGCCGGGACCCCCGTTTCGCATCGACGGCACGTAGAACAGCGCCAGCCCAAGCGCACGCGCGGTTGACTCGACGTCTCGATCCTCGGCTGTGGTTCCTCGCACACGGCGAGCGGTTCTGGCCCCTTGCGGCACACGCGAGGGAACGCGCGGGCTTTGCCGAAACACCTCCTGCAGGAGCAACACGAACGCGGACACCGGTCGACCGTCCGTGAGGCGCCCGGCACGCAGATCCTCGACCAGCGACCGAACGTCTCCACCTCCGACGTGCGTGTTCCAGGAAACGATGGTGAGACGACTCGACCGCAGCTCATCCATCGTGCGGGAACCCGCGATGACAGGTGGACCGATCGCCGCGCACCATCGCATTGACTCCCGCCGATCGCGCTCGCTCGCGGCGGACATCCAGCGAACGCTGGAGGAGCCGTGGTCGCCGAGGCACGACGAGGCGACGACAGGATCGATCGCGAGGTGCGGACTACTCACACACGCACTGATGCCGGACAGGATCGGCAGCAGAGCACCCAGACACGCGGCTCGCGTACGTCGCATCGATCCATTGTCGCTGGTGCGCCGCGTGCATGTAGATGAGGCGTGCGCGCGACTGGAGCTCTGCTGTTGACGCTGCTCGCCGCAGTCGCGACGGCCTGCGGCAGTTCGGCAACCACGACCACCCCGACGATCGCGGGACCATCGCCGACGCGCTGTCAACCGACGATCGCGAGCTCCTCGTCGAGCTTCGGCGCCGACGGAGGGACGGGGACGCTGACGATAGCGATCACGCGCGAGTGCACGTGGACCGCGACGAGCCAGGCGTCCTGGATCCAGCTCACGTCGGCAGCGACAGGGCAAGGAGACGGCACCGTTTCGTTCCGCGTCGCAGCCAACGCGGATCCAGTCGCACGCCACGCGGCGATCGTTGTCGACGATCAGTCGACGGATATCGCACAGGGTGCGGCGCCCTGCCGTTACGACCTGTCGGCTCCTTCGAATGCGTTTGTCGCATCCGGAGGCCAGGCGATCGTGGACGTTCGAACGCATCAGGTCTGCGCCTGGTCGGCGACGAGCAACGCGTCCTGGGTGACGCTCAACCCAGCGTCCGGACAAGGGCCGTCGCAGATCACCGTGACCGCCTCGTCAAACGCGGGTCCGGAACGCTCCGTCACGCTGACGATAGGTCAGGGCCAGGTCGTGCTGCGGCAGGCGAGCGCTCCTACCGCTCCACCGGCTCCTCCGCCCGCGCCCACGCCGCCACCAACACCGGCCCCGCCGCCACCGGCGCCGACCCCGCCGCAGACCGTCGAAATCAACGGCGAGATCGATCATCTGTTCGGGTCGTGCCCGGATCTGTGGCTCACGATCGACGACCAGCTCGTGCGGACAACGAAAGACACGACGTTCAAGAAGGGGAACTGCAGGGACCTCAGGGAGGGCACGAAGGTCACCGCTCGCGGCACGGTGCAGAGCTTCAGCGACCGCAGCTACATTCTCGCGAACACAGTCGAGATAAAAAATGATTAAAGCAACGGTTTGCTCATCCTTATTGATGGTGCTTTGCGCGGCTCCTGCGGCCGCGCAGCAGACGCCCGCTGACGTGATTTCCTTTCTCGTGACCAATCAATTGGTGCAGACCGAGGACTTCGAGCGGGATCGCGCAGCGGCTGCCGCGACGCGCGACACAATCGTCCGCGCGCTGCTCGTCAACCTCGCCAGCGTTCCAATTGCCACATCCTCCAGCGGATTCGTCTACCGGCTCGACCCGGAGCTCGGCACGATGATGCGCGTCAGCGACAGCTTCGGTACGTTCTTCGTCGAACGGGCGTCGACGAGCGGCCGCGGCCGCGTCTCGTTCGGCGTGTCAGGAAACACAGCCGGCTACGATCGGCTCGACGGGCTGAACCTTCGCGACGGCACTCTGATCACAACGGCAAACCAGTTTCGCGACGAAGCCGCGCCGTTCGACACCGACAAACTGACGCTGAAAGTGCGGACCAGCACGTTGACGCTCTTCGGGAGCGTCGGCGTGACGGATCGGCTGGAGATCGGCGGCGCGGTGCCGCTGGTTCAGTTGCATCTCGAAGGATCCCGGGTGAACGTTTATCGGACACAGCCGCCCGTGCTGGCTCGCGGCAGCGCAGACGCGAGCGGCCTTGCCGACATCGCGGTCCGAGGCAAATACACGCTCGTCAGCGTTCCTGGCGCCGGCTTCGCGGTCGCCGGAGAAGTGCGCCTTCCAACCGGCGACGAGGACAGCCTCCTTGGGGCGGGGCAGGCCGCGGTGCGAGTACTCGCGATCGGATCGCTGGAGCACGCGCACGTCGGGCTGCACGGAAATGTTGCAATGTCGAGAGGCGGCGTCTCCGACGAGATCGACGGGGGCAGCGCGATTACGGTTGCGCTTTCTCCGCGAGTCACGGCGACGGGTGAAGTGCTCCTGCGCCGCCTGAGTGGCTTGCGCGAGATGGTCCCGCTTTCCGTGCCCCATCCAAAATTCGGTCTCGTCAACACGATGCGCCTCGTTCCCGGCACGAAGGTGACGATGGTGTCGAGTGCGGTGGCGGGATTGAAATGGAACGCGCGATCGACGATGGTCGTGACGGGACAAGTGCAGTGGCGGCTCGCCAACGGGGGTCTCACCGCGCCGCTCACTCCGACCGTTGCGATCGATTACTTGTTCTGATTCTGAACGCGCGCGCTGACGATTTGCCAGGCGGTCCCGGCCTTCGCGAGCTGGAAGGTCCAGTTCCTTGCTTCGGTTCGCGAACCGCCGTTCCCGATCTTCGGCGACCAGGTCGCCGAGCCTGCGCACCTTGCCAGCGCGCTGGTGCCGCGCACGTCGACCGCGCAGCGGTCGAGCGACACGCGCTGTGACGCCAGGCTGTCGAATGCTCGCGACAACGCCGAGCGATTCACCGCAGGCCAGACTTCCTGAGCCGCTGACGCATCCAGCCGGCTGTAGGCACTAGCGTATCGATTCAACACGCCCATCACCGCGGCGTCCTCGGCTGGCGGAGGCACGCTCGTTTCGGCAACCGCGCGCTCGGGCTTTGGAGATGGCTTCGGCTCTGGCGCCGGGATTGGGACTGCGGTCCGTGCGTCCGCGATGGTTGCGCTTGCCGGAAGGTCAACGGCGGGCATGGGCGCGGGGCGTTCCGTAAAAATCGCGGGAACCGGCTCGAATTCACGCGCCTGTGCGGGCAGTCCGGTTCCGCTCGTCGCGGTGGGCGCCGGATTCGACGCGGGCGTCTCGGCGGGTTGCAGTGGCTCCACAGGCGGCGGATCCGCCGGCTTCTCTTCCGACTGCATGCGGCCGAACGAGGCGGCTTGCACCGTTTCCACGCTGACGCGTGCCGACGGCGACTTCGCAGTCGACGCGGACGATCCAGCCGACGGCGTCGTCGCAGTCGTCGTCTCCGACGCGACAGCATCCTGATCTTCGTAATCGTTGCGAAGTATCCAGAACGCTGTGGCCCCCAGCGCCAACGTCAACAGCGCTGCCGCGGCGAGTGCGCCGCCTTTACGTGAGGGGTGCTCGTCAGCCGCGGGCGGCTGCGGGATGTCTGCGGGGATGATGATTTCGGGATCGGGCAAGACTTCGATGGCTGGCGCTGCGATCGGAGAAGCATCAAGTGCTTTCTCGAGCGCAGCGATCTGCGGCACGCCGGGCGCCAGCCTGCGCGCTTCCTCTAGCGCTTCACGGACCTCATCGGTGTTGCCGCCGGCCAGCGCCGTTTCGGCGCGGACGATGAGGCGTTCGAGGCGGCGGCGCCGCATGCGTACTTCGAAGCTCTGCCACTCACCGCTGTTTATGTGCAGGGCAGGACGAGCGCCGTCGGGACCTCGATCGACCGTGTCCACGGCGGCCGAGGTTGCAAAATACGGACCGCTGCGCGGTCCATCACGCCGGACGAGGCGCGGTAAACAACGGCTCGGTTTGCTTGTTGAGGAGCACCCACAAACCGTAAATCCCGACCGCCGTTCCGAACGGAATATGAATCAGGTTGATCACCGACAAAACGATAGCCAGGATCCGCGCCCAGCTTCGAAACTTGAGGAGACCGATCCCCGCAATCAGGCCGGGCAGCGAGACAATCAGGAGAAACGTCACGAGCGTCGTTCCGGCAAGGCCGATGATCGGCAACGCGATCGCCGCGTCGTGCGGATCGGCGGAAGTGCCGACAATTCCGCCCGCAACGCCGACAGCCAGCATGAAGAAAACGGCGGCGAGCAGTCCGAATGCACTGAGCGCGAGATACAACACGCCGAGCACTTTCACGTGTGTCTCCATCTGCCCTCTCCTCAGCGGGGGTTCGTGGTCCGGCTAAAAGCCGGACGCTACGAGGCCCGGCTGAAGCCGGACTCTACTATTATTCAAGGCCGGAGGCATCATGATTCGTTTCCGAGGCGGCGCCGCGGCGACGCTTGGCGTCGCCCTTCTGATGGCAACGCACCCTGCAGGCCAAGGGGCGCGCGAGCCCGTTCCCCAGCCGGCATTTGCGGACCCTGGCATCGCGCCGGACGGAAGCGAGATAGCCTTCGTATCAGGCGGCGACATCTGGACTGTTCCCGCCAGTGGCGGCCAGGCACGGCTTCTCGTCTCGAACGCCGCGAACGATACGCATCCGGTCTATTCCCCGGACAAAACGAGGCTGGCATTCGTGTCCACGCGCACGGGCGGCGGCGATGTGTACGTGCTGACGTTCGCTACGGGCGACGTTCGCCGCATCACCTACGAAGACGGGATGGACCAGTTGGATGGGTGGTCGCGCGATGGAAAGTGGCTCTACTTCTTCTCGAACGCCCGCGAGCTCGCCGGCAATATGAACGACGTTTACCGTGTTTCCGCGGATGGTGGAACGCCGATGCCCATCAGCGGCGATCGGTATGCAAACGAGTTCTTCTCGGCCGCATCTCCCGACGGACGCCTGCTCGCCATCACCGCTCGCGGCATAGCGTCGTCGCAGTGGTGGCGGCACGGGCACAGCCATCTGGACGAGGCGGAGATCTGGCTCCGTGATGTGACGGCCCCCGACGATCCGTCGGCATGGCGCCCCATCACGAACGGCGGCGCCAAAGAGCTCTGGCCCATGTGGTCCGGCGACGGACGGTCGCTGTATTTCGTCTCCGACCGGAGCGGAGCGGAGAACATCTGGCAGGTGAGCGCCACGCCCGCCGCCGGCGCGCAGCAACTGACGCGCTTCACGAACGGTCGCGTGCTGTGGCCTTCGGCGGACGCGCGCGCGGACACGATCGTCTTCGAGCGCAATTTCAGAATCTGGAAGCTGGAGACGGCGACGGGAAAATCCGCGGAAGTGCCGATCACGCGGATGGGCGCGCCCGCCGGACCCGCGGTCGAGCATCTGCGGCTCACGAATCAATTTCAGGATCTCGCGCTCTCGCCCGACGGGAAGAAAGTCGCGTTCGTCGCGCGCGGAGAGGTCTTCGCCGCGTCCGCCAAGGACGGAGGCGATGCCGCCCGCATCACGGTGACGCCTGCCGCCGAGGCGGAAGTCGCGTGGTCGCCGGACAGCCGGCGGCTGATCTACACCTCCGAACGCGACGGTCCGGCGCGGATTTTCACGTATGACTTCGCCGCTTCCAAGGAGACGGCCATCGACGCCGCCGGCGCGGAGGCCGACATGGCGCCGCGCTTTTCACCGGACGGCAAATCGATCGCCTTCGTAAGAGGCGGCAGAGAGCTGCATGTCCTCGACGTTGCGTCGAAGCGCGACCGCGTGCTCGCTCGAGGCCTCATCACCGATCCAATCGGCATCGGACGTCCGATCGCATGGTCGCCCGATGGGAAGTGGATCGCGTACTTCAGCGCGGGGGAACGCTGGTTCACCAACGTGTCGGTGGTGCCGTCGGCTGGAGGCCAGAGCCAACAGGTCAGCTTTCTTGCGAACGCGAACACGACCGGCATTTCGTGGTCGCCGGACGGAACGTTCCTGGCGTTCGACACGGGCCAGCGCACGGAGCAGGGACAGCTCGCGCGAGTCGATCTGATCCTGCGGACGCCGAAGTTCCGCGAGGATCAATTCAGGGATCTCTTCAACACGACAACGCAGAATCCCGATCAATCAAAGCCTCCGGCCGATGAGGTCCCGGCGAAGCCGGACTCACCACCCGCGAAACCGCCAAAGCCCGTCGACATCGTGTTCGACAACATCCGGCAGCGGCTGACGCTCATTCCAGCGGGGCTCGACGTCGGCGAGGCGTTCATCAGCCCGGACGGCAAGACGCTCGTCATGATCGCGGGGGCCGCCAGCCAGCAGAATCTGTATTCATGGTCGCTGGACGAGCTGGCGCGCGAACGGCCGGTCGCACGCCAGTTGACCGCGACGCCTGGGCCAAAGGCCGACGTCTCGTTCACGCCGGACAGCAAGGAAGTGTTTTACCTCGACGATGGACGGATTGAGGCGGTCGCGCTCGACAAGCGGGAGCCGCGTGCGGTGAGCGTGACGGCGGAGCTCGATGTGGACTTCGCGCAGGAAAAGATGATCGTGTTCGACCAGGCGTGGCGGCTGCTCCACGAGCTGTTCTTCGATCCGAAATTCAACGGTGTCGACTGGACGGCCGCGCGGGCCGCCGTCGAGCCCTTCATCGCGGGGGCGCGGACCTCGGACGAGATGCGGCGAATCGCGAGCCTGATGATCGGCGAGTTGAACGCGTCGCATCTGGGCGTCAGCCCGCCGCCGCAGCCTGGCGCGCCGGCTGGATCGATCGGTCACCTGGGACTTGATTTCGATCGCTCGGAATACGAATCCACGGGCCGTCTCAAAGTGGCGTCTCTCGTCGCGCTCGGTCCGGCGGCGCTGGCGGGGACGATCCAGCGCGGTGAGTACCTTCTCGCGGTGGACGATCAGCCGATCGGGGCGCACGTGAATCTCGATTCGCTGCTGGACAACAAGATCAATCGGCGCGTGGTGCTGCGGATTGCCAAAGACGCATCCGGCGCGAACCCGCGTGACGTCGCCGTGCGGCCGATCTCGTCCACCACGGAGCGCGGTCTCCGCTACCGGCAATGGGTCGCCGACCGTCGGGACTACGTCTCCCGCATCAGCAACGGGCGGCTCGGATACGTTCACATGCCAGACATGTCCGCCGCGTCGCTCGCGCAGCTCTATGTCGATCTCGACGCCGACAACATCGCGCGCGATGGCGTCGTGATCGACGTCCGCAACAACAACGGCGGTTTCGTCAACGTCTATGCGCTCGACGTGCTGTCGCGGCGTCCGTTCCTCAACATGACGCTGCGAGGTGCGCCCACGGCGCCCGCGCGCTCGGCTCTGGGGCAGCGTGCCCTCGAGAAGCCGACCGTGCTCGTCACCAATCAGCATTCGCTGTCGGACGCTGAAGATTTCACCGAAGGGTATCGCGCGCTGGGACTCGGAAAGGTCGTAGGCGAGCCGACCGCAGGCTGGATCATCTACACCTGGAACACGCGCCTGCTCGACGGCACGATCCTGCGCCTGCCGCGCACGCGCATCACCGATCGAGACGGCGCGCCGATGGAGATGCACCCGCGGCCGGTCGACATTCCGGTGAAGCGACCGATAGGAGAGAGCTACGGCCCGCGCGATGCGCAGCTCGACAAAGCCGTCGAAACGCTGCTTGCCGAATTGAAGGGTGTGAAGACCGACTCAGGGCGGTAGAGAAACGGACAGCCGGATCTCTACTCGTCCTCGGTCTCGTCGACGTCTTTGTGCGTGGCGACGTTGTCGATCTCGACATCCTCGACATCCTGCGCACGCCAGTCTTCGTCCGCGTCGTACAGGCGTCCCGCGGGACGCTCCTTGATCGGTCCGCGCGGACCGCGATCGGTGCGTTCCTTGTGCGCCTTCCGCTTGTGCTTGGGAGGCGCGTCGGGTCCGAAGTTGCGCTGCCGCGACGGCGGGACCCCGCTGTCGAGCGGACGAGGGCCGCCGAAGTTGCCCGGTCGTGGACCGGCGGGACCTCCTGATGGACCGGGGCGCGGGCCGCCGAAGCCGCCGGGCCGCGGGCCGCCGAATCCGCCGGAACGTGGTGGTCCGCCCGGCCCGCGCTCCTCTCGCGGGCGCGCTTCGCTGACGGCCAGCGGCCGACCTTTGAACGGCTGCTGATCGAACTGTCGAATCGCCTCTTCAGCGACAGCGCGATCCGCATAATCGACGAATGCAAAACCGCGGGGGCGTCCGGTTTCCCGGTCAACTGGCAGGACGACGGACGCGGGCTCGCCAACGGTCGTGAGATACTGACGCAACTCAGCTTCCGTGGCGGAATACGGAAGGTTCCCGATGAACAGGCGGACTGACACAGCTCCCTCTTGATGGTGCCCGGATTTCGGGCAACTAAAATCGCCCCAACAAAATAACACGGTTTGGTCCCGCCGAGGTTGAACCCCCACCACGGCCGCGCTACTATGGACTGTTGCGGTTTCGCCGGAATTCTCCACATAGATGCCGACACCCACTGACGTCCGCGGCCATATCGTCGTCCGAGGCGCGCGGACACACAATCTCAAGAACGTCGATCTCACGCTGCCGCCGCGCTCCCTTGTCGTCATGACGGGCGTCAGCGGGTCGGGAAAGTCGTCGCTGGCCTTCGACACGATCTATGCGGAAGGCCAGCGGCGGTACGTCGAATCGCTCTCCGCCTACGCCCGTCAGTTCCTCGAGCGGATGGAAAAGCCGGACGTCGACAGTATCGAAGGCATCTGTCCCGCGATCGCGATTCGACAAAAGAACAGCATCCGCAACCCGCGGTCGACCGTCGGCACGACGACGGAGATTCACGATTATCTGAGGCTGCTCTACGCCCGCGTGGGGCGAACGTTTTGCCGTTCGTGCGGGAAAGAAGTCATTCGGGAAACGCCCGAAGTCGTGGCCGCTCGCCTGAGCGCGCTGCCTGTCGGCACGCGTCTGCTGATCGGATTCGAGATGCCGATCGTCGGCGGCGGCACGGCGCTCGCGAAGGCAGAGCCCCTCGAGCCGCAGCTCGACGAAGAAGAAGTCGTCGGCGACGCGGTTGAGGAAGACACGGTCGCGCCGCAGCCCGTGCTGCCGGATCTGGTCGATCCGGTCGCCGAAACGCTATCGGCGCTGCGGAAGAAGGGATTCGGGCGGCTCTACGTCGACGGGCAGACCGTGAGCCTCGAGGACGTCGATACCGCGGCGCTCAAGGACCGAACGACGCTCCAAGTCATCGTCGATCGAGTGAAAGTCGACGAAGACGTGCGCGCGCGCCTGACGGATTCGATCGAGACCGCGTATACCGAAGGGGGCGGCGCCGCGTTCGCGATCGACGGCGACATCGTCCATCGCTTCTCCGAACGGTTCGAATGCCGCACCTGCAACGTGCAGTACGAGATCCCGCAGCCGCGGCTGTTCTCGTTCAACAACCCGTTCGGCGCCTGCCCGATCTGCCACGGCTTCGGCAACATCATCGAGCTCGACATGGATCTGGTCGTGCCGGATCCCACGCGATCGATCCAGCAGAACGCGATCGAGCCGTGGAGCAAGCCGCACTATCGCGCGCAGCTCGTAGAACTGAAACGGGTTGCGAAGAAGCGGGTGCGCCTGGACGCGCCGTGGGCCGATCTCACCGAAGACGAGAAGCGGTTCGTCATCGAAGGGGACAGCGCGAGCTGGGAAGGGGTCAAGGGATTCTTCCGCTGGCTCGAGCGAAAGAAATACAAGGTGCACGTCCGCGTGTTCCTGAGCCGGTACCGCGGCTACCTGACCTGCCCGGAGTGCGGCGGCGCGCGGCTGCGGCGTGAGGCGCGTGACGTCCAGGTCGGCGGACGCACGATCGACGTGATCTGCGGTCTTACGGTCCGCGATGCGCAGGACTTCTTTGCAAATCTTCAGCTGTCGGAGAAGGACGCCACGATCGCGGAAAAGGTTCTGCGCGAAATCCGCAAGCGGCTCGGGTTCCTCCGCGATGTCGGGCTCGACTACCTGACGCTCGATCGCCTGTCGTCGACGTTGTCCGGCGGCGAATCGCAGCGGATCAACCTCGCGACGTCGCTGGGATCCGCGCTGGTCGACACGCTGTACGTCCTCGACGAGCCGTCAATCGGCCTGCACTCCCGCGACAACGAACGGTTGATCGCCATCCTGCGCCAGCTCCGCGATCAGGGCAATACCGTGCTCGTCGTCGAGCACGATGCAGACATGATCCGCGTGGCCGATACCGTCGTCGACATGGGACTCGGCGCGGGTGAGCAGGGAGGACGCGTCGTGTTCTCCGGGCCGCTGAAGGATTTGCTGAACGAGCCGCGGTCGTTGACGGCGAAGTACATGCGCGACGAGCTCGCGATCCCGGTGCCCGCGATGCGGCGGCGGCCGTCGAATCAGCGGATTCGAGTGATCGGGGCGTCCGAACACAATCTCCAACAGATCGACGTCGAAGTCCCGCTGGGGATGCTGACGTGCGTGACCGGCGTCAGCGGCTCAGGCAAGAGCACGTTCGTGCACGACGTGCTGTTCGCCGCGCTGAAGCGGGCAAAAGGGGACTGGGATCGGCGCGTCGGCACGCATCGGAAGCTCGAGGGCGCCGAGTTCATCTCCGATGTCGTCCTCGTCGACCAGGCGCCGATCGGCCGCACGCCACGGTCCAACCCCGTCACGTATCTGAAGGCGTTCGATCCGATCCGCGAGCTGTTTGCTGCCACGAAGGACGCGCGGGCGCGCGGCCTGACCGCGAGTCATTTCTCCTTCAACGTTCCTGGCGGACGCTGCGAGGCGTGCGAGGGGGAAGGAGAAGTCAAGGTCGAGATGCAGTTTCTCGCGGACGTCTTCGTGCCGTGCGACGTCTGCGAGGGCAAGCGCTTCAAACCGCAGGTGCTGGAGGTCAAGTACCGCGGACGCAGCGTCGATCAGGTGCTCGACATGACCGTCCGCGAAGCGCTGACGTTCTTCAGCACGTCACCTAAAGTGCTCCGGCGGCTGCAGGTGCTGGACGAAATCGGCCTCGGCTACCTCAGGCTCGGCCAGCCGGCCACCACGTTGTCGGGAGGCGAGGCCCAGCGCATCAAGATTGCCGCGCATCTGTCCACGCAGACCGGCGACCGCGTGCTCTACATTCTCGACGAGCCGACGACCGGCCTGCACTTCGACGACATCGCGAAGCTGCTGGCCGCGTTCAGAAAGCTGCTGCAGGCTGGCCACAGCCTGCTCGTCATCGAGCACAACCTCGATGTGATCAAGACCGCGGACTGGATTATCGACCTCGGGCCGGAGGGTGGCGAAGCCGGCGGCCGCGTCGTCGCGGTGGGCACGCCCGAGCAGATCGGCCGCGTCCCCGAATCGCACACCGGCCGCTACCTCCGCGACGTGCTCGCGACCGGCCGCTCGAATGCGTACGCCAACTAAAGCCACGGATCACACGGATCAACACTGATCTAAGGCCACGGATCACACGGATCAACACGGATCAAGACGGGTCTAAAGCCACGGATCGACACGGATCTAAAGCCACGGATTGACACGGATCAACACGGGTCCAAAGCCACGGATCGACACGGATCAACACGGATCTAAAGCCACGGATTAACACGGATCAACACGGGTCTAAAGCCACTGGAATCCGTGGCCACGGATTAACACGGATTACGTCACTCTGATCCGTGATGATCCGTGAGAATCTGTGGCTTCACCTTCTGATCGTTGGTTAATATGAGTCGCTTGAACTGCGGCTTCTGGCCGAAGTTTAGTAAGAGCGCAACCTCCAGATCCGATGCCGCCAGGTAGTTGAGGGTTTGAGCCGTGTGCCAGGACTCGAGCTGTTTGGCGGCTTTGATCTCTAGGAGCACAACGTTTTCCACGACGATATCGGCCGTGAAGTAGCCGATCTGTCGTCCTCGAAACCAAACTCGCATGACCACTTTTTGTTGAACACTCAAACCGGCTTCGGTCAACGCGATGATCATCGCACGCTGAAAAATCTCCTCTTTGAAACCCGAACCAAGCTCCTTGAAGACCTTGTAGTACTCGGCGAGGATGACTTCTGTAGTGCGATGGTGCAATAGTTCGCGGGCCAACCCACACTGCGGTGGCACAACTTGGGCCAACCGAGACCACCTCTAGGAAGGCCCATTTTGTCAGTCCCCTGAGACGGACATTGCAAAATGTTCGTACGTTCCGCTGCATCCCCAACGAAGCAACTGATCACAATCCGTGACGATCCGTGAAATCCGTGGCGCTGATCCGTGAAGATCCGTGCGAATCCGTGGCTCCGATCCGTGATGATCCGTGGAAATCCGTGGCTCTGGATCCGTGATGATCCGTGAAATCCGTGGCGCTGATCCGTGAAGATCCGTGGAAATCCGTGGCTCTGATCCCGTGGGAAGATCCGTGCGAATCCGTGGCTGAGCTCATCCATGCGTCGCCAGAAGCCGCGAGAAATCGATCCGTGGCGCGCGCTTTGCGCTAGAAT
>Ga0114129_10003799_pt1 | contig 21294 bp, 13 predicted proteins | sample RhiMetdeltSRZDD1_FD_80071 | JGI IMG/M metagenome (GOLD analysis project Ga0114129, IMG submission 80071) | Populus rhizosphere microbial communities from Tennessee, USA - Rhizosphere MetaG P. deltoides SRZDD1 (version 2) (version 2) | ecosystem: Host-associated > Plants > Roots > Rhizosphere >... | reverse complement strand
TCAGCTCGAGACCTCGTCAGATCTCCTCCCGGAGCGCGTTTACCGCCGGTGCCGGCATGTCGTGCTCGAAAACGCGCGGGTCCTCGCGGCGGCCCACGCGCTGGAGGCAGGCGACCCTCCAGCGTTCGGCCGGCTGATGTACGAATCGCACGACAGCCTTCGCCGCGACTACGACGTGAGCTGCCGCGAGCTCGACATCATGGTGGAAGCGGCCTCCGGGCTCGAAGCTGTGTACGGTGCGCGCATGACCGGCGGTGGCTTCGGTGGCTGCACCGTCGCGCTCGTCGACGCGGCAGGCGCTGAAGAGATCGCGGAACGAATCAAGCAACGCTACGAAACCGCCACGGGCGTCCGGCCTGACGTGTGGATCTGCGCGGCGGGTGACGGAGTGGGAGAAGCCTCAGTCGAGAAATGATCGTGCGAGTCCGCGAATCGAGAAGATTGCGCGCGGGTCGATCGTTTCGTTCAACACGCCTGCAATCAGCTTGAGAAGGAGCGGACTTCGCTGTGTGCGGCGGGCGATCAGATCGTTCAGCCACGGCCGCGACAGCCAGCGCTCGGCGACGAGATACCCGAGATACCGTGGTCCGAGCTCGGCCGAAACGCGACGGCCGAATGAGGACAGCACACCGGCGTTGCCCGTCGTAATCGCCTGGTGGAGGGTATCGGCCGCAAGCTCGCCGGTCTCCATCGCCTTGCCGATACCCTCGCCCGTGAACGGCAGCGTCGCGCCGATGCTCTCCCCAATCGAGAGCACGCGCGGAACGCATGCCGCCTCGCTCCCGCTCAAGCCCGAACGGATCCGCGCCCCTTTGATTGCCGTCGGCGCATCGGCCTCTCGCATGATCTCCGCGGCTTCGGGAAAAGTGCGCAGGAAACGATCGAGGATGGTTCGAAGGTTCACGTCTCTGTGCACGACCTGCTTGAAGAAAATGCCACAGCCGATGTTGTACTCGTGATGGCGAAGCGGGAAGATCCAGGCGTAGCCGGGAAGGATCTCGCGATCGTAGGAGATGATCGGCCGTTCGATTCTCCTGCGCGACCGCACGTAACATCGGAGCGCAATCGCGCTTGGCGCGCTCGTGCTCTTGACGCCGAGCCGCTGTTGGAGTGTGACGTCGGCGCCGGTCGCGAGGACTGCAAACCTGGAGACAATCGGCGTCGCGCGTCCGCGAACCAGAATCCGGACGCAATCGCCGGCCGGCTCGACGCCCGTGACGAAGCCCCGCACGATCCGTGCGCCGTCAATCGCCGCGCGCCTCGCAATGACCACGTCGAGCTCGACGCGTTTCAGCATCAGAAAACGCCCCGGCACGTCCACGCGCACGCGCGACGGGCTGTACACGGAGATGACGCTGGTTGAATACGCGCGTGCTTCAACATCGGCGAGCGCCCCGAGCCTCGTGAGCGCTGCGATCGTGTCGGCGATAATCGCGTCGCCGCACACCTTGTCGCGCGGAAAACGATAGCGATCAATCAGCAGGGCCGAATGTCCCGCGCGCGCCAGGTACGCCGCCGCGGTCGCGCCAGCGGGTCCGGCACCGATGACCGCAACATCCCAGAGGCGGTCCGGAAGTTGGTCTACGGACCACTGCTCGATTGCCGGTGACGAGGCGTGGAACACGATTCAGAAAGTCTACCGTGATCCGCGGATCTCCGCGAAACCCGCGTCGCGTGTGAATGTGTGATCCGCGAGCATCCGCGTCTCGTGTGAATCGTGAATCCGCAAGCATCCGCGTCTCGTGTGAATCATGAATCCGCAAGCATCCGCGTCTCGTGTGAATCGTGAATCCGCGAGCATCCGCGTCTCGTGTGAATCATGAATCCGCGAGCATCCGCGTCTCGTGTGAATCGTGGATCCGCGAGCATCCGCGTCTCGTGTGAATCGTGGATCCGCGATCGTCCGCGTCTCCGTCAATCGGCGTATCAGAAAGCGAACCTGACCTGCACCTGGCGGTGCCTCAACTCAGGGATCACGATCGGCGTGATCAATTGACAGCCGCTGACCACGCACGCTTCCCACGGCGGAATCCGGTCGGTCTCGTAGTAGCGCTCTACATATCGCCAGTCGGTCTCGACGAAGTCGCTGTACCACTGATCGAGATGCGTCACACCCAGATCGTGCAGCAGCTGCAGCCCGAAACCGGCGGCTTCGAATTCGTAGTCGTGCAGCACCTTCATGAAGCGCGCGCGGTCCTGCGTGTTCTGGAGATCGTCGAGCTTGTGCTGGAGCGATGGCGCGACCCATTGAACGGAATGACCGAAGAGATGCAGCAGCAGAAAGCACTGCATCTCGAAGCCCACGTCCGGATCGATCACGATTCGAAGCCCGTCGAAAATTCCCGTCCGGGGAGGTTCGAGGTCGCGGTACTCGATGGCGAATCCCTGCTTCACGATGCCCGACGAGACCTTCCTCCACAACACGACCATGTCGTCGCTCGGCAAGTGTCCGACGATGCGCGCGCCGACCACTTCATGACCGGAAAGTGGCATCGCACACAAGTCTACGCCACTTGTAGGGACGGGGCTTCAGCCCCGTCCGTCGGTCATTCCTGCCGTAAGACGATCAGCGGATCGACTCGCGTCGCGCTCCACGACGGCACGAAGCAGGCCACGAGAGCGACAGTCCCGATGACGCCGCCGACCGCGACAAGCGTGGCGGGATCGGTGGGCTTCACGTTGAACAGCAGCGAACCGAGGGCGCGGCTCAGTGCGATCGATCCCGCAAAGCCCGCAGCCAGCCCAACGCCGGTCAGGACCAGCCCCTGCTTGAGGACCATGCGCAGCACGCTCGAACGCTCGGCGCCGAGCGCCATCCGGATGCCGATCTCCTGACGCCGCTCGGAGACAATGTACGAGAGGATGCCGTACGTGCCGACTGCCGCGAGGGCCAAGGCGAGAAGCGCGAACGACACGAGCAGCACGGCGAGAAAGCGCGGCCGCTCCACCGACGCCTGGAATACGTCGTCCATCGTTCGCATCCTGACGATGGGAAGAGACGCGTCAAGCTCCCGCACCGCCGCTCGCAGCGGCGGCGCGAGCGATTCGAAGGGGAGCGCCGAGCGGACGACGATGTTCATGCTCTGCGGCGACGATCGGGTCAGCCGTGCGGTCTGCTCGGCCAGAAAGAAAAGCTCGGTCGCGGCGGGTTTGTCCATCCCGCCCTGTTTCACATCCTTGAGCACGCCAACGATGCGCGCGTACGGAGCCTGCGCAGTGGAGCGGCCTCCTGGTTTGATGCCGCGGCCGACTGGATCCACGTTCGGATAGAACTTCTTCACGAGCGCCTGATTCACGAGCGCTACCGGCCCGCCGCCGATGTCGGAAGCTTGAAAGGAGCGGCCCGCCATTACCGGAATTCTCATCGTCTCGACGTAATTCACCGTGACCGTGTTGTAGTAGTCGACGTTGTGAATCGGTCCACCCGAGAGCTGGGCGACCCCTTCGAAGGCGGTGTCGTTCGCGTTGACGGGACGGTTTGGTGGGAGGCCGGTCATTGCGGCGGCACTCTGCACGGCGGGAATCTGCTGAATGCGTACGATGAGACGCGAGAACAGATCGCTCCTTACCTGCGCGTCGGGGAAGGCACCCCCCGGCAGGACGAGCCCGAACGTGATCAGCCGCGAGCGGTCGAACCCCGCATCGACCTTCATCAGGTTCCAAAAGCTGCGCAGCAGGAGACCAGCCCCGACGACGAGCACGACTGCCAGCGCGACTTCCGCCATGACGAGTGCATTGCGCGTCCGCGTGCGGGCGCTGCTGGCACTTGCGCGCGTGCCACCTTCCTTCAGTGCGTTGGTGAGACGTTGTTCGCGGAGGTGGAGCAGCGGAGCCAGACCAAAAATCGCGCCGGTGAGCACCGCCACTCCAAGCGTGAACAGCAGCACGCGCCAGTCGATGGCGATACTGGCCGACCGGGGAATGCTCGTGGGATACGCCGCGAGGAGCGCGCGCAGGCTGAAAGCGGCAATGAGAATCCCCAGCGCGCCGCCGAGAATCGCAATCACTACACCCTCGGTGACGAACTGCCGCAAGAGCCGGTTGCGCCCGGCGCCGAGCGCGGATCGAACCGCGAACTCTCGATGACGGGAGTCGGCGCGGACGAGGAGCAGGTTCGCCAGGTTCGCGCATGCGATGAGCAGTACGAATCCAACGGCCCCTTGCAGGACGTACAGCGCTCTCTGGACGCCGCCGATGATGTCCGCCTTCAGATCGTCGATGCGCAGCCGATGCCCCTCGGGATCAGGACTGTGCTGCGACTTGGCACGCTCGCGCCAGGTTGGCAGCAGCTGGTTGAGGTCTGCCCGCGCCTGCGCGATGCCCATGGCGGGCTTCAGCCGGCCGACGAGGTAAAGGAAGTGACTGCCGCGCCCGCCAGGATTCTGCGGATCGAGCGTCAGCGGCAGCCAGAGCTCGACGCGTTGATCGTGAATGTCGTATCCGCGCGGCATGACGCCGACGATGCGTGTGCTCACGCCGTCGATGTTCACGAGACGACCCAGCACGCCGGGGTCGGCGTTGAAGCTCCGCTCCCACAGCTCGGAAGAAAGAATGGCGACGTCTTCGGCGTTCGGGAGCGTGTCCTCCAGCGTGAAGAGCCGTCCCAGCCGAGGTTGGACACCGAGAGTAGGCATGAGCTCGCTCGTGACGAGCGCGGTGACGGGCCGAATGGGCTGCTCGATACCGAGGTTCGCGGCACGAACCGAATACGCGCCGACCGAGTCGAATGCCCGGTTCCAGTCGCGAAACTCGAGGAACTCGGGAGCCGACACCCAGAACTGGTCGAACCCGAGCGACGGAAACTGGCTCGTGATGAGCATGAGCCGCTCAGGCGCGGGATAGGGCAGCGGCCGCAACACGACGCCGTTGACGACGCTGAACATCGCGCTGTTAGCGCCGATGCCCAGCGCGAGCGTGATGACCGTGAGCAGGGCAAAGCCGGGACTGTGTGCCAGCTTCCTGAGTGCATAGCGGACGTCGTGAGCGATGCGGTTCATGTGTGCTTAGACGGAAACGGTTCGAAAACTGTTTGAAGCGTCCGACGCGTCGACGTCCGGCAGACCGAGGGTATCACATGAGATTTGAGCGCTTTCCCCTGTCACGTGCCGACGGCTACCACACGGAGCCCACAAAGCTCACGAAGAGGTGCACGAAGAAATTCAGACCTCCACTTGACAGCTGCTCATGACCTTGACATAGACTGTCTATGTCAGACGAACGCCCGCATGCCCAGAGACGAGATCCCACCCGGCACGTTGCACCTCCTCATCCTGAAGACGCTCGCGCGCGAGGGCGAGATGCACGGGTTCGAGATTGCTGAAGCGATCGAACGGCAGTCAGACGACGTACTGAAGGTCGAAGAGGGCTCGCTGTATCCGGCACTCCAGCGTCTCCTCGTCAAGGGCTGGGTGGAAGCGGAATGGGGGTCGACGGCCGGAAATCGCCGCGCGCGCTACTACCGCGTGACGCCGGCGGGACGCAAGCAGCTGAACGCGGCGCTCGCGCAATTCCACCGCGTGACCGGTGCGATCGTGCGCGTGCTTCAAACAGGCTGAGCCGGGCGATGGGAGTCCTTGCCGAGATCGCCAGACGACTTCGCGCGCTCGCGAGCCGATCGCGCATCGAATCCGAGGTGTCGGAGGAGATGCGCTTGCACCTCGCGCTCCGGCAGGAACAGCTCGTTCGCGAGGGCCTGGCGCATGACGCCGCGCGCGACGCCGCGCAGCAGCGCTTTGGAAACGCGCTGCGGCTGCGTGAGGAGGCCGTCGACGCCTGGGGCTGGCGATGGCTCGAGGATTTCGTTCACGATCTTCGCTACGCCCTGCGCGATCTCGTCGTGCACAAGGCGTTTTCGGCGGTGGCCATTGCGACGCTGGCCCTCGGGATCGGTGCGAACGCAGCCATCTTCAGCGTCGTCAATGGCGTCGTGCTGCGTCCCTTGCCGTTTCCCGAGCCCGAGCGGCTCGTTCAGATGTACGGCTGGAGCCCGGTCTTCGGCCGCGAGCCGGTGACCGGCCTCGTCCAGGTTCGCAGCGAAAGCCAATCGTTCGAGGCCTTGGTCGGATACGAAGTCGGCGCGCGCTACGTGCGCGGATCCGGTGGTTCCGAGCGGGTCATGGCGGTGCGGACGGAGCTGGAGTTCTTTTCGATGCTCGGCGTGCCGCCTTTTCTGGGACGCACGTTCCGCGCGGACGATTCGCCGATGGCCGTCGTGATCAGCGAACGATTCTGGAAGCGCCGGTTCGGCGGCGATCCGTCAATCGTCGGGCGGGCGATCGTGCTCGACGATCGGCCCTGCACGATCATCGGCGTGATGCCGGAGTCCTTTGACTTTCCGTACCGGTCCGGGTCGCGATTGAGCAGCACGCAGACCGACGGGCGACTCGATCTGTGGGTTCCGCTCGATGTTCAGATTCGGCCGCGAGGACGCATCGGGCAGGTGACAGGTCGGCTCAAGCCGGACGTCTCGGTGCAGGCAGCGCAGAACGAGCTGTCGGTGATCGCGAAACGCCTCGAATCCGAGTATCCGCCCGCGGCCAGAGGCCGCACCCTCCAGATCGTGCCGCTCTCGAGCGCCATCGTTGAAACGTCCGTACGGCGCCCGCTCTACATCCTGTTCGGCGCCGTGGGTCTCGTCCTCGCGCTCGCGTGCGCGAACGTGACGAACATGTCGCTCGTTCGGATGACGCTCCGCAGTCGCGAGCTCGCGATGCGCGTCGCGCTCGGGGCGCGCCCCTCACGTCTCGTTCGACAGCTCCTCACGGAAAGCCTTCTGCTGGCGCTCGTCGGTGGCTGCGCCGGCTTCGCCGTGGCGTGGTGGATCACCAGTCAACTGATGACCGTCATCGCCACACGAATTCCACGGGGCCAGGAGGTCAGCCTCGATGGGCATGTGTTCGTGTTCCTGCTCGGTGCGTGTGCGCTTGTCGGTCTTGCCGCCGGCATGACGCCCGCCATCGCCGTGCTCCGCAGATCCAAGGGCGCGGACGTGCAACCGCTTCTGCAAGAGTCCGACGGCCACGCATCGATGGGCGTGAGGCAGCGGCGCATTCGTGACACGCTCCTCGTCGCAGAAGTCGCGCTCGCGGTTGTACTCGGCCTGAGCGCCATCGGCCTCGTGCGGGAACTGATCCGGCTGCGCAACACGGACATGGGGATGGTGACCCAGAACGTCGTCACGTTTCACATCGGCCGCGCCGGACTCTACGGATCGGATGGTCAGGAGTTCTACGAGATAGCCGACCGCGTCTCGCGGCTCCCAGGCGTCAGAGCAGCCGGATTCACCCAGCTCCTGCCGCTTCAGAACTGGGGATGGAACAGCAACTCCAGCGATTTCTTCGTAAAGGGACAAGCGCCGCGTCAGCCGTTCTTCCCAATCGAGCTTCGCTTCGTGACGCCGGGATATTTTCAGGCGCTCGGCATTCCAATTCGCAAGGGCCGCGGGTTCACCGACAGCGACACTCGCAACGCGCCCGGCGTGGTCCTTATCAACGAGGCGCTCGCGCGTCGCTACTTCGGCGACGAGGATCCCGTCGGCAAACAGATGAATCGCGGCACGATCGTCGGAGTCGTTGGAGACGTGCGGCAGGTGAACATCGATCGGACGGCCGTACCTGAGCTGTATACGCCGATCGCCCAGAACTGGTCGCACCTGCCGCAACTCGGCCTGACGCTCGTCGTGAGCGCTCGGGGCAGCACGGAGCCGCTAATCGATGCCGTCAGGTCCGTCGTCCGCGACGTAAACCCCGTGCTCGCTGTCTTCAACGTGATGTCGATGGATCGCGTCGTTCAGAGCTCGCTCGCGGACTTCACGTTGTACTTGTCGCTGATGGCGTTCTTTGCCGCCGTCGCGCTCGTCCTCGCTGCCACGGGAACCTACGGCGTCATTTCGTACATCGTGACCTCGCGCGCTCGGGAGTTTGCGATTCGTGTCGCGCTCGGTGCGGATTCCGTGCGAATGACTCGACTGGTTCTTCGCCAGGGACTGGGCTTGACCGTGCTCGGTCTCGTCTGCGGATTGGGCGCCGCCGCAGCGGCGACGCCGTTGTTGCGCTACGCGCCGATGACCATCCGCCAACCGAATGCCACGACGATCGTCCCGGTCATCGCCCTCATCGTGGTCGTCGCTCTCGCCGCGTGCGTCGTTCCAGCGCGCCGGGCCGCGAACGTCGACCCCGTCAGCGTATTGCGGCAGGAATAGCCTTCCGCCGAATCAGGTAAGCTCTCTTCGCATTCGTCCTTCGATGGGAGAGCGTCATGAGCAGCGTTGCTCGTCGTGATTTCCTGAAGACGGTTCCTGCCGCAGCCGGACTTGCATATGCAGTCGACGCTCAACTGCGCGGCGCCACGCAGGCGAAGCCAACCGCGGTCAGAATAGCGAGCGTCGCGTACACGCCCGTCACGGACTACCCCATACAACCGACTCGCTACTCCGACGTGACGCTGACGGATGCGTTCTGGAAGCCGAAGGTCACCACGAACGCGGAAGTGACGATTCCGTTCGAAGTGCAGAAGCTGATGGAACTGGACCGTGAGTTCCGCGGCAACGTGCTGGAAGCGGCCATTCTCTCGCTCAAGACACACCCGAATCCTCAGCTCCAGGCGCAGGTGGACGCCCGCGTTCAACAGTTGACCCACGACGAGCGCAGCGGCAACAGCGGCTTCGAGGTCGCGGCAACCTACTACAACACGACCGGCAAACGGGACCTGCTGGAGATCGCCAGAAGGTCTGCCGATGCGCTTTACGAGAATTTCAGGGTCAACAACCCGCCGTTCTCGGGCGGCGAGCGGGATGCCCTCAACTGCATCCAGCTCTATCGGGCCACGCACGAGAAGAAGCACCTCGATCTCGCAAAGCACTACCTCGACATTCGAGGGCTGCCGAGTTCCGTGAACAGGAGCCGGCACAATCAGTCGTACAAGCCCGTGCTCGAGCAGAGCGAAGCGGTCGGTCACGCGGTGAATTGCGTGACGCTGATGGTGTCGCTGACCGACGTCGGCGTCCTGACTGGGCTGAAAGCGTACTTCGACGCCGCGCATCGCATGTGGCTCGATGCGGTGAGCGCGAAGATGTACGTCACGGGTGGCGTCGGCGCGACCGGCAACGAAGGTTTCGGAGCGCCGTACTCGTTGCCGAACATCTCGGCGTACTCGGAGACCTGCGCAGTGCTGATGTTCATCACCTTGAACCATCGGATGTTCATGGCGACCGGCGACGCTCAGTACATCGACGTCATGGAACGCGGCATGTACAACAACGCGATCGACGGAGTGTCCGCCTGGGGGAATCGCTTCTTCTACGTCAACAGACTCGCGAGCGCGGGCGACGGACGCGATCTCCGATGGGAGCGCGCGTCGCTCGAGTGCTGCCCTCCGAATCTCGTCCGGTTTCTCGCGTCGATGCCTGGGTATATCTACGCGCAGGACAAGAACGCCATCTACGTCAACCTGTACGTGTCGAGCCGCACGGCATTCCAGGTGAACGAGAAACAGATCGCCTTGTCGGTCGAAAGCGAGATGCCGTGGGGCGGCAAGTCGACCATCAGCATCTCGGCGAAGGACGATGTGAAGGGTGTTATCAAGCTGCGAATACCTGGATGGGCGCGAAACCGGCCGGTTCCGGGAGGGTTGTATTCATATCTGGAGAAGCGTGACAAGCAGACGGCGGTTTCCGTCAACGGCAAGCAGGTCAGCGCTGTTCCAGACAGGTTCGGATACGTTTCAATCGACCGCCTCTGGAAAGACGGCGACGCGATCGTCGTGGACCTTCCACTCGAGGTCCGACGGGTAATCGCCGATCGAAGAGTGGCGCAGAACAGAGGTCGGACGGCAGTCGAGCGCGGCCCGATCGTCTACTGCGTGGAGTGGCCTGACGTCGAAGGCGGGAAGGTACTCGACCTGCTGTTCGATCCGAAAGCGGAGCTGAGGACGTCGGTCGATCACGCGTTCTATGGCGGCGTAACCGTCATAGAGACGGAGGCGAAGAGGATGACGAATCCATCGCTGCCGTCAAAACGGGTCAGGCTCATCCCGTATTACCTCTGGGCCAACCGCGGAGCAGGGGAAATGAGCGTGTGGCTGTCCACGGCCGATTACGAAATCGGAGACACCGGACCCGCCGGTGGATTCATCTTCTACGACAACCCGAACTATGCCACCGATGGCTGGCGATACCTCGAAGCTGCGCCGTTCGATCAGAGCGCCGGCGCGAAGTGGGGATGCTTCCGTCGATTGACTGCGGGCGCACGCGGTACGGCCGTTGGCACAGGCAAGCAGAACACAGCGGAGATGATGGCTGGTTGCGTCGAACCTGGATCGGCTGCGGAGCTGTGTACCAATCTGTCGATCAATGGCGTGCGCAGGTGGTTCCTGCCGTCGCGCGACGAGCTGGCGCTCATGTATCGGAATCTGAAAGCGAGGGGCCTCGGCGATTTCCAGGACGGCGGGGTCGCCGACAACTTCACGTATTGGGCGTCGTCGCAGCAGACTGCCGACATGGCCGTCCATATCGACTTCGCCGATCTTGGTCGGCAGCACGGCGACGACAAGGACTTCCCGCGGAGGGTCCGCGCGGTTCGAGCGATCTGAACCGCGCCAAATCACATCTTCTTCGAGAATTTGAACTCACCGTTTCCGCCCTCGCCGCTCACACGGCCGGTCGCGGCGCCCTTGCTGACGGTGCCTTCCAGGACGAGGAGGACCGCACTCTCACCAGTCTTTCCCAACTGCAGCTTCAAGGCGCCTGTTTTCGGATCGAAGGTCCCGTCCTTCACCTCGCCCGGGTTCGGTAGACCCGAGATGGTCCCTGACACAGCGCTTTTGCCGTCGAACTTCAGTTGCAGGGTCACGAGAACGGGCTGGGGCGCATTCTCCGGCGTCATTTCGCCGGTCCACGTGCCGGTCAGCGGGTCGGCTTTTGCACTCTTCGCGCCGCGCGATTGCGCGAGCACCGTCATCGCAGACAGCAGCACACAGCAGACGACCGCGAACACTCTCTGAGTCATCACATTGCTCCTCTCATTCGTATCGAAGCGCGACGACGGGATCGACTCGGGCCGCGCGTATTGCAGGGATCGCCGCCGCGAGCAGCGCCGTCAGCAGCAACGTCGCGAGCGGGAGTGTCAGACTCCAGAAATCGAGCGGCCTCACTTCGAAGAGCAAACTCTCCACGAATCGCGACACGTACAATCCGCCCGCCAGCCCGCAGACGGCGCCCGCGAGTGCTGCGCTGCCAGCGTCGGTCACGACCGTACGAATCACGCTGACGTGGCGCGCACCGAGCGCGACGCGAATGCCAATCTCGCGCGTCCGTTGCACCACCGAGTAGCTCAGGACGCCGTACAGGCCAACCGCCGCGAGTACGAGTCCCACGACGGCGAAGAATCCCGAGAGCAGAGCCAGCAGCCGCTCGCGCAGCAAGGTCTGATCTACGACGGCAGACTGCGGGACCACACTGGTCACGCGGAACACCGGATTTGCAGCGCGGACTTCTTCACGCAGTCTGGCGCCGAGCGTCGCAGGATCGCCCGAGACGCGAACGTTGAGCGTCGCGTTTCGTCGCGTTATTGGTATGTATACGATCGGCGCGGCAGGTTTGCGCAAGTCGAACCGCGTGTTTGCGACGACGCCGACGACGTCGTGGGATTCGTCGATTTGTGCGAAACGCGCCTCGAGTGTGCGGCCGAGTGCGGGTTCACGACCGAAGTAGCGCGCAGCGTACGCCTCGTTGATCACCACCGCCGTGGAGTTTTCCGCCATGTCGCGGTCGACGAATCCGCGCCCGGCCAGCACGGGTATCCCCATCGTCTCGAAGTACCCGGTCGTAACCGGCTGCACAGTCGCTTCGATCGTGTCGTGCACCGTGCCAGGCACGCGGACGTTATGCGTCCAGGCCCGCCCGAGGATGTTGAACTCGGCGGCGCTGACGGCTTTCACTCCGGGAACGCTCCTCAAACGTTCGATGACCTGCAGCAGCGTCGCACGCTGCTCAGCAGGATCCACCCGTCGTACTTTATCCAGCGACAGCAGCAGCACATCCGACGTGGCGAAGCCGGGGTTGACGGAGTTCAGCTTCGCGAACGAAAGGACCAGCAGGCCGCCTACGAACAAAACAATCAGACCGAACGCTACTTGCGTGGCCACGAACGGCCGCATCAGACCCGCGCGCAATCCGGTTCGCGATTCGCCACTCTTGAGTGCGGTCATTGGCGCCACGCCCGACGCACGCAGGGCCGGCACGAGACCGAATACCCCAGTCGTCAAGAGGGTCAGCGCACCCGCGAACGTGAGCAGCCGCCAGTCGTAGCGGAGATCGAATTGCACCGGATCTTCCGGCGGCGCGAGCATGCCGATGACTGCCGGAGCAGCCACGGCTGCGAAGAGGAGGCCGATCGCGCAGGCAGCGCCGGCGACGATGGCACTTTCGATGAGCAGCTGTTGGATCAAGCGGCCGCGGCCCGCGCCGATCGACAGGCGCAACGCCATCTCGCGCTCGCGACCCGCAGTGCGAGCCAGGAACAGGTTGGCGACATTCGATCCGGCGATGAACAGAACCAGCGCGGCAATCGATGCGAGGATCCAGAGCGAACGCTCGAACTCGCGGCGAATCGGCGATGGACCATTAGCCGCCGATCGTACGTAGAGTGGCGCCTCGAGGAAGCGTCTGACGCTCTCGGGTGACTCGTTCGGACCAAACAGTCTTGGCGTAGATTCGCGACGGAAGTTCGTGAACGCTGCCTGAACAATGCTCTGCGCCTGTTCGGAGCGGACGTTTTCCTTCAGCCGGCCGAAAATGCGAAACCAGCCGAACGTGGGATTGCCAAACGCTCGAGGGTTGTACATCGCGTACGGGATCCACACGTCTGTCGGCCGTCCCGGTTCGACGCCAGGGAACCCTGCTCTCGCGACTCCCACGATCTGAAGCTGACGATCCTCGAGTGCGAACGAGCGTCCGACGATCGCGGGATCCGCGCCGAACCGCCGCACCCAGAACGCGTAGCTCACGACGGCGACCGGATGGGCACCCGGCTCCGCATCGTCCGACCTCGCAATCAAACGGCCCGCCGCGGCACCAATTCCGAATCGTTCGAACGCGTCGCCCGACACGTACTGCGTCCGAATCTGTTCCTTCTCGCCTCCGGCATCGGCGAATTTCGCCGGCCGCATCACTTGCGTGCTCATCGCGAACAGATCGACGTGTCCGCGTCCTGCCTCCCGAAGATGGAGGAAAAGGGGATCGTTGAAGGTGTCGCCTTCAGGACGTTCGGGCGAGTACGTGTCGAACGTCAGGTAAACCAGCTGCTCCGGATGACGCACGGGCAGCGGCCTCAGGATCAGCGTGTCGACCAGCGAGAACGCCGCGACGCATGCCCCAAGTGCCAGTGACAGCGAGATCACCACAGCAATGGTGACGATGGCATTCTTCCGCAGCATGCGAAGGCCGAGGCGGACGTCCCGGCGGATCGAATCGAGCCAGGGAATCAGCTTCACATCCTGGCTCTGCTCGCGCCATCGCAGCGGACTCCCGAATCGCCGTCGTACCTGCGCAGCGGCGGCCTCGTGCGTGATGCCGGCGGATGTCAGCTCGCGAATGCGTTCGTCGAGATGGAACTGGAGCTCCTCATCGAGCTCGCGGTCGATGCGGCCCACAGGAAACACGTTCGTCAGCCGGGACCACCACGACATCGCACATTCCTCCTGTTAGACCGGGGTTTCGCCCCGCCGGCCCCCCATCCCGGTCGCTCGCGGGGCCCCTTCGCCCCGTTCTGCCCCCGGGGGGGCGCGCCTACCTTTAGGCGTGCTTCAGGATCTTGCCCACCGCGGAGGTAATCGCCTTCCAGCGCACTTCATCGGACTCGAGCTGCTTCCGGCCGGCGGGCGTGATCTCGTATACGCGCGCGCGCCGCCCGGTCTCCGTGGTTGTCCACCGCGCCTTGATTACGCCGGTCTCTTCGAGGCGATGGAGCGCGGGATAGAGCGATCCTTCCTCCACACGGAGGAGCTCGTCCGACATGCTCTCGATTTGTGTCGCGATCGCGTAACCGTGGAGCGGTCCGCGGCGTGCGAGCAGCTTCATCACGAGCAGCGGCAGTGATCCTTGAAGAGCGTCCTGACGTGCCATACCGAGTAATCTTACCAAGATATCTTCCCATGACAAGCGCCGCTGCTGTTATGACGTCGGCGCCAGTACCTGGTTAACAGAGCTGATCGACGTACTCGCGATGACCGGCGTGTCGGAGCGCCTGAGACTCCGCGGTGAGCGCGCGAACGAACGCGCGGGAGGCGGACCTTCCGTTGTAAACTGCCGATTTGGTACCGGCGACAGTCATCTCCTTGTAGAGTCCGCCTTCAGGCGGACGTCGCGCCGGCTGAAGCCGGCGCCTACATACACATTGGAAGTGGTTCTGGCTCGTTTCCGATAAGGAGTCTGAGTGGCACAACCGCCAATCCTGACCCTGCGCGAGTCTCGTCTGAACAAGCGGGCGGCGCTCGAGCGGCTCCGCATCAATCCGTATCCCGCGACCGCGAAGCGTACCCACCTCGCCGGAGCAATCGTTGCCGCGTACGAGGAGCACGAAGGCCGGACCGTCACGGTGGCTGGACGGCTGATGTCCCTGCGCAAGCAAGGCGGCTTGATTTTCGGGCACGTGCAGGACGAAACCGGCCGAATCCAGCTTTACATCAAGCGCGACGCCCTGGGAGGAACCGATCCGGCTGCCGGCACTCTTGGATTTGCCGATCTCGTCAGCATCGACGTGGGCGACATCGTCGAAGCCACCGGCACGGTCACGAAGACGAAGGCTGGCGAAATCTCGGTCCTTACGAATCAGGTTCGGCTGCTGACGAAGTCGCTGCGACCGTTGCCCGACAAGTGGTCTGGGTTGAAGGACCGCGAGCTCATCCTCCGGAAGCGGTATCTCGACGTGACCGTCGGCCCCGAACACCGTGAGCGCTTCGCGGCCATTTCACGGATGTTGTGGAGCATCCGATCCTTTCTGCACGAACGCGGCTTTCTCGAGTTCGTCACGCCGGTTCTGCAGCCGCAGTACGGCGGCGGAACTGCCCGGCCGTTCCGAACGCACGTGAACGCGCTCGGGTTCGACGCGTACCTCGCGATCTCGCACGAGCTCTACCTGAAGCGACTCATCATCGCCGGGTACGACAAGGTCTACACGATTGGGAAGTACTTCCGGAACGAAGGAGTGGACAAGAACCACCATCCGGAGTTCTCGATGATCGAGACAATGACGGCGTACGAGGACTACACGTACAACATGGACTTGATTGAATCCATGTTCCGGAGGGTTGCGCAGGAAGCGTTCGAGCGGACGGTGTTTCAGGTCAGAGGCCATCAGATCGACTTCGCGGCGCCATGGCGGCGGGTTTCGATGGCGGATCTGGTGGCGGAAATAACGGGAGTCGACTTTCGCGGGTTCAAAGGTCCGGAAGAATCGAACGTCGCACTCGAGGCGCTTGGTCTCGCTCCTCAGCCGACGATCGGTCACGGTCTGGTGCATGCCTTCGAGGCTCGCGCAGAGCCGCACCTGATCGCGCCCACGCTCGTCTACGGGCATCCGATGGAGATCTCACCGCTCGCCAAACCAAGCGCAGCGGATCCGCGGTTCGCGGAACGCTTCGAGATCTTCATAGCTGGTATGGAGTGCGGCGACAACTGGTCGGAGCAGAACGATCCTACCGAACTGCTTGCTCACTGGCGGCGGGCGAGGGAGAGCGCTGAAGAGGAGGTCGAAACGCACCCTCTCGACTACGACTTCGTCGAAGCGCTCGAATACGGGATGCCGCCCACGACCGGCATTGGTCCGGGGATCGAGCGGATGGCGATGATCTTCACCGGGGAAGAGAACATCGACGACGTGATCTTCTTCCCGTTGATGCGACCGGTCGTGTCCGAAGCGCATCGCGAGATCTACGGTGCCGGCGGGATCGAACGCGGTGTACCCGATACCTCGGAGGAGAGCGTTCCTGTCACGTTCGAGGACTTCGAAGCATTGATCGAGCAGGGGATCCTGAAACCGAAGACCGGGGTGTTCGTCAAGCCCTTCCTCCACATCTGGAAACCGCCGTCATCTTCCGGCCGCTGGCGATCCTCCGGCTACATCAAGGTGGACGGGTTCTTTCGAACGAAGCCTCTGATGGTCGTCGGCTACCGCAACAGCTCCGATGGGCGACTCGACGTGGCGTCTGAAGGGGAACGGCTGATCGAGCTCGTGGGTCGTGCGTTCACGCAGCCGCTGAGACGTCTCGTGCCGGATTGCACGGTCCAGGTCATGGCGGTCGTCTCTGTCGAAGCTTCACCGTAGCGCTGTCTGCTGCCTTCTGCTGTGATACCCTTTGGTGAAATGCGCTGGATGCGGTCGCAGCTCGCGCGGATTGCCGGCGGCTGGCTCGTAATCCACCTTTGCCTGCTTGCGTCCGTTCCGACCGCGCTATCGATGGGATCCTCCAGCGCGGTCGCGGTGAAGTGCACCTGCGATCACGCTGACGGGGGGATGTGCCCGATGCACCACTCCCGCTCAGCATCCGCGCTCACCACCGACCATCACTCCTGTGCGTGCCGCGGCGCGTCGGATCCCGTGGCCGCGATGGCGGCGTCGCTGATCGGTCCGGTCGCCGTGCTCTCGGCTTCTATGTCGACGATCCTGCCGACGAACGCCGTTAAGTCGGTGCCAGCGTTCAATCCCGCACTGTTCGACTCGTCTTCCGTCCCGGATTCGCCTCCACCGCGCGCTTAGCGTCTTCCCGCAACACCAACCAGATCTGATCTTGGTTCGGGTCAGGTCTTCATCGTCACTGAGGCGCGTCCTCGGATGGTCGCGGCTGAACGTGTTGTTGGTTGTTGGTATCTGTCGAATCACCGGGGGTGAACGTGAAGCAGCGTTTTTTCTGCGGCCTCATCGCGACGGCGTGCATCGTCGCGTCCGGTCGCATCGCATGCGCGCAGGAGACGGTCAATTACGCCAGCCTGAGCGGGCGGGTCACGGATCCGCAGGGCGCCGTCATTCCCGGCGCACACGTCGGCGCCCGGCAGACGGAAACGAACGTCACCGCAGAGACGGTGACCGACTCGGAAGGACGCTTCCGGTTTTCCTACCTCAGGATCGGTACTTACGAGGTGAAAGTCCGCGCACGAGGGTTCACTGACAGCACGAGGACTCTCAGGATCACGGTCGGCTCGGCGTTCGACCTTCCAATCACGCTCGCTGTTGGAGGTCTCGAAACGACCGTGGTCGTCACCGGGGAAACAACCGTGCTCGAGACGGCGCGAAGCCAGATCGCGGGAACGGTTCCGCAGATCGAGGTTCAGAACCTGCCCATGAACGGCCGCAACTTCCTCGACCTCGCCCTGCTCGTTCCCGGCGTGTCGCCGACGAACATCGGGAGCACACAGCTGTTCGCGGAGACGTCGGCGGTCCCCGGACAGGGCATTTCGGTCGCGAGTCAGCGCAATCTGTCGAACAGCTTCATCGTCGACGGCCTCTCAGCGAACGATGACGCGGCGGGGCTCAGTGGAATTCCATTCGGCGTGGACGCCGTCGAGCAGTTTCAGGTGATCACGTCGGGAGGGCAGGCGGAGCTCGGCCGCGCTCTCGGCGGCTACATCAACGTCGTCACGAAGAGCGGCACGAACTCGCTGCACGGCACGGCCTACGATTTCATCCGCGATGACAACTTCAACGCCCCGAACGCACTCTCCGGCGGAAAGTTGCCGATGGACCAGCAGCAGTACGGCGGCAGCGTCGGCGGCCGGATTGTACGCGATCGAACGTTCTACTTCTCGAATTTCGAGCAGCGTTTGCTCGATCAAACCGGGCTCGTCACGATCCTCCCGGAGAACGTGCCGATCATCAACGGCAGGCTCGCGGCTGCAGGGTACCCGGGCTCACCGATCAGCACTGGCATTTATCCGAACCCCGTCCACACCGTCCACGTGCTGGGGAAAGTCGATCATCATGTCAACGGATCGGATCAGTTTTCCGTCAGGTACAGCCTTTATCACGTCACGTCGGATAACTCGCGTGGCGCCGGCGCGTTGAACGCCCCGACGGCTTCTGCGGGCCTCGACAACATCGACCATTCGCTTGCATTTGGCAATACCTGGGCCATCTCGTCACGGACCGTCAACGAAACACGTGCGCAGTTTACGTACGGCGACTTGAAGGCGCCTCCGACCGACCCTGTCGGTCCGGCGGTCAGCATCGCGGGCGTGGCGTCCTTCGGCACCCTGTCGGGCAGTCCGACGAGGCGCCGGAACAACATGTACCAGGTCGTGGACAATCTGTCGCACCAGGCGGGCGCGCACGCGTTGCGGGTCGGCGTGGACTTCGTGTTCAACGACGACACCATTACCTATCCTCGATCCGTCCGCGGCAGTTACTCGTTCTCGAATCTCGCCAGTTTTTTGTCCGGCAACTACAGCGGCTTCACCCAGACGTTCGGTGATCCGGTCGTGTCGCAGACGAACCCGAACGTCGGGCTATACGCTCAGGATGAGTGGCGGCTCGGGTCACGGCTGACGCTGAACCTTGGCGTACGCTACGACCTCCAGTTCCTGGAACCCATCAGCACGGACACGAACAACGTATCCCCGAGGCTGGGGTTCGCGTGGTCGCCAACGGGATCGCAGGATCTCGTCATCCGCGGCAGCGGCGGCCTGTTCTTCGACCGTGTGCCGCTTCGTGCGGTGGCAAACGCGATCCTGTCCGCTGGTAACACGACCGACTTGAACAATCTTCAACAGCCGAGCGTGGCGGGCCTCATTCCGACGCAGGATGGCGCCCCGGCGTTCCCGAACATCCTGCCTGCGCGCATCCTGACGACGACGCTCGTGGACTTCACGACGATGGACAGGAATCTGCAGAACGCATTTTCGAAGCAGGCGAGCGTCGAGGTGGAGCGTGCGCTGGGGCCAGGGCGAACGGTGAGCGCAGGGTATCAGTACCTGCGCGGCGAGAACCTGTTGATGTCGGTGAACCAGAACGTGCCGACCTGCGTGGCTGCAGGCACGAATAACGGGTGCAGGCCGAATTCCACATACCGAAACAACAGTCAGTATTCGTCGGTGGCCGATTCGACGTATCACGGGTTGCATGTGTCGTTCGTGCAACGGACGGCCACGTGGGGGAGCGTTCGCCTCACGTATACCTTGTCGAAATCGATGAACGACGTCGGCGAGGCATTTTTCAGTTCACCGGTCGATCCCACGGATATCAGGAGAGACTGGGGCCGCTCCGACGATGACCAGCGCCATCGTCTGTTGATTAACACGACTGTGAATACGTCGATGGCGCCTGCGACGACCGCATGGGAGCGGATCAGCCACGGATTCGCGTTGAGCAGTATGCTGCAGTATTACTCGGCGCTCCCGTTCAATATCACCTCGGGCGTCGCGAACCTGCAGGGTACGACAAGCCGGCCGCTTGCTGATGGGAAAACAGCCTCCGCGAACTTCGATGTGCGGGCTGTGACGGTGATCCCGCGAAACGCTGGCATCGGCAGCGATTTCTTCACGTGGAATCTTCGCGTGAGCCGCGCCTTTCGAATCACCAGCGGTGTCAAGCTCGAAGGTCTCGTCGAAGCCTTCAACGTGACCAATCGCGTGAACAACTTGACGCGGAACGCGAACTTCGGTGCCGGCGCGTATCCGACGAACCCGGTGCCCACGTTCAACCAGATCACTGCGGTCGGCGACCCAAGGACGTTCCAGTTCGGCCTGAGGCTGACGTTCTGAGCGGTTTCCGAGCCGTAGTGTCCGCCTTCGGGCGGACTCGCGCCGGCTGAAGCCGGCGCCCACGGAGTAGGGGAACCTGCTCGAGTCGGAGAGGAATCTCTATGAATCTCTTGAAGGCGAGCGGCGCATTCGCGGTGGGGCTGGCGATGACGGTCTCCGCGTCATCGTCGGTGACCAACGGTGCGACGGAAATCGCGATCAAGGACCGCGCAAACAGCAACGCATCGGTGGCCGCGCGCGGCAGGTTTATCGCCCTCGCGTGGAGCGCGAGCACGAATGAGGGCGTCACGGACATTTTCTTCACCGCCAGTCGCGACGGAGGTCGCGCGTTCGCGACTCCAACCCGCGTGAACGACGTCCCCGGTGAGGCGCGCGTATCCGGCGAGCAGCCGCCGAGAATTGCGCTCGTCCCGAGCGCTGGACGCGATCCGTCGATCGTGGTGGCGTGGACGGCGAAGGGGTCCACCGGCACGCGTCTTTTGTCAGCGCGCTCGAACGACGGGGGACGGTCGTTTTCCTCGGCGGCACCGGTGGTGGGCACCGATGCATCCGGCAATCGTGGATGGGAATCAGTTGCGGCGAGCCAGGATGGCGCCGTCGTCGCACTCTGGTTGGATCATCGAGAAGCATCGACGAGTACCTCGGGTGCGCCGATGAATCATGCGCAACACCAGCACGACGCGGCCAGTCGAAATCCAACCGACAGTGTCGCCCGCGCGCAGCTTTCGAAACTATTCTTCGCCAGACTCGGCGAACCCGGGAGCGCGCACGCGGTCACGGGCGGAGTCTGCTACTGCTGCAAGACCGCGCTCGCCACTGACGGAGATGGCGTCATCTACGCGACATGGCGGCACGTATACGAAGGGAACATCCGCGATATCGCATTCTCAAGGTCGTCCGATGCAGGGCGCACTTTCACGCCGCCGGTCCGAGTCAGCCAGGACGACTGGGTCATCAACGGATGTCCCGAGAATGGGCCGGCGCTCGCCGTGGATACGAATCACCGGATCCACGTCGTCTGGCCGACGCTCGTTCCTGGCTCGACATCGGCAACCGAGCCCACGCTGGGTCTCTTCTACGCGATGTCCGAGGACGGCCGCCACTTCACGGCGCGGCAGCGCATTCCAACCGACGGGGTTGCCCGCCACCCGCAGATTGCGGCTGGCCCTCGTGGCGATGTCATCGTCGTGTGGGACGAACAGTCCAACGGTACGCGCCGAATCGCGCTCGCGCGTGGGATTGTAAACCGCGACGGAACGGCGTCCTTCGTCCCGCAGCCCATCGGTGACGCCGCGGCTGCCGCGTATCCAATCGTCGCCTCGGTTGAGGACGGAGCTATCGTCGCGTGGACCAGCGGATCGATGGGGCAGACGGTGATTCGCGCACAGCGGCTGGCCAATTAGAAATGCGAGCTACGACGGTCGTCCTGGCGCTGCTGCTCGTTGGGAGCCCGCGCACGGAGGTTCCCAGGGACCAGGCTGGCGCCGATCACATTCACGGCCTCGGCCACGTGCACATGGACACGTCGTGCTCGAGCACGACGAGTG
>Ga0114129_10003797_pt1 | contig 21297 bp, 11 predicted proteins | sample RhiMetdeltSRZDD1_FD_80071 | JGI IMG/M metagenome (GOLD analysis project Ga0114129, IMG submission 80071) | Populus rhizosphere microbial communities from Tennessee, USA - Rhizosphere MetaG P. deltoides SRZDD1 (version 2) (version 2) | ecosystem: Host-associated > Plants > Roots > Rhizosphere >... | reverse complement strand
TCGAGAAGATGCGCAAGGCCGATCGCGGCCACGCCATCGAGCAGGTCGGCACCGAGCTCCGCGGCATGATGCCGTTCCTCGATCCCGTCACCGTGACGCCGGAGGGCGAGGTGAAGAAGGTCGTGGAGAAGAAGGAGCCGGTCGGCACCCGCTAGCCGCAACCCCTGATGTCGGCGACGGTCGCGGTTCTGCGGGGTGACGGGATCGGGCCCGAGGTCATCGAGTCGGCGCTCTCGATCCTGGGTTCCTGCCTGCAGGTCCGCCTCCGCGAGGCGAAGATCGGCGGCGAGGCCATCGACGCCGTCGGCGACCCGCTGCCGGAAGAGACGCTGCAGGTCTGCCAGACGAGCAGCGCGATCCTCCTCGGCGCCATCGGCGGCCCGCGCTGGCTGAAGCCGGTGGCGGCCGCCGCCGGCCTGCTGAAGATCCGGCAGCGGCTCGGTCTCTACGCGAACCTGCGGCCCGTTCGCCATCACAACCTGCCGACGCCGCTGCGCGAGGGGCTCGCGCGGCATGCCGACATCCTCGTGGTGCGCGATCTCGCCGGCGGCGTCTACACCGGCGAGCCGCGCAGCGACAGCGGGCACGAGGCGATCAATACGTGGCGGCAGACGGACGAGCAGGTCCGGCGCGTCGCCCGCGTGGCCTTCCAGCAGGCGGCCAAGCGCCGCGGGCGCGTGACCTCGGTCGACAAGGCCAACCTGCTCGAGACCTCGAGGCTCTGGCGGCGTGTCGTCGACGAGGTGGCGCGGGAGTTCCCGGCCGTCCACGTCGAGCACCGGCACGTCGACGCCATGAGCTTCGAGCTGCTCCAGGCGCCGCACCGCTTCGACGTGATCCTGACCGACAACCTCTTCGGCGACATCCTCGGCGACCAGGCGGCGGTCATCGCCGGCGCCGTCGGCGTGCTGCCCTCGGCCTCGCTGGGGGACGGACCCGCCGTGTACAAGCCTGTCCACGGTCCGGCGCCGGACCTGGCCGGCCGCGGCGTGGCCAATCCCACCGGCGCCATCCTGGCGGTGGCGATGCTCCTCGAACACTCGCTCAACCGGCCCGACCTCGCGCGCATCGTGGAGTCGGCGGTGAACGTGACGCTGCGCGACGTGCGCACGCCCGATGTCGGTGGGACCGCCACCACGCAGGAGTTCACCGAGGCCGTTCACCGCAACCTGTCCTGGCTGCGCTGGGCGCACACGTCGGCCGAAGACGAGAGCGGGGCCACGGCGTCGTCCGAGTGGGGCGTTTGACGACAACGACAACCACAAGGACACAAAGGGCACAAAGGACGCACAAAGAACGGACATGAAAGCAAGACTGCGCAGCGCGGCGCCGAAATTCAGGGACGTGAGCGCGCCGAAGACAACGGGCGCGAACGCCACGAGCACTACGAACGGGCTCGAGGTCTGGAAGTTCGGCGGGGCGTCGCTGGCGGACGTGCACGGGATGAAGCGGGCGGTGGCGATGATCACCGGCCATCGCGGGCCGCTCGTCATCGTGGTGTCCGCGTTGTCCGGCGTCACCGACCTGCTGCTCGACGGCGCGCGCCGCGCCGCCGAGGGCGACGTCGCGGCCGGGGAGCGGTGCGCGGCGGAGATCGAGAAGAAACATCGGCACGTGGTGGCCGGGCTGATCACGTCCGCCAAGGCGCGCAAGACCCTGCTGGCGGCGGTGGCGACGTCGATCGGCGAGTATCGCGACCTCGTGCGCGCGGTGGCGTCGCTCGGCGATCTGCCCGCGCGGGCGGCCGACCTCGTGGTGTCGCGCGGCGAGCGGCTGTCGAGCGCGATCGTCGCTGCTGCCCTGAGCCAGGCGCGCCGGCGCGCGCAAGTCGTGGATGCGTTGGAGGTCGTCGTCACCGACGGTCGCTACGGGAATGCCTCGCCCGACATTCCCGAGAGCCAGGCGCGCATGCGCCGCCGCCTGCGGCCGCTGCTCGCGAAGAAGACGACACCGGTCGTGCCCGGGTTCATCGGCGCCGCGCCGGACGGGAGCCTCACCACGCTCGGCCGCGGCGGCACCGATCTCACCGCCACCCTCGTGGCGCGTTGTCTCGGCGCGCCGCGCGTCGTCCTGTGGAAGGACGTCCCCGGCATCCTCACCGCCGATCCACGGGCGGTGCCCGACGCAAGGCTCATTCCGCAGCTCCACCATCGCGAGGCGGCCGAGGTCGCCTACTACGGCGCGAAGGTCCTGCACCCGCGCGCGCTCATCCCGCTCGACGGCAGCCGGGTCCTCCTCCACGTGCGCTCGTTCCTCGATCCGCCGAGCGCGGGTACCGAGGTCTCGACGCGCAAGACGCTGCCGAAGTACCCCGTGAAGGCCATCGCGACGATCGGCAAGCAGGCGCTGGTCACCGTGGCCGGCAAGGGCATGATGGGCGTGCCCGGCATCGCCGCCCGCACGTTCCACGCCGTGCACGCCGAAGGCCTCTCCGTCTCCACGATCTTCCAGGCGTCGTCCGAGAGCTCCATCGGCTTCACGGTGCCGGAGTCGGAGGCCGTCCGCGCCGTGGCCGCGCTGCGCAAGGCGTTCAAGGACGAGCTGGCGTCGGGGCTCGTCGACAGCGTGACCGCGCGTCCCGACGTGGCGGTGATGGCCGTCGTGGGCAACGGCATGGCCGGTACGCCCGGGATCGCCTCCCGCGTCTTCAGCGCGCTGGCCCTGGGCGGCGTCAACGTCATCGCCATCGCGCAGGGATCGTCGGAGCTCAACATCTCCCTTGTGGTTTCGACCCACGACGCGCCGGAAGCGGCGCGGCGCGTCCACTCGGCCTTCCAGCTCTCGAAGATCGGCGGCGGACATCCGCCCAAGGCGCCGAGCACCGACGTGGTGCTCCTCGGCTTCGGCAAGGTCGGTCGCGCGTTGGCCGACCAGATCGCCGATCTCAACGGCCAGTCGGGCGTGCGCCTCGTGGGGCTCCTCGACCGCTCGGGCTACGTCTTCGATCCCAAGGGCCTGTCGCCCGCGCGCATCGCGAAGCTGGCGAGGGGCAAGGATCAGGGCGCGTTGCTCGCCGCCCTCGGCGGGAAGGCGGCCGGTGCCGCGGAAGCGTTGTCGTTCATCGCGAGCCACGCGGTGTCGCGGCCGGTGCTCGTCGACGTCACCGCCGACGAGAGCGGCGGCCTCCTCGTCTCCGCGCTGGGCCACGGCTTCGACCTCGTGCTGGCCAACAAGAAGCCGCTGGCGGGCACGCCCGAGAGCTACGAGCGGCTGATGGCGGCGGCGCAGACGTCCGGCCGCCGCATCCGCTACGAGGCGACCGTCGGCGCCGGCCTGCCCGTGCTCGACACCTACTGGAAGCTGTTCGACAGCGGCGACCGCGTGCTGAAAGTCGAAGGGTGCCTCAGCGGCACCCTCGGGTTCTTGTTCACCCAGCTTTCCGCCGGCCGGCCGTTCTCGGAGGCGGTGCGGGAGGCGATGGCCCGCGGCTACACCGAGCCCGACCCGCGCGACGACCTGTCCGGCCGCGATGTCGCCCGCAAGGGGTTGATCCTCGGCCGGCTCCTTGGCTATCGCGGAGCGGCACCGGTTTCGGAGGATCTGGTCCCGGCGTCCTTCCAAAGGCTGACGGTGCCGCAGTTCGTGGCGAAGCTGCCCGAGCTCGACGCCGACTGGAAGCAGCGCGTGGCCCGTGCCACCGCCGCCGGCAACGTCCTGCGCTACGTGGCCGAGGCCACCCCCGGCTCCGTCCGCGTGCGGCTGGCCGCCGTGCCCGCCACCTCGCCGATGGGCACCCTGCAAGGGACTCGCAACCTGATCTCGTTCACGACCAAACGCTATCGGACGGAGCCGCTCGTGGTCACCGGGCCCGGCGCCGGTCCGGAGGTCACCGCGGCGGGCATCTTGAACGACATCCAGTTCCTCGCGGCGACGGAGGCGGCGCTGCGCTGAAGCACAGCGCGGCGTTCCTGATCGCGCTGGCCGGGGCTCTCGCCTACGCCAACACCCTCGGCAGCGACTTCGTCCACGACGACCGCTGGGAGATCCTCGAGAACCCTTACGTCCGCGGCTTCCAGGCGCGGGAGATCCTGACGCGGCCGTCCTGGGCCTTTCAGGGCGAGCCGCCGGGGGCCTCCAACTACTACCGGCCCGTCCAGTACCTGAGCTACGCCGTCCTCTACAAGGCCTTCGGGCCGGCGCCGTGGGCGTATCACCTGTTCAAGCTGCTGCTGCACGTGGGCAGCTGCCTCTTGTTGTGGCGCGTGGCCTCACGTCACGGCGAGATGCTGGCGCTCGTGGCGGCCGTCTTGTTCGCCGTTCATCCCGCGTACTCGGAAGCAGTGACGTGGATCTCCGGCACCACCGACGCCACTTGCGGCTTCTTCTTCGTGCTGAGCATGCTGGCGTACCTGCGGTTCCGCGAGCATGGGCACGGGCTCGACCTCGCGCTGCTGCACCTGTCGTTCCTCGCCGGCATGTTCTCGAAGGAGACGATGGCGGCGTTCGTTCCTCTCCTCCTGGCGTACGACCGGATCGTCCTCCGTCGATGGCCGCGCCCGGCCGACGTGGCCCGCGTCTACGCGCCGCTCCTGGCCACAGTCGCCCTCTATCTCGGGATGCGCGTGGCCGCCATCGGCTCGTTCGCCGCCCCCGGGCTCCTGCGCCACACGTCGCTGAGCGTGTTCGAGCGGCTGCTCAATCAGCTCGTGCTGCTGGGCGGCTATGTCCTGAAGTTCCTCGACCCGCGCGCGCTGAACGCGTTCCACGTGTTCGAGCCGGTCCACGCGCTGGGAGACACGCGAACGCTCGGCGCGCTGGCGCTGCTCACGGTGTCGGGCGCGGTGGTGGTGTGGGCGGGCAAAGCGGTGACGGCGGCGCATCGGGATCTGGCCTGGGTGGGCCTTTTCTGGTTCGTGCTCACCCTCGCTCCCGTGCTCGTCTTCTTCCGCCGCCTCGGCGAGAACGTCTTCGCCGAGCGCTATCTCTACGTGCCGTCGATGGGTCTCTGTCTGACCGTAGCCGCCCTCGTCGTGTCGCGCGTGGGCCGGCGGACCACGCCTCTCCTGGCCGGCCTGGCCGTGGTGGCGGTGCTCGGGGCCGGCCGCGTCTACGCGCGCAACCTCGACTGGCGGGACGAGGTCGTCTTCTACGAGACCACGCTGCGCTCGTCGCCGAACGCGCGCCTCCTGTGGATGCCCCTGGGCGACGCCTACGCCGACAAGGGACGCTTCGAAGACGCCGTGCGCGCGTACCAGAACGGTGTCGCCCTCCGTCCCGACTACCAGATCTACTGCAACCTCGGCATCGCCTACAGCGAGCTGGGCCGCATCGACGAGGCCATCGCCGCCTACCAGGCGTCTCTCGAGCGGCGGCCGAACGAGACCGCCTACTCGAACCTCGGCATTGCGTATCACCTGGCCGGCCGCTACGACGACGCGGTTCGCGCCCAGGAGGCCGCCATCTCCCTGCAGGCGACGGCGCGGGCATACTACAACCTGGCCACCACGTACTACCTGGGCCTGCGGCGTTATCCCGAAGCCGTCGCCGCCTACGAGGCGGCGCTGCGCCTCGAGCCGCACCATCGCGAGGCGGCGGAAGCCCTCGGCGCGGTGCGTCAGGATATGAAGGATGCGGCCTTGCGCACGGGGAGTACGGGCGCCAGCGCGTCCGACACCACGCGCAAACGATAGTCGCCCGCCGCCGGGTTGCGGTAGCCGAAGCGGCGCTCCTCGGCGCCGATGGCGGCGGCGTCCATCATCGGCTCGAACATGTGGCCTTCGTGCCACTCGTTGAACGACGTCAGGTACACCAGGTAGAAGCCGGTGGCGGCGTTGACGAAGGCGGGATCGCTCTGCACGGCCAGGGCCGCCTCGGCCGACTCGGTGATGCGCGCGGCGGAGAGGCGCGCCGCCCGCTCGCGCTCGGATTCGATCGACCAGTCGAGGCCATCCCCCTGAGGTACGACCGGCGGCTGGGCGTAGCACTCGCCGAGATCGGCGTCGCGCGGCGTGATCTGGTCGAACCCCGGGTTGATGTTGAACGAGAACAGCAGTCCCGCTTCTGTGGCGCGCCCGGCGAGGGCGTCATAGGCCGACGGCGGAATGAAGTTGTCGTAGATGGCGATACCGTCGAAGCCCGAGCGCGCCGCGCGGATGTAGTCGAGGGAGTCGGAGAGCAGCAGGAGATGCTCGAAGTCGCCGCGCACCCGCCCGCGGATCTGCTCGAACTGCCGCGCGTACACGTCGTCGGGTGTGTAGTCGCTCATGGTGCGCTGCACGCCGAGGCAGTCGACGTAGTCGGCGGGCAGGATCGTCCGGAATCCCTTGAACACGGGCGACACCCCGCCGCGCCCGCCCGGATTCTCGAGCAGCAGCAGCGCGTCCCAGCGCCGCTGCTCACCGTAGCGGCGGAGCAGGTACAACACGTCGTCGGCGAAGCGGTATCCGTGATCGTCGGCGTACGGCTCCAGGTGGAAGGCGACCTTGAGGCCGTGATCGCGCATGACGTCGAGGACGAGCGGGACCAGTTGGTCCTCGCGGGTGTCCCGTCCCCACCAGCTCAGGTTGATGGCGCCCACGCCGCTCTCCACGATCCAGCGCGCGTGTTGTTCGACGACGGCGCGGTCGGCCGAGTCGTAGGCGCCGAGCCGCGGCAGGTAGTTGGCGGCGATGTCGTGGGGCGGCTGGCGGCTCCACTGGTCCCAGTGGAGCCAGGGGGAAGCCCCGTACCAGGGGTAGTACTCGAACACGAAGCGCTGCTTGAGGTCGCGGAAGCGCCGCGACGGCGGCGGTCCGCCGGCGACCGGCCGCAGACGCGCGGCGGAGTGGCGGGCGGTGCGGAGCGCGTCGATCGTGCGCGGCTCGCGGGCGCGGACGGCCTCCGCGAGCGACGAGACCCGCGGCGCGCGCCTGTCGGCCGCGGGCGCGGATCGGGACCGGCGGCCGGCGGCGAGGGCCGCCGCCGCCCCCAGGCCGGTGCGCAGGAAGACGCGGCGATCAGGCACCACCGCAGGATAGCGCGATAATCCTCGGCGTGTCGCTGCCGATTCGCATCGCCGACGACGAGTACGCCGAAGCGGACCCGCACGAGCCCGGCGGGGCGATCGTGGTCAGCGCCGGCCATCTTCCCTTCCGGGCGCCTGTCGCCGCCGGCGGCGTGCATCACCGGCCGCGTTTTGCCGGCACCACCGTCCAGATCGGCGACGTTCGCTACGAATGCGTCGACGAGCAGGTGCAGGACGGCCGTGTCGTCTACACGCTGAGGCCGTGGCCGCCGGATCAGATCATCCGCGAGCTCATCACGTACGACGGTGACTTCATCGCCGCCTTGCGCGAGGAGCGGCGGCGCCTCGCCCGGCGCGAGCGTGGACGCCGCTTCTACTGGCCGCTCTATCCGCTGCTCGGGGCGCTGCCGGAGGCCGATCAGATTCGCTGGTGCGAGGGCTGGGGCCTGGAGCCTCGCCTGGCCACGTGCCTCGGCGCGTCGGGCGAGATCATGCTCCTGCTCTGGGCGTGGATGTCCCTGCCGGCGGCGGCGGCGCTGCTGCTCATGGGCTCGACGGCGCTGCTGATCTCGGCGGCGCTGATGCGGATCGCCGGCGCCGTCATTGCCGCCGAGGTCGCGGGCTCGCCGCTGGTGGCGGCCCTCCTGTGGGTGGCCCGTCTCTTCGGCGGCGGCTTGCCTCCCCCCGACGTCACCCTGCTGCCGATGACGCGCGAGGCGTTCTGGGCGCGCCTGGCCCTGCCCGATCGGCAAAAGCGCGAAGACGACGGGTCCGTGACCGTACGCAGCGTGTTGCCTCACCTCACGTGGACGATCGGCGCGCGCGTCGCCGGCGAGGCGGAGCAGTGGTGGAGGGTGGCGGCGGCTCACACGCGCGTGGAGCAGGGCCGCCTCGTCTACACCTATCGGCTCGCCGTGGAAGGCCTCGCCGAAGGGGTGGCGATGCGGGACGTGCGGCCGCCGCGTCCGCAGGCATACCAGGACACCGTCATGGGCGAGGTGCGGCGCGAGTGGGACGACGTGCGCACCGCTTTCGGTTGGCTGATGAGCATGCTGCCGACGCCGGCGCAGGAGCGGGCGTTCGCTCACGTCGGAGGTCCCTCCGCGGCCCGCGTGGGGGTGATCCTGAGCGCCGTGTTCTGCGCGGGGGCTGCCGCGTGGATGGCCGCCGCCCCGACGTTCCTGAACCTCGCCGCCGCCGCTGCGTTCGCGGGTGACGCCGGCTGGCGCCTGTGGCGCCACGCGTGCGGTCTCTACGCGCCGAGCCTCTTCGCCCGCTGGGTGCCGCGGTACATGCGCCCGGAGCGGCTCAGCTATCACGCCCACCGCGCCGCGGAGCGGGAGACCCTCGCCGCGCTCTGATCCGCCTCTTCCAACAAATCAACCGCGCCTGTCGGGTTATCATGAGCGGACCAGGATCCTGCCCCAGGGATTAGTGGTGCTGCGCTCTGTGCTCGTTGCGGTCGTCGTCGCCCTCGTCGGTCTGCCGGCGATGCCGGCCCTCGCGCTGCGCGCCGATCGCGGGATCACCCAGTACGGCCACGACTCGTGGACGACGCGCGATGGGCTCCCGCAGAATACCGTCCACGGCGTGGCGCAGACGCCGGACGGCTATCTCTGGCTGGCCACGTCGGTCGGCCTCGTGCGTTTCGACGGCGTGCGTTTCACCCTGCTCGACAAGAGCAATAGCGCGCTGCGCCACGATCACATCTGGGGCGTGTTCGTGGCCAAGGGCGGCGCGCTGTGGATCAGCACGGACGGCGGCGGGGCCGCCCGCCTCTCCGGCTCGCGCCTCGAGACGTTCACCACGCAACAGGGGCTGGCCCACGACATCGTGCGCACCATCCGCGAAGGGCCGGACGGCTCGATCTGGATCGCCACCCGCGGCGGCGGCCTCAGCCGATACAAGGGCGGCGTCTTCACGACGGTGACCCAGGCGAACGGGCTGCCGAACGACATCGTGTGGGGGCTCCACGTCGACGCCGACGGCACCGTCTGGATCGGCACCAACGGCGGCGGCCTCACGCGCTATCGGCCCGACACGCAGGAGATGACGACCTTCACCACCGCCGACGGCCTGCCCGATGACGCCGTCTGGTGCGTGTATCGCGACTCGAAAGGCGTCCTGTGGATCGGAACGTCCGGCGGTCTCGTGCGCGAGGAGAACGGGCGCTTTCACGCGTTCACCACCGCCGACGGTCTGGCCGGGAACGGCACGCGGACGATCGTCGAGGACCGGCACGGCAACCTCTGGATCGGCTCTCCCAACGGCCTCACCCGGATGCACGACGGGCGCTTCGACATCCTGCGCGCGGATCACGGCCTCACCGGCGATTTCGTGCGCGGGCTCTGCGAGGACCGCGAGGGCAACCTCTGGATCGGTACCTTCGGGGGAGGCCTCGACCGCCTCCGCGACGGGCGCTTCACCACCTATGGTCCGCTCGAAGGCTTGTCCCACGATTTCGTGCAGCCGATCCTGGAGACGCGCGACGGCAGCGTCTGGATCGGCACCAACCGCCGCGGCCTGAACCGGCTGCGCGGGCGCGAGATGACCGCCTTCACGATGAAAGACGGTCTGCCCTCCGACGCCGTGTTCTCCCTGGCGGAGGGTGAGGGCGGCGCCCTCTGGATCGGGACCAACGGCGGGGGTGTCGCGCGTTACCACGACGGCCGCTTCAAGTCGTATCGCGTAGCGGACGGCCTTCCCTCCGACATGGTGCGCAGCGTGCTCGAGGATCGTGCGGGCACGCTGTGGGCCGGGACGGCCCAGGGCCTGGGACGCCTGCGCCGTGGGGCGCGTGCGTTCGAGACGTTCACCGCCCGCGACGGCTTGCCGGGAGATTTCATCACCGGCCTCGTGGAAGGGCGCGACGGCCGCATCTGGATGGCAACCACCCACGGCCTCGGCCGCTGGCACGAGGGGCGCTTTCGCGCCTGGGGGCGGGCGGAGGGGCTGGGCCACATCATCGTGCAGTCGCTGCACGAGGACGAGACCGGCGCGTTGTGGATCGGCACCAATGGCGGCGGCCTCTTCCGGTTCGACGGCGAGTCCTTCCGCGGCGTCACCGCCCGTGACGGCCTCGCCGACGACGTGGTTCATTCGATCATCGACGACGGCCGCGGCTACTTCTGGCTCACCTCCAATCGCGGCATCTCGCGCGTGGCCAAGGGTGATCTCGCCGCGTTCCTGGCCGGGACCCTGCCGCGCGTGGAGGTCCGCACCTTCGATGCCACCGAAGGCATGCGCAGCAGCGAGTGCACCGGCGGCTTCTGTCCCTCGAGCTGGCGCAGCCGCGACGGCCGCTTGTGGTTCCCGACGGTGCGCGGCGCCGTCTCCGTCGATCCCGCCGCCGATCATCGGAACCTGTTGGCCCCGCCGGTGGCGGTCGAGGAGGTGCTGGCGGACGGCGTGCCGGTGGCCGCTTCGGGCGCCGCTCTCAAGGCCGGCACCGCGCGCGTCGTCTTCCGCTACACCGCCCTCAGCCTGCGGGTCCCGAGCAAGGTGCGCTTCCGGTATCGCCTGGAGGGCTTCGACGACAGCTGGATCGAGGCCGGCAGCCAGCGCGAGGCGTCCTACACGCACCTGCCGCCGCACACGTACCGCTTCCGCGTGATCGCCGCCAACGAGGACGGCGTGTGGAACGAGACGGGGGCCTTCTTCGAGGTGCGCCTCGAGCCGTACGCGCATCAGACGGTGTGGTTCTACCTGATCCTCGGCTCCTTCGCGGCCATGCTGGCCTGGGCCTTCCACCAGCGGCGCGTGCGCGAGCTCGAGGACCGCAAGGCGGAGCTCTCGCTGCGGGTGGAGGAACGCACGGCCGACCTGCAGGGCGAGATCGCGGTGCGCTGGCAGGTCGAGCAGGCGCTGCGCGAGAGCGAGGAGCGTTACGCCCTGGCCATGCGCGGGGCCAACGACGGCGTGTGGGACTGGGACCGCGAGAAAGACACCGTCTACTACTCGCCGCGCTGGAAGGCGATCCTGGGGCACGGCGAGGACGAGATCGGCGACTCGCCGGACGAATGGCTGGAGCGCGTGCATCCCGACGACATCGGCCGGCTGCGGGCGGCCATGGACGCGCATTGCGCGGGAAAGACGCCCCAGTTCGAGGACGAGCACCGAATCCGCCATCGCGACGGCACCTACCGGTGGGTCTTGTGCCGCGGATTCGCCGTGCACGGTGGAGACGGGCAAGCGTATCGCATGGTCGGCGTCCAGACCGACGTGACCGATCGCCGGTCCTACGATCCCCTCACCAGCCTGCCGAACCGTACCCTCTTCGCGGAGCGGCTCAACCGTTCGCTGCTGCGGGCGCGCCACCAGGCCGACCATCGCGTGGCCGTCCTCTTCATGGACCTCGATCGCTTCAAGCTCGTGAACGACAGCCTCGGCCATCTGGCCGGGGACCGCCTGCTCGTGGCCATCGCGCGCCAGCTCGAGTCGTGCGTGCGGCCGGGCGACATGATCGCCCGCTTCGGCGGCGACGAGTTCGCGATCCTCGTCGACGCCATGATCACGCCCGGCGGGGGCGACGACGAGGCCGTCCGCGTGGCGGAGCGCATCCTCGCGGCCCTGGGCGGCGTCTTCACCATCGACGGCAACGAGGTCTTCACCTCCGCCAGCATCGGCATCGCCACCAGCGCGTCCGACTACTCGTCCGCGGACGACTTCCTGCGCGACGCCGACATCGCCATGTATCGGGCCAAGGCCAAGGGACGCTCGCGCTTCGAGATCTTCGACGCCGCCATGCGCGCCCACGTCACCTCGCTGCTCGAGCTGGAGCAGGACCTGCGCCGGGCCGTGGAGCGCCAGCAGTTCCGCGTGGCCTACCAGCCGATCGTCTCGCTGGAGACGGGCAGCCTCATCGGGTTCGAGGCCCTGCTCCGGTGGCCGCACCCGCGGAGGGGCCTCGTCCTCCCCGAGGACTTCATCGGTCTGGCCGAGGACACCGGCCTCATCGTGCCGCTGGGGCACTGGGTGCTGGGGGAGGCGTGCCGGCAGCTTCGCGTGTGGCAGGCGGCACAGAAGAGCAGCCCGCCGCTGTCGATGGCGGTGAATGTGTCCGGGCGGCAGTTCATGGACCCCGACCTCGTGGGCCGCATTCGGGAGACGCTACGCGAAACCGATCTCGATCCCGCCTGCCTGGCTCTCGAGATCACCGAGTCCGTTCTGCTCGAGGCCGGCGGCAGCGGGGCGGGCATGCTGGACGAGCTCAAGACGCTCGGGGTGCGGCTGTACATCGACGACTTCGGCACCGGCTACTCCTCGCTCAACTACCTGCACCGCTTCACCGTCGACGCCCTCAAGATCGACCGCTCGTTCGTCGCGCAGCTGGGCGGCGGCGGCGACAAGGGGGCGCTGGTGCGGACCATCGTCACCCTGGCCCGCAACCTCGAGATCACCGCCGTGGCCGAGGGCGTGGAGACCGAGGCCCAGGTGCGGGAGCTGCTCGCCGTCGGCTGCGAGCACGCGCAGGGCTTCTACTTCGCCGAGGCCCTCGAGCCGGAGAAGGCGGGCACGATGCTGGAAGCGCGCTGGCCGTGGCAGGAGCTGACGCCGCCACGGGCCTGGGCGGATTAGGCCGCGGGTCCGCGGCGGAGGGCGGATGGTGAAGAGAAGGCGGACGTTAGTGGCGACGCTGGGTGCTGTTCTGGCGGGATGCTCGATGCAGATGCGGGCGGGCTACTTCGAGGACGACCGGCGCGCCGCGGAAGCGGCGATGGAGACGTTGCACAAGAGATTGAGCGACGGGCAGTTCGAACAGATATACAACGAGGCCGACAAGGCTCTGCAGGATACGGCCCCGAAGGCGGACCTCCTGTCCTCGATGCGCGCAACGCACAGCACGTTCGGCTCGTTCGTACGCTCGGAGGTCAAGGCCGCGGCCTGCTTCCCCAATCAAGTGCGGTTCGTTTGCCATGCCGAGTACGAGAAGGGATCCGCCACGGAGATGTTCACATGGGCCATTCACAATGACGGCAAGGCGCATCTCGTCCAACTGCAAATATCGCCAGGCCTCGCCGAGGTTCCCGTGAGTGCCGCCAACGACTGCAAGTCGAGACGATAGCGCGCACGCGTTCTGGAGCGCGCGCTCGACCGCGCGACGCGCGGCCAGTCGGAATGAAACAGCACACGTGCCTTGGACCGGCGCGAGCGACGACCTCATGTAACGGTTGAGGCCACTCGTTCCAGACCGAGTTATGTAATCGAATTGGTTACAATATGGATCGCCACGCCGCGTCAGGCTACTTCGAGGACGCGCTCGCCTTCGGCGCCACCAGTGGGATCGCGATGTTCCAGCTCTGCGTCATGTTGTTGAACCCGCCGGGGCCGTCGCCGGTGGCGGCGAACAAGAAGACGGGCTTGCCGTCTTCGATCAGCAGGCACGGCCGTTCGAGCTGGCCCATCTCCTGCGTGGCGCCGTCGTCCCACGTCACGCGGCGGGACCAGGCCTTGCCGGCGAGGCTCCAGTCGAGCCCGTCCGCGGAGCGCGCGTGGACGCCCGCGTGTTTCTCGCCGACGATCTTGCCCGTCATATCCTTCGCCACCATCTCGTAGCCGCCCGCCGTCTTCCACACGAAGGGATCCTCGACCTCGCCCATCTTCGCCGGCGAGAACAGCGGCTCGGGGCTCACCACCTCGTACGGCCCCAGGTAGTGCTTCGCCCGCGCCGCCCCCAGCATCATCGCGCTGTGTTTGCCGCCTTGGTAGCGCCGGGCCTTGAACATCAGGTACACCGAGCCGTCTTCGTGCATCACCGGCGCCGGGTTCGAGGTGAGGAAGCTGTAGAACGTCCCGGGCTTCGTCTCGAGGATCGGCCGGTCGTAGCGTGTCCAGGGCCCGGCCAGGCTCTTCGCGGTGGCGATGCCGACGCGCTTCATCGAGCGCGCCACCGTCGCCCGCGGGTCGTCGAGGCGGAACAGCTCGCCGCGCGGCGCGTCGCCGAGCGCATGCGTGCTGCCCATATAGAAGAGGACGTAGGTGTCGCCGTGGCGGGTGATGGACGGGTTGTGGGTGGCGCGGCCGTCCCAGTACTCGATCCCGCGGGCGGGGAGCACCACCTCGCGGAAGGTGTACGGGCCTTCGGGTTTGTCGGCGGTGGCGCGCACGATCTCGGAATTCGTCATCCAGCCCGGATGGAACGTGATGTCCTTCGGCCAGCGTGACGCGAACATGTGGTACTGGCCGTCATCGCCCTTGATGACGGAGCCGCACCAGACCCAGTAGCCGTCCATTCGGAATCCGCCGGCCTTGGGTGCTACGCCCATCGCCGGGAACTCGGCGGTAGCGGTGGTGGCGGCCAGGCAGACCACGAACAGGGCCAGGGCCGACAGGTTCCGACGCATGGGGTTCATCCCGTCAGTCTATCGCGATGCGCGCGTATCGAGCACGAGCATCTCGCCGCTGCCCCTCAGGAACTCGAAGTCCACGGGCCGCGTTTCGATTCTCCAACCCGGTCGCGCAGATCGCCGTCTCCGAGGCCAAAGTACGTCCGGTACTACTCGAAGGTGCGTCCGAGGAGCACCACGTCGTCGAGCTGCAGGCCTCGCGCGCTCACCGCAATGTCTTCTTGGCGGCGTCGATCCACTCGTTGTTGCGCTCGTACGACAAGCTCGCGGCGGCCGCGCCCTCCGGCGGGTACTGGTGGCTGCGATACGCGGGGTAGGCCTCCGTCCGCAGGTGCGCGGGCATGTGATGGCCGCGCCGGGTCTGGCGCTCGTGGCGCAGCGCCGACAGATCCACGGTCGCCACCACGATGCGCTCACCGGGCCCGGGCGACGCCTGGGCGAGGATGCGGCCGTCGAAGTCGACGACCATGCTGCCGCCCGGCCACGAATACGGCGGGTAGTGGCGCAGGCTCGCCCCCTGGTTGGCGGCGACGACGTACGCGACATTCTCCAGGGCGCGGCAGCGGTTTACGATCGTCCACCAGTCCATCGGCTCCGTGGCCCCCCACGGGTCCATGTACGCGGACACGCGCACGAGGATCTCCGCGCCGTTCATCGTGAGCTGGCGCAGCGTCTCCGGGAACAGCCAGTCGTAGCAGATGGCGCAGCCGATGCGGCCGATCGGCGTCTCCGCCACCGGGAACATCGGCTCCGTGTAGCCGGGCAGGTCGTGGGGGCTCGCGTGGACCTCGTACGGGATCCACGGGTTCACCTTGCGGTACTTCGAGAGGATCCCGCCCGGCCCGATCAGGCACGTCGTGTTGAAGACGACGCCCGGCCAGCGGGCGTCGGTCTCGAGCATCGTGCCGCTCTGGATGTACAGGTCGTGCTCGCGGGCCTTCTGCTGCAGCCGGTCGGTGTGCTCGTTCGGGATCTCGACGGCGAGCTTCTCGCGCAGCTCCGCCACCGTCGGAAAGACCGGCGCGGCGTGAGCGAACTCGGGGAACACGATCAGCCGCACGGGCACGAACGGGGCCGCGCCCGCTACCGCCGCGTCGATCATGGCGACGATGCGGTCGGTGCTCGCGCGCATGCCGCGGCGGTCGAGGGGATTGGGCGCGTCCGTCTGGCAGGCCGCGACGGCGTAGCGGATCATCGCGACACCCTCTCGAGGCGCGGCAGCGGGCGTGCCACTTCGCGCGTGTTGTACGTCTCCTGCGACTCGAGGTGCGCCTCGCTGCGCGCGGGGGCGTCGGCGGGATCGTAGGGGTACTCGCGCATGCCGCGGAAGGGCAGCGGCGCCACCACGTCGGGGCTGGCGGAGTGGAGGTTCATCTCCTTGCTGAAGCCGTCGACGTGCAGCAGGAACGTACGCGTGAAGCCGACGGGCGCCGGGGGCACGGCACCGGCGTCGAAGGTGAGCGCGATCTCGTCGCCGGGATGGGCGACTACGAAGCGATCGTCCGTTTGTGCGAGGAGCGGCGAGACGTCGCCCGGCCGCGTGTAGCGGCCCGGCATGGTCTTCCAGGGGAAGACTGTCGAGACCCGCGTGTAGTCGAAGTCGAGGGCGGTGGTGCCGGACGTGCGTGTGGCCGCCGAGAAGCCGCGCTCCCGCAGCTGCGCCGTGGGCGCGGGCAGGGGATGCGCCGAGACCGCCGGTTCCTCATCGATGCCGCCGTCGACGAGCACCTGGTCCCAGAAGACGCGCATGTTCGTCACGAGGCGGACCTCACGCGCCCCCGCCGGCAGCGCGCGGTCGAGATCCACCACCATCGTCTGCGGTCGGCCGACGGGGAAGCCGGCATCGGCGACGATCGTCTGCCATTGCCCACGGGCATCACGCGCCTCGAGGGCGGGTGGCTGCAGGGCGAGGCCGGCCTGGTGAGCGGCGACGTTGTCGCTCGAGAACGCGTATTCGGTCCAGCCGGTGAGGAGCAGGCGCGGGTGCGGCCCCGTCTCGCCGAGGTCGAGAGTCAGCGTGTGCGGCTGGGCGTAGCCGCGGATGGAGGTGGCCGCGAAACCGTCCACCGCCCTCCCGTCGACGTGGCGCAGGCGGTCGAGGACGTCGCGCCCACGATCGTCGATCGCGGCCCGCGGCTCGCGGGCGCGGCGGACGACGTGCAGCCGGAACGGGCGCGGCGGATCGGTCAGCCCCTCGTTCGGGAACACCTGCGTTCCATCCGGATGATCGACGGCGACGAGCTCGAGACGATCGATGTAGAGCACCTCCTCCAGCTCGTGGGTGAGGCGCAGCTCGTAGCGCCCGCCCTGCGCCACGAGCTGATCTTCACGCACGCGCACGTACTCCTCGGGGTCCGGGCGATTGCGTACGCCCGGCGCCAGCCACGAACCCATCTCGCCGCCGCCCATGAAGTCGGTCACGAACGCGAACTGCGTGCCGTTCCAGGCGAATAGATAAGGACACGACGAGGGCGTGCGGTCGAGCTCCTCGACCTTCCGCACCGCTCCGCGCCGCGCCGCCGACTTGGGATCGACAGCGACCGGCGGCAGCTCGGTCTCCGCCTGCAGCGTGCCCGACGGCCAGAGGATGCGGATGGCGTCCACGCTCGTGCGCGCGCCCAGGCCGAACACGAGGTCGGCGGGTGAGGGAGCGGGGATGGCCGCCTGCGACTCGAGCTTGTGGCGGAGGCTGCCCGAGCGCGCCTCGACCTTGGCCCCCACGCCGCCGCGATTGCTCGTCTTTCCCGTGAGGGCGACGCGCAGCGAGGCGTTCCGGTCACCGCCTTCGTTCCGCGCGAGGCGCAGGCCGGCCTTCGTCATCAGGACGAGATCCGTATCGCCGTCGCCGTCGATGTCGCCGCTGGCGATCCCCTGGATGCCGGTGGCGCGCGGGGCGGGGACGGCCGCCGCCGTGACCTGGCTCCAACCGCTCCCGAGATTCCGCACGACGCGAAGCCCTTCCGCGCCGCCGACCACGAGATCGAGCCGCCCGTCGTTGTCGTAGTCGAAGAGCTGCGCAGCGGTGGCGCCGGCGGTCCCTTCCGGTGCCTCGGCCACGGTGAAGCGCTCCTTGCCGTCGCTGAGAGCGAGCACGCCGGCGCCGCTCGTACGGCCGAAGAAGAAGTCGGTGTAGGTGTCCTTGTTGATGTCGCCGGCGGCGACGCTCGACAGCGGTCCCGCGACGGTGAGGCCCACGGACGACGCGACCTCGCGGAACGTGCCGTCGCGCAGGTTCTGGAACAGCAGCGGGCCTTCCTCGCGGACGACGAGCAGATCGATGTCGCGATGGTTGTCGAAGTCGGTGGGGACGACGGCGATCACGGTACCGGTGACGCCGGCCAGCTTTGCCTCCACGGTGGCGTCCGCGAGCTTGCCCGCGCCGGTATTGCGGAGGAGCGCGAGCGATCCTGACTTGCCGGCGGCGGGCGCACCGCCGGCCACGATGTCGAGATCGCCGTCGTGGTCCACGTCGACGAAGGCGGCCGTGCGCGGCGTGAACGGGGCGGCGGGAAGGGCGACGCCCGCGGGCAGCAGGCGCATACCGCTCGCTTGCAGCAGCAGGACGTCCGGCTTCCCGTCGTTGTCGTCATCCGCGGCGACGGCACCCAGCAGCAGGTCCAGGTTCCCGTCGCCGTCGGCATCACCCAGCGTGATCGCCGTCGCCCCGGGGACACTGTGGAGCGGCGCCGGCGCCTTCTCGTCCTTGAGCACGACGGCCGGCGGGGCGCCATCGGTGAGGGCGGGCTCGGCGCCGGTGGCGACGATGGCTTCGGCGTAACGGCCCTGCATCGGATAGTTCTGGCTGAGGCTCGTGGCGTAGCCGGCCTCGCGCAGCTTCTGGAAGCGCTCCATCTGCTGGCGGCCCTCGTCGGCCTGCCCGCTGCGCAGCAGGGCGGTGGCGAGGCTGTAGGCGGCCGTGGAGTTGTACGGCTCGGCGGCACTCGCGCGGCGCAGCCGCACGATGGCGTCGGTGTGCTTCTGCTGCTGCATCAGGACCTGGGCGAGGTTGACGTTGGCGCCGACGTCCTCCGGGTCGATCTCGAGGACGCGCCGGAAGGAGGCCATGGCGTCGTCCGCGCGGTTCTGTGCCTTGGCGACGAGGCCCGCGATGTAGTGGGCCTGCGGAAGCCCCGGATTGCGCGTGACCGCGGCCTCCGCCTCGCGTTGGGCGGCGGCGAGGTCCGGGAGGTTGAAGAGCGCGATGGCCAGGTTCACGCGGGCGATGTCGAGGCCGGGATCGAGCTCCAGGGCCTTGCGAAACGCCTCCGCACCCTGCGTGAAGCTGACCTGCTCGAGCAGCGCCGCGCCGCGGTTGTTGGCGCGGTGAGCGTCCTCGCGGGACGGAGGCGCGGCGGCTCCGGCGGGAACGGCGAGCAGGGTGATGAGGATGAAGCGTGGAAACCCTTTGGGCATGATCGAGATCTTACCGTGGCCCGTCGGGCGACCGGACCCGCGCGGCCGCACGCTGTTGTACAGTGTGGCTGGATGGTCGTTGAGCCCCCGTGAACAAGCCCGACCAGTATCCCGCGCTGACGTCGCTGCGTTTCGTGGCAGCTCTCCTCGTCTTCCTCTTCCATTTCCAGCCCGAAGGCCGCGGGTGGCAGGTCGTGGCAACGCAAGGCCACGTCGGCGTCAATATCTTCTTCGTCCTCTCCGGCTTTCTGATCACGCTCCGCTATGCCGACGGATTCGCCCGCGGCGCGATCCGGCTGAAGGACTACTTCGTGCGGCGTGCGGCGCGCATCCTGCCGCTCTACTACGCCGTTTTTTTCCTGAGCCTCGCCCTCGGGCGCGGCGAGCCGGAGCTGTCGTGGGCTCTGTGGCCCGAGCTCACCTTGACGCAGGCTCTGTTCGGCGAATCGATCGACACCCTCGTGATCCCCACATCGTGGTCGCTCACGGTGGAAGAGTGTTTCTACGCCACCGCCCCGCTCCTGCTCATCGGCGTCGCGTGGGCCCGCCGTCGGGCGCCGCGCCGGCCGGTGGCGGCGGCGGCGGCCGTACTGGCGGGGTCGACCCTCGTCTTCCTCGGGATGGGTGTATCGGTGTGGACGTGGCTCGATGGCAGCGGACCGGCTTTCCTTCGGGAACCCGAGCACGTTCTCTGGCACACGCTGTTGGGCCGGTTCTACGACTTCGCGATCGGGGCCTTCGCCGCGCAGGCCTTCGCCGCAGGCGGACGATGGAAAGAGCTCCTCGCGCGGCCCTCCGCGGGGCTCGTTGCGACTGCCGTCGCGGTGACGCTCATCGGCGTGTCGCAATGGGGGATGCGCGCGGCCGGGGGCCTCGACAGCCCGCAGTGGGCTCAGGTGTGGTCGTGGAGCATCCTGCTCGCACCGGCCACCGCGCTGCTCATCCTCGCGCTGACTTCCTCCGCCAATCCCGCGGCGCGTGCCCTCGGTATCTTGCCCCTCGAGTATCTCGGCAAGGTCTCGTACGCGCTCTATCTCGTGCAGTCGACGCCGCTCGGCAAGGGCCTCTTCTATCGCCTGATCCCGCACACCGGTGACTTCACCCTCGTTCTGCTCTACGCCGGCATGACGCTCGTGAGCGCCGCGCTCTACGAGCTCGTGGAGGAGCCGGCGCGCAAGCTCGTGCTGCGTGTGGCCGGGCTGGAGAAGCGTGCGGTGGCGGCGCCTCGGGCGCCGATCTCCACGCCGATCCGCCTCGCCACCGCCGGCGTGCTCGCGCTCTCGCTCGCGCTGCAGTGCGCGACGTGGGCGATGGCCTCGCTCTCGAGGGCGGCGGGTCCGGTTCCGCTCGAGGAGCTGCGGGCGGCGGGGCTGCGCGATACCGACGTCCACCAGGCGCTGCACAACGACGTGCGCTGGGGACGGGACGTCATCCTGGCGGGGATACCGCGCCGCTGGCGCGAAGGATGGCGCCACGACCTGCGTGCCCCCAGCGGACTGTACGTGTTCGCGGACGGACGCGCGATCCCGTTCTCGCGGCGCGAGCCGGCGGGGGACGAGACGGCCGCGTTCTTCCGCGGCCCGCGGGCGGAGCACCTGGCGGTGCGTCTCACCGCCATGCCCCAGGACCTCACGCTCATCCGGCGATGGCTACCGACGGAAGTGCGGCTGCACCTGTCGAGGCTGCGCCAGTCGCCTCGTGAGTGCGCGGCGGTGGGTGTCCTCTTCGCCGTCGTCCTCGCCCTCGCTTTCGTGGCCCTGCGCCGGCTGGCGCCACGCCCGGCCCTGGCCCTCGCTCTCGGCCTTGTCCTGGCGTGGTGGGTCTTCGGTCTCTACGGCCAGACGTGGGCGCTGGGTGTCATCGTGGGGGAATGCGCGGCGGGCCTCGTGTTGGCCGTGCGCGCGGCGGCGTGGGTGGGCCCTGCCGATTCGGCGCTGGCGTCTAGGTCTTGAAAGTGAACTTGCGGCGGAGGAGCGTCTTCACCTTGCGGCCGCCCTTCGTGGCCGGCTCGAACTTCCAGGTCGCGATGGCGCGCAGCACCGCCTCGTCGAGCGGCAGGCCGCCCGACTCGACGATCTTGATCTGCGTGACGTCGCCGTCTTCGGTGACCATGAAGGTGACGCCGACGGAGAGCGATTGGCCCGGCGTCGTGCTCATGTTCGGCGGGAATGCGACGGGGTTGCCGGAGGCCTGGCTCGGCGGCAGATCGACCTCCTGCTCGAGGTAGGCGTCCTTGGGGCCGGCCGGCGTCGCCGCGAGCGGCCGCAGATCGACCTTCACCGTCGCCGTGGGCGCGCCTTCCGAGAGATCCACAGTCTGCGTCGCCCCCTCGTGGCCGCTGCGCGCGATCTCGACCTCGTAGCGTCCCCACGGAAGTCCAGTGAGCAGCAACGGCGTCAGGCCCTTGGGCTCGCCGTTCAACACGACGGCGGCACCGTCGGGATGGCTCTCCACCTGGACCGAACCCGCCGTGGCCGGGCCCGCGCCGGGCTGGCTCGCCGCCAGCGCCGCCGCATCCCCCGCCGGTGTGCTGCCGCCGCGGCCGAGGACGACGGCCCCGATGCCGGCGACGACGAGCAGCAGCGCGACAGCCCC
>Ga0114129_10003795_pt1 | contig 21305 bp, 19 predicted proteins | sample RhiMetdeltSRZDD1_FD_80071 | JGI IMG/M metagenome (GOLD analysis project Ga0114129, IMG submission 80071) | Populus rhizosphere microbial communities from Tennessee, USA - Rhizosphere MetaG P. deltoides SRZDD1 (version 2) (version 2) | ecosystem: Host-associated > Plants > Roots > Rhizosphere >... | reverse complement strand
GCGGCGTTCCGCGAGGCCGCCGGGAAGCTCGGCCGCGAGTGGATCCTCCCGCCGCTGGCCGTCACGTTCGCGAACGAGGGGGAGGACCCCGCTGTCGGCGTGCCGATACGCGAGGAGCACGAGAACCTGCACGGGCTGCCCCGCTACACGTGCCGGCTCACCGGCGAGTGCGATATCGGCTGCAACTTCGGCTCGAAGAACACGCTCGACTACAACTACCTTTCCGCGGCGAAGCGTCACGGAGCGGAGATCTGGACACGTCGCGAGGTCCGCTCGTTCGCGCCACGCCAGGGTCACGGCTACGTCGTCCGCTACGTCGAGCACGACGTCGCGGACGAGGGCCGCAAGCTCAAGACGAGCGACCCCGCCGTGCGTCCGGTGCGCGAGCTGACGTGCGATCGCCTCGTCCTCTCGGCCGGCGCGCTCGGGTCGACCTATCTCCTGCTCAAGAGCCGGCGCGACTTCCCGGACCTGAGCCCGCGGCTGGGCTCCCGCTTCGGCGGCAACGGCGACCTGCTCACCTTCGCGCTCAAGGCGAGCTACCCGGACGGCTCGCCGCGGCGGCTCGACGCGGAGTTCGGTCCGGTGATCACGAGCGCGATTCGGGTGCCGGATGCGCTCGACGGCGGCGAGGGCCGCGGCTTCTACGTCGAGGACGCGGGCTTCCCGCAGTTCATGAGCTGGATCATCCAGACGACGCAGGGGCCGGGTGCTCTCTGGCGCTACCGGAAGGTGGCGGCGCGCATCATCATGAGCCTCCTGCGACGCAAGCCAGAGGGGGACCTCTCCGCCGAGGTCGCCGAGCTCCTGTCGGACTCGCGCGTCTCGGCCGGCTCGCTGCCGCTTCTCGGGATGGGCCGCGACATCCCGGACGGCACGTTCTCGCTGAAGGACGAGGAGCGCCTCCAGCTCGACTGGGTGAAGGCCAAGTCCGGCCCGTTCTTCGACGGGCTCGGGGACTTCGCGCACGAGATCGCCGACGCGCTGGGCGCCAAGTTCCAGCGCAACCCGACCTGGTACCTCGGACGCCTCATCACCGTGCATCCGCTCGGCGGCTGCCCGATGGGGCGGACCGCGGACGAGGGCGTCGTCGACGAGTACGGCGAGGTCCACGGCTACCCGGGCTTCACGATCGCGGACGGCTCGGTCATGCCGGGCCCGGTCGGCCCGAACCCGTCGCTGACGATCGCCGCGCTCGCTGACAGGTTCGCGGAGCGCGCGACGGCTAGAGGAAGCGCCTGACGAGCGTCCGGGCGCCGACGGCGAGAAGGAGGGCGCCGACGGCCAGCGCCATCAGCTCGCCGATCGTCGTGGCGGCGTCCGGTGACGTGGTGCGATCCAGGAGCCCGCTCGCGACGATAGCCCCTCCCCAGAGGACCCCGATCGAGCCGAGGATCGTCGCGCGCACGGTCGGATCATCGGCGCGGGAAACCGCCGTCTTGAGAATGGATTCACGGATACTGCAGCCGTGCCGAACGAGACCGGAAAGGACGGCAAGCCGATCCTCCAGCTGGCCTCGCCGGAGGAGTGGGAAGCGTGGCTCGACGCCGAGCACGCGGGCTCCGACGGGGTCTGGCTGAAGTTCGCCAAGAAGGGCTCCGGCGTGACGACCGTCCTCTACCCGGAGGCCCTCGACGTGGCGCTCTGCTTCGGTTGGATCGACAGCCAGGTGATGACGCTCGACGAGCGTTTCTACCTGCAGAAGTTCACGCCCCGCCGCTCGAAGAGCAAGTGGTCGAAGATCAACGTCGAGAAGATCGAGGCGCTGACGAAGGCGGGCAGGATGAGGCCGGCCGGCCTCGAGCAGGTGGAGCTCGCGAAGGCCGACGGGCGCTGGGACGCGGCGTACTCGTCGCCCGCGAACATGACCGAGCCGCCCGACCTGAAGAAGGCGCTGAAGGCGAGCCCGAAGGCGGCCGAGTTCTGGGCGACGCTGAACAAGTCGAACAGGTTCGCCGCGATCTACCAGCTCGAGGACGCGAAGAAGCCGGAGACGCGCGAGCGGCGCCTCGCGAAGTTCATCGGGATGTTCGAGCGCGGCGAGAAGCTCTACTGAGTCTTCGTCGCCGTGAAGCAGAACTGGGTCACGGAGAAGAAGAACTCGCCGCGCTCGCCCAGCTCGCGCTGCTCGTTCGCCCAGGCGGTCGCCGCCGCCTCGGTGAAGTCCTGGCGGCCGGCGATGTAGTCCTCGATCAGCGGTAGGTTGGCGCCGCCGTACGTCTCCGGGTCGAGCTCGGTCGTCGCGAAGACGTGTCCTTCGGCGCGGACGTCTTCGAAGCCGGCGCGGCGGAGGTCGCCTGCGAGCGTGCGCGGGAGCGCCGGGTGGGCGAGGTGCTCGTCCCAGGCGCTCAGCGCGCGCCGCATGCGCTCCGGGTCCGCCGAGTGCCACGAGAGCGTCGTCCAGTCGACGTCCCACAGGACGACGCGGCCGCCGGGGCGGAGCGCGCGGTGGATCTCCGCGAGCACCGCCGGGGGGTTGTTGACGTACTCGAGCACCTGCACGGAGAGCGCCGCGTCGAACTCGTTGCTCTCGACCGGAAGCGAGGTCGCGTCGCCCTCGTGGAAAGCGACGTTCGGGTGCGCCTCGGTGCGGCGCGCGGCGATGGCGAGCATCGCCGGGCTGACGTCGACGCCGACGACGGAGCCTTCCGGACCGACGGCATCCAGGAGCTCGGCGACGTAGAAGCCCGGTCCGCAGCCGGCGTCGAGGATCCGCTCGCCCGGCTGGGCGCCGAGTGCCTCGTGGACCAGGCGCCGGCGGCGGAGGATGTCGCGGGTGCGGTAGAGGACCTCGAGCTGCTTGCCTCGGCTCTCGTCGAAGTCGAGCCCGCCCATGGCGGCCTACGGATGGATGCGCGGGCGGAAGAACATGTGCGTCTTGTCGCTGCCCTTCAGCGCTGTCCTAGCCCGACCCTCGTCGAGCCAGTTCTCGTGCGGCGCGACTGCTTTCGGCCATTCGCCGTCGTGGAGATCCTCGACGTGCCGCTGCATGGCGATGTCCGCCATCAGGTAGCCGTGGTTCTCGAGGACGGCGATCTCGCCCTCCGAGAAGACGTCCAGGTCGATGCGGATCGGGGCGATGTAGTCGCGGATGAGGTCCTCCGAGTAGGCGCTGTGCTCCGCCTCGAGGTGATAGCTCGAGGGCTTCGACGCGATGCCCCAGTAGGCGCCCTGAAGCTGGTTGGCCAGGAAGTTCGAGATGAGCCAGCGCTTGCGCACCTCGGTCGCCTGCTCGAGGAGGATGACCCCCTGGCGAAGCGCGCTCCAGAGCCAGCCGACCTGAGGCTCCGGCTTGAACGAGGGCGCCGCGTCGGAGACGAGGACGGTCTCGTGGTCCTGCCAGACCGGCTCGACCCCGAGGTTGTCGAACATGCCGCCGTCGGACAGGTCGATCTCGCGGACGAGCTTGTCACGGTCGGGCTCTCGGTACGTGCCGTCCTTCAGGCTCGACGGGCTCTGCTTCGCCTTGACGACGCTGAACGCCCCGGGCACGCAGGAGGAGGCGGCGACGGCCTGCGCGAGCGTCCACGCGCCCAGCGGCCCGTAGCCCGCCTGTCCGCTCCCCACCCGGCGCTTGCCGGTGTCGAAGACCCACTGGTCGCGGAAGCGCATGTCGCTGGCGAGGAAGACGAAGCGCGGCGTCTCGGGCAGGTCCTCGAGCCGGCCGGGCGCCGGGCCCTGCGCGTACGCGGCCGCCAGGGCCTCGCTCTGCGCGCCCGGCGTGAACCACTTGTTCGGCTTCAGGCGGGCCAGGGCCGCGCCGGTGCGCGGGTCCGCCGCGGCGAACTTCCGCATCGGCTTCGCGACTCCCTCGTCGAAGCCGTCGATCGGGTTGCCGGGCTCGCGCTTCGCGCCCTTGATGAACGTGGCCAGCTGCGCGGCCATGATGCTTCCGCCCGAGACGGACGTGAACGTGTCGATCTTGGAGAGGACCCCGAGCTCGTTCATCCGGCGCAGGGCTCCGAGGTGGAAGAGCGCCGCGCGGTCGCCGCCTCCCGACATGCAGAGGGCCAGGCCCTTCCGAGGCCCGGGCTGGGGCAGGTAGGACGAGATGCCGTGCTGGGTGGCGTCGCCGCTCATGCGGCGGGAGCGTAGACAGACATGATCTGCTCGATCATCTCCTCTCGCGAGTCGAAGCGCCGCTCGTCATAACAGCCGAGCGGATGCTCGAGGACGTTGTAGAGACACTTGTTGCAGTACGTGCAGGGCCGGGGCGGCAGGTCGTGGCCGGCCCGGAAGAGCTCGACGAGGTCGTTGTTGGCGACGAGCCCGCGCGCGATCGAGACGGCGTCGCAGTCCCCGCGCTCGATCGCGCCCGCGATGAGGGAGGCCTGCTGGAACCCGCCGGTGACGATCACGGGGATGCCGACGGCCTTCTTCACCGCGGCCGCGTCCGGCAGCGAGCGGGCGGGGACGGTCGCCGGATCGCGCTCCCAGCGCTTCTGCATGACCCGGTTTGCGGGCCAGAGGCGGAAGAGCAGGTAGTTGCGGAAGGTGTTCCTGCCGCTCGAGAGCATGATGTCGTAGCTGTGAACCATGTCCTCCAGGGCGAACCCGCCGGCGGGGTTCTCGGGGTGGGGGAAGGTGCTCCCGGAGGAGACGTGGATGGCGTCCGCGCCGGCCTCCTCGAGCCAGCGGCAGACCTGCACCGAGTCCTCGATCGTGTTCCCGGCGCCGAGCCAGGGGAGGAACGCGTTCGCGTGCTCCGTTGTCGAGACCTTCACCTGGACGTGGAAGTCGTGCCCGACCTCGGCCCTGATCCCCTTCACGGTGTCGAGGAGCAGCCGGGCGCGGTTCTCGAGCGGACCGCCGTACTCGTCTTCGCGCTCGTTGATGGCAGAGGAGAGGAACTGCGTGAAGAGGTAGCCGTTCGCGCCGTGGATCTCGACGCCGTCGAGCCCGGCCTCGCGGGCGCGCCGGGCGCCCGCCGCGAACGAGCGCTTGATCTCCTCGAGGTCGGCCCTGGTCGCGCGCTCCGCCTCGAAGCCGTGCAGCGGGTCGGGCTTGTTCGTCGAGGAAAGGCCCTTCCCGAAGGTCACGGTGGGGATGTCGCGCTGGCGCCCTGCGTGTGCGAGCTGGACGACGTACTTGCAGTCGTGCTCGTGGACGCGCTCGCCGAGCTCGCGCCAGAACGGGATGCGCTCGTCGCTCTCGATGCCCGCGAAGCTCGGCACGATTTTCCCGCGCTCGTCGACGGCCGTCCAGGCCGAGAGGATCGCGCCGACGCCGCCGCGCGCGAACTTCAGCTCCCAGTTGATGCGCGTCTGCGAGCCGGCACCGTCGTAGTCGTCGAAGCGGCCCGAGATGTTCGAGCGCAGGATCCGGTTCTTGATCTCGAGGTTGCGGAACTTCAGCGGCTGGAAGATCGCCTCGGCGCTCACTTCTCACCCGCCCCGACGTAGACGGAGAGCGCCTCTTCGATCATCTCCTCGTGTGAGTCGAACCGCTTTTCCTCGTAGCAGGCGAGCGGATGCTCGATGAACGAGAACAGGCACTTGTTGCAGTACGTGCAGGGCCTTGGCGCACGGTCGAGGCCGCGCTCGAAGTGGCGCACGAGGTCGGGGTTGGCGACGAGCGGCCGCGCGATCGTGACGCCGTCGCAGTCGCCGCGCTCGATCGCCGCGCCGATGACCGACGCGGTCTGGAACCCGCCGGTGACGACGACCGGGATCGAGACGGCCTGCTTGACCGCGCGGGAGTCGGCGAGGTTGATGCCTTCGACCTCGCTGTCACGGTGCGGTCGCGTCCACCACCAGCCGAAGGCCTTGGCGAGCGGCGGCGTGCGGAACATCAGGTAGTTGCGAAACGTGTTCTTCCCGCTCGAGAGGAGGACGTCGTAGGTCTTGACGACCTGCGCCGCGGGGAACTCGCCGGCCGGGTTGCGCGGATGCGGGAACCCGCCGCCCGCGGAGATGTGCAGGTAGTCGGCGCCCGCCCCCTCGAGCCACCTGCACATCTGGATGGACTCCTCGATCGTGTTCCCCTTCGGGAGCCACGGGAGCAGCTCGTTCAGGCGCTCCTGGATCGAGATCTTGTAGCCGACGCAGAAGTCTGGGCCCACCGCCTCGCGGATCGCGCGGACGACCTCGAGCCCGAAGCGCGCCCGGTTCTCGAGCGGTCCTCCGTACTCGTCGTCGCGGTCGTTGATCCCGGACGAGAGGAACTGCGTCGGGAGCATCCCGTTCGCGCCGGCGACCTCGATTCCGTCCAGCCCGGCCTCCTTCGCGCGCCGCGACGCCGCGGCAAACTGCTCGACCACCTCCTGGATCTCCTGCACGGTCATCGCCTTGGCCGGGAAGCCGTTCAGCGGCTCCGGCTTGCTCGACGAGGACTGGGCCTTGTCCCACTGGAGGTAGGGGAGGATCCGCTCGCGGCCCGCGTGGACGATCTGGAGGATGTAGGGGCAGCCCGCCAGGCGCACCTTGTCGCCGAGGTCACGCCAGAAAGGGATCGACTCGTCGGAGTCGATGTGCGCGTAGCCGGGGACGATGCTGCCGTGCGCATGGATCGGCGCGTTCGACGAGATGATGGCCCCGACGCCGCCGCGGGCGAACTTGAGGTCCCAGTTCACGCGCACCTGCGTGCCGGAACCGTCGTAGTTGTCGAAGCGGCCGGCGACGCTCGAGCGCAGAACGCGGTTCTTGACCTTCAGCGGCCCGAGCTGGAGCGGCTCGAAGACGGCCTCGGCGCTCATTTCACCTCGGCCGGAAGGGGCGCCCCCTCGTAGACCGACATGATGTGGCGGATCATCTCGTCCTTCGACGAGTAGCGCTTCTCCTCGTAGCAGCCGAGCGGGTTCTCGACGAAGTTGATCAGGCACTTGTTGCAATACGTGCACGGCTGCGGCGCCCGGTCGTGTCCCTCCTGGAACAGGTTCGGGAGGTCGGGGTTCGCAATCAGCGTACGGCCCATCGTCACGCCGTCGATCGACCCGTCCTCGATCGCCTTCGCGATCACCGACGCGGTCTGGAACCCGCCCGCGCACAGGATCGGCACGTCCACCTGGCGCTTGATCTCGCGCGCGAGCTCGAGGTTGATGCCCTCGATCCCGTGCTCTCGGATCCGCCGCTCCCAAACCCAGGCGAAACCCTTGTTAATCGGCGGCGTGCGGAACATGAGGTAGTTCCGGAACGTGTTCTTGCCGCTCGACAGCATCGTGTCGTACGAGCGGATGACGTCCGCGATCGGGAACTTGCCGGCCGGGTTGCGCGGGTGCGGGAAGAGGTAGCCGGACGAGATGTGCAGTCCGTCGACGCCGTCCTCGATCAGCCACTTGCAGACCTGGATCGACTCCTCGAGCGTCGTGCCCTCCTTCGCCCACGGGAAGAGAGCCTTCCCGTCGTCGATGGCGCTGATCTTGAACTGGAGGTGGAAGTCGTCCCCGATCTCCTTGCGCATCGCGCGCACGATCTCGCGCGCGACGCGCGCCCGGTTCTCCAGCGAGCCGCCGTACTCGTCGTCGCGGTCGTTGATAGCCGGCGAGAGGAACTGGGTGATGAAGTAGCCGTTGCAGCCGTGGATCTCGATGCCGTCGAGCTCGGCCTCCCGCGCGCGGCGCGCGGCCTGCGCGAAGCTGTCGACGACCTCGGCGATCTGCTCGCGTGTCGCCCGCTCGCAGCGGAACCCGTGCACGGGGTCGGGCTTGTCCGTCGAGGAAAGCCCGGTCTCGTACTGGACGCTGGGAATGTCGCGCTGCCGGCCCGAGTACGCCAGCTGGACGATGTACTTCGCGCCTGCGTCGCGCACGCGCTGCCCGAGCTCCTTCCAGAACGGGACCTTGTCGTCCGAGTCGAGGTGCGCGTAGTTCGGGACGATCAGCCCCCGCGGGTGCACGGGCGTGTTCGAGGAGATGACAGCGCCGATCCCGCCGCGCGCGAACTTGACGTCCCAGTCGATCCGCGTCTCCGTGCCCGACCCGTCGTAGTTGTCGAACCGGCCGGAGATGCTCGAGCGGAAGAGGCGGTTCTTCACCTCCAGGTTGCGGAACTGGAGCGGCTGGAAGATCGGCCGCGCGGCGGCCGGAGCCTCAGGGGTCTTTCCGTTGGTCTTGCGAGAAGCGCTGGACGGCATGCTGGGTCACCTCTCGAACAGGAGCAGCCACGCTACGACTCCTGCCCCGCGCCGTCAAGAAACGCGCTGCTTGACACAAGAAAAGGCCGTAGCTAGCGTCGGGCGGCCGCCAGTGGAGATCGCAGCCCTAGCCAGCTTTCTCGCGCCGCTTCTGCCGTACGTCGTGCAGGCGGGCCAGAAGGTTGCGGGAAAGGCCGCCGACGTGATCGGCGAGGAGGCTGCGACCTACGCCGAGAAGCTCTGGGAGCGGCTCCGGCCCGACGTCGAGTCGAAGCCGGCCGCCAAGGATGCGGTCGAGGACGTCGCGAAGAATCCTGAGAACGAGGACGCGCTCGCCGCGCTGCGCAGGCAGCTCACGAAGCTGCTCGAGGAGGACGAGGCGCTCAGAGCCGACCTGACGAAGATCTGGGACGAGGCGAGGGCGGCGAACGTCGTCACGGCCTCCGGCGAGCGGTCGGTCGCCGTCGGAGGCGACGTCTCGAGCTCCACGATCATTACGGGCGACCAGGTCAACACGGACCAGTCCTGATGGCTGCGACGGGCGCGCGGAGCGTCGCCGTCTCCGGCGACGTCCGCAACAGCGTCATCGTCACCGGCGACAACGTCAACCTGCAAGTCCAGCTCGACGGAATCGACGGCGCGCTGCTGCACCGGCTCCGTGAGGTCGCCAACCCTGTCGCACTGCCTGTCCCGATCGACTCGAGGCCGCGCCGCTACCCGGACCATGTCGACCGTGAGAGCGAGGCCGGCGCCGTCATCGCCGCCGCGCAGCAGGGCGGGGTCATCAACGTCTACGGCGAGGCGGGCATCGGCAAGACCCACGTCCTCTCACACGTCGCCCACGACCCGGCCGGAGGCGCGCTCCCGGACGGGATCGTGCACGTCGACGCGCTGGATGCTCCCCTCGACGACGCCCTGCAGGCGCTCTTCGAGGAGTTCTACGACTGCGGCAACCCCGCCGTGCGGCCCTCGCGCAGTAGCCTGCGGCGCGCGCTTCACGACCGCCGCGCCCTCGTCGTCGTCGACGACCTCGGGCTCCAGCGGGAGGAGGCGCAGGCCGTCCTCTCCGCGGCGCCGGGCTGCGCGTTCGTCATCGCCTCGACGGCGCGGACCGTCTGGGACGGCGAGGCGATCCAGCTCGCCGGCCTGCCTCCCGAGTTCGCGCTCGCGATCGTCGAGCAGGAGATCGGCCGTCCGCTCACCCCGGACGAGCGCGTCGAGGCCGAGTCGCTCTGCAACGCGCTCGGCGGGCATCCATGGCGGATCCGGGAGGCGGCGGCCCGGGCGCGGGACGAGGGGCGGTCGCTCGCCGAGGCGGCCCGTGCGCTCGACCCCACCGCGACGTTCGCAGCCCTGACGAGCGGCGAGGAGGGCGTCCTCGCCGGCCTCGCAGCCGTGGGCGGCGGCCCCGTCGGGCTCGATCACGTGCGGGAGCTCAGCCCCGTCGAGGACGTGCGCCCGGTCCTGGAGGGGCTCGAGCGGCGCCATCTCGTGCTCACGCACAGCCCGCGCTACAGCCTGCCGGAGCCGCTGGCGGAGGAGATCGGTCGCCGAACCGACCTCGACTCGCTCCGTGCCCGGGCCCTGGAGCATTTCACCGTCTGGGCCGAGCGCGAGCCGAGTGCTGGGGCGGTCGCGGCCGAGCGGCCGGCGGTGCTCGAGCTTCTCCGCTGGGCGAGCCGGACAGGGCGGGACAAGGAGGCGATCCGCCTTGGCCGGGCCACCGAGGACGCCTTCGCCGCGGCGGGCCGCTTCGGGACGTGGGGCGCCGCGGTCGAGACCGTTCTCGCCGCCGCCCGCCGGCTCGGGGACCTCCGCGAGGAGGCCTGGGCGCTCCACCAGCGCGGAACGCGGACGTTCGTGCTCGACGAGAGCAAGGCCGCGCTCCCGGATCTCGAACGCGCGCGCGACATCCGCCGGCAGATCGGCGACCAGCGCGGCGAGCGGGCGAGCCAGGACAACATCGACGTCATCCAGGGCGGCGCCCCGTGGTGGCGCTTCGGCGACAGCGGCAGCAAGTGGTGGCTCGTCGCGCTCATCGGCATCGGCCTCGTGCTCATCGCAGCGGCCGTGGGCGGCGCGCTTGCGCTCCGCGACGACGACGAGGGCCCGACGACCACGACCGGCGGTCTGCTGGTCGTGCCGGGGGTCGTGGGCGAGTCGCTCGAGGACGCGATCGCCGAGCTCGAGGACGCCGGGCTTCAGGCAGCCGTCGCGCAACCGCCTCCGGAGGATCTCGACCCGGTGGTCACCGAGCAGGATCCCGCGGAGGGGGCGGAGGTCGAGCCCGGCTCGGTGGTGAACCTCGTCGCCGTCGCCCAGTCGGCGCGCGTGCCGGATGTCCGCGGGCTCGGAGAGCGCGCCGCGCTGAATGCTCTGGCGAACGCCGGTCTCACCGGCCGGGTGACCGAAAGGGCGTTCTCGGATCAGGTGCCTGCCGGCCAGGTCTCCGCGCAGGACCCGGAACCCGGGGAAATCGTCCCGCTCGAGTCCATAGTCGAGCTAACCGCCTCGCTCGGCCCGCCGCCGGATCTCGCGGTCCAGATCGACGCAATGGATCCGGTCTGCGACGGGGGCTGCCAGGTTTCGGTGACGTTCACCGTCACGACCGTCAACGACGCACCCGTGAGGGAGCCGTTCGACGTGCTCATCGAGGTGACCCCCGATGGTGCGATGACCATCGAGATCGGCGGCCTCGAGGCAGGTCGGCCGCTGCAGCAGACCGTCACCGTTGAAGTCGAGGAGAACTGCTTCGATCCCGACTGCACGGCCATCGTCACGGTCGATCCCGAGGAGCGCATCCCCGACCCGAACCGCGAGAACAACCGCGCCGAGTTCACGGACTCGGGGGTCGACCTGACCTGAGCTACTCGGCGGTGACGTAGGCGGCGGTGAGGCCGCCGTCGACGAGGAACGTCGACCCGTTCACGTACGAGGACTCGTCGCTCGCCAGGAAGAGCGCGCCGTAGGCGATCTCCTTGGCCTGAGCCAGGCGGCCCATGGGCAGGTGCTGGAGCCGGCGCTCCAGGGCGCCGGGGGTCTCCGCGAAGAGGCGCATGAGGAGCGGCGTCTCGACCGGCCCCGGGCAGATCGCGTTCACGCGGATGCCCCGGCGCGCGAACTCGACGGACAGCTCGCGGCTCAGCGAGAGCACCGCGCCCTTGGAGGCCGTGTAGGAGATCTGCGAGGTCGCCGCGCCCATGAGGGCGACGAACGACGCCACGTTGATCACAGAGCCGCCGCCGCGCTCCAGCAGGTGCGGGATGCCGAACTTGCAGCAGAGGTAGACGCCCTTCGTGTTCACGTCCTGGACCTGCTGCCATGCCTCCAGCTCGGTGTCCAGGATCGACCCGTCGCCCTCTGGCATGATCCCGGCGTTGTTGTAGAGGACGTCGATGCCGCCGTAGCGCTCGGCCGCGGCGGCGTACATCGCCTCGACGCTCGCTGCGTCGGCCACGTCGACCTCCTGGAAGAACGCCTCGCGGCACTCGGAGGCGGTCTTCTCGCCGTTCTCGCGGGACACGTCGGCGACGCAGACGCTCGCGCCCTCCTGGGAGAAGAGGAGCGCCGCCTCGCGGCCGATGCCGCCCGCGGCGCCGGTGATGACAGCGACTTTTCCGTCGAGCCGGCCCATGCCGGCGGAAGACTAACCCGCCGTGAGCTTCTGCATGAGCGCATCAAGCCGATCCCAGCGGGGATCCGTTCCCGGCTCGGGCTTCTCGTTCCACCAGACCAGCACGACGTTCGGCCCGTACTGCTTGTTGGCCACGTACGACTTGGCCGCCTCGTCGAAGTCCCAGTGGATCCCGTCGGCCGACTCCTCGAGCGGCTGCGCCGTGTCCTTGTCGGAGAGGAGCGACTCGACCGCCTCGGTTCGGTCCGGGTCGACGACGTAGATCGTGAAGTTCCCGTACTGGCGCTGCTGCGCCGGTGTCGGGTTCAGGCCGAGCCCGAGCTGCTCCCAGGACGGGTCCGGGACCTCGACCTCCTCGAGCTGCGTGCTCTCGGCCGCTTCGAGGAACTGCTGGACGACCTGCTGCGCCCCGATCGGCGCAGCTTCCTGCTCCGTCGTCTGGGCGTCGGTGTCGACGGCGTCGTCGCTCTCGACGTCGGCGCCGCACCCTGCGGCGGCGAACGCGAGGACGAGGAAGGGAATGAGGGCGATGCGTCTCATCGCGTTCAAGAGTACGTGCCCGTTCCGACGCAAACAGTATCCCGACCGGTTGTAAGGGTTGGTTTACGGCTCAGCCCAGGCGCTTCTCGAGCCAGTGGTGCGCGGCGGCTGCTCGAGCTAGTCCGTCGACACGGCCTGCTCTTGCCCGCCGTCAACCGCTGAGCCAGGCGAGCTGCCCCGCGACCACGTTCCAGCGCACCGACGCCTCGCGGCCGACGACACGGTGGAAGACAACCGCGTCCGGCTCGGCAACGGCGATCCACTTGCCGTCTGGCGACCAGTCCGCGTACAGGCCCTTGAACCACCGCGGGGCCTGGCCCTGGAAGCAGCCGAGGTCGATCAGCCGGACGACGTCACCACTGACCGTGAGGGCCGCGCAGTTGTCGGGCGAGAGCTCGGGAGGCCAGATCGTGGCGGGGTGCTCGTTGCTTGGTGGCGTCAGGCTCGCCGTGCCCGCCAGGCGTCCGTCCTCGTAGCGGTCGAGCCGCCCTCCCTCGACGAGGACGGCGAGCGAGCCGTCGACGCCCCACGCGAGGTGCCAGACAGGCCCCCGGGCTTTCAACAGCGGGCGCCCGTCGATCACGATCTCCTGGCGGTCGTTCACAGACGCCGTCACGCCGTGCGGGTCGTACGCTCGCGGGCAATGGTGGAGACGCTTCGGCCGCTGTCCGCCCGCGAGCTCAAACCCGGACCGGCCGGAGTCGCACCAGGCGAGCGTCGAGCCGTCCAGGCCCCAGGCGATCGGAAACCCCTCGTACTTGCCCAAGCTCGCCCGCGGGTTCTCCAGGTCGAGAACGCTGAAGTAGCTCGGAGAACCGCCGTCGTAGTAGAGCGTGCGGTACACGACGCGGCTTCCGACGCGCGGGGCGTAAAGCTCGCAACTCGTCTCCAGCCGAGGGAGGTCGAGCATTCGGCCTGAGCGGATGTCGATGGCGCGAAGCTCGCAGGCGCCGGGGGCGGTGAAGGCGAGAAGACCCGACGCGGCCCCGCTCGGCAGTCTCCACGCCTCATCCTCATCTGTCGTGGTGGTCGGCGTCTGACCATCCAACGGCTCCTCGCCCGTCGTCGCCGACGCCTCACGCTCGTCCGTCGTCGCGGCAGTCGCCGCTCGACCTTCCTGCGCCTCCTCGGTCGTCGTCCGGCCGCGGAGCGCGTCCGCGAGCGCTACCGCGCCGAGCACGACCACGGCGGCCACAATCGCGAGATTCCGCGTTCTCCGGCGGCGAAGCAACTTCACGAATATCTGCAGGAATGATGCGCCCTTTCGCGAGGGCACACAAATGGAATTCGGGCCTGGCTCCTCCGGCCATCTAGACAGCGTGTGCGGACAGCCGTAGCCTCATCTCGCCGGGGCGCAGGACAGGGACCTAGGCCTTTCGGCCATACGCCCCGGCGCCCTTACTGCTTGTCGCGCCAGTAGAAGGTTGCAGTAGAAAGACGCGTCAATCCCGCGCGGTTGAGCTATTCCGTCGAGACGTACACGTTCTTGACCTCGGAGTAGCCCTCGAGGCCGTGGAGGCCCAGCTCCCGGCCGAAGCCGGACTGCTTGAAGCCCCCGAACGGGGTCGACACGCGCACCGAGCTGTTCGAGTTGACCGAGAGGACGCCCGATTCGATGCCGCGCGCCATGCGGAGTGCCCGTGCGCCGTCGCGCGTCCAGATCGAGCCCGAGAGACCGTACGGCGTGTCGTTGGCGAGCCGAAGCGCCTCCTCCTCGTCCGCGAACGGGATCACGGCGGCGACGGGGCCGAAGACCTCCTCGCGCGCGACGCGGTCGTCGTTCGTCGCCTCCACGAGCGTGCACGGGAACCAGAAGCCGGCGCCGTCGGGGGTCTCGCCCTGGAAGGCGACGTTCCCGTCCACGAAGGACGAGACAGTCTCGCGGTGCGCGGCCGAGATGAGCGGGCCCATCTCCGTCGCCTCGTCCGCGGGATCGCCGACCTTGACGCCGCGCGTCGCCTCGACGAGCAGCTCGAGGAAGCGGTCGTAGGTGGAGCGCTCGACGAGGATGCGCGAGCGCGCGCAACAGTCCTGGCCGGCGTTGTCGAAGACGGCATACGGGGCGGCGGCGGCGGCCTTCTCCAGATCGGCGTCCGCAAAGATGACGTTGGCCGACTTCCCGCCGAGCTCGAGGGTCACGCGCTTGATCGTCGCGGCGGCGCCCTCCATCACGCGGCGGCCGACCTCGGTCGAGCCGGTGAAGCCGATCTTGGCCACGTCGGGGTGCTCCACGAGCCGCTGCCCCACGACCGACCCTTTCCCGGCGACGACGTTGAAGACGCCCTCCGGGATCCCGGCCTCGAGCGCGAGCTCCGCGAGCCGCAGCGCCGAGAGCGGCGTCAGCTCGGCCGGCTTGAGGACGACGGTGTTCCCGCACGCGAGCGCAGGCCCGAGCTTCCAGCTCGAGATGTTGAGCGGGAAGTTCCAGGGCACGATCAGCCCGACAACGCCGAGCGGCTCCCGGAACGTCAGGTCGACGCCCCCGGCGACCGGGATGGTCTCGCCGTGGTGCTTGTCGACCGCGCCCGCGTAGAAGTGGAAGACCTCGGCCACCATGCCGACCTCGCCGCGGGCGCCGGCGATCGGCTTGCCGACGTTCTCGGACTCGATGCGGGCGAGCTCCTCGTGGTGCTCCTCGACGAGGGTGGCCAGGCGGCGGAGCAGCCGGGCACGATCGGAGGGTGCGACGGCGCGCCAGGCGGGGAAAGCCTCCTGCGCGCGTGCGACCGCGGCGTCGGTCTCCTCGACGCCGGGCTCGGGGAGCTCGGCGATCGCCTGCTCGGTCGCCGGGTTGAGGACGGTGATCATCGGCGCTCCTCGCGGTAGCGCCCGGCCTCCTCGACCAGGGCCTCGAAGAGCGCCGCGTCCTCGCCCTCCTCCGGGTGCCAGAGGACGCCGACCGCGAAGCGCCGCGCGGGATCCTCGATCGCCTCGACGGTGCCGTCGTCGGCGCGGGCGGCCTCGCGCAGCCCCTCCCCGAGGCGGCCGTAGCCCTGATGGTGGTGGCTCTTCACCGGCGCGTGCTCGCCGACGAGCTCGCCGAGACGGGTGCCCGGCAGGATCTCGACGCCGTGGTCGGCGAAGACGCCCGGCGTGTGCTTGTGGTTCTCGTGGCCGACGATTTCGGGAAGGTGCTGGACGAGGTCGCCGCCCCGGGCGACGTTCAGCACCTGGCTCCCGCGGCAGATCGCCAGCACGGGCATGTCGCGCGCGAGCGCGCCCTCGAGGAGCACGAGCTCCGCGCTGTCGCGCTCGGGCCGCGTCCCGTTCGTCTCGGGATGCGCCTCGGCGCCGTAGCTCTCCGGGTCGAGGTCGGCGCCGCCCGAGAGGATGAGGCCGTCGAGAGCGTCCAGGGTCTCCTCGACTCCCTCCGCCGACGGCGGCACCAGCAGCGCCCGCCCGCCGGCCTTCTCGACCGCGCGGACGTACGAGAGCGGGATGAGCGCCGCCGGCAGCTCCCAGACGCCCCAGCGGGCCTCCTCGGCGTAGCTCGTGATCCCGACGATCGGACGCATCGCTACGAGTCTACGTAGCGGAGCACGACCCGCCAGCCGTCCGGATCCTCGAAGCTGAGGTCGTCGTTCCAGTACGGGTTCTCGGGCTCGACCGGCTCGTGCCCGAGCGCGCGCATTCGGCTCTCGATCGCCTCGATCGCGCCCCGGTCGGCCATATAGAGGACCAGCAGGTTGTCGTGCGTCGGAGCCGGCCCGGGGCTGCCCTCCTCGTGCGTGGTCAGCTCGAGGTGCACCTCCTCGCCGGGCAGGCCGAGCATGACGCCGCTGTAGCCCGCGTGATCCTCGAACGAGTCGATGCGCTTCAGGCCGAGGCCCTCCTCGTAGAAGCGGAGCACGTCGTCGAGCTGGTCGGTGGGCCGGGCGAAGCGGACGGCGGCGAACGGCCGGCTACCCGCGCTCATACATGCGCTCGCGCTCGTAGCAGGTGACCGCCTCGTCGAAGAGGCGCTGCTCCGTGCGCGCGTAGTTCAGGTAGTGGTCGACGACGTCGTCGCCGAGCGCGGCGCGCGCCATCGTCCCCTCCTCGAGCGCGGCGATCCCCTCCCGCAGGGAATGTGGGAAGCGCTCGGCGTCCGACTCGTAGGCGTTCCCCTCGAGCGCCGGCGGGAGCTCGAGCTGGTTCTCGATCCCGTAGAGCCCGGCCGCGAGCAAGGCGGCGAAGGAGAGGTACGGGTTGACGTCGCCGCCCGGGATCCGCGTCTCGGTGCGCAGGCCCGCGCCGTGGCCGACGATCCGGAACCCGACCGTGCGGTTGTCGTGGCCCCAGGCCAGCGTCGTCGGGGCCCAGCTGCCGGCCGCGAAGCGTTTGTACGAGTTGATCGTGGGTGCGAGGAAGATCGCCAGCTCCTTCAGGCACGCGATCTGTCCCGCCAGGTACTGCTTGAAGACGTCGGACTCACCCGCGAAGGCGCTCTCGTCGTCGCGCCAGAGGCTCGAGTGGATGTGGCACGAGTTGCCGATCCATGTGTGGTCCGGCTTGGCCATGAACGTGATCGAGCAGCCGTTCAGGTGCGCGATCTCCTTAGCGCCGTTCTTGTAGACCGTGTGGTTGTCGGCCATCGTCACGGCGTCCGCGTAGCGGAAGTTGATCTCCTGCTGGCCGGGCCAGGCCTCGCCCTTCGAGGTCTCCACCTTGATGCCCGCGCCCTGCATCCCGTTGCGGATCTGCCGGATCAGCGGCTCGTCGTAGGTGGTGGCGAGGATGTGGTAGTCGAGGATGTATGGGACCGACGGCGTCAGCTCGCGGTAGTGCTTGGCGTGTGCCTCCTCGTAGCTCTCCTTCAGGAGGTAGAACTCGAGCTCGGAGCCGAACATGGGCGTGAAGCCGAGCTCGGCGGCCCGCTCGACCTGGCGCTTGAGGACCTGCCGCGGCGACGGCGTCACCGGTGCTCCGTCCTGCCAGGTGACGTCGCAGAGGACGAGCGCGGTCGCCTCGAGCCAGGGGATCCGTCGCAGCGTGGCCAGGTCGGGCTTGAGTGCGAAGTCGCCGTAGCCCTGCTCCCAGCTCGCGATCCCGTACCCGGGGACGGGGTCCATCTCCATTTCGAGGGCGAGCAGGTAGTTGCAGCCCTCGACGCCGTGGTCGCCGACGTGCTCCTCGACGAAGAACTCCCCGTGCAGGCGTTTCCCCATCAGCCGGCCCTGCATGTCGGTGAAGCCGACGATGACCGTGTCGATCGAGCCGTCCGCGACGGCCTTCGTCAGCTCGTCCAGGGTCAGCATGGGACGGGGAGTCTACGCGCCTGCCGCGCTTGACAGGAACTCCTCCAGCGGCGTAGAAACCCCGCCCTAGGCCGCCGACACAGGAGGCGAAATGAGCACACGGCCCGATTCGGGGGGCTACCACACCTCGGAGGACGAACACATCCTCCACAAGCTCGGCTACGCCCAGGAGCTGTTCCGGGGAATGGGCGGGTTCCAGAACTTCGCGATCAGCTTCACGATCATCTCGATCCTTGCCGGCTGCCTGACCTCGTTCTCGGTCGGCTTCGAGCACGGAGGCCCGTCCTCGATCATCTGGGGCTGGCTGCTCGTCGGTCTGATGGCGACGATCATCTCGCTCGCGATGGCCGAGATCGCGTCCGCATACCCCACGGCTGGAGGCCTGTACTACTGGGCATCCAAGCTCGGGAGCCCGGGCTGGGGATGGGCAACCGGGTGGTTCAACCTCATCGGCCAGGTCGCGGTGACCGCGGCGATCGGCTACGGCCTCGCCACGTTCGGTGCCGTCTTCCTCGAGTTCAAGTTCAGCTACTACGCGCAGATGGACGACCTCTTCGGGGCGTCCGCGAACGCGTCCATCTACCTGCTGTACGCGTTCTTCATGCTCTGCGCCTGCATCATCAACCTCTTCAAGATCAAGATCACCGCAGGCCTGAACACGATCTCCGCCTACTGGCACATGGTCGGGGTCGCGTTCATCGTCGTCGTCCTGATCTTCGTCCCGGACAAGCACCAGTCGCTGTCGTACGTCTTCACGGAGACGGTGAACAACTCGGGCTTCGGCGGTGGCACGACCTCGTGGTCGAGCCCGACGTTCTGGTTCGTCTGGGGCCTCGGCCTGCTGCTCGCGCAGTACACGATCACGGGCTTCGACGCCTCGGCGCACACGGCCGAGGAGACGAACAAAGCCTCGCGGATGGCGGCGACGGGCATGTGGACGTCGGTCGTCGCGTCGGTCTTCTTCGGCTGGATCCTCCTGCTCGCGGTCACGTTCGCGATTCCGGACACGCAGGGCGCGCTCGACAACATCGGCGCCGTCGTCCCGTGGATCTGGGAGGCGTCGATGAGCCGGACCTGGGCCGAGATCCTTCTCTTCATCTGCGTCGTCGCCCAGTTCTTCTGCCTGACCGCGTCCGTCACGTCGGCGTCGCGGATGATGTTCGCCTTCTCGCGTGATGGGGCGGTGCCCGGCCACCAGCTGTGGCGGAAAGTCGCGAAGAACCGCGTCCCGCACTGGTCGGTCATCGGCATCGGCTTCTTCTCGGCGATCCTGATGATCCCGGCCGTCTGGAACTACCTCGTCGGCTACTTCGTCGGGACGGCGATCGCGGTGATCGGTCTCTACATCGCGTTCGTCATCCCCGTCTATCTGCGCCTGCGCAAGGGCGACGCCTGGCAGGAGCCGAGGGCCTGGACGCTCGGGAAGCACTACAAGTGGATCGACATCGTGTCCCTCTTGTGGGTCGCGTTCATCACGATCCTCTTTGTCTTCCCGCTGTACGAGGCCGGGCTGCCCTGGTCCGAGAACTTCACGTGGGAGCTCACGAACTACACGATCCTGTGGTTCGCGGGCATCGGCCTGGTGTTCGGCGGCTGGTGGTTCATCTCGGCCAAGAACTGGTTCAAGGGCCCGGTCCGCATGGGCACCGAGGAAGAGCTCGAGGCCTACGAGGAGGTGCTCGAAGGCCGGACGCCGCCCGCTCCCGCGCCCGGGAGCTAGCGCGCCAGCGCGCGCCTGACGGCGTCGAGATTCAGCGCCGGAGCGAGCTCGTCCGCCAGGGCGAGCCGCTCCGGCGTATGCGTTCCTGGGATCGCCACGCAGTACATCCCGGCTGCCTTGGCGGCGGCCACGCCGGCCTCCGTGTCCTCGAAGACCGTGACGTCGGCCGGGTCGAGCCCGGGGTCGAGCTGCTCGAGCGCCAGCAGGTAGCCCGCCGGGTCGGGCTTGCCGGCGCCGACGTCCTCGATGGTGACGACGACGCGGGCCGCGGTCGCCAGTCCCGCGGCCGCGAGGGCCGGCACGACCTCGTCGCGGTGCGCCCCCGAGACGACGGCGACAGGGACTGCCTCCGCAGCCCGGAGAAACGCCGCGCGGGCGTCGGGGGTGATGGTCGATCCGTCGCCGACGGCCGCCCGGTAGCGCGCGATGCGCTCCGCGAGCACGGGCTCGACCGCAGGATGGTCGGCGCCGAGCCAGGTGCGCACGATCTCAGGATCGGAGAGCCCGGCGAGATCCTCGAAGTACACGTCCTCGGAGAGCGGCTTGCCCTGCTCGGCGAAGAGGTCGGCCAGGATGGAGTAGAGGAGGGGCTCGTCGTCGGAGAGCGTCCCGTTGAAGTCGAACATGAGAGCGCGTGCGCCCACGGCGCCGCAGTCTAGGGACGGCGGGCTACCCCACGGGGACGCGAGGGCGCTTCGATCGGGGTTCGGGGTTGTCCTCACGGAGCAGGCTCTCGAGTTCCACGCCGAGCTCCGCCGGGGCTGAGCCGGGGCGGCGCCGCGTCAGACGCTGAGCGAGGAGCAGCAGGACGACGAGTGCGGCGGCGAGCCCGCCGAGGAGGAGCCACGGCACGCTGCGCGGGTCCTCGTCGACCGTTCGCGTGGAGCTGACCGGAGGAGCGGGCGGGGGCTCGGTGACGTCGTTCGTCTTCGTGTCCACGAACGCGACGGGCTCCTTGCCGAGCATGAGGGCGATCGCGTCGCCGGTCGGCGACACGTCGAGCTTCAGCTCGCGGAGTCGCTCGAAGCCCATCAGGCCGTGCAGGTCGATGCAGCGCGCGCTTCTCGCCACCGTGTCGAGCGCGTGGATGAACGGGTGCTCGCCGCCGTCGTAGAGCGTGTAGGCGAAGCGTCCGTCGGGGCTGTTCGCGCGCGTGACCGGCATGCCGCGCATCACGTTTCCGACCTCGCGCGGGTCGATGATCGGCTCGGGCAGCAACCGCCGGCGTTCGAGGTCGTAGAGACGGACGAGATACCGGGTCGGATCCCGCGGCGAGAGATACTCGACCAGGTAGAGCAAGCGGCCGTTCGGTGAGAGGGCGTCGAAGCTGAAGTCGCCTGGAAGCGTGAACGTCCTTTCCGTGCTCAGGCGCCGCGTCTGAATGACGGTGAAGGTCGTGTCTGCGCGGGGGTAGGAACGGCGCGGCTCGATGAGCACCAGCCGTCTTCCGTCCGCGGAGAGCCCGCCGGCCGACAGGTCGTAGGCAACCAGCGGGACCGAGAACCGATGGCGGATGAAGCGGGAGCGCATGACCTCGCCGGTGTCCATGTCGACCTGGGCGAGAACGGTTCCCTTCGCCGCCGGGATGGTCATGTAGCGAACGCCGGCCACGGGCGGCGTCGAGCCTCCGAACGGAGCCAGACGCTCGTCGAGCACCGGCAGTCCGTCGGCGCCCGCAGAGGTGGGGATGAGCATGACGGTGGTCAGGAGCGCGAGTGTGAGCAGGCGAGTTCTCATGCCTCCCATACGGGTGCATTCGCGCGGGAGGTCCCGAGTAGGGTTACGCGGTGCGCGACAGGGCCCGAGCGGTCGTCATCGGTGGAGGCGTCGGCGGGGCCTCCATCCTGTACTGGCTCGCGCGGCTCGGGTGGGAGGACGTCCTCCTCGTCGAGCGCGCCGACCTGACGAGCGGCTCGACCTTCCACTCGGCGGGGCTCGTGGGCCAGCTGCGCGGCTCGCTGAGCCTGACGCGGATGATGATGAACTCGGTCGACCTCTACCGCACTCTCGCCGACGAGGTCGGGCTCGAGACCGGCTGGCACGAGGTCGGCTCGCTGCGCCTCGCCTCGTCGGAAGAGCGCATGGAGGAGCTCGCCCGCCAGGC
>Ga0114129_10003794_pt1 | contig 21307 bp, 14 predicted proteins | sample RhiMetdeltSRZDD1_FD_80071 | JGI IMG/M metagenome (GOLD analysis project Ga0114129, IMG submission 80071) | Populus rhizosphere microbial communities from Tennessee, USA - Rhizosphere MetaG P. deltoides SRZDD1 (version 2) (version 2) | ecosystem: Host-associated > Plants > Roots > Rhizosphere >... | reverse complement strand
TTGAACTCGACGACCGTGACGCGCGTCCCTGCCCGAACGAGACAATCGATGTTTCCTCTCACCACCTGTCCGTTCACGGCAAGGGAAAAAGGCACCTCGTGGAATGCTTCTCCGGCCATGTATATGGCACGTAAGTCCGCATGCGCAGAGAATGCGCGATACGCGCGCCATGCGCGCTCGACGAGCACCTGACCGTCCACGACGGCAATCGATTCGTCGGGTCGAAGAAGTGCAAGGAGACGCTGGCGGATCCACTCGTCCGGCGCGTCGTGGGTAAGACCTTCGCGCTGCAACAGTCGGTGCACGAGCGTACCAACCAGACGATCCGACGCCTCACCGGCCTGAAATGACGTCGACGACATGTCTGTGGCCCCTAGCTCTGACACTCTCCGCGTTCGACCACCCTCTACGGCCAGCACGGTGAAATTGCTCGCGCTCTGAGATTTCGATGGGGCCGAAGGCGTCAAGGGCGGTGCGTCGTCCGCGACCACCTGACACACACGAATGGGATGAGTGGCTCCAGATGATGCTCTCCAGGACAGATGGTCACCCCCGGCCAGGGCCTCCGCAAACAGATCGATGAAGCTGGGTGGCAACACGTCGGCGAGGCTGCCACGCCCTGGCTGCAGACATCCGTCTTTCAGCACGGAACCGAGGTACAAACGATCGCGGGCACGCGTGACGGCGACATACAGGAGACGCTTCGTCTCCTCGCGCTCCTTGGCCGCCTGGTCTTCATCGCCAGCTGACTGAAAGTCCCCGACTGCCACCGAGGCGTCTTCTCCCGCGAGGGTCGAGGCGATGCGAATCGGAAGACGCCGATTGCCAGTTCCCCTCGCAAGGTTCACCAGGAAGACGACGGGGAATTCGAGTCCCTTCGCGGCGTGAACGGTCATCAAGCTGACCGCGTTCGATGCGTCGATCGCCGCGTTGGCATCGTCACCGACGGCGAGCCGATCGAGGTGTGATGCGATTCGATCGAGTGTCGCGTAGCCTCGGTTTTGAATGCGCCGGATGATCGCGCGAATTTTCTTGACGTTCTCGCGAGCCTGCGAGAGTCGGGGTCCTCGCATTTCCGCCGCGTACGCCGACTCCTCGAGAATGACATCGAGCAGCTCGGCCGGCGGCAGTCGGTCAACGAGCGCGCGCCAGCGGGAGGAGGATGCACGTGCCGCAACCAGCCTATCGACGTCTTCAGCGTCCACCCGCGCCAACCCTGCCGGGGGCTCGGACGAACTCAACGCGGCCGCGATGTGCGGCGCAAGCTGGCGCAATCCTTCGTCGGAGATCTGTACGAATCTCGATCGAAGCCATGCCGCCGCGCGAAGATTCGACGCCGGATCGGCGAGATACCACAACAGCGCGAGCACATCCTTGATCTCGTCGGCATCGAAGAAGCCGAGACCCTTGTACACGTACGATGGCAGCCCTCGACGCTCGAGCGCCTGCTCGAACTCCCGGTGACTCTCGCGTGTTCGGAACAGGATGGCGATATCGCCCGGCTGAATCGGCCTCGAGATGCCGTTCGACCGATCGCGAACCAGCGCTCCATCGGCCAGGAGACGCGCGATCTCGGCGGCGGTTGTTTCGGCGCACGCCTCCGATGTGTCTGCCACGAGGACTGTGACGGCCTCGTTCGGCGCTGCAGTCGCCATGTCTGCGCCGTCGAGCGGGAATCGATCTTCTTCCGCGTACTGGAAGGCGTCTCCTCGCGTCGCCACTTTCTCGATGTCCTGACAGAGATCGTTGACGAATGCCAACAGCGACGGCACGGCCCTGAAGCTGCGAGAGATGGAGCGGCGAACGTCGCCATCAGGGCGAAGCATCTCGAGATGTCTTCCCGCCTCTCGAAGGATCGAGACGTCCGCATCACGGAAGGCGTAAATGGACTGCTTCCGATCGCCGACGATGAAGATGGAGGGTTGCAGCGCGCCACTGTGCGCCAGCCCCGCACCCTCGCCCCACGACCGCGTCAATAGCGTGATGAGATCCCATTGCGCCCGGCTGGTGTCCTGAAACTCGTCGACGAGCACGTGGTGATACCGTGCTTCGAGTCGATATCGGCTCTGCGCGAACTCCTCCATCTGTCCGAGCAGCTCACGCGCACGGAGCAGCAGATCCGAGAAGTCGAGCACCGCGTAGGCGTCGAGCGTCCGCCGATACTCTGACTCGGCGACGCGGAACATTCGCCACACCCCGCGCGACACAATCACATTCAGGTCGCGGCGATATGACGCATAGGCGTCGACGATCGCCTTCGCATGGCCGAAGACGAGGTCGCGATGCAGCTGCCAGTCGGTCGCGGATGCGAAGGCGTCCTTGTTGTAGTGCTGCAGGAGCAGCTTCGTGCGCGGCTGCCCGTCCTGCGTGAGGAAATGCTCGCGCGCCCGGGTAAACGCCGCATGTACGAACGCGGGCTCGAGCGGCACGTCGTCAGTCAGGGCAGTGGCCAGGACTTCGAGCTGCTGCGTGAAAAGGAGAAACGGCTGCTCGAGTGGACCGGTCTCGAGGAACCGATCGAGTCCTCCGCGCATCCCCTGAAACACGTCGAGGAGCGCAGCGGCGCCGCGGCGGGCGGCGCCGACCACGGTGAGATCACGAGGGCCAGTCGACAAATACCGGGACAGCGCCGCCGGCGCCGCGATCCGCCGATCGAGGAGCGCGGCCAGGCCTGCGCGTGCCCGCCGGTCGCCGAGCTGCGCAAACACGAGCGCGACGTCCTCGTCCTCGCGAGCAAGGCTTCGGCACACACGGAGCGCGCGATCGAGCGACTCACCGATGAAGCGCGGGACCTCGGTTTCATCCGCCATCGAGAAACCCGGGTCGAGATCGGCTTCGAGGGGGAACTCGCGCAGCAGCGACAGACAGAATGCGTCGATCGTGCTGATGGCGACGTCGCTGGTGCGATCGCGAAGTTGACGCCACCGGGCCGGTGGAATCTCGCCGCCGAGCGCCGCCTCTCGCAGCGTCGCCACGATTCGCTCCCGCATCTCGGTGGCAGCTTTTCGCGTGAACGTGAGCGCGAGAATCTCGGCGGGATCGACGCCGGCTCGCAGCAGATTCACGTACCGATTGACGAGGATTCTGGTTTTCCCAGTACCGGCAGAGGCCTCGAGGGCCACGTTGTACCGCGGGTCGACCGCCCGCTCGCGGCCGACTCGATCGCGCGCCTCGATGCGCGACTCGACCGTCTCGGCAGGCGAAGGCGGATCGAACGGCAGCCGGAGGTTACTCACGGTCGACGTAGTCCTTGCGACAGACGGTCGCAAATGCGCAATAGGTGCAGATCATCGGGTCATGCGGGCGCGGCGGAAACTCTCCACGAGCAATGCCGTCCACCACGGCAAAGACACGCGTGCGGGCATTGTTCAACGGCTCGTCTGCACCGGTGGCGCCCGCCCTGATCACGGGAACGTACGACCGCTTCCCTGTAAACGCGATATAGGCCGCATCGTCGATCGTCCAGGGCTGACCATCGCGCGCCGACAGCCGCTCCTGCGCGCTGAGCGCGTAGATGGGCACTTGCAGCGCGCGACGCGGATTGGGTGCCGAACCGGACTTGTAGTCGACGATGCGCAGTCGATGACCATCCAACAGATCGATGCGATCGGCGATCCCGGTGAGGCGAACGAGATGACCATCCGGCGATCCCAACGAGAACTCCCCTTCCAGGCGGTGCTCGAGCAGTCGTTGCACAACGTGAGCAGGACTCGACACCTCGCGCTCGAAGACCACGTCGACGCTGCCGGTTGAGATCGCGGAGCCAAACAGGCGCGCTCGCTCGAGGGCCGCCTCTGCCTCCGGCAGCCGCGCAAGAAGCGGCTCCGCCACTTCAGCCATCAACGCGCGCGCCTCGTCGAGGCGGTCGGCGGTGATCGCGCCGACGCCGCGTGCATCCCAGGCTTCGAAGAAGCGCTGAAAGACTTCGTGAATGAATCGGCCGCGAGCCCGCGGGGACAGCGTCGATTCATCCTCCGGAACCTCTTCCAGGTGAAGAATGTCCGAGGCGAAGAATTTGAACGGACAGTCCTGGTAGCGCTCGAACGCGCTCACCGAGTACGCAGTAGCCGGAGGCGCGGCCGTCCATCCCCGGTATCGTTCATCGGTGCGATTGTCACGACGCCACCGACGAAGGGCCCATTCGCGAGCCAGTGCGCTCAATGGCGACGCGTCGACCGGCTCCAGACAGAGCGCCTCGTAGTCGAAGATGCGATCCGGCGCGCCGGTGTCGGGGAAGACTTCGAGATCAGCGCGATCGATCTCGTCCACGAACGGCGATGGGCTGACGAGGGCATCTCCCTCCAACGTAAAGACCGACACCGACACGCGCGACGAGGGCAATCGCAAGAGATCGGAGAACGCGGCCCGAGCCCCGGTGAGACGATCGGACTCCGATGGCCAATTCAATTCGCGCAGGATCGGCGCTGAATAGAAGATGTTTCGTCTCGGTGAATCCGGCCACTCACTGTCGACCACGCCGGCCAGGTGGACGTAATCGAAATCGCCGAACGGTGCGCTCGACGCGTCGATGACATGAACCCCGGACTCGGCCGTACGCGGCGCGAACGTCTGCGTCTCAATCCAGCGTCGGACTAACGCGGCGACCGTGTCGCTGCCCACGGCAGTCGTATCGAAGCGCGCCCATGCGTCGCGCAATAAGACGAGCGTGGCGAGGATCGCCCCTCGCGCGCGCCGCTCCCGAGCGGCGTAGGCCGGGTCTTGTTCTCGAGACCCGGCGTCCTCATCCTCACCGCGCCCGTGCGCCGTCAGAAACTCGATGAGGCGCGAGAGATGATCGGATGTCGAGGAGGACGATCGCAGTGGCTGCAGTTCGCGCGCGATAACGAGGAGGACCTCGCCCGCGCGAAGTGCACGAAGCCGTTGGCCCCGCGTCGGGTCGAGAGCCCGCCACGATTCGAGCAGCCGCTCGAGTGTATCGACGTCGCCAAGGTAACCGGCTTCGGCAAGCGCTCGATCGAGCGCGGGGACATCATCCGCGTATGTAGTGTCCGGCTTTCCTGGCCTGAGCGAAGTCGAAGGCAGCCGGACCGTGAACCGGAAATGTGGCGACCGCATCAACGCGATTGCGGGCCCGCGCGCGAAGTTCGCGCTGACACAGGAGAGCACCAGATCGACGGCGGCCGCATAGGGCTCTGCGGCAAGCGGCAGCGTGTCGAACATCTGACACGGAATACCTGCGGACCGCAGTACTTCTCGAGCCACGTATACATACGGCAGCGGCCGGTGCACGACGAGCACGGCGCGGCTGGGGGACGCAAGGACGCCGCGTCGAGCGTCGGCCTTGACGCGACGCGCGAATGCCGCCACTTCGTCTTCGCGGTCGCGCGCACGGTGAAGACGACTATTGCGCGACGGAGTCAGCAGCACAGGGAGATACCCGGTCGGATCATCGAAACGGACCTCTTCGATGCCCGGCAGCATCTGATGCATGCGTTCGTGCAATGCTCCAGCGATCATGGCGTCGGTCACGACGACATCGAGGCGATCCAGACGCGGAACCCGCGTCAGCAGATCCCAATCCGACGGAAACAGACCGTACGGATCGAACGACGCATCGCTCACCGTGAGCACGATGTGTCTGTACGGTCGTCGTGCCGCAGTGGTGGCCACGTGCTCTCGCCGATCGTGCTCATCGAGGCCGTGTTCGACGGAACGTCGTTCGAACTCACGGAAGGCGGCTACGAGAAAGCGCGTCTGTCGGACAAGACGCTCCGCGCCGCGGTCCGATGACGCTCCGGGCTCGAGGATGTTCAGCGCGCGACGCGCGAAATCGTCGACGCTGTTCCGCCGTCGACGCAGATCGTCGTAGAACCGGAGGATCTCGGAAATCAGACCAGGTCTGATATGAAAAGGAGGCTCGTACCCATCATCCATGGCGGCGCGACAGGCAGCGCCGAGGAGCGCTTCTCGTTCGACATCGTTGAGAACGGGGTGAGCGAGATCCAGCCGTTCCGCCAGACGCCCGATCAATTCGCTCGGCGTGATGAGATCGGGCAACATCACCGCACGAGATGTTTCTAGCGACCGATCCTCGATGCCGTTGCGGAGGTGCGCGGCGGCGGCGCGCGTGGGGACGACAACGAGCCGGTCGCGCGCCTCGAGCGGCTGGCCTTCACAGGCCAAGCCGATTGCCGCCCGACGAAACGCGTGGAGATCCGCCACTCGGATCAATCGTGTGGCGCGAGGGGTTGGACTCTTCAATGCCCAATGCTCAATGCCCAATGCTCCGGCATTGTGCCGTGTTATCGAAGTTTCGGCGGCTCCAGGAGCGCTTGCAGGTCTTGTTGGACGCGGCTCAACATCATCAGCGCACCGGCCGCGGCTGACGAGGCTTCCCACGCCGCGCTGGCATTCGCGCCTTCGATCGCTTCAAAGCGTGCCTTCGTCGCGTTTTCCGCGAACCGCCACGCGCCGACGAGCAGATCGTGCGTCCCGCGCAGGTGATCGGGCGTCCGCATCCGTTGAAGGCGCTCGGCTCCGCCGCTCAATTGTTGACGCAGCGCCAGCAGACGTTCAGGTGGCGGACCCTCGAGGCGGCGAATGGCGTCGAGCGACGCCTGCGACTTTACGAGCAGCAGGAGTTGCGAACCAACGGATCGCTGATATTCGCGATAGGCCCCCTGGCGCAGGAACCATTGATCGCGCATGAGACGCAGCTGCCTCGCGGCGTTCAGCTGGACCTCAACGGAGTTGTTCAGCGCGTTGACCATGTCGGGACGCTGACGACCCAGCTTGGCGTCTTCCTTCGGGATGCGGACCTTGAGCCGTTCGATATCGGAGATGGCGGCACGCTCCGCATAGCGTCGCGCATCAGCCGTGACTCGCTGCGACAGCGACGCATACTTCCGATCGACCGTGAGCTCCTGCCGAATCATCCGTTCCGTCGTGTGGCGCAGAACGCTTGCCTCGTAGATCACAGCCGACGATTCGTTGATGAGGGTGAGAGCCGCCTGAAGAATAGCAACCCGCTCCGCCCCACCTGCTGAGAGCGACGCGAGATGGTAAAGCTCATCGAGCTGTTGCCGGACCGAAGGTAAGCCAAGCACCGGCTCCAACTCGGGCGGCTCGGCCGTCGCTACAAGCGCGAACTCGAAGCTCTTGGCGCCGGCCGAGGCGCGCAGCGTCGAGATGGCCTGGTCCAAGACCGACACGATCTCGCGCACGTCCTGCTGCCGATACCCATAATGTGTGGCGGGCCATTCCGCCACCGTGCGCCTGACGGCTTCAGCCCGGGTGAGCGCGGTTTGGCGGTTCGCGCTCAGCGCGACATCGTTCAGGGCCACCGCCACCTCGTTGCTGAGGTCGCGGAAATCGTCTTCGCCGTTGGTCACGGCATATCGCTGATATCGGGCCGAGGCGGAATACTTCTCCGTTCGCGGCCAATCAACGAGCGCGGATCGTACCGACGCCACCTGAATCCGGGGCTGGTCGGTGTTCCCTCCGACGGGCATGGCGAAGACGACGCGGTCTTCGACCCGTGCAAATTCCCCGTAGCTCGTCAGGACCGAGCCGTCGAGCAGAAACAGCCGAAACAACGTGACGTCCGGCCCGGCTGCGGCAGGGTGCGGAACAAGCGCCAGGAAGGCGAGCACGACGAAACCGCGCAGAATTCGGCCCATTTCTCGCTGAACCTGCATTCTACTCTTGACACCATGCCGCTGTAATACGCCTTCGATCTCGCGTCTGTGGAAAACCTGTGGATTGCGCGTGAAAATCTTGTGGACAACCTGACAACGCAGATTTTTCTTCAGCGAGATCGGCCGATGATCTCGGGAAACTCGGATTGTGGACGTCGCTTCGTGATCCGTTTCGCTTGATCGGACATCACAGCCGCGTAAAATCACCGGCGCTCCTGACTTCCGGTCGGGCGGCAATCCAAACAAGTGAACGTTCACCATTTCGAAGAAAACATCGGCGGGCGTCCGTACCAGATCGAAGTGATGCCCGTCAGCAACCGGTGGCGTGCGCAACTCCGACGCACTCCTGGCATGCCCACCGCAATGATGCCCTTTTACGGCCAGACGCCAGAAGAGGCGGCCGGACAGCTGGCCGCCTGGCTGACGCTCGCGCATCGCCGCCAGACGCCTCAGCCAGTGGCTGCGTCCTCCGTCTAGGGCCGGCCTAGGGTCTTTGGACCTCACCGCCTGCATGTCGGTCTTTCTCAATCATGTGTATAGGGACACCGTGACAGGCCAGGTCATGAACCTACGGAGCCTCTGGAACCCTCTGAACCTGAGCGTGCTACGATGATTTCTTCACCAGAGTGGGCCTGTAGCGCAGTTGGGAGCGCGCCTGAATGGCATTCAGGAGGTCACCGGTTCGATCCCGGTCAGGTCCACCAGCCTCCGCTCGCTTGAAATGTGAGCGAGCTACGGCTCGGCGAGCCAGCGAGCTCACGTCGCTACTCGCGGAGGCTGTCGCGCCGTAGCCGCGCAGCGGCGAAGGCGGACCCTTTTCCACGCCTCTGACAGTAAAGCCTCTGCTCACAGTGCAAGTACGGGCTGCCATCGCAGAAAGTGCCTCAGCTTTCAAGGCAGCACGTTTCAGAAACCGCGCGGAGTGGCTGGAGTGATCCTCATTATCGAGCCCTAAATCAGGAGCGGCCAAGGGGCCGTCATCTTGCACCCCATGTCCTTTAAGGTCGCCAAACGATTCGTCTACGTTCTGAAAAATCACCACGCGATTCCTCGGTACTACGTCGGATTGACGAGTGACGTGGCAGCGAGATTGAGTTGCCATAATGCGGGAGGATGCCCACACACAGCTCAGGACCGACCTTGAGAGCGACACGTCGTCATCGAGTTTGCTGACGAAGAACACGCCATACGTTTTGAGCGGTATCTCAAATCTGGGTCTGGCCGTACATTTGCGAAGCGCCATTTTGGCGGATGATTCCAGCCTCCGCTCGCTTGCAGTGTGAGCGAGCTACGGCTCGGCAAGCCAGCGGGCTCACGTCGCTGGGCTGGCGGCGATGCTCATGGTTGCGGGCGCGGGCGCGGTCCTTCCAGCGGCGCGACGGGCCGCGCGTACCGACCCGCTCATTGTGCTTCGATCGGAAGAGGCTCACGCGCGGACGGGAAGCCGGCCGCCGCTGGCGGGGTCGAACAGATGCAGCCGATTACGGCGGAATCGCAGCGCAACCGAATCGTTTTCTCGTACGGCTGCCTCAGCGCCGGCAACGACTCGGAAATCGCTCGGCGCCACGCGATCGATTGCAGACGGATCCGCGGTTTCTCGAGATGGTTCACGCAGGTCCACATGCACGAGCAATTGAGCGCCCAGCCGTTCGACGACATCGACTCGCCCTGTCAGGTCCGCGCTGTCTGAATCGACGATTTCCACATCCTCTGGTCTGATGCCGACGAGCACGTGTCGCGTTGACGACACGTCCGTTGCTGGTGGCAGAGGAATCGTGAGCGAGAGCGCTCGGCCATCGAGGCGAAGATGATTTCCTTCCTCAGCGAGCTCACATGCGAGGAAGTTCATCGCGTAGCTGCCAACAAATCCGGCGACGAACGCGTTGGCCGGAGTGCGATACACCTCGAGTGGAGGCGCACATTGCTGCAGGCGTCCTTCGTGAAGCACCGCGATGCGATCACCGAGCGTCATCGCTTCTTCCTGATCGTGGGTCACGTAGATCATCGTGGCCCCGAGCCGCCTGTGCAGACGCGTCAATTCCGCGCGTGTCTGAATGCGCAACTTGGCATCGAGGTTCGACAGCGGCTCGTCGAACAAGAACGCCTTGGGTTCGCGGACGATGGCGCGGCCCAGGGCGACCCGCTGCCGTTGGCCGCCGGATAACTGCGCGGGCTTACCGTCGAGCAGATCGTCGAGTCCCAGGACCCGCGATACCTGGGTGACGCGACGATCGATCTCTAGACGCGACATCCTGCGCAGCTCGAGCGCGAAGGCGAGGTTCTGCCGGACGCTTTTGTGCGGATAGAGCGCGTACTGCTGGAACACCATTGCGACATCACGGTCCTGAGGACGGACGTCGGTGACATCCCGGTCACCGATCCAGATCGTTCCGCGAGTCGCCGTCTCGAGACCCGCCACGATCCTCAGCACCGTACTCTTGCCACAGCCGGACGGCCCGACCAGCACCATCAGCTCCCCGTCGGCTACGTCGAGATCGATCCCGTTGGCGGCCTGCCGGCCGTTTGCATAGGTCTTGTGGATATCGTCCAATCGGACTCGCGCCACGTCCACTCACCCCTTCACCGCACCCGCTGTCAGCCCGCGCACGATGCGTCGCTGGAATGCGAGCACGAGCAGCGCGATGGGCGCGGTCGCGACGAGCGTGGCGGCCAGGATCTCTCCCCAGGGCACCTGGTATTGGCCGCGGAACATCGCGATGGCCACCGGGACGGTTTGGCGATCGGGCCCAACGGTGAGCGACAGCGCGAAGAGGAACTCGTTCCAACAATAGATGAACGTGATGATCGCGGCCGTCGCAACCCCCGGCCACGCCAGAGGCAACACGATGGCCACGAGCGTGCGGATGCGGCTCGCGCCGTCCACCATCGCGGCTTCCTCGAGATCGCGCGGAAGCTGCTGAAAGAAGCTGGTGAGCAGCCAGATGGCGAGCGGCATAGCGAATGTCAGATAGGGCAACACGAGCCCCGGAAACGAGTTGATGAGGCCGAGCGAGCGCAGCAGCACATACATCGGAGGGACGATCGTGATCTGCGGAAACATGCTGACCGCCAGAATGAACGCGAGGATTGGCGTCTTGCCGCGGAACCGCAACCGCGCCAGCGCGTAGGCGCACAGAGATCCCAATAGCACCGAGAGGAGCGTGGTCACGCCGGCAACGATCAGCGAGTTGCGGATCGGCGTCCAGAAGTCCCGCTCCTCGAACAAGCGGACGTAGTGCTCGAGAGTGATGGTACGAGGCACGAATCTGGCCGGCTCGAGCAACTGCGCTTCCGGCGTCAGTGACGACACGAGCGACCAATAGAGAGGAAAGGCCGCGACAATCACCATCAGCGTGGTCGCGATCAGCGGGGTGAGAGCGCGACCCCTCATCTCGCGTGCCCGCGCAGGAGGTCAGTGCTCATGACGCGCATGAACGCGATCGCGAGCATGAACGCGCCAAGGAAGACGAGGACCGACAGTGCAGAGCCGTAGCCAAAGCGCAAGTTCTGCAGCAGCGCATTGAATGTGTAAAACGCGATCGGCTCGGTGGACGTGCCAGGTCCTCCGCCGCTGAGCACGTAGATCAAATCGAAGACACGGACTGCGTCGAGCGCGCGGAACAGGAGGGCCACCGCGATCGCCGGTTTCAGCAACGGCAACGTGATCCGCCAGAACTGCTGCCACGCCGACGCGCCATCCACTCGGGCCGCCTCCAACAATGTCTCATCGATGTTCTGCAGCCCCGCCAGCAGCAGCAGCGCGACAAATGGCGTCGTCTTCCACACGTCGGACAGGATGATTGGCACCCACGCGGTGACGGCATAGTTGAACCACACCAACGGCGCGTCGATCAGGCCTATCGAGAGCAGGACCTGATTCGTCACGCCGACAGGCTGAAACATGAAGTTCCAGACCAGCGCAGCGACCACGGTTGGAATGGCCCACGGAATGAGCAGAACGGCACGGACAAGACCGCGCGCGCGATAGTCGCGATTGAGAGCCAGCGCACAGAGCAATCCACAGACGATCTCGAGCGTGACCGCGCCAATCGTGAAGATCGCCGTGTGGACCACGGCCTCGCCGACGCGAGGATCGACAACGGCCTCGGCGTAGTTGGCCAGCCAGACGATCGGACGTCCGGTCCACGGCAGCCTGAGGTCGTCATTGTGGAGCGATTCCCATACGGTCCACGCGAGCGGAAATACGGCGACAACCGATATGCACAACAGGGCCGGCGTGACGAATGCCCATGCCAGACGTACGTCCGGGGCTTTGGCCCGAAGGGATCCGACCCGCGTCGCGCGCCGTCGAGCTATTGCAACGAACGCGATGACAGCGACACTCGCGATCGCAAGGCCGAGAAGTGGCAGCATGCGGCCGTTCGACGATTCGGATCGCGGCGCTGACTCACCGACACGTGTTTTCTCGATCACAATGCGCATCTCGGCTGCCGCGTCATGCAGAGCCGCCGCCGCGCTCTTCTGCCCCACCAGCGCTCGGTGCAACTCCACCTGCAGGCGTTCGGACAGCTCTGTGTAGATGGGCGTCACAGGCCGTGGCTCCGCGGCGTCGATGACGCGACGAACGTCGGCGGCCGGTGCCCGCAGGAACGTCGACATCTGCGGGTCGTCGAGGAGCGCAGGCCGTGTTGGATACTGACCCACGACCTGCGCGCGCTCGCGCATCTGTCGTTCGTCTGTCAGAAACGCTACGAGCGCGTACGCGAGGTCGGGCCGCCGCGACTTGGCGTTGATGGCGAGCTGCGATCCTCCGAGGGCGGCGGTCGGCCGGCCAGTTGCCATGCGCGGCATTGGCGCGATTCCAACGCGTCCGGCGACCTTCGACTGCGCAGGATCGTCGAGAAGCGCATACGCGTACGGCCAATTGCGCATGAAGACCGCGCGACCGTTCTGAAACACGAGGCGCGCCTCTTCTTCGTGGTACGAGGCAACCGTGGCCGGTGTGATCCCTTCGGCGAAACCACGCAGCATCAGTTGCAACGCCGCCACCGACTGATCCGAGTCCACGCCGATGGCGCCCTCGTCTGTGAGGATGCGACCACCGGTGGCACCGAGGTGCTCGAGATACGTCGTGACGAGCCCCTCGTACCGCGCGCCCTGCCAGACAAATCCTGTCTCGATACCGTGCTCACGCTGCGCGTTCGCTGCCTGAGCGAAGAGCTCGTCGAAGGTTGCAGGCGGGCGAGCGACGAGATCCGTGCGGTAGTACAGCATCCCAACGTCTGCGAACCACGGAAGGGCGAAGAGCGATCCCTGCCACTGATTGGCATCGATGATCCGCGGGAAAAAGGCGCTTACATCCGGAGAGAATCGGTCCAGTGGAAGAATCCACCCGGCCGCCGCGAACTCCGGAGTCCAGATGACGTCGAGCTGCAGAACGTCTGGCTCTACGGCGCCGGCGTTGAGCCATTGCACGTACAGCTGGTGGCGAAGATCGGCGGAATCAGGCGTCGGGTGTTGTTCAATCCGAACGTCAGGATGATTTGCCTGGAAGCGTGCGAGCTGCGCGCGAAGGACGTCGCCTTCCTTGCCGAGCGCGCTGGCCGAAATGCGCAGCACTGGCGAATCGGCACCATTCACTCCTTCGTCGCGACAACCCAGTACGGACGCGACGCCGAGCGCCAGAGCGACGACATGGAAAGCGCGCATCACAGCAACGTGCAACGTTACCGCAACGTCGACAGGAGCGCGCGCGATCTCGTCTGGGAGCTGATGCTCAGCGAATCACGAGCGTTCAGGCGCCCGCTTCGAGACGCTCGAGGCGTTCAGTTTATCGGCGCACCGAAGATCTCGTGGAGAACAACGAAAGCCAGGATTACCAGACGTGTGTCGTTCGACATTGTTCGACGGCTTCGCAGGGCATCTTCACTCGAATAAACCCGAGCGACATCGCTCAAACGACGCAGGAATTGCGACCTGCACGCACCGCAGAGTACGCGCGGGGTTGAATGTGCCAGGAACCTTTATAGTGAACTGGTGCCGAGCCGAGTCGAACACGAAGTGCTGACAGTCGCGGGACGGGAGATCTCCGTCTCAAATCCGCGCAAGGTGCTCTTTCCGCAAGCCGGATATACGAAGCTCGATCTCGTTCGCTACTACCTCGCTGTCGCTGACGGAGCGCTACGTGCGGCCGGCAATCGACCGAATGTGCTCGTCCGTTATCCCAACGGGATCGATGGCGAGTTCTTCTTCCAGAAGCGAGCTCCAGAATCGCGACCGCCGTGGATCGACGTAGTCACGCTGAAGTTCCCGTCAGGGCGCACCGCCGAAGAAGTGGTGCCGCGCGATGCGGTGGCGCTCGCGTGGATGGCGAATCTCGCATGTCTCGAGCTGCATCCGCATCCAGTTCGAGACGATGACCTCGATCATCCCGACGAGCTGCGTGTCGATCTCGATCCGGTCCCTGGTATCGAGTGGCCGCAGATCCAAAGAGTTGCGTCCATCGTCCACGCGACCTTGACGGAGCTTGGGCTCGTCGGCTGGCCGAAGACGTCCGGATCACGTGGCATGCACATCTACGTGCGCATCCAGCGTCGGTGGACGTTCCCGGAAGTCCGCCGCGCAGCGCTCGCATTTGCCCGCGAGGTCGAGCGTCGTGCGCCGGATCTGGCGACGAGCAAATGGTGGAAGGAAGAACGGCACGGCGTGTTCCTGGACTACAACCAGAACGCAAAAGATCGAACGATCGCCGCCGCGTTTTCCGTGCGCCCGCGACCCGACGCGCGTGTGTCGGCTCCGCTTGCGTGGGACGAGATCGACGCGTGCAATCCAGCGGATTTCACGCTGGCGACGATGCCCGGGCGCTTTGCCGCCGCCGGCGATCGTCACGCCACGATGGATCAGCACGCGGGATCGCTGGAATCGTTGCTCGAACTGTCGGCACGCCACGAGCGCGAGGGTCTGGGCGATGCGCCATGGCCGCCGCATTACAAGAAACAGCCCGATGAACCGGCGCGGGTGCAACCGTCGAGGCGGCGTGTGCCAAAGCATCCTCTCATCGAGATCGGCCGGGCCGAGCGGAAAGAAGATGCGCTCGCGGGGCTCGAGCGCTGGCGCACCCGTCATCCCGAAGCGGCCGCGCATCTCGAACCCGCCGACGTGCTCGTCGACGCGATGCGCGGGCGCTTTCACACGTGGACGCGCATCCGCGTCAACTTGCAGCATGTGCCGGCCGCCGTGCGCCCTCTTCAGGAAGCACTCGATCCTGATGAGGACACAGGTGGCTGGGGTCCGCCGCGCCGCTAGCGCAGCTCCCGTGCGACCTCTTCGAGCCGGTCGTAGCTCGTGGCGGCGCCGCCGGTCATTCCGCTCTTGAGCACCATGTCGCGCACGTCGACTGATGGATAGAGGCAGGTGGCGGTAAGGCGGGTCTTACCGCGTTCCTCGGTGAAGACCGCCGTGACGACGGATTCGACGTCGGGGAACGGTTCGTAGATCTCCGTGAAAACGAGGCGTTCGGGCGCAGCGATCTCGCGGTACACCCCGTAGAAGGCGGGACCCTCGCCGTGAGGGCCGCGCCCGACGAAGCGCCAGGCGCCGCCAACGCGCAAGTCGATCTCGCACACGGGAACCGAGTATCGGTCGTCGAGAATCCCCCACCATCGCTTGACATGCTCGGGCTTCGTCATCGCCTCGAAGACGAGACGTCGGGGCGCATCGAACAGACGCGTCAGGACGATCTCCCGATCCGATGGGGTCGTTGCCTCAAAGCTGTCGCTATTTGCCACGCTGCTTACGGCCATGTTTTTTCTCCTTCGCTTGCAGTTCTTGCAGATAGCCACCGAGCCGGTCGAGCCGCGCTTCCCACATCTGGCGATGGCGGTCGACCCACGCCGAGACATCCTTCAGCGGCGCCGGTTGCAGACGGCACGGCCGCCACTGCGCCTCGCGCCCGCGGGCAATCAGGCCCGCCCGCTCGAGCACATTCAGGTGTTTGGAGATGGCGGGCATGCTCATGTCGAACGGCTCAGCCAACTCGCTGACCGAGGCGTCTCCGCGTGCTAACCGCGCAAGAATCGCCCGCCGTGTGGGGTCGGCCAGCGCGGCGAACGTGGCGCTGAGGTGATCAGTCTGCATGTAGTTAACCAATCACTTAATTAACTAATAGGTTAAATACACCGGACGCCGCCCGCCTGTCAAGCGCCGCGGGTAGGAGGTCGCTACCGCGCGCCGAAAACGTTTTCCAGCTCGTAGGGAGTCGTGACCTCGAGTTGGTCGTAGCGACAATCATTCGGGCGCTTGTCCGGGCGCCACCTCTCGAAGACGGCGGCGTGGCGAAACCGATCGCCCTGCATGTGGTCGTACTTCACTTCACACACGCGTTCGACACGGAGCGGCTCCCACGAGAGATCCTTTCCGGCGCTCCAGCGGCTCTGCCCGCCCGGCATGCGCGTGCCCTCCTCGCTGGCTTCGGCCCATTCACGCCACGGATGTTCGTGCAGCGCGTTTTCTCGAAGCGGCGCCAGCTCCTGCGCCAGCTCCCGTCGTCGCGCCATGGTGAATGACGAGGTGACGCCGACATGGTGCAGGTGTCCGCGATCGTCGTAGAGCCCCAGCAAGAGCGATCCAACGAGCTCGTTCTTTCCAGCTTTGTGCCAGCGAAAGCCGGCAACAACGCAGTCGGCCGTCCGGGAGTGCTTGATTTTGATCATCGCGCGCTTGCCAGGCTGATACGTGCCCGAGTCGGGCTTTGCGATGACGCCATCGAGTCCCGCCCCTTCGAATCGCGACAGCCACTCGGTGGCGATGTCGCGATCGCGCGTCATTGGCGTCAAGTGGATTGGTCGTCGCGCGTTCGCGAGCAGGCGCTCGAGGCGCATACGACGCTCGTGTTGCGCGACCTCACGAAGGTCTTCCCCGTCGGCCGCAATGGCATCGAACGCAACGAACGACGAGGGCGTTTCGCGCGCGAGCTTGGCGACACGCGATGCGGCCGGGTGCAGTCGCATCTGAAGCGCGTTGAAGTCGAGCCCCTGCGGTGTGGTGATGACGATCTCGCCATCGACGACGCAGTCGTCGGGAAGATGTGCGAGCAGCGCGTCATGGAGCTCGGGAAAGTACCGATCGAGCGGACGCAAATCGCGGCTCTGGATGTACACGTCGCCGCCGCCCCGGAACACGATCGCGCGAAATCCATCCCATTTCGGCTCGAAGAGGAATCCGCCGTTCGGTGGAAGGGCCTCGGCGAGCTTCGCGAGCATCGGTTCGATGGGCGGCGCAATTGGAAAGGTCGTGGACGCGAGCACGTGCTTTGCATCATATAACTCGCATCGAATCTACAACCCCGAGTCATCGAAGGGGAATTCAGCCATGGAGTGCGTTAGCGTGGCAGCCCGACCACGAGCACGTGTTGCAATCCTGCGACAGCTCCACATCGCGCCGCTCATTGTTGTCGGGCTTGCGCTCGGCTCAATCGCCTGCAGCAGCCAGACAGGTGTTCCCACCTCGCCATCCGATCGCGCGACTGACGGCGCAGCATCGCCGCCGACGGGGACGACCGATTTAGGATTCATCGACGGCACCGTACGAGATGTCAACGGGATACTTGCGGGGGTACTTGTCGAAGTCACGGGCACACCGGGGGGATCCGCGACGACGAGCACGGCGGGGCTCTTCTCTTTCAAGCTTCCCGTAGGAACCACGAGATTGCGCTCGTCAAAGACTGGCTACTACCCGCGAGAGAACGACGTGATCGTCAAGGCTGGTGCACGGTCGTCGGTGGACATCCTCCTCGAGAAAACTCAGGCTTCGCAGCCGTTTCCTCAGCCCCCGTATACGGTGACGGGCCATATTACTGATGCTCGGGGCACAGGTCTTGCCGGCGCCGAGGTGTGGATCTACGGGCAAAGCTCGCCCATCGACAATCGCTACGCAACGGGCTGGACCGACGCTTCAGGTCGATACAGCCTGGCCTCGCCTCAGCGAGTTCCTCAGGACGTGCGCGCGATGAAAGACGGCTATCTTCCTCGCGATGTTTCGATCCTTGGTGCGCCGGACGGCCCATCCACGTGGACGGTGAACGTCGTACTCACCCACATCGACCGGTACGCGCTGCTGCCGCTGCCACCGCTTCCCGTTGGCCAGAGCGCACGAATCGAGGCGCGAGTGGATTTGGACGATGGCTCGAGCAAGACCGCGTGGTTCCAGACACTGACATCGAGTGATCCGTCAGTGCTTCACGTGGAGCCGAATGGATACGTGATCGGTGTCGCTCCGGGAGCGGCGACTCTGACCGCGACATACTCCGGCGCGACCGCCACGCTCCAGGTCCGTGTGAGTGTTTCCGAGTAGAGTCAACGAAGTTCTCTCACCTCGCGCTCATCCGCGATTTGAGATCGTCCATCCAGTTCAGGACGACCGTGATCTCTTTCGGCGGAGCCGGATCGTCGGTTCGGACCATGAGGAAGCGCTGCCCGTCTACGGTGACGTCGTAATTCTTGCCTTGGATGTTCGCGAACGGTCCGCGAAACAGCTCCCGCGGCTTACCGATGCGCAACGTGGGAGACGTGATCACGTCCGCAACCATCATCGATTGACCGGCTCGGAAATACAGCTCTCGTTCGTCGGCGCGCCACGCCGCCTGGCTACCACCTCCGTTCGTCACTTGTACCTTCACGCTGGGATCCGGATACGAGTGCACGAACAACTCGCCGGTGCCGGTTTCGCTCGAGCCGTGCGCGACGTACCGTCCCGACGGTGAGATCTGTGGCGTCGTGTCGTTGAACTGTGTGCTGAGGAACGTCCACGGCTGACGGCTCTCGATCGAAAGCGTGAGGATGTCCCAACCGGTGGAAGGAGGTCGAAGCTCGACAAACAACAGCGTCTTGCCATCTGGCGCCCATGTCTCCGACACCTGCGTATTGTCGCTGGTGATCAAGCGCTCCTCTGCGCCCGTTCCGTCCGCGGATTTCCAAAACAGATTCGGCGGATGCCCCTGCTGGCTGGAGACATAGGTGATGCGCTTCCCGTCGCGCGTCCAGATCGGGTACGCATTGCTGCCTTCGACTGTCAGGCGGCTCAACGTTCCGCGCGTGAGGTCGTAGATCCAAATGTCGTTCTTGGGCTCGGTGATCGTGACGGCGACCTTTTGCCCATCGGGTGACAATCGTGGATGGACATACAGTCGCGGAGGAGCATCGATCGGCTCGACGCGACCCCAACGATCCACCCACACCAGCCGGCGTGTCTCCGCATTCCCTTGCAAGTAGGCGAGCACCGTGCCGGAGACGCCAATCTGCGCGGCTCCAGTGCTTGACTGCATCACGCCTTCCATGATCGGGACCGGCGATCCCGTGATGTTCAGGGAATCAGGGTCGAATGCCACCGCGAGCAGCGCGCCGTTTCTCACGAGCAGCAGTTGACGGCCGCCTGGTGCGAAGACGGCGTACTGCGCCTCGACTGACAGTATCTCGCGCTTCCCGGTGTCGAGAGACTCGGCCACGATATGCGGCTCTTCGAGGCCCGTGCCGGTCGTATTGCTCGTCGTGTAGACGACAACGCGCCCCGAAGGCGACAGAGATGGCCATCGATGCACGGCCTCACCGGGTCCGAGCTTCGTCAGCGGCTCAGGAGTGCCGCCGAACGCGGAGATCCGCATCAAGCCATTGGTGAAACCTGGCCCCGAGAAGACGAGCGTGTTGTTGTCTGCCCATACCCCGCCATTCGGAGGGGCGTCACACAGGCTCTGCACACTCCCATCAGCAAGCGACACTTTCTTCAATCGGCCATCCGCGAAAAAGCCAACGGAGGCGCTGTCCCTTGAAAAGAACGGCCCGGTGGCTCCTTCGGTGCCCGGAAGCGCCACACTGTCCAATTGGTCCATTCGTCGAAGATAGAGTTGGACCCCGCCTTTACTGGACGGACTCACAGACACCAGGCGGCGGCCATCGGGAGCAACGGCGATTCTGGGTTGGTTCCAGAAACCTGTCGTTGACGGAGACGCGAACGGCGTGCCGAGCCGGACGACTCCGGGCTGCACATCAGATGTGGTCGTCCCCGATCGGTTCGAGCCAAACCAACCGATGGCCCCACCAACGACGAGGGCAATTCCGATCAGGGCGCCACACGCGCAGTTGGGGCCTGAGCTGATGGCTCTGCTTCTCCTCCGAGCATCGCTGGATCGATATGACGAAGACGATGCGGGAGATCTTTGCGAAGGCACGCGCGCAGGAGGTGCCGCAGCGTTTGAGGCGTCGAAACGGGGACTGCGGTCCAATCCGGTTCCGTCTGCAGAATCCGGGCGATGACGTCTGCCGTCGAGCCGCTGCCAAATGGGGACTTGCCGGTCAGGGCTTCGTGCAGCACACACCCAAACGCCCACACGTCGGCACGCTGATCGAGCGCCTCTCCGCGCGCTTGCTCCGGCGACATGTAACTCACCGTGCCGAACACGAGTCCCGGCCCGGTCAGACCGATCTCCGCAGTCATCGTCGTCGCGACGATAACCGTCGCCGCCGGCTCGGTGAGCTTCGCGAGCCCGAAATCGAGCAGCTTCACCACACCGTTGTCGCCGACCATGATGTTGGACGGCTTCAGATCGCGATGAATAATGCCGGCCGCATGCGCGGCAGACGGGCGCGTCGGCCACCTGGGTCAAATACTGGACCGCGTCGGCGAGCGGAAGTCCTCGCCGGCCGATCCGCTGCTGCAGCGTTTTCCCGGCGATGAACTCCATGACGAGGAAGCTCTCCTCGTCGGTGGTTTCGACATCGTAGACGACGGTGATGTTGGGATGATTGAGAGCGGAAGCCGCTTTGGCCTCCTGGACGAACCGTCGTCGTCGATCCGCATCGGCGACGCGATCGGCGCGCAAGAACTTGAGAGCCACCGGCCGATCGAGGCGGGTGTCAGTGGCCTTGTACACCATACCCATCCCGCCCTCGCCGAGCTTTTCGACGATGCGGTAGTGCGAGATCTCGCGGCCGATCATCCGGTGTGAGGATACAACTGGTTGCGTGTCCGGCTGAAGCGGCAGTGCTACGTCGTCACTTTGCGGCCGTCGATGCGTGTGGCGGTCTTCGGGTCATTTCGGTCCCGGCGCCACGTTGGATGATTGAAATGCAACACAGCATCGCCGTTGTGAGACACGACGGCGTTGTCGAAGACCAGCTCGCCAATGGCGCGCCAGTCCTTGAACGCGCGACGCACACGGAATCCCGGGCCCGTGGTCTCTCCGTGATCGGTCACCTCGATGATGAATGTCAGCGTACGTTTGGGTGTTGGATCGCCGCGATCGAAGATCTGCGCCATGACTTCATCACGAAAATCCAGATCGGCCCCCGGAATCCTCGGCTGACTCGCAGCGACCACGAGACGCATGAACTCCGGCGTGCGAGTCGGTGCGCCCGTGGGTTTGCCCAACTCGGCGATCGGATACAACTGTCGCACAGTTGGCTGCGTGTCGACGCGCTCGAACGCTGAGCCGGTCGCGAGCAGCGTCGGCACGCCCGCGCCTCTACGAAACGCCGTGACGTCGGGCGCGTTGCACAGCTTCGCATCGTTGATGAATTCCGTATCCGCCCCACCAATGTCTTCCTGTGTCACGAAGTTTGCCGTGCGGAATGGCATGAGGTGTTTGGCGTCCAGAGTGGGAAAGAGCTTGCCGGCAAGCGCAAGCGAGCGAGTTCGAC
>Ga0114129_10003792_pt1 | contig 21309 bp, 13 predicted proteins | sample RhiMetdeltSRZDD1_FD_80071 | JGI IMG/M metagenome (GOLD analysis project Ga0114129, IMG submission 80071) | Populus rhizosphere microbial communities from Tennessee, USA - Rhizosphere MetaG P. deltoides SRZDD1 (version 2) (version 2) | ecosystem: Host-associated > Plants > Roots > Rhizosphere >... | reverse complement strand
CGCGCGGAAATCATAGCTTAACACTTCAGGACGAGCCTGCCGCCGAATAGTCCAGTCGCGTCCAGCCCTCATCCCTCATCCCTCATCCCTCATCCCTCATCCCTCATCCCTCATCCCTACGTTCTGTAGAATGTGCGCCCAAGGAGCTCCTTTCATGAAACGCGCATTCTTCCTTTCGCTGCTCGTCGCGTTCGCCACGGTCGCTGCCGCGCAGCCGCCGGCACCATCGCCGCAGGACCAGGGGCGGGGCCGCGGGCAACGTCCGCCGATGGATCCGCGCAGCGCCGGCGGCGGCAACTGCGCCGCCAACCCGTACAACTGCATCGACACGCCGAACCCGCTCACGCCGCCCGACACGGTCTGGATGGAAGAGATGACGTGGATGGACGTCCGCGATGCGGTGAAGAGCGGCAAGACGACCGTGATCATCGCGACCGGCGGCATCGAGCCGAACGGTCCGTGGCTCGCGCTCGGCAAACACAACTACGTGCTTCGCGCGAACTGCGACGCCATCGCCCGGAAGCTCGGCAACGCGCTCTGCGCGCCAATCGTTCCGTTCGTCCCCGAAGGATCGATCGAGCCGAAGTCGAGCCACATGCTGACGGTGGGCACGATCAGCCTCGAGGAGTCGACGTTCGAAGCGCTGCTGACCGACATCGCGCGCAGCTACAAGGCGCACGGCTTCGAGAACGTCATTCTGATTGGCGACAGCGGCGGCAATCAGGAAGGCATGAAAGCAGTCGCCGACAGGCTGAACGCGCAGTGGAATGCGAAGCCGGCCGTCGTGCACATTCCCGAGTACTACGCCTACAACACCGTCGCGAAGCTGCTCGTCGACCTCGGCGTCACGAAAGAAGGCGCGAAGACGGATCAGCTCCACGACGACCCCGGCATCGCGCTGAACATGTTTATCACCGACCCTCACGTCATTCGATGGGAGCAGCGGGTGAAAGCCGGGAAGGCGACGATTGACGGCGTGTCGCTCGCCGACAAGGCGAAAAACATGGAGCTCGCCCGAAAGATCGTCGAGATGCGCGCGACGAACACGGTGGCCGCGATCAAGAAAGCGCTGGCCGAGCGGAGAAAGTGATCGATTTCATCGCTTCTCACAATTGCACGCACAGGCGTCTGGCTGAAGACATGGATTGTGCCGATAACAATCAGGTATCACTGCCTACATCCAGTTGTTCTCATCGGCCCGCCTGAGAACCAGGCTGATCCTGATCGCGCTGACAGCCGTGCTGCCGGCGCTGGCCGTCATTGTTTACAACCAGGCGCGCGACCGCGCTGAGGTCCGCGCGCGCGCGCTCGAAAACAGCCTGAGGGTCGCGCGCGCCGCCGCCAGCCAGCAGGCCAGCGTGTTCAGCGGCGCGCACCGCCTCCTGACCACGCTGGCCCACGTGCCGGGACTGCGGGCGGCGACCGACACGTCCGCCTGCGAGGCGTTCCTCCCCGACGTGCTCAGCGACCATCCGGGCTACGTCAACATCGTCGCGATCAACGCGGACGGGTCCGTGTTCTGCTCGGCGAAGCCGCTCGCGCCCAACCGGCCGCGGCCGTCGAACGGGTGGCTCGGGCGCGTGCTGCAGGCGCGGCGGACGGTCGTCGGCGACTATCAAATCAGCGCGACCGACGGCCAGCCCGACGTCGTCGTCGCGGTCCCGCTCCTGGACGACGCCGGCCGCGCATTTCGGGTGATCGGCGCGGGCCTCACGCTGCGTGACCTCGGCCATCTGGCGGCCCAGCTGAAACTGCCGGACGGCGGCGTCGTCACGCTCTTCGATCGGAACTACACCGTGCTGGCCAGGTATCCGGACACGCGGCCGTCGATGGTCGGCCGGCGGCTGCCGGAGGCGCTCGCGGCACAGCGGGTCGCGACGGCCGGCCGCGAGGCCATCAGCGACTCGGTGAACGTCGACGGCATCCGCCGCTTCGAAGTGACCGTTCCGGTGGAAAGCGATCTCGACACGCGGATGTTCGTGACGCTCGGCGTGGATCGCTCCGCCGCCTTCAGCGGCGTGAACGCGAATCTGCGGCGGCTGCTCCTCATGCTGCTGCTCGTCACCTGCGCCGCCGTGCTCGTCGGGACGATCGGCGGCGAGCTGTTCGTGCTCCGGCCGGCGAAGGTGCTGCACGGCGTGACGTCGCGCCTGGCGGCCGGCGATTTCACCGCGCGCGCGGCCCTCGACCGCGGCGTGCCGGGCCTGGCCGAAGTGGCGGGCGCGGTCAACGCGATGGCGAGCGCGCTCGAAACCAGGCAGCACGAGCGCGACACGGCCGAGCGCGAGCTCCGCGCCTCCGAGGATCGGTACCGCCATCTGTTCGAGAACAACCCGCACGCGATGTGGGTCCACGAGGCGGAGTCGCTGCGGATTGTCGCCGCGAACCAGTCCGCCGCCGAGCAGTACGGCTACACGCGCGACGAGCTGCTGCAGCTCACCGTCGCGGACCTTCACGTGAACGACGAATGGCGGGGCGCCGGCGGCCGCGACTACAAGGGGATTTCGCAGCATCGCCGGAAGGATGGGCGTGCGATCGACGTCGAGGTTCGGGGCAACCCGGTGCACTGGAAGGGGCGGCGCGCGCTGCTCGTGCTCGCCGACGACATCTCGTCGCGGACGCGCCTCGAGGAGCACCTCCGGCGCACGCAGCGCATCGAGGCGATCGGCCTCCTTGCGGGCGGCATCGCGCACGACTTCAACAACCTGCTCACGGCCATCCACGGCTACGGCGAGCTGCTCCGCGATTCACTCGGCCCCGATCAGGTCCAGCATGCACAGGTCGAAGAGATCATGCGTGCATCGAGGCGTGCGGCGGACCTGACGCGCCAGCTGCTGGCGTTCGGACGCAAGCAGATCATGGCGCCGCGTGTCGTGCGGCTCGGCGACGCCGTGCGGGAGCTGACGCCGATGCTGCGCCGCATCATCGGCGAGACGATCGACCTGAAGGCGATCATCGACGATGGGGACAACGTCAGGGCGGATCCGGGACAGATCGAGCAGGTCGTGATGAATCTCGTGGTCAACGCGCGCGACGCGATGCCGAACGGCGGGCGTCTCACGATCGAGACCGCGGACATCCGGCTCACGGACGAGCACGTGCGGCGGCATCCGTTCATGCGGCCGGGACCGCACGTGATGCTCGCGGTGAGCGACACCGGGCACGGCATGGACGCCGCGACGCAGTCCCGCGTCTTCGATCCGTTCTTCACGACCAAACCGCAGGGTCAGGGCACCGGGCTCGGTTTATCGACCGTGTACGGCGTCGTGAAACAGAGCGGCGGGTACATCTGCGTCTCGAGCGACGTCGGACGCGGCACGCGGTTCGAGGTGTATCTGCCGCGCACCGACGAACCGATCGTCACCGAGGCGCCTCCGATCGAGCAGGCGCCCGCCTGCCGCGGGACCGAAACGATTCTGCTCGTCGAGGACGAGGACACGGTCCGCCATTTCACGACGCAGGTGCTGCAGCGGTATGGCTACACCGTCCATCCGATGCTCGGTCCGCTCGAGGCGCTCTGGTTCGTGCGCGAGCACACCGGCGCCATCGACCTCCTGCTGAGCGACGTGGTGCTGCCGGACATGAGCGGCCGCGACCTCGCCAACCAGGTCCGCCAGATCCATCCCGGAACGCGAATTCTGTATATGTCGGGCTACGCCACCGACGCGATTGTCGACAACGGCGTCCTCGATCCCGACACGCCGTTCCTGCAGAAGCCATTCACGGCGGCCGGGCTCGCGCGGAAAGTTCGCGAGATCCTCGACGCACCCGTGCCGACGCCGGCAATCTGAGAACCGGCCCGATTCAATCGTCGTCCAGGTTCCGCGACACCGGCGCGTCGGCGCAGCGGATGCGTGTCAAGTACTCGTGCTGACCGGGCGTGCGCGCCCCCTTGCCGCACGTCCAATCCGGGACCGGCCACGTAGAATCATCAGACGACCCGCCCGTTCCAGGAACGCTGCTGTGCCAAATAGGTTCGCCTTCTGGTGTGCTCTGGTATGCATGAACCTGTCTCTCATGGCGTCCAGCGCGCTCGCGCAGGCCGCGACGGGAACGGTTCGCGATCAGACGGGCGCCGTGCTGCCTGGGGTTACGGTGGAAGCGCACGCCGTAGGAGCGCCGTCGAAGGGCACCACGACCGACGGCGCGGGCGTGTACCGGCTCGATCTCGCCGCCGGTCATTACGACGTGACCTTCTCGCTGGTCAATTTTGCGCCGGTGCGACGCTCGATCGACATCGGGTCCTTATCGTCCGCGACGATCGACGTCGTGCTGCGCTTCGTCCTCAGCGCCGACGTCACGGTCACGGGCAAGCGGACGTTCATGAACCTCGCGGACGCCCCGGCACCCGCTGAAAGCCTGGTGGGCATCGCGCAGTCCGCGAGCCAGGGCGCGATTACCGCGCGCCAACTCGACGCGCGTCCGATCATGCGGAGCAGCGAGGTGCTCGAAACTGTGCCCGGCGTGGTCATCACGCAGCACAGCGGCGAGGGCAAAGCGAACCAGTACTACCTGCGCGGCTTCAATCTCGACCACGGAACCGACTTCGCGTCGACGGTCGTCGGCATTCCCGTGAACCTGCCGACACACGGTCACGGCCAGGGCTACGCCGACCTGAATTTCCTCATTCCGGAGCTCGTCAGCGGCGTGCAGTACGAGAAGGGACCGTACTTCGCGGATCAGGGCGATTTCGCGACGGCGGGTTCCGCCAACATCAATTACGCCAGCACGCTCGACGCCGCAATCGTTCGTGTCGGCGGAGGCGACGAAGGGTTTGCGCGGGCGGTCGTCGCGGCATCGCCGCGGGTCGCGAGCGGTCACCTCCTCGCGGCGCTCGAGGTCGAGCGTAACGACGGGCCCTGGGATCGGCCGGATGACTATCGCAAGGTGAACGGCGTCGTGCGGTACAGCCGCGGCGACTCGGTCAACGGCCTGTCGATGACCGCGATGGGCTACCGCGCCAAATGGAATTCGACCGACCAGGTGCCGCGGCGCGCGATCGACAGCGGCGCGATCGGCCGGTTCGGCGCGATCGACGACACCGACGGCGGCGATACCTATCGCTACAGCGGTTCGATCGAATGGCAGCGGTCCGGTGGCAACACGTCGACGAAGGTGGTCGGGTACGGCGTGGGCTGCAACCTGAATCTCTTCTCGAACTTCACGTACTTCCTCGACGATCCCGTGAACGGCGACCAGTTCCATCAGGCCGACCATCGATTCATTACCGGAGCGAAAGCGAGCCACCGGCGGATCGGTCGTTGGCTCGGCCGGGAAGCGCAAAACACGATCGGCATGCAGCTGCGCAACGACGACATCACGAACGTCGGGCTCTATCACACAAGGGCGCGTCAGCTGCTCCAGACGGTGCGGCAGGACGCCGTCGTCGAAACCAGCGCCGCCGTATACGCCCAGAACGAAACCGCGTGGAGCCCGTGGCTGCGCACGATCGCCGGCCTGCGGGTCGACGGCTACCGTTTCCGCGTTGACGGCGGCGACCCCGAGAATGGCGGCACACGCCGCTCGGGCATCGTCAGCCCGAAAGGGGGCGCGGTGATCGGGCCGTTCAACGGCACCGAGCTCTATGTGAACGGTGGGCTGGGATTTCACAGCAACGATGCGCGCACGACGACGATCGCGCGCAATTCACCCGCCGGCGACTCCGCCCATCCCGCCACGCCGCTCGTGCGCGCGAAAGGGGCCGAGGTCGGCATTCGCTCGGTGGCGGCGCGGCACCTGCAGACGAGCCTAACCGTGTGGACGCTGTCGCTGGCATCCGAGCTCGTATTCGCGGGTGACGCCGGCACCACGGAGCCGAGCCGACCGAGCCGCCGCTACGGCGTGGAATTCGCGAACTATTACACGCCGAGGCCGTGGCTGATTCTCGACGGCGATGTGTCATGGTCGCGAGCGCGATTCACGGATTTCGACTCCGCCGCCGGAGAGAACATTCCTGGATCGGTCGCCACGGTCGTTTCCGCGGGGGCGACCGTCGACGGCCTGTCGAACATGTTCGGGAGCGTGCGGCTGCGGTACTTCGGACCTCGTGCGCTGACCGAAAACGGGTTGGTGCGGTCGAAGGTGACGAGCCTCGCGAACCTCGAGGCGGGGTACAAGTTCTCGAAAAACGTCAGGGTCGTCCTCGACGTCTTCAATCTGTTCGATGCCACCGCCAGCGACATCGACTATTACTACAGGTCCCGCTTGGCTGGAGAGCGGGCCGGCGGTCTCGACGATGTCCATCTCCATCCGGCGCTGCCTCGTACGGCGCGGGTGAACCTGATCGTCGTCTTCTGAGGCCGCCGCGTCAAAACGTCAGGCGCAAGGCGAACTGAAACGTTCGTGGATCGCCGACGGCGGTGATCTGGTTGAACGCCGAGACCTTATTCGTTGGATAGGCGCCCGCCCCGAACGTCACGTTTCGAGTCAGGTTGTTCACACGGTTGGTGAGATTGAACCCCTCCACGAGGCCTTCGACCCGCACCCCGCCGGTGATTCTGAACCCGCGGCTCGCGCGCAGATTCAAGCTGAAAAAATCGCCTCCAACGCCGGCATTACGCGGGATGAACGCGACGGTGCGAATGTCGAAGTTCGCCGGCGCCGTCGCCCCATCGGCCAGCGGCCGGCTCGTCGTGCCCTGCAGATTCGCCACACCCGACGTGATGTTGAACGGCAGCGCCGAGTAGTACTGCAGCATCGTGCTCACCTGGAAGCCATGAGTCATGCGCTCCCACGTCGTCGCGGCCGGCGCCATCGGCGTGTTCAGGGTGGCATTGATCACGAGACGGTGCCGCTGATCGTCATCCGATCGGCCCCAGTCCCGCCTGATGTTGGTTGGATCGATCGGCGAGCTGAAGAACGCCTCGCCAAGATCGTTCATCGATTTCGAGAGCGTGTACGTCAGGCGAACGCTCACCCACGCAGACGGGCGCTGCACGAATGACGCGTGCAACCCGTGATAGGTCGATTCGCCCACCGACGAATACTGGCTGTTGTTGCGGTAGGTGGCAATCGGCCTGCAGCCATTGTTCGTGCCGGCAGCCACGCAGGTCGGGACGTTTTGATTCACCGACATCAGCAGGTTGTCGCCACGGAGGTATTGGTAACCAACGCTGATGGTCCGTCCGACGCCCAGCGAACGCTCGACCTCGATGCTGGCCTGCGTCGAGTGCGCGTTCTGGAGATTCGAATCCATCGTCGCGAAGTCGACGAGCGTCGTCGTGAGCAAGCGCACCGGGAGAATGTTCGGGAACGTAGGGGCGCCGGCCTGGCTGGGAATGATGCCCGACACGCTTGGCTGATGCAGGCTGTTGAGGTCCGTCGTGTTCCCAGCAGAGAGGATCGCGTTGGCAACCGCCCGGAGCGGGACACGATCGAAGAACAGACCGCCGCTGCCCCGAACCACGAGACCGTGCGACGCCGACGGCGACCAGGCGAATCCGACACGCGGCGATACGTTGTTCGTGTCGGTGTTGATGGTCTCGAGGAACTGCAGGTCGTAGCGAAGGCCAAGGTTCAGCGTCAGGCCGGACCCGACATTCCATTCATCCTGCGCGTACATGCCCACGTTCGGATTCGTCTGGGACACGAGCGGGTCGCCGAACGTCTGTGTGAACCCGCTGTAGTTGCCGGTCAGGAACGAGGCGAGCGACGAGAACGAATAGCTACCGCGAAACGATCGCGGAAACGTGATCGTGTCGTCGTTGAACACGACGTCCACACCGGCGCGCAGCGCATGCGCGCCGGCCTGGTGCGAGAGGTTGTCGACGATCTGATACAGCTTATTGCGGCGTCTCGTCGGACTTCCGGACAACGTCCCGAACGAGGCCACGCCCGCGATGCTGACGGCCGGGCCGATCGCGTCGGTCGGGGGAGCCTTCAGGTCCCCATATGCGAACTGCGCGCGCGTTTCGTTCACGGTCCGCGAAGAAATCGTCCACGTGTTGCCGAACGCCAGCGAATGATCCACGTTGTCCAGACCGGCGGACGCGGTCGGCGCGCTCAACGCACCCGCGCCGCGCGAGTTGTCCGACGTGACCCGATACAGGCTGTACCTGCCGGTGAACTGATCCGCCCCGCTGATCTGATGATCGATCTTTCCGAGGAAGGTCGCGCTGTGCACCGGATTCGGATACGGTCCGGTGCTCACGGCACCGCCCTCATATCCAATCGCGGTCAGTCGTGCGTTGATGATCGAAACGTTCTCGGGCAGGATCGTGACGAGCCCCGACTGGTCGAGCAGACGCTGCTCGAAATTCGAAAAGTAGAACGTGCGGCTGCGCACGACCGGGCCCCCGAGGCTGCCGCCGTACTGCTGCTGATCCATGGGCAGCTTCTGACCGGACAGCGCGTTGGGCGCATTGAATCTGTCGTCGCGGACGAAATCGTACAGCGTGCCGTGCACGCGATTGGTGCCGCTCTTCGTCACGACGTTGATGTATCCGCCGAGCGCTCGCCCGAGCTCCGCCTGTCCGCCCGACGTGACGACCTGGAACTGTTCGACGGCGTCGACACCGTACGGGATGCCGCTCAGTCCGGCCGCATCGTCGTTCGCGGACAGCCCGTCCACGATGAAGCTGTTCGACAGATTCCGCTGGCTGTTGATGGAAATGCCCTGACCCGGCACGGCGGATGTCTCGGCAAAGAGCTGCGTGCTGCCGATGTTCGTCGGCGATACACCCGGAATCAGCAACGCCAGATCCAGAAAGTTCCGGCCGTTCATCGGCAGGCTCTGCACTTCGGCCTGCGGAACGGTTCCAGCGATCTGGCTTCGCGCGGCCTCGAGGACCGTCACCTGGCCGGTGACGGTCACGCTCGTATCGACGCCCGCCACGGCGAGGGTGATTGGCAGATCGAACGCCGAGCCGAGCGTCAGCCTCAGGGCACGCGTCGCGTCCGCGAATCCCGGCAGGTGGACCCTGATCTCGTACGGTCCGACCTTGAGATAAGAAAAGCGGAACCGTCCTTCCGAATTCGTCACGGTTTCCGTCGTCACGTTCGTGTCCGTCTGACGAGCGCTGACCTGGGCGCCGGGAACCACCCCTCCCTGAGCATCCATGACGCGCCCGCTGACGCTGGCGTAATTGATCGTTTCCTGCGCACGGACGATGCGCGCCGACGTCACGGCGCAGCATGCCAGCACGATCAGCATGCGGATGGCCTGCGGTCTCACCGATCTCCTCCGGGAGAAGCGCCATGGCGCGTCTCGATTCGCTGAATGCGGATGACCGACGGTGACGGCTGTACCGCGGTCCAGGCTGCGATGACTGCTCGGCCGGATGTCGCGACCACCGGATACACCGCCGATGGTCCGTCGCCGAGCACGGTACGTCTGAACACGACTTCTCCGTCCGTTCCGACGGATCCGCGCGCAATGACCGCCCGACGGAGGCCCTGCGATCCTTCGTCCCACGCTACGACTGGCGCGCCGTCGCCGTCGATCACGATCTGGGGATGATGGGCGACGCCTTCGGTCGGCACCGGCGCCCGCGGCGTGAATCGCCGGCCATCAGGTGACGATGCATAGAACACGGCAACGGTAGGCTCGCCGGATGTCCGATCGGTGATGAGCGTCGGCCATGCGATGTGAATGCGGCCTTCGCGATCGACGGCCATCGCCGGACCATCGTCCGGACAACCTTCGAGGCTCCACTTATCCTCGCTGACCCGGATCGGCGGCGCGAACGTCCGGCCGTCGTCGCGCGACGACGTGAACGCGATGTCGCGGACATTCCCCGGATACACGTGTCGCCATGCGGCGTAGATTGTTCCGTCCGGACCGCGTGCGACGGCCGTCTTGCAGCAGTAGCAGACACCGGGCGCAATCGCGTGCGCCGGCACGCTGCCGTCGAGCGAGCCGACGTACAGCTTCGAGAGCTGCGCCATCGCGACGCCGTCAGGCTTCTCGCTCGGCGGCTTCACACGGGCAGGATCTTCGCCGTGCTCGTGGTGGCCTGCGGCCATCGAGTGGTCGGCCATCGCGCGGTGATCGAGCCAGAACGCATATACGCGTCCGCCGGCCGTCGCGACCGCGTTCTGCCAGCCGCGATTGCCCGGCGCATCGCTGCCCGGCAGCGTCGCCGCCGGCGCGAACGACCGTCCGTCGTCGTCCGAGCGCGCCGAAACGAGCTTCGTTCCGTCCTTCCCCCGCGTCGTCCAGATGACGTGCATCGTCCGATCGCCGGTCGCGCGTCGAGCCAGCACGATTCTCGGCGGCTGTTCGCCGTTGACGCGCGCGTCGCCGGCGACGTTGTTCACGCGGACCGGCGCGCCAAACGTCGCCGCGCTGTCGCGGCTGACTGATGCGAACACGTCGGTCCCGCCGCCTGGCAACATCGCGCTCCACGCGACTGCGACGAACGCGGCTTCGGCGGCGATCGACGGCGTCGAGCTCGCGCGTCCGTTCACCGCGAGCGTTGTCGTCGAGCGTGCCGCCCTGCTCTCGACGCCGGCCGTCACCGATTGGGCGGACGCGGGCGCGCCGACCCAGGAGAGACACATAATCGCGAGGCACAACGCCCGGGGCGACATTCGCAGTTTCATCAACGCTCCTCGATCACGGTCCGCCTGAACGCGGACACGACGTGCAATCACGGTCGGCCCAGAGGCCGACACTACGTACAATCACAGTCCCGCCCGAAGGCGGACGATCACGGTCCGGCTGAAGCCGGACACGACGTACGTAACGTGTTGGGAGCTACGAGCGAGGAGGCGGAGATTCGGGGCGGGTGGAGTGCGTGTGCGAGAGTTGATCGCGGGCGACGACGGAAACACCACTCTCGAAAGCAATTACGACCTGCGTCGCCGGCGGCAGGATTCCGACGCCGCCGATCAGCGACAGCAGCGCGGCGTCGCCCCGGGGACACGCGCTGCGCATCTTGCATGTACGATCGCCATCACGTGAATGATGGTGCATCGGACAGGTCTGGCCCGGGGCGAGCCCCTGGCAGCAGACGTCCTCTGTATGCCCGGACACCGCCAGCACCGGCGCGGTCGTGAGACCCGCAACCTGGCACACGAGCCACGCCGCGATGAGCCACGAGAGACGGACGCGGATGACGCGCATCGACGTTGTCACCGCCAGCTTACCACGCGCCGCCGCCGTCCTGTGTGTGTGCCTCGCCGCGTCGACCGCGCGCGCGCAGGACGTGCGTCCGTCGCCGTGGACCTGGTCCGCTGACGGCAACGTCTTCGTCGGCTACAACTACCAGCAGCGGCATTTCGCCGACTTCTCCTCGTTCGAGTCGCAGAACTGGCTGATGGGCACTGGCGAGCGGGTCGCCGGCGGCGGCCGCCTGATCGTTCACACGATGGTCTCGTTCGAGCCGTTCACGATCGGCAAGCTCGTGTACGGCGCCGGCGAGCGGATCCCGCCGACCGGCGGGTCGCCGCAGCTCTTTCAGACCGGCGAGAGCTTTCAGGGCACGCCGCTCGTGAACTATCAGCATCCGCACGATCTCGTGATGGGCCTCGGCGCGACGTACCGCCTCGTGCGTCCGCGATCGACGTACATCTTCGGCGCCGATCTCGTCGGCGCGCCGACGCTCGGCCCGACGCCGTTCATGCACCGCGAGTCGGCGCGCGACAACCCGCAGGTCCCGCTCACGCACCACTACATGGACTCCACGCACATCACGACCGGCGTCCTGCGCGGCGGCGTCGAGACCCGCGGCTTCACGTTCGAAGGATCCGTCTTCCGCGGATCGGAGCCGGACGAGCACCGCACCAACATCGAGCGGCCGGCGCTCGACTCGTGGGCCGGCCGCGTCGCGTGGCGGCGCGGCGAATGGTCGGCGCAGTTCTCGGGTGGATTTCTGCACAAGCCGGAGTGGTTCGAGCCGTACGACCACATACGGCTGACCGCGTCGATCGGATTCAACGGCCTCGTCGCCTCGCGGCGCCTGGACGCGACGTTCGGCTGGGGCCAGAACCGCGCGAAGGTCGTCCAGAACGGCATCTCGGACGGCTTTCTGCTCGAATGGGATCTTCGCGCGACGCCGATGACGTCCCTCTACGGCCGCGCGGAGATCGCGGTCCGGCAGCTGTTCGGACTCGGCCTGCATCCGCGCGGCTTCGAGCACCCGCACGTCTATTCACACATCGACAGCGTCACCCTCGGTGGCGTCCGCGACATCGTGTCCGCGCGCTGGGCCCGCCTCGGTCTCGGCGCCGACGTGACGCTGTATCACATGTCACCCGATCTGCTGCCGTACTACGAGGGCTCCCACTCGTACCATGCGTTCGTGCGATGGCGACCGAACGCGACACCGAGCGGCCACATCCACTGATCCCAATCTGAAATCTGCAATTCGGAATCTGAAATCTGAAATCTGAAATCTGAAATTTCGCTCTTCGATGTTATCCTTGCCCGGATCGAGATGTCAGCGTTCGGCGAGCCCTTCCTATGTCCCTCGTCGCTCTTTCCGAGCTGCTCGGCGCAACCGTGCGCGACGCCACCGGCACCGTGCGCGGACGGGTGCGCGAGATCGCGGTCGCGCCGCAGGACCATCCCACCCGCATCGCGTTCCTGATCGTCAGGACGGCCGACGGCGAGCGCGCGCTTCCGCCGAACGCGCTGAAGGCGGCCGGATCCTCCGTTCGCGCCGACACTGAGGCGTCCAGCTGGACGCGGTACACGCCGTCGGACGGCGTGCTGCTCCTCAAGCGCGACCTCCTCGACCAGCAGATCATCGACGTCCACGGCCGCAAGGTGGTCCGCGTCAACGACGTCGAGCTCGAGTGCACGCCCGTCAACAGCCACCTGCTGCTCGACGTCGTCGCGGTCGACGTCGGCGCGCGCGGCGCCATCCGCCGCCTGTCGAAGGGCGTCGTCCCGTCGTTCACGCTGCGTGCGCTGCTGGCGAGGATTCCGCCGCGCGTCATCCCGTGGCAGTACGTCGACCTGATCGAGACGGATCCGGCGCGCCGCGTGAAGCTGAAGATCGCCTACAAGGGCCTCTCGCAGCTGCACCCCGCCGACATCGCGGACATCGTCGAGGATCTGCCGCCCGCCGAGCGCGAAGCGGTCTTCGAGACGATCGACGAGGAAGTCGCCGCCGAGACGCTCGAGGAGCTCGATCCCGACGTGCAGGTGTCGATCGTCGAGTCGCTCGACAAGGATCGCGCCGCCGACATCGTCGAAGAGATGGACCCCGACGCGGCGGCCGACCTGCTCGGCGACCTGCCGGAGGAGCAGTCGGGCGAAATCCTCAAGGAGATGGAGCCGGAGGAGCGGCAGGAGGTCACGCAGCTCCTCGAGTTCCCGGAGCACACCGCCGCCGGACGGATGACGACGGAGTTCATCGCGATCGACGAGACGGCGGTGGCCGACGACGCGATCGAAGCGCTCAAGAAGTTCGAGGGCAGCCGCGAGGCGCTGGCGACGATTTACCTCACCGGCCCGGGCCAGCGGCTCGTCGGCGCGGTGCCGCTCGTCAGGATCGCCATCTCGTCGCCGGCCGTGCAGCTCTCGACCCTCAGCGAGCCGTACGTCGCCTGCGCTCCGGACACGCCCGAAAGCGAGGTCGCGGCGCTGTTCGACAAATACAACCTGATCACGCTCGCCGTCGTCGACGAACACGGCCGCATCGCGGGCATCATCACGGCCGATGACGTGATCTCGATGCTGCGGCGGAAAGACTGACGCGCGTGAAGTCGTTTTTCCGCAGAGGCTGGCGCAGCCGGCTCGTGACTTTTCTGGCGGTCGTCGGACCCGGGTTCATCACCGCGAGCGTCGACAACGACGCCGGCGGCATCGCCACCTACTCGGTCGCCGGCGCGCAGTTCGGCTACTCGCTCCTCTGGATCATGATTCCGACGACGGTAGCGCTCGTCGTGATCCAGGAGATGACGTCGCGCATGGGCGCCGTCACCGGCAAGGGCCTCAGCGATCTCATTCGCGAGGAGTTCGGCTTCCGCGTCACGTTCTTCCTGATGATCGGGCTGGTCATTACGAACTTCGGCAACATCATGGCGGAGTTCGCCGGCGTCGCGAGCAGCCTCGAGCTGTTCGGAATCTCGAAATACATCGTGGTGCCGCTGGCGGCCCTGTTCGTCTGGGCGCTCGTGGTCCATGGCACGTACAGCACGGTCGAGAAGATCTTTCTCTCGGCGTCGCTGTTCTACGTCTGCTACGTTCTGTCGGGCATCCTGGCACGGCCGGACTGGAAGGCGGCCGCGCTGTCGACGGTCACGCGGCCCGACAGCCTCGGCTTCCGCAACTACGGGTACCTGTCGATGATGATCGGCCTCGTCGGCACGACGATCGCGCCGTGGATGCAGTTCTACCTGCAGGCGTCGATCGTCGAGAAGGGGATCACGGTCCGGCAGTACAAGGCCTCGCGGCTCGACGTCATCATCGGCTGCCTGTTCGCGAGCATCGTCGCGTGGTTCATCATCGTCGCCTGCGCCGCGACGCTGCACACGATCGGGAAGTACAACATCGAGACCGGCGCCGACGCCGCGCAGGCGCTGCGTCCGCTCGCCGGCGAGTACGCGTACATCCTCTTCGCCGCCGGTCTGTTCAATGCGTCGCTCTTCGCCGCGTCGATTCTGCCGATTTCGACCGCGTACGCCGTCTGCGAGGGCCTGGGACTCGAATCGGGCCTCGACAAGCGGTTCGACGAAGCGCCGGCCTTCTACTGGCTCTATACGGCGCTGATCGTGCTCGGCGCCGGCGTCCTGCTCGTGCCGCGCTTCCCGCTGTTTCGCGTGATGGTGCTGTCGCAGGTGGTCAACGGCGTCCTGCTGCCGTTCGTGCTGATCTTCATGCTGCTGCTGATCAACGACCGCGAGCTGATGGGCGAGCACGTGAACTCGCGCGGCTACAACGCAATCGCGTGGTTCACGGTCGGCGCGATGATCGCGCTGTCGATTGCGCTGCTCATCGCACAAGCGCGTGGTTGACCTAAGCCCTTCGCCCAGATCTGAGCCCTAAGCCCTCAGCCCTGATTGAGGTCGACCCACACGCTCTTCACCTGCGTGTAGTGCTCCAGCGCGTGCATGCCCATCTCGCGGCCGAAGCCGCTCTGCTTGTAGCCGCCGAACGGCGCCGCCGTGTCGTAGACGTTGTACGTGTTGATCCAGACGGTCCCGGCCTGCAGCTTGCGCGCGACGTAGTGGGCCTTCCTGATGTCCCTGGTCCAGACCGCCGCGGCGAGGCCGTACGACGAGTCGTTCGCGCGCGCGATCGCTTCGTCGACGTCGGCGAAGTCGATGGCCGCGAGGACCGGACCGAAAATCTCTTCGCGCGCGATCGTCATGTCGGGCGTCACGCCGTCGAACACGGTCGGCTGGAGAAAGTAGCCCTTGCCGGTACCGATGTCGGCGCGGCCCCCGCCGGCGACCAGCCGCGCGCCTTCCTTCTTCGCGGTCTCGATGTACTGCAGGTCGGTCTCGAGCTGACGCTTCGACGCGATCGCGCCGAGCCGCGTCTTCGGATCGAGCGGATCGCCCGGCGTCATCTTCTTCGCCCGCGCGGCAACCTTGTCGATGAACTCGCTCTTGATCGAGCGATCGACCAGGAGCCGGGAGCCGGCGGCACAGACCTCGCCCTTGCCGTAGAAGATCCCCGTCGTGGCGCCGCGGACGGCGGCGTCGAGGTCCGCGTCCGGAAACACGATGTTCGGCGACTTGCCGCCGAGCTCCAGCGTGATCCGCTTGAGCGTGTCGGCGGCGCCGCGCATGATCGCGCGGCCGGTGGACGTGTCGCCGGTGAACGCGACCTTGTCGATGCCGGGATGCTCGACGAGCATCCGTCCGACGCTGGCGCCGGGTCCGGTGACGACGTTCAGCACGCCCGGCGGCAGGCCGGCGTCGGCGGCAATCTCGGCAAGCGCGAGCGCGGTCAGCGGCGTCTGGCTCGCCGGCTTGATGAGAACCGTGTTTCCGCACGCCAGCGCCGGCGCAACCTTCCACGCCGTCAGCAGCAGCGGAAAGTTCCACGGCACGATCGCGGCGACGACGCCGACGGGCTCACGAAGCGTGTAGGTCAGGAAGTTGCCGCGGACCGGGATCGTGTCGCCCTGAATCTTGTCGGCCCAGCCCGCGTAGTACTGGAAGCATTCGGCCGCGGCGGGAATCTCGATCTGCCGCGACTCGAAGATCGGCTTGCCGTTGTGGAGCGTCTCGAGGCGCGCGAGGTCGTCGGCGCGCGCGAGCAGCTGCTCGCCGATCTTCCAGACGAGCCGTCCGCGATCGCGCGCCGACATCTTGCCCCACGGTCCGTCGAGCGCGGCGCGCGCGGCGGCGGCGGCCGCGTCGACGTCCGCCTGCCCGGCCGACGCGACCTCGGCGATGACCTCCTCGGTCGCGGGATTGATCACCTCGAGCGTCGCGCCGCCGGACGCGTCACGCCAGGTGTTGTCGATGAAGAGCTGCTTGCGCATGACGGCGACTGTAGACATCCACGTCTCCACCGCCTGCCCATCACGAAGCCGCGAAGGGCACGAAGATCACGAAGTGACCTCTATGTACCTAGTCTGCTTCGTGCGCTTCGTGTTCTTCGTGGCTTCGTGATAAGCAAGCGTTGCTAACTTGCGGTTTCGCCAGGTTTGAGCTCCAGCACCTGCACGCCCCGCGGCTCGACGAGCGGCCGCAGCTTCGCCGGCGTGCCGGTGAGCACCGGAAACGTCCCGTAATGCATCGGCACGACCTGCTTCACGCCCAGCAGCTCGCACGCCTTCGCCGCCTGCTCCGGTCCCATCGTGTAGAAGTCGCCGATCGGCAGGAACGCCGTCTGCGGCCGGTACATCTCGCCGATCAGCCGCATGTCGCCGAAGATCGCCGTGTCGCCGGCAAAGTAGATGGTCAGGCCGTCCTCGAACTTCACGACGTAGCCGGTCGCGACGCCCATGTAGGTAGTGGTCCCGTTGTCGTCGACGGAGCTGCTGTGGCACGCGGGCACCATCGTGATCGACAGGCCGAGCGCGTTGAGCGTGCCGCCTGGGTTCATGCCGGTGACGTTTTTGAGCCCCTTCTTCTGGAGCCACACGGCCAGCTCGAACGGCGCGACCGTTTGTGCGCCGCTCGAGCGCCCGATCGATACGGCGTCGCCGGTGTGATCGTTATGGCCGTGCGTGATCAGAATCAGGTCGAGCGACCCGATCTTTTTCGCGGCGTCCGGCGGCGCCGACGGATTTCCGGTCAGAAACGGATCGAACAGAATCCGTTTACCGCCGGGCGAGACGAGAAGGAACGTCGCGTGCCCGAGCCATGTAATCGCAAGCTTCCGGTCGATACCTACCTGCGCCACCTGGCCCTCCTGCCTTCCTACCTTTCCCGCCCTTCCTGCCTTTCCTGCCTTTCCTGCCCTTCCTGCCTTTCCTTCCCTTCCTGCCCTACTGCTCCGTTCTGACGTACTCAAAGTCGATCGGCTGCTGATTGATGCCGCGGCGCGGCGGCGCGATGTAGTTGGCGAACTTGCCGGGCTCGTAGATCGGCGCCGCCATGATGCTCAGCAGGTACTCGCGATCCGCCTCCGCCGGCAGCCACTCATGCCGGCGGCGCTCGAACTCCTCGGCCGACAGCGGCACGCCGTTCGGATCGAAATGGAAACCTGCGTACATTCCGATCTGGCGGTTGAACTTCCGATCCGGCAGGCGCAGCCGATCGGAGATCCCGTGCTGCTCCAGAATGCGGTTCCATCGCACGACGCCGGCGGCGCAGTCGCCGACGTACCAGTCGCGCAGCACTTCGTTCATCGCGTTGCGCATCAGGACATCCTTGCGAACCGGACCGCCGTTCTCGAAGAACTCCATGCTGTAGTACGAGTCCCTGACGAGGTGATCGTCGAAGGTGTCCTCCTTGGCGCGGCCCTTCAGACCGTTGGCGAAGTACGACGCCGCATTGCTCGACACCTCGCCGCCATGCAGATCGAGGCTGAGGCTGAACCACTGATTCAGGTGCTTCTGGATCGTCGGCATGTCGATGCCTCCGAGCCTGCGCACGTCCTCGGAGAAGCCGGCCTGCCGCATCAGCTGACACGTGCGCTCGAGGATGCGCGCGATGCCGGTCTCGCCGACGAACATGTGGTGCGCCTCCTCGGTCAGCATGAACCGCGTGGTGCGCGACAGCGGATCGAGCGAGCTCTCCGACAGCGACATGAGCTGCGACTTGCCGTCGCGATCGGTGAACATCGTGAACATGAAGAAGTCGAGCCAGTTGTCGATCGGCTCGTTGAACGCCTGGAGGATGCGCGGCTTGTCGCGGTTGCCGCTCTGACGGTCCAGCAGCTCCTCGGCTTCGTCGCGGCCGTCGCGCCCGAAGTACGAGTGCAGGAGATAGACCATCGCCCACAGATGACGGCCTTCCTCGACGTTCACCTGGAACAGGTTGCGCAGGTCGTACAAGCTCGGACAGCGATGGCCGAGCCACCGCTGCTGCTCGACGCTCGCCGGCTCCGTGTCGCCCTGCGTGACGATCAACCGCCGCAGCTGGTTGCGGAATTCGCCCGGCACTTCCTGCCAGACCGGCTGACCGAAGAAGTCGCCGAACCCGATGCGTCGATCGTGAACCGGATCGGCGAGGAAGATCCCCCACCGGTACTCGGGCAGCTTCACGTACTCGAAGTGCGCCCAGCCCTCTGGATCGACGCTGACCGCCGTACGCACGTACACCTTGTGGTAATCCTGGAAGCCCTGCGGCCCCATGTCGCGCCACCACTGGATGTACTTCGGCTGCCAGTGCTCCAGCGCGCGCTGCAGCCGCTTGTTGCCGGAGAGATCGACGTTGTTGGGAATCTTCTCGGCTGAGATCAATTTGGGCTCCGGAAATTTCAGATTTCAGAGTTCAGATTTCAGATTCATTTCAGATTGATCTGAAATAAGTCTGAAATCTGAAAATAAATCTGAAATCTGAACTCTGAAATCTGAAATCTGAAATTTCATGTGCGTTTCCAATCAAACTCCGGGCGCCCTTGCTGCCCATACACTTTCAGCGCGCCCTTGTCACCGACCGCGTTCGGGCGCTGGAAGATCCAGTTCTGCCACGCGGTGAGCCGCCCGAAGATCTTCGTCTCCATCGTCTCCGGGCCGGCGAAGCGGAGATTCGCTTCGAGGCCCGTCATCGCGTCGGGTGAGAAGGCCGCGCGCGCCTCGATCGCGAGCCGCACTTCGTCGTCCCAGTCGATCTCGTCGGGCGCGAACGTCACGAGGCCCAGCTGTTCGGCCTCCGCGGCGTTGATTGGACCTTCGTGTGCGAGGACCGTCGCGACCTGCTCGGAGTCCTCGAGGAATCGCGTCTGCAGGCGCGTGAGGCCGTTGCTCATGGTCAGCGGCCCCGAATTCATCGGCGAGACGGCGACGACGTTTTCGACTCCGTTCCCGGGGTCGTCGCGAAGCATGTACGACCGGTCGGACGCGAGCGCGAGCTCGAGGAGCGAGCCGGCGAACGCCGAGCCCGGCTCGATGAGCGCGAAGAAGCTGCGCGCCGTGAGGTCGAAGCGCTTCAGCGTCCGCTTCATGAAATGAACGATCTCGCGCACGAGCCAGTGGTCGATGTTCGCGACGAGCGCCCGATCGATGGCGAGGACCGCATCGCGATCGCCTTCGGTCCGGACGACGACGGTGCCGATTTCGGGCTCGTTGATCCGCAGGCGCAGCAGCGCATCGTCGAGCTCGCGGAACGCGCGCAGCGCCCAGAACTGATCGCCGGCCCTGACGATCTCCTCCGGCGTCGCGGGCTGCGGTCCGCTCGGCGCGTGGACCGTGAGATCCGCCGTGCGCCGGTCGCGATGGAGCGCGAGCGTGACCGCCGAATACGTGATCTCGTTTTCGGTGACGGTCGGATTGAGCGCGTTCAGGGTGATGCCCGGCCCGGTGGCGGGACGATCCGACATCGCCGCCAGCTCCTTCGCGCGTTTCGCAACCGCCTCCCTGAACTGGCTCGTCGGAAACACCTTGTCGACGAGCTTCCACTCGACCGCCCGCTTGCCTTTGACGCCCTCGACCAGCGTGCTGAAGAAGTCGGCGATATCGCGGCGCACGTGACGCTTGTCGACGACGCGCGTCAGCCCGCCGGTGCCCGGCAGCACGCCCAGCAGCGGCGCCTCCGGCAGGCTCACGGCCGAATTGCCGTCGTCCACGAGATAGATCTCGTCGCAGGCGAGCGCCAGCTCGTAGCCGCCGCCGGCGCAGATGCCGTTGAGCGCCGCGAGGAACTTGATGCCGCTGTGCGCGCTCGCGTCCTCGATCGCCAGGCGTGTCTCGTTCGTGAACTTGCAGAAGTTGACCTTCCATCCGTGCGACGATTCGCGCAACATCATGATGTTGGCGCCCGCGCAGAAGATGCGCTCCTTGAGCGACGCGATGACGACGGCGTGAACTTCCGGATGCTCGAAGCGGATGCGCTGGATCGCGTCGGCCAGCTCGATGTCGACGCCGAGGTCGTACGAATTCAGCTTGAGCTTGTAGCCGGGGCTGAGCCCGCCATCCTCGCGAACGTCCATCGACAGCGTCGCGACCGGGCCGTCGACGGCGAGCTTCCAGTGCTGGTAGCGATCGGGGCGGGTGTCGAAGGTGAGCATTGAATTGAACGCTCGTTCAAACTACTTTAGAGCGTGGCCATGAGCGAGTCAACCGCCGGATCGCGGCTCGCGCCGGCGCGGCGCCCGCGCCGCCCCACGCGTCCCCGGAACATCGATCCTAACGCCGCGACGCGGGTCGACATCCTGAAAAGCGCGGCCAGGGCATTCCGGAAGCTCGGCTATCACGGCGCGACCGTGGAGCAGATCGCGGCGGCGCTCCACATGAAGAAGGGCAACCTTTATTACTACTTCAAGAACAAGGAAGAGATTCTCTTCGCCTGCCATCAGTACTCGCTCGACCGGCTGACGCAGCTGCTCGAAGACGTCGAGCGCAGCGGCGCGCCGCCCGACGAGAAGCTGCGGCGCCTCATCGTCGCGTTCGTCCACACGATTCTCGACGAGCTGCACGGGACGGCGCTGCTTCTGGATCTCGAGGCGCTGACGCCGGCGCATCTCAAGGCGGTGATCGTGCGGCGCGATCGCTTCGAGCACGGCGTGCGGCGCGTGCTGGAGGAGGGCATGACGAACGGCGTCTTCGCGCCCGGCGAGCCGAAGCTGCTCGCCTTCGCGCTGTTCGGCGCGGTCAACTGGATTCCACGCTGGTTCAGCCCGCACGGCGCGGCGACGTCGCAGGAAATCGCCGACCGCTTCGCCGAGTATCTGATCTCGGGCCTGCGCGGACCGCGCGCGTAACCCAGCGCAGCGAGTTCCGCGGCTCCTGCGCTGCGGAAGTACCCGCCAGGTGTAGGCCGGGTACTGCGGAAGTACCCGCCAGGTGTAGGCCGGGT
>Ga0114129_10003791_pt1 | contig 21310 bp, 16 predicted proteins | sample RhiMetdeltSRZDD1_FD_80071 | JGI IMG/M metagenome (GOLD analysis project Ga0114129, IMG submission 80071) | Populus rhizosphere microbial communities from Tennessee, USA - Rhizosphere MetaG P. deltoides SRZDD1 (version 2) (version 2) | ecosystem: Host-associated > Plants > Roots > Rhizosphere >... | reverse complement strand
ATCCTCCACCACTAGCAGGTCATAGCGTTCAACGAGAGCGCGAGCCTGCTTGTGGTGAAAGTCTTTGCGCTGGTTGGAGATCTTGCGATGCCTGGCTGCCACCGTTTCCCTCTTGCGCTCGCGGTTGTTCGAACCGCGGTTTGCGCGGGCTAGTCGCTGCTGCGCGCTGGCCAGCCCACGCCCCGCGACACGGCCCCAGCGCGGATTTGCCACGCGCTCACCGTCGCTCATGGTAGCGAAACTGACGATCCCGACATCGACGCCAGCCTGACGGCCGGTAGCCGGCAGCGGACGGGTTGGCACGTCATCACACGAGAGCACCAGCAGCCAGTGCCGACCCTGACACTTGATCTGGATCGTCTTCACCTGGCCTTCGACTTGCCGATGCAGGTTGACCTTTACTTCCCCAACGCCCTTTAGATACACCCGCCGTCGCTCGGGCAGCCACCGGGCACCGTCACCGTCCTTGGGCCACTCCACACTGTCAAACCGCGCCGTGGCCTTAAATCGGGGATAACCCGCCTTCTGACCGCGCTTGACGCGGCGGAAGAACCCCGCAAACGCCTTGTCTAGCCGACGAAGCGTGGCCTGTTGACTCGAAAACGACCACACCGCCTGATCCGGGCGCACTGAGCGCATCTCTGTCAGCTGCGCGGACTGATCGCCATAACTTATGCGGGTCTTGTGCGCCCATGCATCGCGGCGTTCCTGCAATGCCGCGTTGTACAACTCCCGATGCGATTCCGCGCAAGCCGCCAATACAACATGTTGGCGCGCGGTGGGGCGCAATCGGAACACGTACGCGCGTCTCACGGTGCCCCCACGTTCAACCGGCGCCTGATGTAACTAAGTGTCCTCAGCTCTGAGACGCACCTAAATCGGTGGCGACATGCGATAGGGAGCAGAACACCTCGACCGACCCACGCACGTGCGATACCTCTTGTCACAGCACCGGTGCGGTGCGGCCCGTGAATGCCCAAACCACCGTCGCGGCCGCATCGGTTGAACCGACCCACACGATCTGGCGCAGGTGATCCAATACGAATTCCCACGCCACAATCTGTGCACCGCGGTCGTCGTTGATCCATTCCGACAGCTGTCGGCACGCAGCTTGCCCAGCTACAACCCGTCGCTGATACTTCGAGCACCCCGCGATGCGCGAGCACAGCGACCGCACTCCCAGATGTGCGGGCAAACGAGCGCTCGGACATGCCACAAACATTACGAATCGGCACCGACAAACTCAGGACCACATACTGTTCATCACGCCCAGTCGCCACGACGGCTCAACACTGTAGTCCCCAGGGAGCGCTCAATGGACACCGAGTTCACGCTGACACAGAAGCGTGCGCTGGCCGTCGCGACGGTGATCGCCATCCTGTTCGGCGCTTACTTCCTGCGTGGCTACTTCATTCTCATCGTGGTGGCGGCGGTGGCTGCTTACCTGTTCACGCCGCTGTTCAACCGCCTCAACAAGCGGTTCGGCACCGGGTTATCGGCGACGCTGACGCTCTTGGCGGCGATCGCTGCCGTGGTTGTGCCGATGGGTCTGTTCGTGATGCTCGCCGTCGTGCAGATCACCAACATGGTCGAGCGAGTGGCGGACTGGGTCGGTCGCACCGACCTGTCGGCGCTCGGCGATCAGGCGCTGCGCTTCGTCAACGATGTGCTGCACCGGGTGCCGTTCATCAACGTGACGGTCACGCCGGATTCGCTGCGGGGTTCGATGGCCACGGCTGCGCAAAAGGTCGGCGAGTGGCTGTTGGGCCTGCTGCAGGGAGCGGCCGGCAGCGTGTTCGGCGGGGTGACCGCCGCGATCCTGTTTCTCTACGTGTTCCTCTCGCTGCTGACGAACCGCGACAAGGTGCTCCTTCTCATCCGCCGGCTCAACCCACTCGGCGAGGAAATCACCGACCTCTACATGTCGAAGATGGGCGCGATGGTGAAGGGCACCGTAATGGGCCAATTCGTCATCGCCGTCTGTCAGGGTGTCGCGGGCGCTACATCGATCTACATCGCCGGGTTCCACCAGGGTTTCTTCCTTTTCGCGGTGCTGCTGTCCGCGCTGTCGGTGATCCCGCTCGGCAGCGGCATCGTGACCATCCCGTTCGGGATCGGAATGATCCTGTTCGGCAACGTATTCGGCGGTGTGTTCGTCATCCTGTTCCACCTGATCGTGGTGACGAACATCGACAACTTCCTGCGGCCGATCCTGGTACCGCGGGCCGCTCGCCTCGACTCGGCGCTGATGCTGCTCGCCGTATTCGCGGGCATTGCCATGTTCGGCGCATGGGGCATTGTGATCGGCCCGGTGCTGATGATCGTCATCGTCACTACGATCAGCGTCTACCTCGCGGTGTACAAGGACGTGCCGATGGAAGAACCCGACGATGACGAAAAGCCAAAGCAGCGCAGGCTTCTCGGCTGGTGGGCCCGTCGCAGCGGGAAGAACAAGCCGGCAAAGGCTCCGGCTAAGTCAACCTCTCCTTGAGGAACTGCACGACCCGCTTGCGTGCCTCGTAGGCCGGGTGTCCGTCGCGCTCGCGGACCTCGAGCGTCAGCACCGAGTGCGTCCTCTTGCCGAAACTGTGTTCGTTGCCCTTCTTCGAGTCGATCTCGATGACCTCGAACGCGTCACCAAGTCGAGCCTTCAGCGTCTTGAACCGCTCCCCCGGCGCCAGTGGGTCCTCGCTGAACCGGAGGCCTAACGCACACAATCCCTCGTTGGCGGCGCGCTGTTCGATGACCTTGAGTTCACCTTCGGACAGCCCAGGGTCGCGCTTCATCTTGGGCGTCAACGAAATCGGCGTCGACGGCTGGCTCAGCACAGGTGCCAGCACGCTGTCGTCCACAGCGGCCGCAAGCGCGAACCCGCCCGTGAAGCACTGCCCGATGACGCCGACGCCCTTGCCCGGCGTCTTCTCGTTGAGGTCACGGGCGAGCGCACGCAGGTAGTGCGCCACCGGACGGTCGGCGTTGAGTGCGAAGCCCGCGAATTCCCTTGAGATACAGGCACGCACCATGACTGGTATCGCGCCCGGCCTGACAGCCGCGGCACCCGGAGTGCCGAACAGCGACGGGCACGCCACGGTGAACCCGTTGTCCACCAAGTGATTACCCAGCCCGATAACCTCGGGACTCATCCCTGGCAACTCCGGGATCAGTACCACACCAGGCCCCTCGCCCTTGCGGTACACGTCGTGGGTGTAGCCGGCCGCCGAAAACGGCGCGACGGTCCACCCGGTCAGATCTGCTGCCGGCGCGGTCATGGATTCTCCTACTTGGCGGGCAATGGCGACTGGGTCTGCGTCGCTTGAGCCAGCGTACGGTACTCGTCCGTACCCGCGGCACCCGATATGGCAATCTGCGCCGGTCCGGTAGGCCCGTTCAGCCGAGTGGTCCACAGCGGCTCGGCCGGCTTGCCATCCTGGCCGCCACCCTCGTACACCACCCATTTCACGCCGTCGACCTCCTGCGTCCCAGTTGGATAGAGGTTGGTGTTGATGGACTCGACGAGCTTGTCCTCATCGGCGTTGCTCTGCGTCAGGCTCACATACATCCCAGTGGGCGCGAGGTATCCGACGGTGGAGCTGACGGCGCGCGCCGGCTGCCGGGACGCGGGATCGGTGCGGCCGCCGTCAATGCCCTTGCGGCTACCGGAGTTGGCCTGCCAACCGTCGGGCAGCCTGGGCAGCCGGATCGGGATCTTCAGAGCGTCGGCGTCGGCCTGCAGCGCGGCGGGCGCGTCGTAGGACGGGGCCGGTCCCTTGCCAGGTCCGTTCGGCTGAAACGAGCACATGCCGAGCATCCCCGCCAGCACAATGCAGGCGATCACCAGCGGCGCGAGCGACCAGAACATGTCCCGGCCGTCCTGCAGTATCCGCGGCTTTTGAGGCTTGGGGGCCGGTAGGGGCTCCGTCGTCATAGCCGCCAGTATCCCAGCTGCCAAACGCCGACCTGCTAATGGGAGAATCGCGCCATGAGCCCAGCGCGTGGTGAAGCCCCAGACAGAAACCTCGCCCTCGAACTTGTCAGGGTGACTGAGGCCGGCGCGATGGCGGCGGGCCGCTGGGTAGGTCGCGGCGACAAAGAGGGTGGCGACGGCGCGGCGGTCGACGCGATGCGTGAGCTGGTCAACTCGGTTTCGATGCGCGGCGTCGTGGTGATCGGCGAGGGCGAGAAGGACAACGCCCCGATGCTCTACAACGGCGAGGACGTCGGCAACGGAGACGGGCCCGAGTGCGACTTCGCCGTCGACCCGATCGACGGCACCACGTTGATGGCCAAGGGCCTGGCCAACGCAATCTCGGTGCTGGCGGTGTCCGAGCGCGGCACCATGTACGACCCGTCGGCGGTTTATTACATGGACAAGATCGCCGTCGGGCCCGACGCCGCCGACGTCATCGACATCACCGCGCCGATCGGTGAGAACATCCGCCGAGTAGCCAAGGCCAAAAACGTCTCAGTCTCCGACCTGACCGTATGCATCCTGGATCGGCCGCGACACGAACAGCTGATCGCCGACGTGCGCGACACCGGCGCGCGGTGCCGACTGATCTCCGACGGTGACGTGGCAGGCGCGGTCGCGGCATGCCGGCCCAACACCAGCACCGACATGCTGGCCGGGATCGGTGGCACCCCGGAGGGCATCATCGCCGCTGCCGCCATCCGCTGCATGGGCGGCGCGATCCAGGCCAAGCTGTGGCCGAAAGACGACGAAGAGCGCCAGAAGGCAATCGACAGGGGCTACGACCTCGACCAGATCCTCACGACCGAGGAGTTGGTGTCCGGCGACAACGTGTTCTTCTCCGCTACCGGTGTGACTGACGGTGACCTGCTCAACGGCGTCCATTTCTACGGTGGCGGATGTACCACGCAGTCGATCGTCATGCGCAGCAAGTCGGGCACCGTGCGCATGATCGAGGCATACCACCGGTTGTCCAAGCTCAACGAATACTCCGCCATCGATTTCACCGGCGACAGCAACGCCTACCAGCCGCTGCCCTGACCCAACCATTAGCGAGGATTTTTTCGTGAGCGTCGCCTCAAGCACTTCCCAAAACATCGAATACCGCATCGAGCACGACACCATGGGCGAGGTCCGGGTGCCCATCACCGCGCTGTGGCGCGCACAGACCCAGCGGGCGGTGGAGAACTTCCCAATCTCCGGGCGCGGTCTGGAACGCACACAGATCCGGGCGCTCGGGCTGCTCAAAGGCGCGTGCGCCCAAGTGAACAAGGATCTCGGGTTGCTCGCGCCGGAGAAAGCCGACGCGATCATCGCCGCGGCCGGTGAGATCGCCGACGGTCTTCACGACGATCAGTTCCCGATCGACGTGTTCCAGACCGGCTCGGGCACCAGCTCGAACATGAACACCAACGAGGTGATCGCCGGCATCGCCGCGCAGAACGGCGTTACGGTGCATCCCAACGACGACGTCAACATGTCGCAGTCGTCCAACGACACCTTCCCCACCGCGACGCACATCGCCGCTACGGAAGCCGCTGTGCGGCACCTGATTCCAGCGCTGGAGGTGTTGCACGAGTCGCTGGCCGGCAAGGCGCGGCAATGGCGCACGGTGGTGAAGTCGGGGCGCACCCACCTGATGGACGCCGTGCCGGTGACGCTGGGCCAGGAGTTCTCCGGATATGCCCGTCAGGTCGAAGCCGGCATCGAGCGCGTGAAGGCCACACTGCCGCGGCTAGGTGAGCTCGCGATCGGCGGCACGGCCGTCGGCACCGGCCTGAACGCGCCCGATGATTTCGACGAGCGCGTGGTGGCGGTGTTGACCGAGCAGACCGGCATCGCCGAATTGCGGGTGGCGGCAAACCATTTCGAGGCTCAAGCGGCGCGCGACGGGCTGGTCGAGGCATCCGGTGCGCTGCGCACCATCGCCGTTTCGCTGACCAAGATCGCCAACGACATCCGGTGGATGGGCTCGGGTCCGCTGACCGGTCTCGGCGAGATTCAGCTGCCGGATCTGCAACCGGGCAGCTCGATCATGCCGGGCAAGGTCAATCCCGTTATCCCCGAGGCGGTTACGCAGGTGGCCGCGCAGGTTGTCGGTAACGACGCCGCGATCGCGTGGGGTGGTGGCAACGGCGCTTTCGAGCTCAACGTGTACATCCCGATGATGGCGCGCAACCTGCTGGAGTCGTTCAAGATTCTGACGAACGCCTCAAAGCTGTTCGCGGAGCGTTGCATCGACGGTCTGGTCGCCAACGAAGAGCGGCTGCGCGAGCTGGCCGAGTCGTCGCCGTCGATCGTAACCCCGCTGAACTCCGCGATCGGTTACGAGGAAGCCGCCGCGGTGGCCAAGCAGGCGCTGAAGGAAAAGAAGACCATCCGCCAGACCGTGATCGACCGCGGGCTGATCGGTGACAAGCTGTCGCTGGAGGAACTCGACAAGCGCCTCGACGTGCTGGCGATGGCCAAGGTCAAGGACGGCGACGCGTAGGCTTCCCGGGCATTCGCTGCTGACCAGGGTGAGCCGACGCAACAGCGCGGGACCGACATTGCCGCCAGCCCGGGTGAGGACCATCCACGCCGCCATGAACAGGCAATATCCACCACCAAGCGTCGGAACCTGCGGCATTCGCCCGACAAATACGTTGAAATTGGAACCAGTGTCCGCGGTAGCTGAGATTCTTCAGGGGTGACCGCTGGACTGGCTAGCCGCCCCTCCGAGGACGGGGCGTTAGAGGAGTTCCTGGACTCCGCGTGCAGCGCGCCGTCCGGGCTGCTGGTCGAGGGCGAGGCCGGGATCGGCAAGACCACCCTGTGGCTGGCCGGGCTGGAACGCGCACGCGATCGCGGGTTCCAGGTGCTTTCCGCCCGCGCTGCGGGCGCCGAATCCGTCCTGGCGTATACCGCCCTGGCCGACCTGCTGACCGGCATCGACCAGGACACCTGGGCCGACCTGCCTGACCCCCAGCGGATGGCGATAGATCGAGTGCACTCGCGCGACCAGAGCACCGACGTCGTCACCGACCAGCGCGCGGTGGCAGCTGCATTCCTTTCGGTCGTCGAGCGGCTCACCAACGATGGCCCTGCGCTGCTGACGATCGACGATCTGCAATGGCTCGACCCGTCCAGCGCGCACGTGATCGGGTTCGCTGCGCGGCGACTGTCGGGTCCGGTGGGCTTCCTGGCCACCGTTCGCACCGAGCCCAACAACAGCGACGCCATCTCGTGGCTGCAACTGCCCCGGCCCGATGCAATCCAACGAATCACGGTGCGTCCCTTGACCCAACCCGCGCTACACACCGTTGTCAAGGAGGCAGTGGGTCGTACCCTACCCCGCGCGGCCATGGCGCGAATTCACCAGATCTCGGCCGGAAACCCGTTCTATGCCATCGAATTGGCCCGCGCGGCGCTAACCGATAATGCTGGTGATGTACTGCCCGGCACGCTGACTGAGTTGGTTCGCGCCAGGGTCGGCAGCTTGGATCCAGCTGTCCAAGACTTACTTCTTGCTGCCGCCTGCGTAGCCACTCCCACCGTCGAGCTGGTCGCCGAAGCGGCGAACACCGACCATGACCGGATGATCGAGCTGCTCGATGCTGCCGAACGCCACGGCGTCATCTCCATCCAAGGCAACCGGATCCGGTTCACGCATCCGTTGTTGGCCGGCAGCGTGTACACCGGCGCGTCACCGACGCAACGCCGCCTGATGCACCGTCGCCTCGCAGGCGTCGTCGACGAAGTCGAGCTGCGCGCACGGCACCTCGCACTGGCGTCGACCACCGGTGACCCCGAGACTCTCGATGCGCTCGATGACGCGGCGGCTTCAGCGCACGCGCGCGGCGCACCGGCCGCAGCAGCGGAGCTTTTAGAGCTGGCGATCGCCCTGGGCGGCGACATCCCGCTGCGTCGAGTCCGGTTGGCGGGACATGTTTTTGACGGCGGTGATCTTGCGCGGGCGCGGACACTGTTGCAGCGTGCGATCGCGGAACTGCAACCAGGACCGGTCCGCGCGGAAGCGTTGCATTCGTTGGCGGTCGTGATATTCAACGATGACGGGTACCCCGAAGCGTCGCAGGTGCTGCAGCGCGCACTCGCCGAGGACCGGCCCGGTCAGGCCTTGCGCATTCGCATGCTGACGGCACTTGCGCATGCCCTGTACAACACCGGTGAGCCGGACACTGCGTGGCAGTGCGCCGAGCAGGCGGTGACATTGGCCGAGCAGCTGGGCGTTCCAGGCCTGTTGAGCCAGGCGCTCGGCGCGCGGTCGATGCTGTTGTTCCTGCGTGGCGACGGCGTTGACGAACCGAGGCTGCAACGCGCCCTCGAGCTGGAGGACCACGAGTCGTTTACTCCGACGGTGCTCAAGCCCAGTGTGGAACACGCGCTGCTGGTGGGCTGGACCGGCGACCTGGACACATCCCATCAACGGATGCAAGCAATCCAGCGCCGCTGCACCGAGCGGGGGGAAGAAGGCGACCTGATCTTCATTGACTTTCAGGTTGTGCTGAACCGGATTTGGCGTGGTGACTTCGCCGAAGCCTCGCGGGTGACGGAGGCCGCGACGGAACTGGCTAGCCAGCTCGGCGGAGACTTCCCCGCCATGTTGACCCTCGTCCTGCGCGCATGGCTCGCCGTCTTTTCCGGTCATGAGCACGACGCCCGGCCCGCCGTGGCGGACGCAATCGACGCCAGTAAGCGCAGCGGTACCGGATGGCACGACGAGTGGTCGCTCACGGCGCTGGGCTTCCTGGAGACGTCGCTTGGCAATTATGACGCGGCGCTGAGCGCGCTCGAACCACTGCTGTCGAGGTCCGGACTGTCGCCGAACCTCACCGAGATCGTCATGGCGTCGTTTATCCCCGACGCGGTGGAAGCGTTGACGGCAGTGGGCCGCGCGAATGAGGCCGTACCGCTCGTCGACGCGCTCGAGCGCAACGGCCGCAGACTCGACCGAGCGTGGATGCTTGCGGTCGGAGCACGCGGTCGCGCGATGGTGCAGGCCGCCCGCGGCGACGTGGAAGCGGCGGTGCAGAGCGCGCGGCGGGCGCTGACCGAGCACGACCGGCTGCCGATGCCGTTCGAGCGGGCACGGACTCAGTTACTGCTTGGGCAACTCATTCGTCGCGACCGGTCGGAGGCAACCGCCGTCCTGCGTGATGCCCTGGCCACCTTCGAGGAGCTCGGTACTCAGTTATGGGCCGACCGCGCCCGTGCCCAACTCGCGGGCACCCGCTCACGGGACCACACGGACGTCTCGCTCACGACCGCCGAACAGCGAGTGGCCGAACTCGCGGCGTCGGGTATGACGAACCGGGATGTAGCGGCCAAGCTCTTCATCAGCTCGAAGACCGTCGAGGCCACCCTCGCACGTGTCTACCGCAAGCTCGGTATCCACTCGCGGGCCCAGCTCGGGCGGTACATGAATACGATCCGCCGCTAGCGGGTAAGCAAGCTGTTCCGGATGTTGCCAGCGGCGGTGGTACTGCCTAGTTGGGCCAAAAAGTAGACCTGGCCGCCGTTCGCTGGAATTGTTTGTAGATGTGTCGGGAGTGGGGGTGCAGAGCCGTCAGACAGAGAGCCGCAGGATCGCTGGGTTTTTGGCTTCTGCGGCTACCGAGCCATCGGCCTTGCTGATTGAGGGTGAGCCGGGCATTGGCAAGACCACTCTCTGGTTAGAGGCGCTGGAGCTGGCACGAAACCAGGGGTTCGGTGTCTTGTCGGCGCGCGCGGCGGCGGCGGAATCCGTGCTGGCCTATACGGCCCTGGCCGATCTGCTCGATGGTGTGCCCGCATCCGCGTGGGCGGACTTGCCCGACCCCCAGCGCTTCGCGGTGGATCAGGTGCTGATGCGGGCCGACAACGGATCGGCCACAGATCAGCGCGCCGTGGCTGCGGCGTTCCTGTCGGTGGTCGAGTACCTCACCGACGAGGGGCCGCTTCTGGTGGCGATCGACGACCTGCAATGGATCGACCCGTCGAGCATGCATGTGGTCGCGTTCGCCGCACGGCGACTCACCGGGCACGTTGGCATTCTCGGCAGTGTGCGAACCGATGGCGACGGCATCGGCGGCGCTTGGGTGCAACTGCCGCGGCCCGATGCCGTGAGCCGGATCCGGTTGAACCCATTGGGTATTCATGATCTACATGCGGCAGTTTCGACACGACTGCGGCGACCGTTCTCCCGTCCGACGATGGGCCGGATACACGAGGTGTCCGGCGGAAACCCCTTCTATGCAATCGAATTGGCGCGCGCGATCGCCGAACGAGCTCCGGGCGTCGAGACGTCACTGCCCCGTACACTGGCCGACGTCGTGCGGACCAGGATCAACGGCCTCGATCCGGACGTCCATGATGCGCTGCTCGCCGCGTCGTGCATGGCGTCGCCAACGGTGGAGCTGGTGTCAAGTGCCACAGTCAGCGACGACGACCGATTGGTCGAGCTGCTCGAGAACGCGGAAAGCAAGGGCATAATCGCGATCGACGGCAACCGGATCTACTTCGCTCATCCCCTACTGGCCCGGGGTGTGTACACCGAATCCACGCCGGGCCATCGCCGGACGATGCATCGTCGCCTCGCCGACATCGTCGACGAGCCCGAGTTGCGCGCTCGGCATCTGGCCTTGGCTGCGACCAGTGGGGACGAAGTCACACTGCGGGCGCTCGACACGGCGGCGGAGTCCGCGCGCGTCCGGGGGGCACCCGCGGCGGCCGCTGAGCTGATGGATCTGGCGATCGGCCTCGGCGGTGATACCCCCCAGCGTCGACTCCGTTCTGCTCTACACCATTTCGATGCGGGCGACCAGGAGCGAGCCCGCGCCGTTCTCGAAGAGACCATCGAGCGACTGGCGCCGGGTGACCTGCGAGCCGAAGCGTTGAGCCGGCTCGCTATCGTGCGCCTGTACGGGGACGGGTTCTACGAAGGCGCCCGGTTGCTGCAGCAGGCGCTCAGTGAGGTGCACGCCGACAGCCCGCTGCGCGTGCAGACATTGATCACATTGGCGTATGCCCTGCTTCAGGCCAATCAGGCCCAAGCGAGCGTGACGATGGCCGACCAGGCCGTCGCCCAGGCGGAGCGCCTCGGCCAGCCCCACCTGCTGGGCCTGGCGCTCGGTATGCGTGTCATCCTGCGGTTCCTGTCGGGCAAGGGTTTCGCGGAGGCGGACCTGCGTCGCGCTATTGAGCTTGAAGACCCGAACATCTTCACCCCCTTGGTATTTCGGCCGTCCGTTCAGAGTGCCTTGCTGTTGGAGTGGACCGGCCGCCCTGACGAGGCCCATGGAGTGCTGGAAGGCGTCCGGCGCCGCTGCGCGGAGACGGGCGAGGAAGGCGAACTCATCTTCATCGCCCAGCATGTGGTGCTGAGCAGCATTTGGCGGGGCGATTTCGTCGAGGCCGGATTGGTCGCCGAAGATGCGATGGAGCGAGCCCGCCAGCTCGGCGGCGACACGCCGCTGTTCATAGCGCACAGCCTGCGGGCGAAGTTGGCCATATACGCGGGCCGCGAAGCCGATGCCCGCGAAGCCGCCGAAGCGGCACTGGCGTTCGGCAGACGCACCGGGGCATTTCGCTTGATGGACCGGGTCGTTGCGGCACTTGGATTCCTGGAGGTGTCACTGGGTCGTTACGAGGCCGCGGTCGCTACGCTGCAGCCGCTGGTGACCAAGTTCGATCCGGCATCCACGCCCACCGAGCTTCCCAGTGCCGCCTTCCTGACGGACGCCATCGAAGCCCTGATTCGGGTGGATCGGGGCGCCGAGGCGGAGCCCCTCATCGACGCGCTCGAGCGCAACGGCGAGCAGCAGAACCGTGCGTGGATGATCGCGGTCGGGGCCCGCGGCAGGAGCATGCTGCTGGCCGCCCGGGGTGACCTCGACGCCGCCAGCGCAGCGGCCACGCGCGCGCTCGCTCAACACGATCGGCTGCCGATGCCGTTCGAACGTGCGCGAACGTTATTGCTGCTGGGCCAATTACAGCGGCGGCAGCGCAGGAAGGAGTCCGCGTCGGCGAGCCTGCAGGACGCGTTGGACATCTTCGAGCGGCTGCACGTGCGGCTGTGGGCCGACCGCGCCAGGGCCGAACTCGCCCGAGCTAATGTCGGCCCGCGGCAGAGCAGCCAGCTCACGCCGTCTGAGCAACGGGTCGCCGAGCTGGCCGCGTCGGGCATGAAGAACCGTGACGTCGCGACCACGCTGTTCATCAGCCCGAAGACCGTCGAGGCGAACCTGGCCCGGATCTATCGCAAGTTGGGCATCAAATCGCGTGCCGAACTCGGCCGACACATGGGCAAGACCTGAACCGGCTCAGGAATAGGGAAACACCCTATTTATCAACGCTCTTGAGCGAATTAGCGTCGACATCGGCTCTAGTTGGACATTTCATCTGCAGGAGGATCGGTGACCGTAACCCTCGACCCGGCCACCCGTAACCCAGCGACCCTGGTGACGACCGGGACCAGCCAGCCGGCTCTGCGCACCGGCTTTGCGCTGCTGGGCTTGGTCTCGCTGCTGGACCTGCCGAGGGCCGATCGGGCCGACCGGGTGGTGGCATTGAGCGGCGCCGCGGCCGCGGGGTGGTTCCTGGTTCGAGGAGGACGGCGCCCCTAGCCGTTCGCTTTCGTCGTCTTCTCCGGCGACGGGGCGGGCCACAGCCGAACTCCGAGCGGTGCGGTGAAGCTGTGCACCACGAGGCTGACCGTGACGGTGACGACGACCGCCTGCGTGATCACTGCGGACTGCTCGATCTCGCCTCGCTGGATCATCAACAACCCGAGGACCAGGGTGCCGATCCCGCGCGGCCCGAACCAGCCGATGAACAGCCTGCTGCGGGCGGGCAAGTCGGTGCCGAGGAGCGCTGTCGACACCGCGACGAGTCGCACCAGGATCAGCGCAACGACCGCGAAAAGCACCACCCGCCAGTCCGCATCGCGCCACCCCACGATCACGGCGTAGCTGCCGAACATCGCGAACACCATCAACTCCAACAGCTGACCGGCAGCGTCGGTGACCTGCGACGGCATCTGCGCGCCCGCCCGACGCACCATCATCGAGTACGCGAGACCGCCCGCGAAGGCAGTGACGAAACCGCTACCGTGCACCCGCTCGCCGAATTCGAAGCACACCAACGCCAACGCGACAGTGGCGAGTTGAGCCCAGGTGTCGCTCATCCAGCCGCGCTGCCGGGACCGCACGATCACCAGGCCACCGACCACGCCGATACCGAGCCCGACGGCGAGCGACACCACTTCGGTGCGCACGGCGAACCATCCCCAGCGAGCGGGGTCAGGGTCGCGCTGCTCAGAGGCCAGTGCGAGGGCGGCCAGCATCGCCGCCAAGGCGACCCCGTCGTAGCATCCGCTTTCGACCGACAGTGCGTGCCGGACGCGCTCCGGAATGCGGCGGTCCTCGAGCAGCGCGTCGATGAGCGCCACTTCCGTCGGCGCCACGATGGCGGCGACGCATACCGCTTCCCACAGCGGCATCTGCGGCAGCACCAAGAGCGCCACCACGGTGCCGAGGACGATAGCCAGCGGCATTCCGATCACGAGTAACCGGAAGGTGATGTGGCCGCGGCGCACGACGGACGGCAGATCGAGCATGGCGGCCTGGTTGAACAGGATCACGGTCAGTGCCAGCTGGGCCATAACGGTGAAGCTCGCCGTGTCAGCTCCGGCTTCGATCACCCCGAATCCGAACGGGCCCAACGCCATTCCGAATGCGACGAAGATCAACGCGGGAGCGATGTACCACCGCTTCACCAGCCCGGAGACCACGGCGTAGCACAGCACCAAGACGGTGAGCACGAACGCCGTATCGGTGCGCATACCTTGCGCCGTGAGCTCGGCTAAGCCCCGTTGTTGGCGCCGCCGGAGTTGGCGCCCTCGATGTCGGTGATCGGGAAGTTCGGCATCGGCTTGGGCGACGGCGTGTTCGGCAGCGTCGGGATCTCAGCTGGCGGAATGTCGGTGATGTCGTTCGCAGGCGGCCCGTTGTCCCGGCTGCCGTAGGAGCTGCCCGGTTCGCGGGGACCCAGCAGCTGGCTGACGGTCACCAGGTGGTAGCCGTTGGACTTGAGCACCGGGATGAACTGGTACACCACATCGACGGTGCTCGAGTAGGTGTCGTGGAACAGCACCACCGAACCGGGTTTGATCTGCGTCTTGAGCATGTAGGTGGTGGCGGCGGTGTTGGAGTCGTTGATCCAGTCGAAAGGGATGACGTCCCAGTTGATGTCGGCCATGCCCTGCTGCTTGGCCGCCGCGAGCACGTTGTCGTTGATCAGCCCGCCCGCGGTGCGCAACAGATTAGGGCGCTGGCCGGTCGCCGCTTGAATAGCGGCGTTGGCCTTGGAAATCTGGCCAGCGATGTCCTCCGGCGGGATGGCCGTCATGTTGGGGTGTTCCCACGTGTGGTTGGCGACCTCCATGCCGGCATCGGCAATGCGCTTGGCACCAGCCGGGTTGGCCGCGACCTTGTTGCCGATCAAGAAGAACGTCGACTTCGCGTCGTTGTCCTTGAGGATCTGTAGCAGCCGGTCGGTGTAGGGGCTGGGCCCGTCGTCGAACGTCAGCGCCACGCACTTCACCTTCGAGCAGTCGACGTCCTCAGCGTTTGCCTTGCGGACGTGGCCGGTCAGCCCGCCGACCACCAGCACCGCGGCGGCCGCAAGCACGCCGAGGACGGTCCTCGCGTAGCGCCAGCGCTGGCTGTCGGGTCGTTTCGGCACCCAAGCAGCCTACCGATTGGTGATTTCGGTGCGCTTACACACGCTCAGCGGCAACACGCTCAGCGGCGGTAAGCGCACCGAAATCGCGAGGCCAAGGAGTTGCCAAGAATCATTTGAGAACCGCACGAGGCGTCCGCCGCAGCCTTTCAGACATGAAAACTTCGACGAAGCTCACGCTGATCACCGCAGCGACGATCGCCGCAACCATCGCGCTCCCGGCGACCGCGCAGGCGGGCGTGCCCCCGTCATTTCAAACACCGTCGGGCAACATCATGTGCTGGATCGCAGAGAACGCAGCCACCTGCGGGATCGTCGACTACACGTATTCGGAACGGCAACGGCCATCCGATTGCAGCTCGGATGAATGGCCGAGCACGTTCTGGCTCTCGGAGGGCGAGCCGGCGTCAGTGAATTGCTCCGACAGCCCGCCCGGCACGCGCGAGGGCTTGCGCACCCATACGACGCTCGACTACGGGCAGACGAAGTCCGTCGGCGTGATGACGTGTGCCGGTGAGGTCTCGGGTGTGACGTGCACCGACACCAGTACCGGCCACTTCTTCCGCGTCTCCCGCGACTCCTACGAGCTCGGGTGACCTCGGCCATGAAGTCTCGGATTTTCGTCTCTCTTGTGGTGACGGTGGGGATCGCTGCCGCGGCGGTGTCGACCGCGGGGTGTTCGGTCAATAGCCAAGGCACGCCACTCCCGGTGCCGGCGCCCACTGCGACGTCCACGCAATCACCGAGAGCCACGACATATTCGCCTCAGGTCGAGCTGCCGTTCGGTGACTACATCAATCACATGTCCGGGCTGGCGGTAGACGCCGCGGGCAACGCGTACGTCCTCGACCTCTACTACGGCCAAGTGTGGAAGCAGTCGCCAGGCGCGACTCACCTCACCACGCTGCCGTTCACTGACCTCGGCCGACCCGTTGAGGTGGCGGTCGACGCAGAGGGCGCCCTCTATGTCGTCGATGGACTCAACAACCGGGTTCTGAAGTTGGTGCCCGGATCCACGGAGCCAATTGTGCTGCCGTTCAACGATATTCGTCCCGGCAAGGTCGCGGTGGATGCGGCAGGCACCCTCTACGTCACCGACTTTGGCAACAACCGGGTGATGAAGCTGGCTGACGGGGCAAGCACCGCGACCGTGTTGCCGTTCACCGGCATTCGACCCGGCAGTGTGGCGGCCGATACCGCAGGCAATGTCTACGTCACCGACCTCGGCGCTGACCGGGTGTTGAAATTGGCGGCGGATGCCAGCAGCCCAACCGTGCTGCCGTTCAACGATTTAGAAATACCTTTCGGCGTGGCGGCCGACCCCGCGGGCAACATCTACGTCACCGACTTCGGCACCGACCGCGTGTTGAAGCTGGCGGTCGGTGCGAGTACTCCAACAGTGCTGCCGTTCACCGGCCTCAAGGAGCCCACCGCTGTGGCGGTCGACCCCGCGAGCAACGTCTACATCATTGGCGACGGCAACTTCCGCGTTTTCAAGCTGCCTGCGCAGTGATGACGCCAAGATTCACTTGAGAAACCGTCGAGCCAGCAACAGCAACCTAGTCATGACAACAACCGACAACACGTTCCACGGAAAGGGCTTCATTATGAACCGCAGATTGCTCGGCGGGGTAGGCGTCTTCGCGATCGCCGCCCTGATGGCGGTGGGCTGCTCATCGCCGACCAATTCCCCTGCGGCACACGAGTCATCGAACAAACCGGCCACATCCGCGGCGACGTCCGCACCCGCGACCCCTGCCGCGGCTCGCGGTGTCGAGGCCACCATCAACGAGGTGCCATGGTCGAAGGTCGGCCCGGGCTGGACGCTCGCCACCTGGACACCCGTCACCGCCCACCGACCGGGCGAAAAACCGGCCCCGGGCGAGGCGGACCCCGAGACGGCTGCCACGACGCTGTACCTCGTCGACCCGTTGGGTAACCGCTATGCAATCACCACCTTCTCGGGTGATGACGCGCGGCTCTATTTGACCGACTGGTCAGGCGACGGGAGCAAGGCCCTATTCGTGGACTCGGAATACCCCGAGCCCTCCAAGGTCATCTCGGTCGACCTGCACACGGGCGACCGGACCACGATTCCCGTCCAGGGCTATCCCCGCTTCACGCGGCCCGACGGCAAGGCACTGTTGGTTTCCACACACTTCAACGGCAATGAGCCAGGAACGCTGACGCGGATCGACCTCGACGGCAACGCGCAGCTGCGCTACCCGACCGAGGATCTCGGCGGCGCGGGCCAGTTCAGCGGTGGCTATCTTGCGTCGCCCGACGGGACGCAGCTCGTTCTCAGCACCGCCAACCTCGGAAACGCGCTTGTGCCGCGCAGCGACGACAGCCTGGTGGTGATGGGCAACGACGGAAAGATCATTCGCACACTGCCGACACCGATGCCCGACGCCGACTGCTCTCCGGTGCGGTGGTGGGCACCCACCGTGGTCCTCGCCGACTGCAGTGCGGAGCACGGCTCGGCACACCAGCTTTGGACAATGCCTATCGACGGTGAGGCGCCCACCGCGCTCACGGCCGTCAACTCAGGCCAGGGCGATGATCCCGGGTTCGGCGCGGATCTCGGCGATGGGATCGCCTGGAAGCTGCCGAGCGGCACGTTCCTTCAGTCCGCGGGAGCCTGCGGCACCGCGTTCCTGTCTCGCTTGACCCCAGACGGCCACACCACACGCGTGGATGTTCCCGGCATGTCCGAGAGCGTGTTCGTCACCGGGGCGACCGGTGACAAGTTGGTGCTGCAGGGCCACTTGGACTGTGGCGGTGCCACGTCTCTGGTGAGCTACGACCCGGCGGCCAACACCTCCACTGTGCTGCTTGGCCCGCCCGTCAACGGCGGCGGCGTCGCAGAGGCGATCCTGTTCCAGGAAGAGGGCTAGGCCATGAATCGCATTGCGCGCCAGATCATCACGCTCAGCGTCGCCGCGGTCATCACCGCCGCGACGGCCTCTATCCCTGCTGTGGCGAGCCCGCCCTCGGCGTGCGCCGATCTCGGCGGAACCGTCGACACCAACCGGATCTGCCAGGTCCACACCGCCGACTCGGGTTACAAGGTCACCTTCACCTTCCCGGTCGACTACCCCGACCAGCAGGCGCTCGTCGACCACCTGACGCAGCGGCGAGAGCAATTCATCAGCTTCGTTGCTGAGCGGCCCCCGCGTGACTTTCCGTATGAGCTCGACGCCAAAGCGGAAATGTTCCGATCCGGAACGGCGAGCTCGGGCACCGAAAGCCTGGTGTTCGAGGAATACAGCGAATCAGGGGGCGCCCATCCGGTAACCGGCTACCAGGCCTTCAATTACGACCTGGGCAAGGGCGCCCCGATCACCCTCGACACGTTGTTCAAACCGGGCACTCAACCGGAGGAGGTGTTGGACCCGATTGTCCGCCGTAAATGGGAGAAGTTCACGGACGACTACGGCGCGGTGGACGACAACATCGTCGGCGCCAAGGTCTACCAGAATTTCGCCATCACTGACGACGCGGTGATCTTCTTCATCGGCCAGGGCATGTGGCTGCCGGAAGTTGCTGGGCCACGGCAAGTCTCGGTGTCCCGCGCTGAGCTGGCATCAGTGCTGGCTTAGCCGTCGCCCCCAAACTCAATGGTGAATTCATGGTCGCTGATGCGGATGCGGTCGCCATCGCCCAGCGTCGCGCTGCCACGAATCTTCTTGTCCTCCAGCTCGACCCCGTTGGCTGATCGAAGGTCGGTGATGACAAAGCTTGCACCGGTGTCGACGATCATCGCATGGTAACGGCTGACCATGGCATCGTCGATGACGATGTCGTTGTCGGGGAGGCGCCCGATTCGGGTGGCGGCTCCTCGCAGCGGATAGGTACGCCCGTCGGCCTTGCGTAGTTGGGCGGCGGCATCAGACTGCTGGGAGGCCCTGGTGCGCCGTTCGAGCGTCGCAACAGCACGTTTCGCCGTCGCACGGGCTATCTGTTTGACTTCCAGCGGCTCTTGGCGAAGGACCCGCTCGTGCAGGGCCCGCAACGTTGGCCCCGGGTCGATGCCCAATTCGTCTGCGAGCGTAGCCTTCAACCGCCGATACGCCTCGAGCGCATCGTATTGCCGCTCGGTCAGGTAGTACGCGGTGATCAACTGGGCCCACAACAGCTCGCGGAAGGGCTGCTCGGCGGTAAGGGCTTCAAGCTCAGAGATAATGGAATGACTTCTGCCGCACGCTATCTCGGCTTCCGCTCGCAACGTCTGTGCCACCAGTTTGTCCTCCGCCAATGCGGCGGCGTAAGGCTCAACGAACTCGAAGTCGCGCAGATCGTCGAGGACCGGCCCGCGCCACTCGGCTAACGCTGCCGACAGATGGCCGCTGGCCTGTTCGAACCGGCCGCCCGCCGCGGCCTGCATTCCGGCTGCGAGTCCGATGTTGAAGCGGCCGCTATCGCACGCCCGGTCGGCGACGTTCAGTCGATACCCTGGCCGCGCGCTGACCAGAGCCCCGGCTGGATCGGCACCTGCCCCGGACAACAGTCGGCGAAGGTTGGAGACGTAGGTATGCAGGCTGGCTCGAGCCTCCGGCGGTGGGCTGCCTCGCCATGCCGCGTCCAACAATGAATCGATTGCGACGGGGCGGTTTCGATTGACCAGCAACAGGGCCAGCACCGCTCGCTGTTTAGCCGCACCCAAGGCCACGTCGGAGCCGTCGGCGCTCATCTGCAACGGTCCGAGCACCCCGAACTGGAGAGCGCTGTTGGCCATCGCGGCAGCAACCCTTTCGGTTCGGCGGTGCGTCGATACCCATTGTGGCCCGTCCCGTAGTCTCACGGACAGCAATGCGTAACCGAGGGCGTGTGTGGCTCATCGCCGGTGCCGCTGTGCTCGCAACGGTGGCGCTGGTAGCGGGCGTGATCATCGGGCTCCGTCTCGGCAATCGAAAGACGGCATCAGAGCCGCCGGTGTCGGAAGCGTTGGCGGTCGACTTCACCCGCCTGCAGACACAGCTGCACGCGGTGGCGGGCATCGCGGTCAGCGCCGTGGGCGACGGGCATGCCCCGATGACGCTGGGACAGTGGCGAAGTGGGCCCGCCTGGTCGACGATCAAGGTGCCGCTGATCATCGCGGCGCTTCGTGAGGAGCAGCCGCCCAAGGTGACCGACGCGATGGTAGCCGCAATCACCGAATCTGACACCGCGGCCGCCGAATCGATCTGGGCGAGCATGGGTGATCCCGTCACAGCCGCGCACAAGGTCGACGACGTGCTGAGAGAAACCGGTGATCCGACGACGGTGCAGTCGCAACGAGTACGCCCAGAGTTCTCCGCGTTCGGCCAGACCGACTGGTCGCTGACCGATCAGGTGCAGTTCCTGTCAATTGCCGTGTGTGACAAGACAAATGAACCGGTCTTCGCACTGATGGGAGAGGTTCAATCCGACCAGAGGTGGGGTATCGGCACGCTTGCGGACAGCCGATTCAAAGGCGGCTGGGGGCCGCTACCCACCGGAAGCTATCTGGTTCGGCAGATGGGCGTGCTGGTCGGTCCGGCAGGAATGATTGCCGTCGCATTGGCCGCACAGCCCGACTCAGGGAAGTTCGACGACGGGATCGCCGCGCTCACAGCGATGGCCAGGTGGCTGACGGATCACTTGTCGGCGCTGCCGGCCGGCCACTGCGATTCCTGACTGTCGAAGCACTCACCACAAGTAGACACGCGCGTTGTTTCCGCCGACGCACGTGATCCAGCTGTCTCCGGGCTCGTTCTGGCAGTGCATGAGGAAGTTCGCGCCGTTGCACAAGGCGCCGGGCACGGTCTGGCAATCAACAGCGCCCGGCGCCGACACCGCCCTCGGCAGCGGGCTGGCATTGCCGTAAGCGGCCCAATACGACGTCAGCACACTCTCCGCGAAAAGACACGAGGTTTCGGGTGTCCCGCGTCCGGCGTGAGTGCCGAAGCCGGTGGCCGTCGGCAACGAAAAGCCTTGATCGCAGGACTGATGCCGGACGCTGAGATCCGGTCCCGTGACCACCGGGGGTAGCGCAGCGGTGGGCTCCTCCGGCCCGGCCTGCCCGGAGTCGCGACTGGCAAGTAGGCCGATCACCACACCGATGCCGCCCAGAATCGCCACCGCCGCCACGGCAATCACGGTCGGCATCACCCATCCCCGACGGCGCGCGCCGGTGTCGAGGTCACGAGCCTCCGGTGCCGTGGGCTTGGTTGTCGCGCCGTCGGATGGTCGGGTAACGGTGACTCCCGCGTATGTCCCCACGGTGGAGCCACCAGGCGCTGACGCGGCGTTGGCGCCGGGGACGGTCTGCAGGGCGCGCTGCGCCGCGCGGCCCAGAGCGCCTGCCGTTCCGTACCGGTCGTCGGGCTCCTTGGCCATGCCGCGAGCAATTACATCGTCGAAGGCGACCGGAACGCGAGGATTGGCCTCGCTCGGCCGCGGCGGTGGCCAGGCTATATGGGCCGCGACCAAAATTTCTAAACCGTCGCGCGTAAACGGGATTTCACCAGTCAGAGACTCGTACAACACACATGCCAGCGAGTAGACATCGACCGCGGGCGTACTGGTTTGATCTCCAAATCGTTCTGGCGCCATGTAATCCAACGTGCCGATCTGAGTTCCAGCCGTCGTTAGCCGCGTTTT
>Ga0114129_10003790_pt1 | contig 21312 bp, 20 predicted proteins | sample RhiMetdeltSRZDD1_FD_80071 | JGI IMG/M metagenome (GOLD analysis project Ga0114129, IMG submission 80071) | Populus rhizosphere microbial communities from Tennessee, USA - Rhizosphere MetaG P. deltoides SRZDD1 (version 2) (version 2) | ecosystem: Host-associated > Plants > Roots > Rhizosphere >... | reverse complement strand
ATGGGCCATCCGCGAGCTCAAACGCACCGTGCCGATCTGGAAAAAAGAGATCTTCGAAGACGGCGAAGAATGGGTGCAGCCACAAAAAAGCACATAAGAAAACAAAATGACTAAGAGGTGAGGCGCCCATTCCTCTAAGAGGGTTGGGCGCCTCTACTCATCACTGCTTTTGTGTTCCTTTTTGTGCCTTTTGTGGCTCTATTCGACTTCCTGCGTCTCTTCCTCTGCGGCGGCCTCGACCAATGAGGCGCTTGTGACTTTGTCGCCTGGGTCGGTCTTAATGAGGCGCACGCCCTGGGCGCTGCGGCCGGTCTTACGGATATCGGCGGCTTCGAGCCTGATCAACTTACCCTGCTGAGTGATGATCATGATCTCCGCCTCATCCTCAACTGGAAAGACTGCGACCACCTTGCCTGTCTTATCGGTGGTCTTCATGTTGATGACACCCTTGCCACCACGCGACTGTAATCTGTAAGTCGTGATCGGCGTCTGCTTACCGTAACCCTGCTCAGAAACAGACAACATCCTTTCCGTGTCTTCAGCCGAAACGGCGCAGACCGACACAACATAGTCGTCCTTGCGCAACTCGATTCCGCGCGTTCCTCGAGTGGCCCTTCCCATCGGCCGCGCATTCTTCTCGTCGAAGCGAATCGCCAGGCCGTTGTGCGTGGCAATAAATATGCGCTTCGTACCATCCGTCAGCACCACGTCGAGCAACTGGTCGCCGTCGTCTATATTGATCGCGATAATGCCGTTGGTACGAATGTTCTGAAAATCAGCGAGCGACGTCTTCTTGATCACGCCCTTGCGCGTGACCATCACCACATGTCGTCCCTCGGCAAACTCGCGCACCGGAACGACACCCGCGAGCTTCCGATCGGTCGGTATATTGATGAGATTCACGACGGCCTTACCGCGCGCCGAAGCTGCTGCATCCGGCACCTCGTGAACTTTCAACTTGTAGACCATTCCATCGTCCGTAAAGATCATCAGGTAAGCATGCGTCGACGCGATGAACAGATGCTCGACAAAGTCGCCGTTCTTCGCAGCAGCACCAAAGCGGCCTTTACCACCGCGACCCTGTCGCGAGTAGGTCGTGATCGGCGTGCGCTTGATGTAGCCACTGTTCGTGACAGTGATCGCAACGTCTTCATCAGCTATTAAGTCTTCGATCGAGAGCTCGACGCCTTCGTCGACGATCTCCGTCCGACGCCCATCACCAAAGTCTTTCTTGACCTCTTCAAGCTCCTTGGCGATGACACGGCGCAAAGATCGCTCGTTGCCCAGAATCTCTTCGAGCTCCGCGATGAGTTTGATTATCTGTTCGTACTCATCTGTGATCTTCTGTCGCTCGAGCGCCGATATACGTCGCAGTTGAAGATCCAGAATCGCCTGCGCCTGAATTTCGGAGAACGCCAGACTATCCATCGCCTTCTGCAATCGAGCCAGGTACGTCTTGAGCTGAACGTCGGAAGGAACACCTTTCCACGTCTTCACTTCGCTCGTCGTTTTCAACTGTCCCGTCAGCCACTGACGCGCCTCGTCAACCGAGCGGGAGTTGCGAATCAGCGTGATGATGTAGTCGAGCGCGTCGATCGCTTTCGTGAGTCCTTCGAGAATGTGTGCGCGTGCTTTTGCTTTGCGAAGCTCATACTCCGTGCGCTTGCGCACCACTTCGCGCCGAAACTCGATGAACGCTTCGAGCATCTGTTTCAGGTTCAATACCCGAGGCTGGCCATTCACGATCGCAAGATTGATGACACCGAACGACGACTGCATCGGCGTCAGTTTGTAGAGCTTGTTGAGCACAACCTGCGGCACTGCGTCGCGTTTTAGTTCGACGACGATGCGCATTCCAGTGCGGTCTGACTCGTCGCGCAGATCGGAAATGCCGTCGACCTTCTTTTCATTGATCAGCTCGGCGATGCGTTCGAGCAGCCGCGCTTTGTTGACCTGAAACGGAATCTCAGTGATCACGATGGCGTCGCGTTCCTGTGCGCCGCGTCCGATGCGATCGATCCCCGCACGCGCACGCAACTGCAAAACACCGCGGCCTTCTTCATACGACTTTCTGATTTCCTCGCGGCCGTAGATGAATCCGCCAGTCGGAAAATCCGGACCAGTCACGATCTTCGTCAGATCCTTGATCCCTGTCTCCGGATCTTTCAGCAACGCCAGAGTCGCATCGACAATTTCAGTCAGATTGTGAGGCGGAATCTTTGTCGCCATGCCAACCGCGATTCCGTCGGAACCATTAATGAGCAGGTTCGGAACGCGAGTTGGTAAAACTGTCGGCTCACTCAGCGACTCGTCGTAATTCGGTTGAAACGTAACTGTTTCCTTCTCGATGTCTGAAAGAACTTCAGTTGCCAAACGCGCCATGCGAATTTCGGTGTAACGCATCGCCGCTGCTGCATCGCCGTCAACCGAGCCGAAGTTTCCCTGACCGTCGATCAGCGGATAGCGCATCGAGAAGTCCTGCGCCAAACGGACGATGGTGTCGTAGACGGGCATGTCGCCATGCGGGTGATATTTACCGATGACGTCGCCGACGATGCGCGCGCTCTTCTTGTACGGCTTGTTGTAGGTGTTGCCCAGCTCGTGCATGGCCCACAACACGCGCCGGTGCACCGGTTTCAATCCGTCGCGAATGTCGGGCAACGCGCGGCCGATGATCACCGACATCGCGTAGTCGAGATATGAACGACGCATCTCGTCTTCGATGTTTATGTGGTTGCGTTCAGAAGTGGTTTCCATCTACCAGCCTTTCCAGTACAATCCGCCACGCAGTCTGGCCCTGTTTAAGAGATACTGAGCTTGAGTTTCGCGCTTTGTTGGGGAGAAAAACAGGGTGAAGCATTGCTATCAAAAGTAAGCCGTATTTTAGCCTTTTTTGGGGGTAGTTGGCAAACACAAAAGAGGCGAAAACTCTAATAAAATCAATAGCTTCGTGTAGCACTCCCGACGCTTTTTTGTCGCCCCTCAAACCCGCCGGCTCCCATGAGTGAAGAGCGAAATCACAAGCGAATTCGTGAGCGACTCGCATTGCATTTGCCGGTGCGAGTAGAGGGTCGAGAAACGCGCGATTTTGCCTGGACCGAGATGACGAGGCTCAGCGATGTGACGCCTTTCGGCGCTGGTTTCAGTATTAAACATCCGACCGAAAAGGGCCGTTTGTTATACATGACGATACCGATGCCACGGCAGTTGCGCGTGTTTGATCACGTCGAGGACCAGTATCGAGTTTGGGCCGTCGTCAGGCACATGAGAGTGACGGCTTCAGCGAAGGCGACACTGTTTGACGTCGGCGTCGCTTTTATTGGAAAACGGGCACCGGCGAGCTATGAAAAAGAACCGTGGAAGCGCTACGAGGTTGCAACCACGACGTTTCAGCCATCAACGGATCCGGAAAACATACTGAGGCCCTTTACTTCCAAAGATCAGCGCGATTACACGAGGCACAACATCGCCGTCGATATGCTGCTCGAGATGGTTGACGTTAATGGTCAGGTGGTTGAGAGTGAACAGACAGTGACTGAGAACATCAGCGCCAGGAGTGCTACGCTATTTACGACGCTGCAACTTCCGCCGGGCCGTTTCATTCGCCTGACGAGCGAGCAATACCACATCACGGCCTATGCGGCGATTCGGTCGCAAAACACCGGCGTCGACGGAATTCCGAGAATTCACGTCGAGTTCATTGATAAGGAATGGCCGTTGTAAGATAAGACCAATCGCGAGTGTGAGCATTTGAGTACGAACGGAACATTTCCGGCCAGGAAACAGGACGCGCGGACGCCGTCCGGCAGTCAGGTGCTGCCGCAGTGGACCCTTGACATGATCCGGCCGCTGGTCGGCGTTTTCAGTCGTGTTCTTTTTCAGATTGAATTTCACGGCGTTGAGAACATTCCGGCGCACGGCGGAGTGATCATCGCTGCGAATCATCAGACGTATATCGATCCGTTCTGGCTTTCGCTTCCGATCAAGCGACCCATACGTTATCTCGCGTGGAGTGCGGCTTTCAGTTGGCCCATCGTCGGGAAGGGTTTGGTGTGGTTGGGTGCGTGGCCACTCGCGCTCGAAGGTAGCGATCCGAAAGCGATTCGACGGTCGTTGCAGTGGTTGCGAGATGGTGGTGCGGTGGTGATTTTTCCGGAAGGCGGACGTAGTACTTCGACGGGTTCATTGGAACGATTCAAGGCGGGCGCGGTGCGATTGGCGTTGGAGGCGCAGGTGCCGATACTTCCGGTTACGATCAAGGGCGGGAATCGAATCTGGCCCAGGGGGTGGAAGTTTCCGCGACTCGGGAAGGTGATTGTGACTTATCACCCGCTCTACCATGCGGAACAGTGCGCCGATGAAGAGACACGCGCGTGCGCTCGGCGTGAGAGCGAACGGTTAGCGGCTGTGATCGGATCGGCATTGTAGGCCACAAAAAGGCACAAGAAAGAACACAAAAAGTGATTTATACTTTTGTGCTTTTTGTGGCTAACAGTTCCATCATTGTGTCGTGGATGAGTCCGTTCGACGCGAGGATTTGCTCGTTGTAGATGTCGAGTGGGTCGTTGCAGAAATTCGAAACTCTCCCGCGCGCCTCGTGAATCAGCAGGGCGCCCGCAGCGATGTCCCATGGGCTGAGACCGTCTTCCCAGAATCCATCGAACCGGCCGCACGCGACATACGCGAGATCGAGCGCCGCGGAGCCGTCGCGCCTGACAGCCTGGGCGATCATCGTGAAGTTCGTGAAGTCGCGCGCGAAGTCGGGGCGTTCGCGAACGTTGTAAGGAAAACCTGTACACAGCATCGAGCGACTCAACTCATCAACTGAAGAGACGCGGATCTTCCGATCGTTCAGCGTTGCACCCTGACCGCGTTCAGCAGCAAACATCTCATCGCGCATCGGATCGTAAACAACACCGATCTCCAGCTCGCCTTTGTGTTCGAGTGCGATCGAAACACAGAAACACGGATAACCGTGCGCGTAGTTCGTCGTGCCGTCCAGTGGATCGATGATCCACTTCCAGTCGCTGCGCTTGCCGCCAACCAAAACACTCTCGCCCGACTCCTCGGCAAGAATTCCGTGTTGCGGGTAGTGAGAACGAATCCGCTCGATGATCAGATTTTCAGCGGCGATGTCTGCCTCGGTGACGAGATTGATGTCGCCTTTGTTTGTGATCTTTGCGACTCCGAGTCGTTGGACCAGAAGATTGCCGGCGTCGCGCGCGATTTGAGTGGCGAAGTTAAGCACGTGAGGACCTCGTCTTCGCTGGGAGACGCATCTTTTGCGCGGCGAGTTCCAGGACTTCGCGGACCTGCCGGTCCCAATAGCCCCACGAATGATCGCCGGGCATTTGTCGAAACTCGTGCGGGATCTTCTTCTCAAACATAATTACGGCGAGCTCGCGGTTGTAGGGATAGATCAACGGCGAGTCTTCGGTGCCACAGTCGAAATAAAAGTAAGGCAAAGAGCCGATACGCGGCGGTGAGAGCTTACCAAGGATCTCAAAAAGATCGTTGGCAAGGCGTGTTTCGCTGCCTAAAACACCGAAGACTTTCAGCGATTCCCTCCAGAGTTCGGGAACCTCTTTCTCGGTAAACCTGGTGATACCAAAAGCGCCGCTCATCGAAGCTGCAAAGACGAACTGCGACGGTGATTTCAGGCCAAACTTAATCGCTCCGTATCCTCCCATCGATAATCCGGCGATGGAGCGGCCGTAGCGCGCTTCGATCGTGCGATAGCGTTGCTGCACGTCGGGTATCAACTCGTTGAGAATGTAACTCTCGTACTTGTCTATGTACCAACTGTCGTGGCCTTCGGGCGTAACGACGATCATGCGATAGCCGGCGGCGTAGTCGGCGACGTTCGTGCGCTGGACCCAATCGTCGTAGTGACCAGTCAGACCATGCAATAGATAAAGAACGGGGTAACGTGTCGTGCGGGATGTGTCGTAATCAGCCGGTAGAATCACATTGTACGGAAGCGTCGTGTTAACGAGCTTGCTCTCAAACCGAACAGTCTCAACTCGACCATGCGCGACCGCGCAAAAGACCAGCAACAGTAGAAAGACTCGGCACAGCCTCATACAATTTTTTGCCACGGATAACACGGATCTTAAATCCGGATTTTTAATCTGTGTCATCCGTGCCTAACGGAATCTTGATGCCCTTATCGCGCGCCGTCTCCTCAGCTTCTTCGTAACCAGCATCGACGTGGCGCGCGACGCCGAGTCCCGGATCGTTCGTCAACACGCGATTCAGACGCTTCGCCGCCTCGTCCGTGCCATCAGCCACCGACACCTGACCGGCGTGCAACGAATAGCCAATCCCGACACCGCCACCATGATGAAACGACACCCAACTCGCTCCGCTCGCCGTGTTTAGCAGCGCATTCAGGATGGGCCAATCGGCGACTGCATCAGATCCGTCTTTCATCCCTTCTGTTTCACGAAACGGCGACGCGACGGAACCGGTGTCGAGATGATCCCGACCGATCGCGATGGGCGCTTTCAGATCGCCGCGCTTGACGAGATCGTTGATCGCTTCGCCCATCTCGGCGCGTTCGCCATAACCGAGCCAACAGATGCGCGCCGGCAGTCCCTGGAAGTGAACGCGATCGCGCGCCAGTCGCAACCAGCGATTCAACGTGCGATCCTCTGGAAACATCTCGAGCGCGAGATCGTCTGTCTTGCGAATGTCTTCCGGATCGCCGGAAAGCGCGACCCAGCGAAACGGTCCCTTGCCTTCGCAAAAGAGCGGTCGAATGTATTCAGGAACAAATCCCGGTATATCAAAAGCGTCTTTGCAACCAGCATCAAACGCCTGCTTGCGAATATTGTTGCCGTAATCGAACGCGACCGCGCCGCTGCGTTTCAAAGCGAGCATCGCCTCGACGTGCCGGGCCATCGACGCTGTGGATTCTTTAACATATGCCGCCGCATCTTTTTCGCGAAGCTTCGCGGCTTCATCAAGCGACAGACCAGCGGGCACGTATCCATTCAACGGATCGTGTGCGCTCGTTTGGTCCGTAACCGCATCGACGTGCACTCCGCGTCTGACAAGTTCCGGCAACACCTCCGCGCAATTGCCGACCAGCCCTACCGACACAGCTCGTTTCTGCTCGCGCGCGTCTTCGCAAATGTCGAGCGCTTCATCGAGCGTCATCGCGATGCGGTCGCAGTAACCCGTGCGAACGCGCCGTTCAATGCGCACCGGATCGACGTCGATCCCGAGAAACACAGCGCCGTTGAGCGTCGCCGCCAGCGGCTGAGCGCCGCCCATGCCACCCATTCCGCCCGACACGACAAGCTTTCCCGAAAGATCGCCACCGAAATGTCTGTCAGCCATCGCCGCGAACGTCTCAAACGTCCCCTGCACGATGCCCTGCGTGCCGATGTAGATCCAACTTCCGGCAGTCATCTGCCCGTACATCATCAGGCCGCGACGTTCGAGCTCGTGAAAATGTTCCCAGTTGGCCCATGCGCCGACGAGATTTGAATTCGCGATCAAAACACGCGGCGCATGTTCGTGCGTGCGAAAGACCGCGACCGGCTTGCCTGATTGGACCAGCAGCGTTTCGTCATTCTCGAGCTCGCGCAACTCGCGCACGATCGCGTCGAAACTGGCCCAATTGCGCGCCGCCTTGCCGGCGCCGCCGTAGACGATCAGTTCGTCAGGCCGCTCGGCGACGTCCGGATCGAGATTGTTCATCAAGCAACGAAGCGCCGCCTCCTGATGCCATCCTTTGCAATTCAACTGCGCGCCGCGTGGCGCATGAACGACGCGATGGTCCATCACCGCTATTCCATCGAATTCCAGAGATTACGAAACCAGCGCGCAGTATCGGTTTCCGTTAGTTTTTCCAACTCACCTGAGTCGAGCCACGTACCGGCGCACTTGTCGCAACTATCGATCGCGACGTTTTCAATCATGACCTCTTTCAAAGTTCCGTCACAGCGCGGACACTTCATCGACGACGTGCCTGCCTCTTTCGCCTGTACCGCCAGCTTGATCTTTGCGCGCAGTTTCTCGATTGCTTCCTGGTTCTTCCTGTGAAAATACTCTTCCTCGAGACCTTTCCTGCGCTCGTCCATTCCGTTTGACATTAAGCGTGCTCCTTATTCACAGATTACACAGCATCAAACTCGCCTCGCCTGATTGCCGCTGTCAATTTCTCGATGTCGCCCGACATCGGACGATCCTGAGTCAACGGCGGCACGAGTTTCCGAACAATCTCGTATGCCTGCTTTACGCCGCGACCGGGTGCGAGCGGTGCATGATTTTCCAGTGCCTGCGCGGCTGTCATCAATTCGATCGCCGTGGTCATCTCGGCGAGATTTACGATCGATCTCAACTTTGTCGCCGATGTCATACCCATCGAAACGTGATCTTCTTTACCGCCATCGGTGGGGACGTTGTCGATACAAGCGGGATGGGCCAACACCTTCGCCTCATTCAGAAGCGCGACTGCCGTGACTTGCAGCATCATGAATCCCGACGAAATACCCGGCTGCGCCGTGAGAAACGGCGGGAGACCTTCGTTCGAATCGGGATTTACAAGTCTGTCGATGCGCCGCTCAGTGATACTCATCAAGTCTGTCAAAGCGATTGCGGCGTAGTCAAAAACAAGTGCGAGTGGTGCACCATGAAAGTTTCCGCCTGACAACACTTCGCCCGTGTCTGCGAAAACCAGAGGATTGTCTGTGGCACTGCCGCTCTCGATTTCGACGACTTGCCTGGCGTGGCTCAGCGACATTCGAACCGCGCCATGCACCTGCGGCATGCAGCGCAAACTGTACGCGTCCTGCACGCGCGGATCGTTCTCGAGATGCGACTGGCGAATCTCGCTGTCGCGCATGAGCTCTCGCAGGTGCGCCGCCACTGCCAGTTGACCTGGGTGCGGACGCGCAGCGTGAATGCGCTCGTCGAACGCGACAGGAGTTCCTTTGAGCGCTTCGACTGTCATTGCACCTGCGACGTCAGCCAACTGCACGAGTCGTTCGGCGCGATGAAGTGCAAGAGCGCCGACGGCGCCCATGGCTTGGGTTCCGTTGAGCAGCGCGAGGCCTTCTTTCACTTCCAAATGCAGCGGTTGAATTGCGGCTCTTTGAAGTCCGATGGCGGCGGGAAGTCGCTCGCCTTTGTAAAAGACCTCACCTTCGCCGATTGCAGCCAACGCGAGGTGTGCGAGTGGAGCTAAATCACCGCTGGCGCCCACGCTTCCCTTTTCAGGAATGACAGGCGTCACACCTTTCTCGAGCATTTCGATCAACGTGTCGATCACTAACGGCCGTGCACCGCTGAATCCCGACGCGAGCACGTTCGCGCGCAACAGCACCATCGCGCGCGCCTCGTCTTCAGGCAACGGCGCACCTAAACCGACCGAGTGACTGCGCACGAGGTTCAATTGCAACTGGACCAGGTCAGACTTATCGATACTCACGTCTGACAGTTTTCCGAAGCCGGTGTTGACTCCGTAAACCGTGCGTCCTTGCGCGACGATGTCCTCAACTACGTGCCGGGCTTTTTCGACGCGTGCGCGCGCGCCGGCCGCGAGAACGACCTGTTCCCTGCCTTTGGCGACGTCTGCGATTTGCTGGAGAGTTAGCGGTTGGCCGTTAAGCTGAAGCATCTCACCTGACCCTTACTTCTTCGCGCTTGTCAGGTGTTTCGGAGATGTCCATCTTCTTTAATTCCTGGGTTGTGTCGCGGCTGCGAACGCGCTGGCGCGCGCGTTTCGCGCGGACCGTGGTTCGTCTCATGGGTGCGGTTGTCCAGTTCGTCATTCGTTTCAACGGGTGAAACGAGAACTCGTGCTTCGGCAAGACTTCACCCGTGGCTTCGCGCAGTCGCACTGTTCCGATTGCAAAAACAAAGACCGCCGCGTTGAAAATTATTCCGACTACAAACACGATCCAACCCGGAACGATTCCAACCTGGGCGCGATCGATAAAAGCGTCGAAGTCGCGCGCCGGCAACGGCGACAGGTAGACTTTCAGGTTCCAACTTAACGCAAGCAGCGCGAAGATCCACAGATAGTTCCTGCGCAGACGGCGGCCGACAGCCTCCCATTCAGTGATCGTGAAGTGCGGTGTGGTCAGGTCGGCGGCGAGATGTTCCGCCCATGCGTCGTCAGGCTGCCGGTTGTCGGGCTTCAGGATGTGTGCGAAATAGCCTGTTTCCAGAATCCGCACGCGACTGGACCAGATCTCGTAATAGCGGTAGCGGCGCGCTTCCATCAGCAGGAAGATCGCGACGAGTATCGAGTTGATCGGAATCACGAAGTGCGGGTTGTTCGGAGAGCTGAAGACGAACGACAACGTCGCACCTGCTGTGAGGACGGCCCAGTTTGTCGTGGTGTCGAGTCGATTTCGCCAGGTGTTCGAGCGCTGCACTTCGCCGCGATAGAAATGGATCATCGCCGTGTTGAACTCGGCAGGCGTCATGCGTCGCATTAAAGTCGCGGGAGACGAGGACGTTTCAGACATAGACTCCGCCGGTGGCGGCGGTCTGAGCCGACCGGTAACCCTGTCTGTCGATGATGAACCGCTACTTCTTTGACTTGCTTCGGTGGACATCGGACTTGAATCAATGGAGCGCGCCTGGCAGAGTGGGGCGCGGAACCCCGGAAACTGATAATAGCACGCGAGGCCACAAACCGCACAAAAAGCACGAAAGACGGATGCTTGACACTGTTTCCACGCGCGCCCTATAGTGGCCGTTCGTTGGAAACAGAGGTTGATGAGCACTGGATGCGGCACGCTCTGGCCGCCGCTCGTGAAGCACAGGCTAGCGGCGAAGTGCCCATCGGCACTTGTATTGTCAGCGAAAACAAGCTCGTCGCCGTTTCCGGGAATCGAACGCGTACCGACTGCGATCCGACAGCCCACGCTGAAATCGTTGCCCTGCGCGACGCCGCGAGAACGCTTGGCAATTACCGGCTGACGAGCGTCGACGTTTACTCGACGATCGAACCGTGCGCGATGTGCGCAGGAGCTTTGATACAGGCGCGTGTACGGCGCCTGGTTTACGGCGCGCCGGATGAACGCGCAGGCGCGGTGATAAGTCGCTTTCGAATCTGCGACACAGATTTTTTGAATCATCGAATTGAGATCAGCGCGGGCGTTTTGGAAGAGGAATGCCGGGCGCTGATGCAGGAGTTTTTCCGAAGCAGGAGAGCCGAATAAGACGCGGAGAGGTCGCATAGTGGATTAGTGCACCGGTCTCGAAAACCGGAGTGGGTTAACGCCCACCGTGGGTTCGAATCCCACCCTCTCCGCCAGATTTTTTCAGCCACAAAAAGGCGCAAACTTGTGCTTTTTTCGTGGCATCAGGAGAGGTGCAGGAGTGGTTGAACTGGCAGCACTGGAAATGCTGTGAACGGGAAACCGTTCCGTGGGTTCGAATCCCACCCTCTCCGCCAGAACTATGAACGACGATAAACTCGCAATTGAAGAAGCAAGACGCGCGGCCCAGCACGAATCCGTAAAGAGCCAGGTCGACGGCGAAGTTCAGGCTGAAATCGGCGAGCGCGCCGCAACTAAATCCACACCGCACGAATCCCAGCAAATCGATCAGGTTGCGGGCGAGTTTCGATCGAAAGCGGTTAACGAGGTCGTCGACACGGAGCGCGAGGTCGGGCGCTCGAGATCGCTCGCGCGCGTCTCGCAAGTTGTCGATTACATCTTCTGGGTTATCTACGCGCTCCTCGGGATGCGTTTTCTCCTGGCTTTGATGGCGGCTCGCAGCGGCGCCGGTTTTGTGAAGTTTATCGTCGCGGTCAGCAATCCGTTTTACTTGCCGTTTCAGGGGATTGTCGCGAGTCCTCGCACGGACGGAGGTCACACGTTGCTCCTGCCGATTGTAGTTGCGATAATCGCGTACGCGCTGCTTCATCTCGGCATTAACGGTCTGCTGCGAATGTTCGCGCATCGAAAGACAGCGATTTAGTTCTTTATCAGATCCCGGGCTCCGCACAACGCAAGCCTTGTGAACCCCGCCAGGCCGGGAACGGAGCAACGGTAGCAACGGCAGCGTGTGTTGCGGGAAAGTCCGGGGTCTGGCCACTTCTTCTCAGGAGTCGAGCCATGACAAAGATCTTTGTAGCCACTGGGTTCGTCCTTACGCTTTCACTCTCCGTATTCGCTCAAACACAATCTCGCGAAGACATCCTGAAAACAATCGAAGCGAAACGTGCGGAACTCGCTACGCTTGAAAAACAGTTCCTTTCGCCGTCAGAAGAAGACCGAGCCACACATGCAGAGTTTCTGAACCAGCCCGATACCGGCTTGATTCGTCTGTTGCCACGCGAGAAGTACGACACTGAAACCTACAAAGAAAACAAGAAATCGATCACGCTTCGCGGCGGTGGCGCTTACTACTCTTTCGCGCGCCTGACACACGAGTATGGCCATGGCAATGACATCGAACTCGCCAAGGGCACGTTCAGCACGGCCTTTTCTGGCGGACAGTCCGGGTCGCTCGTCAATCTTGGTGACATACCTCTCGAAACCGTTAGTTTGGAAACGCCGGCCGCACAAGAGTTGGCTAGCAACGTTGCGACCAGGAAAAAACCTCAATCCCAAGTTCCGTTAAAGTTAAACTCAACGTACCTGCTCCGATCGGTCGACTCCCGTTCGGATGTCCTCGTTGCTTTTAAGGTGGTGCGCATCGATAGCGACGAAAGCGCCATTATTCTTTGGAAGCTTTTGAAAAAGTCGCCGTTAACACAAGGGGCTCGCAACAACTAAATCGAAAAACGGATCTTATGGCCTATCAAGTAATCGCTCGCAAGTGGCGTCCTCAGACCTTTGACGAAGTAACAGGCCAGGAACCGATCACTCGCACACTCCGCAATGCAATCGAGCATCAGCGGCTTCATCACGCTTACCTCTTCTCGGGCGCTCGCGGCGTTGGGAAAACAACAACTGCCCGCCTGCTCGCAAAAGCGCTGAACTGTCATAAGGCCAAACAGCCGACGCCGGCTCCCTGCCGTTCTGACGATCCAGATCAGTGTTCGTCGTGCAGGGAGATTACGGAGAGTCGATCGATCGACGTGCAGGAGATCGACGCGGCATCAAACACCGGCGTAGACAACGTGCGGGAGGCGATCATTGCCAGCGTCGGCATTGCTCCGGCGCGCGATCGCTACAAGGTGTTCATCATTGACGAAGTTCACATGCTTTCGGGAGCGGCGTTCAATGCACTGTTGAAGACTCTCGAAGAGCCTCCGCCGCGCGTGGTCTTCATCATGGCCACGACCGAGCGTCACAAAGTTCCCGAAACAATTCTTTCGCGTTGCCAGCAGTTTGAGTTTCGCACCATTGCTACGGCGAAGATTCTCGAGCGTCTGAAACTGATTGCGAAGGCTGAAAAGATCTCCGTGCCTGACGACGCCTTGCGAGAGATTGCGCGCACCGGTGAAGGATCAATGCGCGACGCTCAATCCGCGTTGGACCAGGTGATCAGTTTCGCGGGCGATAAGATCGCGAAAGAGGACGTGGAGATGGCGCTGGGTGTCGCCGGCGCCGACATTCTCAAACGCATCATCGACAGCATTGCGCAAAACAAACCGGCGGAAGCCATCGCTGCGGTTGACGACATCGTGATGCGCGGTCATGACTTGCGAAACTTCTGTCGCGATCTGCTCGCGCACTTTCGCGATCTGCTCGTGACGAAGGTTTCGGGCAATGAAGAGCTGCTGGAATCGGCTGTTTGCGAACCGCAGGAACTGAAGCGACAAGCAGAGTTGTTTTCAGAGTCGGACCTGGTTCGCTTTTTCCATTCGCTGGCTGAAACCGAAACAAAGCTTCGCGCCGCAACGCAGCCGCGTTACCAGTTGGAAATCGGAATCGTAAAGTTGATGGAGTTGCGCGGTGTCGAGACTATCGGCGAGATCATTCAACGACTTTCAACGCTCGAAAACAATCTCGGTCAGGAGTCATCGCCGGTCAAAACGTCGCCCGGTTCGGGAGGCAGTTCTACAACGTCCGGACGGCGCGAACCAGAGCGACCGCCAACCACGTCGCGAACAGCGGGCTCGTCGTTTGCCGCAACTGCCGTTGCGCCGGTGCTCGAAAGAGATCTGGATGAAAAACTCGAGGCTCCCGCGGTCGCCACTTCCGTCATAGATCGCATTAAAGCCGTTTTGGAACGCCAGCGAAAGATGTTGCTAATCGCAGCGCTCGATGCTGCGCAAGCGACAGTCATCGAAGAGGGCGAGCTACGCGTCGAGTTCGCGCCTGAGGTTCGTCAACAGCGCGATACACTCTCCAAGCCGGAAAACATAAAGTTGCTGCGCGAAGCGTGTCTCGAAGTCACCGGAAACGAGATCGGCATACGAATTCTGGTGAAGGATCCGAGGGCTGATGGCGAGCCGCTGAGCCGCGAAGAGCAGGAGCGACTCGAGAAACAGAAGCTGCGCGAGACGGCTGAAAACAACCCCGTAGTTCAGCAGATGTTGAAGACGTTTCGCGGTGAAATAGTCGACGTGCGAAAAGAACAAAACTAACTCTACCTTCGTATGAGGTTCCATTGTGGAGGTAGGTTGATACGATGCGCGATCCAGTTTTAGCAGGGATTTTGAGTTTAATCATTCCGGGAGTGGGGCAGCTTTACAACGGTCGCATCCTGGCTGGGATTCTTTGGCTAATCTTCACACCAGGCTTCTGGATTGGCACGGGCGGCACGCTCGGATGGATTTGCCACATCGTGGCGGCTTACACGGCGTATTCCTACGCGAAGGAACACCCGGTTAGGATTTAGTTAGACAGAATTTACAGAATTTTTCATGATTTACAGTATTTGTGAATCCTGAAAAATCTTGAAAATCCTGTCTAAGGTCTTACCGGCTTCTTCGGCGGCGTCGCTTTCGGGATATCGTCAACATCAACCGGCTCTTCCAGCTTCGCCGATCCTCCCCGCAACATGGGCGGCAACTTCGTCACCGGAAGACTTACAGTCGCAATCGGATCGACGCGCCGCAGGATCGCGCCGCCACGCCCAGCCACCCAGACGTTCGTTCCACCGCGATAAGCAATCGAGAACAACGACGCGCTCGTGATCGACGGCTGCACTTCCCAGGTTTGTCCCGCATCTTTGGTGTGAATGATGTTCCCTTGTTCGCCTACGACGAGCACATCATTTCGATTCGCCAGGGCGATGCCAAATAAATTGCCGTTGACGTTGGTTTCGAGATCTTTCCACGTTTCTCCGCCATCGTCAGTTCGCAAAACCACACCGCCTGCGCCAACGATGTAACCACGTTGCGTGTCGGCAAACGCGAGCGCGTATAACCATTCCTTCAGATTGCGATCGACGCGCGTCCACTTCGCACCGCCATCTTCAGTGCGCAGGATCGTTCCGCTCGAGCCAACCGCGACTCCATGCTGCGCGTCGATAAACTTCACGTCCTCGAGCCAACTGAGAGAATTTGATTGCTGGAATTCCCAACTCACGCCTTCGTCCTTCGTGTGCCAGATCGCACCGCGCGCTCCGACCGCCCATCCTTCCGTCTCCGAAACAAACGAGACTCCGAACAGATCTTCTTTCACGGGACTCGTAACGGTCGACCACGTTACACCGCCATTAACGGAACGAAGGATCGTACCCTTGTCGCCGACTACCCAACCTGATTTTTCAGTCGTGAAGGTGATCGCGTTCAGACCCGTAGTCGTACCTGAGGGCCGGATGGTCCAATTCTTACCACCGGAGTTGGTGTAGAGAATCTTGCCACGTTCGCCGACGGCCCAACCGTGAGAGTTGTCGATGAAAAAGATATTCGCGATGTCGTCGCGCCCGCCTTCTGTGAGCCGGAGCCACGACAATCCGCCGTCGTCGGTGCGCACGACGAGGCCGTCAGCACCTGCGGCCCAACCGAGAGACTCGTCTGAAAAGAAGAGCGTCGTGAGCTTCGGACCGGTGCGCACGTTGACCGGCAGCCAGATGTTGCCGCCGTCGCCGGTGGTTAACACAACGCCACCATCGCCGGCGGCCCAACCGTGCAGCTCGTCATAAAAGAAGACGCTGTTGAGATCTGTGGTGACAAGCGCGTCCTTGGTAGTCCATGTTTCGCCGGCGTTCTCAGTCTGGAGAATGGTGGCACGATAACCGACGGCTGTGGCCTTCTTCTCGGTCGTAAAGACCACGCCTGTCAGCGCGAAGTCAGTTAGCTTCTTCGTCTTCTTCCATTCGCCGCCGCCGTTCGACGTCACGAGAAGCGTTCCGTGTGCGCCAACGGCGACTCCGGTCTTCCCGTCGGCAAAGGCGATCGAAAACAGGTGAGACGTTGTTTGACTGTTCTGAGGTTTCCAGGTTTTGCCACCGTCAGTCGTCGCGATGATCGAACCAAAGGAGCCAACGGCCCAACCGAGCAAAGGGTTCTTCGGCGCGAAAGTTACTGCAAAGAGATGATCGCGAATGCCGGTTTGTCGCAGCACCCACCTGCCGCCACCGTTCGATGTCGTGAGGACCACGCCACGCGCGCCTGAGACTACCACGCGGGAACGATCCTTGACGTAAATCGAGTAGAGCGTCGTGCTCGAAGGATTTGTCTGTTCTTCCCAATCGAATCCGCCGTTGTTTGTCGTGAGTATGACGCCGCTCGCGCCGACCGCCCAGCCGCGTTTCCCATCTGGGGAAAATCTGATGGAATGGATCGAGTTTCCTTGTGGGAGCGGGTTTTGCCACTGCCAGCCGCGAAATGGGTCCTGTGCCTCGGTGATAAACGGCACAACGAGCAGCAGGCAGAGCAGTTTGATTCTGAGCGCGAGAGGCACTATTTCCTTGTCCAAAACGTAGTTCGATAAGGGGAGGCGGAAATTATATTGCCACAGATTTTCACGGATCAACCCGGCACGGATCAATCCGCGCTTATTCGTGAAGATCCGCGGCTTCAACGGTTCCGATCTTATCCACGGCGTCACGCAGAATCGAATCCTCCACGCGCCCCGCGGCTGCTATGCGCCGTGCGGCGTTATCCGCGGCTTCCTGAAGCAGATGCCCTGCGTGTCCGCGCGTCCATTCCCAGCGAATTTTGTGCGCCGCCGCAGCCTTGTCGAGTCGTTGCCACCACGGTAGATTCGCCTTGCGCTTAAAGCGCCCGTTCATCGTCTCCACAACATACCGCGAATCGGTAAAAACGCTAACCTGGCACGGCTGGAGCAACGCTTCGAGCCCCACAGCGGCTGCGGCGATCTCGGCCTGCTGGTTTGTCGCGACACCCAGATATTCTCCGACAGCGCGCCAATAACCCTTGTAACCCAACAGCGCAACTGCGGCGGCACGGGCCGCGGCCTGTCCATTCCCCAGGCTCGAGCCATCACAGAAAATCGCAACCTGCTTCATCGATGCGTCGTAGCCTATCACGCAATCAAAGGAAATTGTAGAATGCGGAGCACCGGAGGAATTTAACAATGATCCCTCAAGAAAAACGTTCGACTAGTGAAGTCGAACGGATTCGAGATCAGTTTCATCGCGCGTTTGAAGGCGAAGCATGGCATGGACCATCGGTGCTGAAGTTGCTCGAAGGCATCACTGCACAACAAGCTGCGGCACACCCGATTCCCGGCGCTCATTCGATTTGGGAGTTGACGCTGCACATTGCGGCGTGGGAACGCGCGTGCAAGCGTCGACTCGAAGGCGACCCGGCTCAACTGACAGATCTCGAAGACTGGCGGCCTATCAACGATACGAGTGAAGCAGCGTGGGAAAGCACGAAGCAACACCTGATCGACAATCATCGTGAACTGCTGAACGCGATTGCGAAAGTTGACGAGTCGCGATTGAATGAACCGATAATGAGAGATCCAAACATCCCGTTCTCGAGTGTGTACGTGACGCTTCATGGCGGCGTGCAACACGATCTATATCATGCGGGACAGATAGCAATGTTAAAGAAGGCGTTGGAAAAACTTATGAGCGGACTATCAGCTAAGGAATGTGTGCCGTGTCGCGGTGGCGTGCCGCCGCTTCAGGGGGAAGAGATCGCGAAACTCCTGCCGGAATTGAACGGCTGGGAAGTGGTGAATGAGCATCACCTGAAGAAGAAGTACAAGTTTTCAGACTTTCGGGAATCGCTCGCGTTTGTGAATCGCGTCGGTGAGCTTGCGGAGGAGCAGGGGCATCATCCGGATATCTGTTTTGGGTGGGGGTCGGCCGAGATTTCGATCTGGACGCACAAGATCGATGGGCTGACGGAAAGTGATTTCATCCTCGCGGCAAAGATCGACAAGCTTTGACTTGCTCTCTGCGGCCCTCTGCGTATCTCTGCGTTCTCTGCGTTGAAAAGACGATTAAACGCAGAGTACGCAGAGATACGCAGAGGGCCGCAGAGATCATTCCAGATAGATCTTTTCGATCTCATTTACCATTCGATCTAAGCTGAACTTGGTTTTTGCGGCGTCGTGTGCGTGCGTGCCCATTTCGCGACGTCGCTCAGCATTTGCGAGGAGGGCGACTACTGCTTCCGCAATTCGATCGACGTCGCCAATCGGAACCAGCAGCCCCGTTTTCTGATCTTCAACAACTTCCTGTGCGCCCTCGGTGCGTGTTGCTACAACCGGCGTCCCAGCGGCCATCGCTTCCGCCATCGCCAACCCAAACGATTCGGTCTCGGAAGCCGAAACGAACACATCCATCGCGCACAACAACTCTTCAGCCTCATCAACCCACCCCAAAAAGTGGAAACAATCCTTCAATCCAAGTTCGACGACGAGCTTCTCGAGCTGCTTGCGAACATCGCCGACTGTATCAACTCCAGCAAGCACAAAGTGCGTCTCAGGAAATCTCGAAACAATCCGCGCGGCCGCTCGAACGAAATCGTCGTGTCGTTTCAGCGTCCTTAACTCACCAACACTCCCAACCAACAAACAATCCTCCGACAGACCCAGGCCTCGCAAAAACCCTGCGCGATCAAACCCAACGCGCGCGCGTTCAAACCGCTCCACGTCAATCCCATTCGGAATCAACGCGATCTGCTTTTCATTAACTACGCGCCGAAGTTCCTTCGCGACAGCCGACGAAACTGCAATCACGCGCGTCGCTCGCGCAAGCGTGTGACGATGAAGTCGATTCAGTTGAAACAACACGTGACGAGTAGCAATGAATTTCGCCTGTCGATTCCGGCGCGCCGCGTACGACGCAAGCGAGTAATCACGCGCCATGTGCGCATGCACGACGTCGATCCGCTGTCGCCGCACGAATCGCTCCAGCTCGTGCGCGCTCGGCACGTCGATCGCATTGCGCAACGGAAGAGTCAGAATGTTTTCCTTGGGCAACTTCAGGTGACGAATCAGGGGAGACCCCGATCGCAGCGCTGCGAAGAGATTGTGTCCGCGCGCAATCAGTGAGTTCGTGAGATCAGCAACATAACGCTCGCCGCCGCCGAATGATGATGCCGAACTGACCTGCAGAATGTTCAATCTTTAACGTCCGTACCAAAGTCAAACAGCAATCGCGTCGGGTGGATGGTTTATGCCCGTACGCGAAAGTAATCTCTAAGTAAATTCAACATTTTCGCAGCCTCGCCACTCGGCACAACGGTTGCCCATGTCAGCTGAAAGACACTGTTTGTTGGGGAGGATTGTATGACCAAGGCACGATTAGTGACAGCACTTTTTAAGAGCAAAGTAGCTGCTGAGTCCGCGGTTGATGCGCTATTGAAGCGAGGTTTTTCACGCGACGATATCAGTGTGCTCATGTCAGACGCTACTCGAACGAAGGAATTTGCGATTCAGACACGCTCGCACGCTGCCGACGGTTTGGGCATTGGCGCTGCCGCGGGCGGAGCTGTCGGTGCCGTGCTCGCAGCGATTGCGGCAGTGGGAACGACGCTGTTTCTGCCGGGAATCAATCTCGTGATTGCTGGTCCGATTGCAGCCGCACTCGCCGGCGCGGGCGCTGGTGGAGCAGCAGGCGGAGTGATTGGCGCGTTGGTTGGCGCGGGAATTCCTGAATATCGCGCGAAGGTTTACGAGGCTGGAATCAAGGGTGGTGGAATTTTGATCGGCGTGGAAGCACGCAGCGATGAGGAAGTCGACCGGCTTGAAGACTTGTTGACTGAGCTCGGAGGCGAGCACGTTCGGACGGAGTAACGCATTACTAAAACTAAGGGAGGTTATGACATGGGTTTACCGAATAGAGACGAAGTAGAGGGAAAACTGGATCAGGCAAAAGGCAAAACCAAGGAAACTATCGGTCGAGCAATCAACGACGATGAGCTCGAGGCTGAGGGCCGAGCCGAAGACGCTGGTGGCAACATACAGGAAGGCTTCGGCAAAGCACGTAGGAAAGTCGGAGAAGCAATCGAAGACGTCGGCGACGCGATAGGCCGCTAAGCCACAAAACGGCACAAATAGAAGCCGCAAAAAGGCACAAAAGGCGCAAATGAATTTTTTTCTTTTGTGCTTTTTGTGCCTTTTTGTGGCAAGATCCCTTTGTGGCTCCGACGAGAGTAGAAACCGACTCGATGGGTGCAATAGAGGTAGCGGCTGATCGCTACTGGGGCGCACAGACGGAACGGTCTTTACATCACTTCAACATCGGCGACGACCGCATGCCGCGCGAGATGATTCGCGCGCTCGGCATTCTCAAGAAAGCCGCCGCCCTCGTCAACGAAGATCTCGGCAAACTCCCGCGAGACAAAACGAAATTGATCGTCCAGGCGTGCGACGAAGTGATCGAAGGTAAGCTCGACGATCACTTCCCTCTGCGTGTTTGGCAGACCGGCAGCGGCACCAAAACCAACATGAACGCCAACGAAGTGATCTCGAACCGTGCGATCGAGCTTGCCGGCGGCGAGTTGGGAAGTAAGAAGCCGATTCATCCGAACGACGACGTCAACATGTCGCAGTCGTCAAACGACACGTTTCCGACCGCGATGTACATTGCCGCGGCGGAGCAGTTGAATAAACTCATTCCACGCGTTCGGGAACTCCAGGACGCGATCGAGGCGAAGGCGCAGGAGTTTGCGAATGTCGTGAAGATCGGAAGGACGCACCTTCAGGACGCCACGCCACTGACCGTCGGTCAGGAGATGGGTGGCTGGGCGAATCTGGTCGAGCGCGATATCGATCGAATGAAAGCCGCAATGCCCGGTCTGCTCGACCTTGCAATCGGCGGCACAGCCGTCGGAACAGGATTGAATTCGCATCCGGAGTTTGGCGAACGCGCAGCGAAGAAGATCGCCGAACTGACGGGTTTGCCGTTCAAATCGCAACCGAACAAGTTTGCAGCACTGTCAGCGCACGACGAGCTGGTGTTTGCGAGCGGCGCGATCAAGACGCTGGCTGCGTCGCTGATGAAGATCGCTAACGACGT
>Ga0114129_10003789_pt1 | contig 21316 bp, 27 predicted proteins | sample RhiMetdeltSRZDD1_FD_80071 | JGI IMG/M metagenome (GOLD analysis project Ga0114129, IMG submission 80071) | Populus rhizosphere microbial communities from Tennessee, USA - Rhizosphere MetaG P. deltoides SRZDD1 (version 2) (version 2) | ecosystem: Host-associated > Plants > Roots > Rhizosphere >... | reverse complement strand
CGTGCAAGCGCGCGACGGCGAGGAGGCGCTCGAGCGCTACCGGGAGACGCCGGTCGACCTCGTCATCCTCGACCTCATGCTCCCGCGGCTGGACGGGCTCGCCGTCTGCCGGCGCCTGCGGGAGGAGCGGAGCGCCGTCCCGATCATCATGCTCACCGCCCGCGGCGACGAGGGGGACAAGGTGCTCGGCCTGGAGCTCGGCGCCGACGACTACATCACGAAGCCGTTCTCCATCCGCGAGTTCATGAGCAGGGTGCGCGCGCTCCTGCGCCGTGCCCAGCTCTCGGCGGCCGGCGCCCGCGCGGAGCTGATCGAGGTCGACGACCTGCGGATCGACACGAGCCGCCGCACCGTCGAGGCCCGTGGCGAGCAGGTCCAGCTCACGTACCTCGAGTTCGAGCTGCTGCGCATGCTGGCGTCGAGCCCCGGGCGCGTTTTCACGCGAAAAGAGCTTCTCGACGAGCTCTGGGGCGGCTCCGAGTTCCGGGACCCGCGCACGATCGACGTGCACGTGCGCCATCTGCGCGAGAAGGTCGAGCGCGACCCGGCCGAGCCGGCCCTCATCTTCACTGTGCGCGGCGCCGGCTACCGCTTCCGCGACGCGCCGTGAGGAAGCCGCTCTTCAGCCTCAGCATCAAGGCCGGCCTCGCCCTCTTCCTGGTCGTGGCCGGGGCCCTGGCGATCGTCTACGCGGCTGTCGTGCCGCAGCTCGAGGACAGGCTGGTCGACGCGAAGGTGCGCGAGCTCGAGGTTGCCGTCCAGAACGTCGGCGGCCAGCTCCGCTCGCTGAACAGCGAGGTGGCGGAGACCGTTGTGGCAAGTAGCTCCGAGAGCCTCGGCATCCGGATCACGATCCTCCAGCCCATCACCGAGGGCCAGCTTCTCAACCTGCTCGACTCGCGCGTCGTCAACGTCGATGATCTGTCCACCGACGCAGTGGCGCTGGAGGCGGCGCACACCGGGCTCCTGGTTTCGGGGCGGGTCGAGCGGGACGGAGCCCACTATGCGGAGGCCTCGCTCCCCATCGACGGCGACCGCGTGCTGCTCGTCTCCGCGCCGCTGGACGACGTCCTCGCGAACGTGAACGTCGTCCGTCGCAGCCTTCTCATCGCCGGCGGCGTCTCGCTCGCCATCTCCTGGCTCGTGGGCTACCTGATGGCGTGGTTCTTCACGCGCCGGATCCGCCGCCTGGAAAGCGCGGCCGAGCGCCTGTCGGCAGGGGACTTCGGGACGCCGATCCGCGACTCCGGCAGGGACGAGGTCGGCCAGCTCGCGGACGCCTTCGACTCCATGCGCACGCGTCTGGCGGTGCTCGACCGGGCCCGCGGCGAGTTCATCGCCAACGCCTCCCACGAGCTGCGGACGCCGCTCTTCTCGCTCGGCGGGTTCGTCGAGCTCCTCGGCGACGAGGACATGGATCCCGAGGTGCGGCGCGACTTCATGGCGGAGATGCGCGACCAGATCGACCGGCTCACGAGGCTCGCCACGGATCTCCTCGACCTGTCGCGGCTCGACGCCGGCCAGCTCGAGGTCGAGACCGCGCCCTTCGACCTCTGTGCGGTCGCGCGGCAGGTCGCGGACGAGTTTCGTCCGGTTGCGGAGGCGGGCGGCCGCGAGCTCACGCTGGACGGCGAGGAGGACTTGTACGCGCTCGGCGACGACGTCCGAGTGCAGCAGATCGCCCGCGCCTTCGTCGAGAACGCGATCAGGCACACGCCCGACGGTACGCCGGTCTCCGTCTCGGTCGAGGAGCGCGACGGCGCCGCGGTGCTGGAGGTGGCGGACGCCGGTCCGGGGATCCCGGAAGAGGATCAGGAGCACCTCTTCCAGCGCTTCTATCGCGCCGCGGGCGGCAAGGCGTCGGGCAGCGGGCTCGGGCTCGCCATCGCCGCAGAGCTTGCATCCCGCATGGATGCAACGATCGAGGTGCATTCGGTGCCCGGACGGACGGTTTTCACGTTGAAACTCCCGCTCGACCCGGCACAGCCGTTTTCACGTGAAAGCGATGCGGCCGACCCGGTCGCCACCGGTAGCTCGTAACATCTGCCACGAGCCGATATGACCGTCCTGAGGGAGGGAACCGTCACTACGATGAGTCGAACGTGATCCGCCCGGGGGTCGTAGCCGTCATCGCCATCGTCGCCGCCGTGGTCGGCGGCATGAGCGTGCTCGTCGTCGGAAAGGCGGCCGGCTGGCTCGACGAGGGCTCGCCCCAGGTCGAGACCGTCCTCGTCTCGACGCCGGACGGAGCGACGCCTGCCGCGAACCCCGTCGAGGGCGACGCCGCGAAGCCACTCGTCGGCAACGCGTTCGACGCGAGCGAGATCTACGAGAAGCGCGCTGCCGGCGTCGTGACCATCTACGCCGTCTTCGGCAACGGAGGCGCCCAGCAGCTGCAGTCCGAGGCGCAGGGGTCCGGCTTCGTCGTCTCCGACGACGGCTACGTCCTCACGAACTCGCACGTGATCACCACCGCCGGCGAGGAGGACGAGACGCAGACGCCCGAGGCGGCCACCCGTGTGTACGTCCAGTACCGGAACGGCGAGCGCGTCCCCGCCCGGATCATCGGGTGGGACCTCTACGACGACGTCGGCGTCCTCAAGGTCGATCCCGCGAACCACCCGGTGAGCCCGGTGCCGCTCGGCGACTCGGGCGTCGTCGTCGTCGGCGAGCCCGTCGCTGCCATCGGCAGCCCGTTCGGCCAGGAGAGCTCGCTGAGCGTGGGCGTCGTCTCGGCCACGGAGCGCTCCATCGACTCGCTGACCTCGAGCTACGACCTCATCGACGCGATCCAGACCGACGCGCCGATCAACCGGGGCAACTCGGGCGGCCCGATGTTCAACGCGCGCGGCGAGGTGATCGGCATCAACGCGCAGATTCGCAGCGAGAGCGGGACTGCCGAGGGTGTGGGCTTCGCCGTCCCGATCAATGCGGCGAAGCGCTCCATGGAGCAGCTGATCCAGACCGGCCGCGTCCGCTACGCGTGGCTCGGGATCACGACGCAGACCGTGACGCCGCGCATGGCGCGCCAGCTCGAGTACGGAGCGGAGCAGGGCGCGGCGGTGCAGGAGGTCGTCGACGGCAGCCCGGCCGACCGCGCCGGGTTGCGCGGCGGGGGCCAGGAGCGCGAGTACGAGGGCGTCGGGATCCTGATCGGCGGCGACCTGATCGTCGCTATCGACGGGCAGCCCGTCGACTCCGCCGAGGACGTCGTCCGCGCGGTCACGCAGCGCCTCCTTCCGGGCCAGAGCACGGAGCTGACGATCCTGCGCGACGGTGAGCGCGAGACGGTCACCGTCCGCCTCGGCGAGCGCCCGGCCTCGCCGCCCAGGCTCAACCGGTAGCGCCTCTACACTCGGGCGGGTGCCGCGGCCCGCCGAGGATCTCGTCCTGCTCGGGGACAATCTCGAGCTTCTGCCCGGCTTCGACGACGGGGCGTTCCAGCTCGTCTACGCCGACCCCCCGTTCAACACCGGCCGCACGCAGCGTCGCCGGACCGTCAGCTCCAGCGCGGACCCCGAGGGCGACCGCGTCGGCTTCGGCGGGCGCCGTTACGCCACGCGCCTGCTGGGCGAGTCGTCCTTCGAGGACAGCTACGACGACTACCTCGGGTTCCTCGAGCCGCGCGTGCGTGAGCTCCGCCGCGTGCTCGCGCCGACCGGGACGCTCTACCTCCACCTCGACTATCGCGAGGCGCATTACGCGAAGGTGCTCCTCGACGGCCTCTTCGGACGGGGGTGCTTCCTGAACGAGATCGTCTGGGCCTACGACTACGGCGCGCGGCCACGGCGGCGCTGGCCCGCGAAGCACGACACCATCCTCGTCTACGTCAAGGATCCGGAGCAGTACTGGTTCGATGCCGCCGAGGTCGAGCGCGAGCCGTACATGGCGCCCGGGCTCGTCACCGCGGAGAAGGCCGCGCGCGGGAAGCTACCGACCGACGTCTGGTGGCACACGATCGTCTCGCCCACCGGCAAGGAGAAGACCGGCTATCCGACTCAGAAGCCGGAGGGCATCGTGCGGCGCATGGTGCAGGCCTCCACCCGGCCCGGCGACTGGTGCCTCGACCCGTTCGCGGGGTCGGGCACGCTCGGCGCCGTGTGCGGGTCGCTCGGCAGGCGCTTCGTCCTGATCGACTCCAGCGCCGAGGCCGTCGACGTCGCGCGCGCCCGCGTCGCGCGGTTTCTCCGGCCCGGCGTGCGGGTAGGAGCCGCCTCAGGACCTTGATCGTGCTCCGCCAGTTAGATTTCGGCCCCATCACTCAGCGCCTGCGGCCCAACAACGCCATATGAAAGACAACGGAGCGTCCGCGGCGAGCGTCGTCTCGCTCGTGATCCCCGCCAGGGCGGAGTACATCGCCCTGGGACGCCTCGCCCTGAGCGGGCTTCTTCGCCCGCTTGCGGTCGAGCCCGAGGTCATCGCCGACATGAAGCTCGCGCTGACCGAAGCGTGTTCCAACTCGATCCGGCACGCCTATGAGGACGGGCGCGACGGCGCGGTCGAGATCCGCTACGAGCTGGCGGCCGAACGACTTGCCGTCGAGGTCTCCGACGACGGTGAGGGGTTCGACCCCGAGATCCTCGAGATCCAGCAGGGCGAGTTGGACGAGGGCGGTCTCGGCATCGCGATCATCCGCGCGCTCACGGACGATCTGAGCATCGGCCCGCGCTCCGGCGGGACCGGCTCCTGTCTTCGCTTCACGAAGACCCTCGGGTAGCTCCGCGGCGCTCGGTATCCTCAGCCGCCGTGCAGTTGCAGGCTGTCAACGTGGGGACGAAGCACCTCGGCGATTACGCATCGATCGCCGCGCGCGGGCTCATGGACGAGATCCGCGCGCTCGCGGAGCCGTTCGCCGGCAAGCGCGTGCTGCACCTCTCGGCCACGGCCTTCGGCGGCGGTGTGGCGGAGATCCTCTACACCCTCGTACCGCTCATGCGCGACGCGGGCCTCGACGCCGAGTGGCAGATCATCTACGGCCAGGACGAGTTCTTCGACGTCACGAAGACGATCCACAACGCGCTCCAGGGTGACCCGACCGGGTTGACCGAGGAGCAGCAGGAGATCTTCCGCCGCTACAACCGGCTGAACGCCGAGGCCCTCGAGGGCGAGTACGACTTCGTGATCGTCCACGATCCGCAGCCGGCCGGGATCATCGAGCAGGCACGCGACCACGGCGCGCACTGGATCTGGCGCTGCCACATCGACCTCTCGACGCCGAACCGGCAGGTGCTCGACTTCCTCGTGCCCTCGATCTGCCGTCACGACGCGGCGATCTTCCACCGGCAGGAATACATCCCGGACACCGACGCGCTGCCGCCGGCGTGGATCTGGCCGCCCGCCATCGATCCCCTCGCCCCGAAGAACATGGCGCTCTCGGCCGAGGACGCTGCCTACATCGTCGACCAGTTCGGGATCGACGTCGACCGGCCTCTGATCACGCAGGTCTCGCGGTTCGATCCCTGGAAGGACCCGCTCGGGGTGATCGAGGCCTGGCGCATCGTGCGCGAGTCGCACCCGTCCATCCAGCTCGCCCTCGTGGGCTCGATGGCGCACGACGACCCTGAGGGCTGGGAGTACTACAACCGCACGGTCGAAGCGGCCGGCGGCGACCCGGACATCTTCATCCTCTCGAACCTCAACAACGTCGGCTCGGTGGAGGTTAACGCGTTCCAGGTGCACTCGGCGGCTGTGATCCAGAAGTCGATCCGCGAGGGGTTCGGCCTCACCGTGACGGAGGCCCTGTGGAAGGGCCGGCCGACGGTCGCGGGCCGGGTTGGAGGAATCGTCGCCCAGATCCAGGACCGGGAGACCGGCTACCTCGTCGACTCGGTTGAGGAGTGCGCCGAGGCGATCCTTGCCATCCTCGAGGACCCGGTCGAGGCGCGCGCCATGGCGCTGCGCGGCAAGGAGTTCGTGCGGCGCAACTTCCTCACGCCGCGCCTGCTGCGCGACTGGCTCGCGCTCTTCAACGACCTGGACGGCAACGGCGAGGCCGTCTCCGAGCTCGTCATGGCGCTCCGCTCGGGCTGATTCCCAAGGGTCGTTAGGGTGTCCGGGGTGGCGACCCGGCGCAAGCTCATCGTCGTCTCGAACCGCGGGCCGGTCGTGTTCGACCGCGGCACCGGCGGAGAGCGCATCGCGAGGCGGGGCGGCGGCGGTCTCGTCACCGCCCTTCGCAGCCTCGTCGAGCACCACGACGTCACCTGGGTGGCGAGCGCGATGTCCGACGAAGACAGAGTCGTCGCCGAGGAGGCCGGCGGGGAGGCCATCGAGGAGACCGCGCGCGGAGGCGCCCCGTACCGGCTACGGCTCGTGGCGCACGATCCCTCGGCGTACGACTGGTACTACAACGTGATCGCGAACCCGATGCTGTGGTTCATCCAGCACTACCTCTGGGGCCTCGCGCGCGACCCGGACGTCGACCACGGGCTGCACCACGCCTGGAACGAGGGCTACGTCGCGGTCAACCGGAACTTCGCGGGCGCGGTCGTCGACGAGCTGGCGCGCGAGCCCGACGCGGCGGTGTCCTTTCACGACTATCACCTCTACATCGCGCCCGGCCTCGTCCGGCAACGGGCGCCAGAGGCGCTCCTCTCGCACTTCGTCCACATCCCGTGGCCGATGCCCGACTACTGGCGCGTGCTCCCGGAGACGATCCGGCGGGCGATCCACGAGAACCTGCTCGCGAGCGACGTGGTCAGCTTCCACACCCGCCGTTGGAGCCAGAGCTTCCTGCGCTGCTGCGCTGACATCCTCGGCGTCGAGCCCGACGCGGCCGCGTCGGAGATTCGCATCGGAGACCGCGTCACGCACGTCCGGGCGCGCCCGATCTCGGTCGACCCCCACGAGTTCGACGAGGTTGCGGAGACCGCCACCGTGCGCGGGCAGGAGTCCCTGATCGAGGCCGCGCGGCCCGAGTTCCTCATCCTCCGCGTCGACCGCACGGATCCGTCCAAGAACGTCGTGCGCGGCTTCCGCGCCTACGAGCTCTACCTCGACGCCCATCCGGAGATGCACGGGCGCGTGCAGATGCTTGCGCTCCTCGACCCGTCCCGCCAGGACATCCCCGAGTACGCGGAGTACCTCGGCGCCATCCAGCGCGCTGCGCGCGTCGTCAACGACCGCTTCCAGCGGGAGGGCTGGATGCCGCTCGACCTCCAGATCCAGGACAACTTCCCGCAGGCCGTGGCCGCATACAAGCAGTTCGACGTCCTGCTCGTCAACGCGATCTTCGACGGTATGAACCTCGTGGCCAAGGAGGCGCCGCTCGTGAACACGCGCGACGGCGTGCTGATCCTCTCCGAGAACACCGGGGCTCACGACGAGCTGGGGCAGTGGGCGCTGACGGTGAACCCGTTCGACGTCGCCGGCCAGGCGGAGGCCCTGCATGAAGCGTTGGCGATGGCGGCCGACGAGCGCCGCCGCCGACGTGAGGCGATCGCTGCGCACGTGCGCGAGAACGACATCCTCGCCTGGATCGCAGGCCAGCTCGCCGACCTCGACGAGGCGCAGGAATCGCTGGCCTCGCCGCTTCCTGCATAGCTCGCGGCGTACTCTTACCGGCGTGAACGACGAGCTCAGCCACGTCGACGAGAGCGGCGCGATCCACATGGTGGACGTCGGCGCCAAGCCGCCCGCCCGCCGCCGCGCCGTGGCGCGCGCCTTCGTGCGGATGCGGCCGGAGACGACCGAGCGCCTGCGCGCGCTCCCGAAAGGTGACGCACTCGCTACTGCCCAGGTCGCCGGGATCATGGCCGCGAAGCGCACGGCTGAGCTGATCCCGCTGTGTCATCCGCTTCCCCTCACGCATCTGGAGGTCGCGCTCGAGGTCGGCGAGGCCGGTGTCGCCATCGAGGCGAGCGCGGAGACGACCGCACAGACCGGCGTCGAGATGGAGGCGCTGACGGCGGCGACCGTGGCCGCGTTGACCGTCTACGACATGGCGAAGGCGATCGACAAGGAGATGGTCGTCGAGGACGTCCGACTCCTGGAGAAGAAGAAGGAGGCCGTCTCCTGAGGGCCGCAGTCCTGACCGTCTCGGACGGCGTCTCCGCCGGGGAGCGCGAGGACAGGAGCGGCGACGTCCTCGAGGAGCTGCTGGCGGAGGAGGGCTACGAAGTCGAGCGCCGTGTGGTTCCGGACGAGCGCGCCGCGATCGCCGAAGCCGTTCGTGAGCTGGCCGGCTCGGCCCAGGTCGTCCTCACCACCGGTGGCACCGGATTCGGCCCCCGTGACGTCACGCCCGAGGGGACGACGGACGTGCTCGACCGCGTGGCGCCCGGAATCGCCGAGGCCGTTCGGGCCGACTCGATCGCGAAAACGCCGCACGGCCTGCTTTCGCGCGGGGTCGCCGGCGTCGTCGGCTCGACGCTCGTCGTCAACTTCCCCGGCTCGCCAGGCGGCGCGCGCGACGGCTTCGAGGTGCTCCGGCCGGCACTCGCCCATGCGCTCGAGCTGCTCGCCGGCGAGCAGACCGCACACCGGCAGACATGACGAGCGCCGTCGTCCGCTACCCGCAGCTCTTCCTCTCGCTCGTCAAGTTCGAGCACACGATCTTCGCGCTGCCGTTCGCCTACATCGGCGCGTTCCTCGCCGTCGACGAGGTGCCCGGAGGCGGCGACCTCCTCTGGATCACGGTGGCCATGGTCGGTGCGCGCAGCCTCGCCATGGCGCTCAACCGGCTGATCGACGCCGGCATCGACGCCCGCAACCCGCGGACGGCCGGCCGCGAGCTGCCGAGCGGTGCGCTGCGGCCGTGGCACGTCGCTCTCTTCTCGCTCGCATCACTTGCGGTCTTCCTCGTGGCCGTCTTCCAGCTCGCCCCGATCGTGCGCTGGCTCTGGCCGATCCCGGTCGCCGCCTTCGTGATCTACCCGTACCTGAAGCGCGCGACCTGGCTCTCGCACTTCTGGCTCGGTGCGGTGGACGGGCTCGCCCCCGTGGGCGCCTGGGCGGCGATCACGAACGACATGCCGCTCGAGGCGTGGCTCCTGGGCGCCGCCGTCGCCGTCTGGGTTGCAGGGTTCGACGTCCTCTACGCCCTCTTCGACCTCGAGCACGACCGTGAGCACGGCCTCCACTCGATCCCGGCCCGGTTCGGCGTCGGCGCGGCCTTCACGGTCGCCCGCATCTGCCACATCGCCACGGTCGTGTTTCTCGCCGCGGCGGGGCTCGCCCTCGAGGTCGGCGTCCTCTACTGGCTCGGTGTGGCCGTGGTCGCGGGCCTGCTCGTCTACGAGCACTCGCTCGTCTCGCCGCGGGACACGCGCCGGCTCGACGCCGCCTTCTTCACCATGAACGGCGTCATCAGCGTCTCGTTCTTCGCCTTCGTCCTCGCGGACGTGCTCGCATGATCCGCGCTCGTGGGCTCGGCAGGAGCTTCGGGACGAAGCGCGTCCTGCGCGGCCTCGACCTCGATGTGGCAGAGCGCGACGTGCTCGTCGTCACCGGACCGAACGGGTCGGGCAAGTCGACGCTCCTGGCGCTCTGCGCGGGCTTGCTTGCTCCGACAGCCGGCGAGCTCGAGATCGAGGTCGAGCGTGGCCGCCTCGGTTACCTGGCGCACGAGCCGCTCGTCTACCGGGAGCTGACGGCGCTCGAGAACCTCGAGCTCTACGGCCGCCTCTACCGGGTGCCCGAGCGGCGCGAGCGCATCGGGATGCTCCTCGAGCGCTTCGACCTCTGGGAGGCCAGGCACGAGCGCGTCTCGACGTACTCGCGCGGGATGCAGCAGCGCCTCGCCCTCTGCCGGACGCTGCTGCACGACCCCGACCTCCTGCTCCTCGACGAGCCGTACGCGGGCCTGGACGAGGCCGGCGGCGTCTTGCTCGACGGTGAGCTCGCCGCACTCGCGGGCGAGAGGACGCTCGTCGTCTCCACCCACGAGCCCGAGCGCATCGCCCGGCTCGCGACCGCGCGACTGGCATTGGCGTGAACTACTTCTCGGATGTGGGCGCGCTCGCGCGCAAGGACCTGCGGCTCGAGCTCCGTTCGCGGGACACGTTCCTGTCGATGGTCCTCTTCGTCGTCGCGACGCTCGTCGTCTTCAGCTTCTCGCTCCCGGCGCAGACGGAGGCGGAGGCCTCGTACGGGCTCCTCTGGGTGGCGCTCCTCTTCACTGCCATTCTCGGGCTCACGCGTGCCTTCGCGGCGGAGCGCGAGCAGCGCGTGCTCGACGGCCTCGTGCTGGCGCCGTGCGACCGGAGCGCGATCTGGCTCGGCAAGGCGCTCGCGGTCGTCGCCTTCCTGGCGCTCGCCGAGCTCGTCGCGCTGCCGGCGTTCGCGCTCTTCTTCGAGCCCGTGACCTGGGAGCTGGTGGCAGCCGTCGTCCTCGCCGACCTCGGGCTCGCCGCTGTCGGGACGCTCCTCGCGGCGATGGCGGCCGCGAGTCGCGCGCGCGAGCTGCTGCTCCCGCTGCTCCTCCTTCCGCTCGCGATCCCGATCGTGGTCGGCGGGGTCGGCGCCTCGATCTCGGACGATCCCGGGCGCTTCCTCGGCTTCCTCGCTCTCTACGACCTGATCTTTGCGATCCTGTCCTGGGCGAGCTTTGAGTACGTCGTTACGGAATAACACGGCGGTCGCGCTCGCGGTCGCCGCTTTCGTCCTGCTCCTCGGAGGGCTGGCGCTCGCGTTCTACTGGGTTCCGGACGCGCCGATCGAGGGGTTCCGGCAGCGGATCTTCTACATCCACGTCCCGGTCGCGTTGACTGCGTACGCCTGCTTCGGCTGGGCGGCGTGGAAGGCGCTTCGCCTTCTCTGGCTCCGGGACGAGCGCTACGACCTGGAGAGCTACACGGCCGTCCACATGGGCCTCATCTTCGGGATCCTCACGCTCGTCACGGGCTCGATCTGGGCGCGGACGTCCTGGGGTGTCTGGTGGAGCTGGGGCGAGCGGCAGCTGGTTCTCTTCCTCGTTCTCTTCCTCTTCTACTCCGCGTACTTCATGCTCCGCTACTCCGTCGACCCGGGGCCGCGCCGCGCGCGGATGTCGGCGGTCTACGCGCTCTTCGGCGTCGTGCTCATTCCCGTGAGCTTCCTCGCCATCAGGCTCGCGGAGGGGCTCATCCACCCGGTCGTCTTCGACAGGAACGTCAACTCGAACCTCGCCGGGAGCCAGCTCTTCACCTTCCTCGTGTGCTTCGCGGGAACGCTCGCGCTGGCCGCATCCCTCTACGTCAACGAGCTGACGGGCAAGCGCGTCGACGAGCGTCTGCGCGAGCTGCGGGAGGCGCTCACGTGAGCTCCGCGGAGAAGTACGTCACCGCGGCCTACCTCGTCGTGCTCACGGTGCTGCTCGCCTACCTCGTCATCTACGCGTTCAAGCTCTCGCGGCTCGAGCGCGAGGTCGGAGAGCTGGCCGAGCTGGCGCGCCGGCGACGCGACGCGGAACGGACGTCCGAGCCCGAGCGCGACTCCGAGGAGGTCGCCCCGTGACCGAGACCGCGCTCCTCCTCATCTGGCCCGCGCTTGCCGGCTACACGCAGGCGGCGGTTGCCTATGCAGGCGACACGGTCAGGCCCGGGCGGCTCGTGCGCTACGCGATCTGGGGCGTGCGCCTCGGCTGGCTCGCGCAGACGGCGCTGCTCGTGGCCCAGGCCGCCCACGCGGATGGCTTCCCCTGGGGCACGTGGGCCGGCTCGCTGAACCTCTTCGTCTGGATGTGCGTCGGCGTGTACCTGATCTGGGGCTGCCGGGCGCCGTTCCGGTTGCTCGGGCTCGTCGTCATGCCGCTCGCGGCGCTGCTCCTCCTTCTCGCCTGGATCGCGGGCGGCGTCGGGAAGCCGGCGCGCGCCGAGTTCGGCGGCGTCTTCCTCACCTTCCACGTCGGGCTGATCCTGGCCGCCTTCGCGGGCTTCACGCTCGCCGCGGGCCTGTCCGCCCTCTACCTCTGGCAGGAGCGTCGCCTCAAGAGACACAGCCCCGGCGTCCTCCGCCTTCGCTCGCCCTCGCTCGAGACGCTGGACTCGCTCACCGTCCGCACGATCATGGTCGCGCTCCCGGCGCTGACGCTCGGCGTGGGGATCGGTCTCGCCCGGCTCGAGCCCGAGGCGGCGGCGTTCGACGCGACGATGGCCGTCACGCTGCTCACCTGGAGTGTCTACGCGGGCTTCCTCGTCCTCCGCTGGGAGGCGGGCTGGCGCGGTCGCCGCGCCGCCTACCTCGCGCTCGCAGGCTTCTTGCTCGTCGTCCTCGTCCGCCTCGTCCTCACGCCCTTCTCACACTTCTGATGCGACTCGTCCTCGTCGGCACCTCGTACCAGCGCGCTCCGGTTGAGCTCCGTGAGCTGCTCGCCTACAACGCCGATCTCCGCCGCGAGGCGCTCGAGCGGCTCTCGGTCGACGGGTCCGAGGCGGTCGTGCTCTCGACGTGCAACCGCACCGAGGTCTATGCGGTCGACGAGAGGCCCGCGCTGGCCGAGGAGCGTATCTACGGCGAGCTCTCCGGCCTCTCCGGCCTCACCCAGTCCGAGCTCGCGCCGGCCCTCTACTCGGTGACCGACGAGGCAGCCGCCGTGCACCTCTTCCGCGTCGCCGCGGGCCTCGACTCGATGGTGCCGGGCGAGGCGCAGATCCTCGGCCAGGTGCGCGAGGCCTACGAGGCCGCGCGGGAAGCCGGGACGACCGGCTCGACCTTGCACCGGCTCTTCCGCCAGGCGCTGCGGGTGGGCAAGCGCGTGCGGACGGAGACGGCGATCGGCGAGAACCCGGCCTCCGTCTCCTCGGCTGCGGCCGAGCTCGCCGAGCGCGTCTTCGAGGGGCTCGAGGGCCGCAAGATCCTGCTCATCGGCGCCGGCAAGACGGCCGACCTGACCGCTGCCAACCTCATCTCCAGGGGCGTCGGCGAGATCGTGGTCGCCAACCGCTCGCCCGAGCGGGCGGAGGCGCTCGGCCGCCGCCTCGGCGGCCGGGCGGTGGGCCTCGACGCGCTGGAGGAGGAGCTGGGGCACGCGGACGTCGTCGTCGCCTCGACGGGGTCGCAGGGGCTCGTGCTCTCGGGCGAGCAGGTCGCGCGCGCGATGAAGGAGCGCCGCGGCCGCCCCGTCTTCTTCATCGACATCGCCGTCCCGCGTGACCTCGATCCCGCCATCAACGAGCTCGAGGACTGCTACCTCTACGACATCGACGACCTCGAGCGCGTGGTCGCGGAGAGCGTGGCCGGCCGCCGTGAGGAAGCCGTGCGGGCCGAGGCGATCGTCTCGGAGGAGGCCGACAGCTTCCGCGCCTGGCAGCTCTCGCTCGACGTCGTGCCGGCGATCGCCTCGCTGCGCGCGCGGGCCGAGTCGATCCGCCAGGAGGAGCTGGATCGCGTCGAGGGGCGGCTGGCGTCGCTCTCGCCGAGCCAGCGGCGCGCCGTCGAGGCGCTCACGAGCCAGATCGTGGCGAAGCTCCTGCACCAGCCGACGGTGCGCATGAAGGAGGCGGCGGCTGCGGCCGACGGCGTGCTCTACGCGGACGCCGTGCGTCACCTCTTCGGGCTCGAGGAGCGCGATGGTCCGTCTCGGCAGCCGGGGCAGTAGGCTCGCCCTCATCCAGGCCGAGCTCGCGGCCGACGCGCTGCGGGCCGTCTACCCGGACGTCGACGTCGCCATCGTCCCGATGACGACCGCAGGCGACCGCGACCGCTCGAAGCCGTTCGGCGAGATCGGGGAGCGCGGCGTCTTCGTGAAGGAGATCGAGGAGGCGCTGCTCGCCGGCCGCATCGACGCCGCCGTCCACTCCGCCAAGGACATGACCTCGACGAACACGGCCGGCCTGGCCGTCGGCGCCTACCTGGCGCGCGAGGACCCACGGGACGCGCTCTGCGGAGCGGAGGGCCTGCGACCCGAGATGCGCGTCGGCACCGCGTCGGTGCGCCGTCGCGCCGAGCTCCTCGCCCTGGAGCCCACGCTTTCCGTCGAGCCGCTGCGGGGGAACGTCGACACGCGCCTGCGCAAGATGGGCGAGCGCGGGCTGGACGCCATCGTCCTCTCCTCCGCCGGCCTCGACCGGCTGGGGCTCGGCGGCGAGATCGGTTACCGCTTCTCGCCCGAGGAGCTCCTCCCGGAAGCCGGGCAGGGCGCGGTCGCGCTTCAGGTGCGGGCCGGGGAGGAAGAGCTGGTCGCGGCGGCCGACGACGCGGAGACGCGGCGACGGGTCGAGGCCGAGCGGGCGTGCGTGGCCCGGATCGGCGGCGGCTGCCTTGCTCCCGTCGCCGCCCACCACGATGGCGGCGTGCTGACGGCGTTGATCGCCGACGAGGACGGCGCCTGGGTCGAGCGGCGGACCGGCGACGATCCGCTCGCGCTCGCGGACGAGCTCCTTGCCGCCACCGCGTCGCTGCGGGCATGAAGGTCGTCCTCACGGGGACCGAGGCCCTGACGGCACCGCTCGCCGCGGCGCTCGAGTCCGAAGGCTTCGAGGTCGAAGCCTGCCCGCTCGTCGCCATCGAGCCCTTGCCGGGGCCTCCGCTGCGCGCCGACGGGTACGACTGGGTCGTCCTCACGAGCCGCAACGCGGTCGACGCGGTCTTCGCGCGCCTCGAGGGCGGCCTGCCGAGGATCGCCGCCGTGGGCCGGGGAACCGCCGAAGCTCTCCGGGAGCGGGGAATCGAGCCCGAGCTCGTCGCGCAGGTCTCGACCCAGGAAGGCCTCGCCGCAGAGCTCCCTCGTCCGGCCGGGCGCGTGCTCTTCCCGGCTGCGGAGGGCGCCCGCGGCGTGCTCGCGCAGGAGCTCGGCGCCGATTTCGTCCCTGTGTACCGGACCCTCGAGCTCGCTCCAGAGCGCTTTCCGGAGGCCGACCTCGTCGTGCTCGCGTCCGCGTCGGCAGCGCGTGCCTTCGCGGCGCTCGGCGTCGAAGCGCCGTGCGTCTCCATCGGGCCGGTCACGTCCGCGGAGGCACGCGAGCTGGGCCTGCGGGTGATCGCCGAGGCGGCGGGTCACGACCGGGAAGGCCTGGTCGCAGCCGTTAAGCTCGCGGCATCGAACGCCGGTTCATCACCTTCCTGACGGACTTCGGCCTCGAGGACGACTTCGTCGGCACGTGCCGCGGGGTGATCAAGCGCATCGCCCCGGACGCTGAGGTCATCGACATCACGCACGGGATCGCGCCGCACAACGTCCTCCAGGGCGCCCTCGTGCTCGCGAGCACGCTGCCCTTCATGCCGGAAGGCGTCCACCTCGCCGTTGTCGACCCGGGCGTGGGGAGCGACCGGCGGGCGATCGCCCTGCGCGGCTCCGACGGGCGCCTGTACGTGGGACCGGACAACGGGCTCCTGGCCTACGCGGCCGACAAGCTGGGCGGCATCGAGGAGGTGGTCGAGCTCGCGAACGCGGCCTACCGGCTCGAGCCCGTGGCGCACACCTTCCACGGCCGCGATGTCTTCGCTCCCGCCTCGGCCCATCTCGCGGCCGGCGTCGAGCTGAAGGAGCTCGGCCCGGCGATCCCCGCCGCGGACCTCGTCCGCATCGACGTGCCCGCTCCGGGCATCGGCAAGCGGCGGATCCGCGCGACCGTTCTCTCCGTCGACCGCTTCGGGAACGTCCAGCTCAACCTCAATCGGGGGGACCTCGCGCAGGTCGGTATCGAGGCCGGCTCCAGGCTCGAGGTCGAGGTCGGCTTCGAGCGGTACTACGCCGCCACCGCGCGCACGTTCGCCGAGGTGAAGGGCGGGGACATCGTTCTCTACGAGGACGCGTACTGGAACATCTCGCTCGCCATCAACCGAGGAAGCGCGGCCGAGATGTTCGGCGTCGGTGCCGGCGACCAGCTGAAGATCTCCGCGGTCGACTGGTGAACGGCCGCCGCGAGGCGATCGGGCGCCGGTTCGCCCGCTTCGTGACCCGCGTCGTGGTCGCCAGGCCGGGCCTGTGGCGCGTGTTCCGCCGCCCCCTCCGCGCAGAGTTCGACCGGCTCGCGCCCGTTTGGGACGGCGTCATCGGGCCCGAGAGGCTGGCGCCGCTCACGGCCGCCCTCGAACGGATCGAGGGTCAGCCGGCGACGGTCCTCGACGTCGGAACGGGCACGGGCAAGGCGGCCGTCGTGACGGCCGAGCGCTTCCCGGCTGCCGAGGTCGTCGGTGTCGATCTCTCGCCGGCGATGATCGAGCAGGCCCGCAGCCTCCTCCCCTCCGAGCTCGAGGACCGCGTTCGCTTCGAGGTCGCCGACGCGTCCGCCCTTCCGTTCGAGGACGGTGCGTTCGAGCTCGTCGTGCTCCTGAACATGATCCCGTTCTTCGACGAGCTCGGCCGCGTCACGGCGCCCGGCGGCACGGTCGTGGTCGGCGCAGTGTCGGGGCCCTCCACGCCGATCTGGACGCCGCCGGAGACGCTTCGCGCGCGGCTCGGTGCGGTCGGCTTCGACCGGTTCGACGAGCTGCAGGCCGGCGAAGGCACCGCGTTCCTGGCGCAGCGGGCAAACCCGGAGTAGGATCCCGCCAAACGGCGTTCGCGGCACGGTTGCACCGGCCCGGACGTCGTTTTTTGTGCCGTCTCAGCGGCGCGTTAGGCTCGCGCCAGTCAGTCGGTCTGTGGGGGGAAAGGAGGAGTGAGGATGGCCTCGATGGCACAGGGCGCCCGGCGCTCTTGGCTGGACGGGTACTTCCGCTTCGCAGAGAACGGGACGACGCTCTGGCGGGACACCGTGGCGGGCGCGACGACCTTCATCGTCATGTCCTACATCATCTTCGTGAACCCCTCGATTCTCAGCTTCGCGGGGGTGCAGGGGCTCGAAGGGACGGGGTTGCCCTTCGACGGCGTGCTCGCCTCGACGTGTCTCGTGGCCGGGGTGATGACGATCATCATGGGCCTCGTCACGAACCGGGCCTATGCGATCGCGCCGGGGCTCGGGCTGAACGCCGTCGTCGCGTTCACGCTCGTGGCCACGGAGGGCCTCGGCTTTCCGGAGGCGATGGGGATCGTGGTCATGGAGGGCGCGCTCGTGACGCTGCTCGTCCTGCTCGGGATGCGGGAGAAGGTGATGCGTGCCATCCCGCTCGAGCTCAAGAAGGCGATCGCCATCGGCATCGGGCTCTTCATCGCCTTCATCGGGCTCGTCAACGCCGGCATCGTCGTGCGCGGGGACGGCACGCTCGTCACGCTCACGACGTTCGAGACGTGGCCGAGCCTCGTTGCGGTCTTCGGCATCGTCCTCGCGATCGTCCTGCGGGCGCGCGGCATCCGCGCCGACCTGCTCGTCGCGATCGTCGCGACGACCATCTTCGCCACGATCATCAACTGGGCGACCGACTACACGGCCTACACGCAGCCGGGCATCGCCCGCTGGCCCGACGACCTCGCGCAGAGCCCGAACTTCGGCCTCGTCGGCGAGTTCAGCTTCGACTCCTTCGCGACGGTCGGGATCGTGACCACGCTGGCCTTCGTCTTCGCGCTCTTCCTCGCCGACTTCTTCGACACGATGGGCACGCTCGTCGGAGTCGGGAAGCAGGCCGGCTACCTGGACGAGCAGGGCGAGCTGCCCGACATCAAGAAGCCGCTCCTCGTCGACTCGGTCGCCGCCATGGCGGGCGGCGCGGCGTCGGCCTCCTCCGCCACGACCTACATCGAGTCAGGGGCCGGCGTCGGAGTCGGCGGGCGAACGGGCTGGGTGAGCATCGTCACCGGGCTCCTCTTCTTCCCGTTCATGTTCTTCGCGCCGCTGATCGGCATGGTGCCGCCACAGGCCACCGGCGCGGCGCTCGTCATCGTCGGCTGGCTCATGGCCGGCGCCCTCGTGGAGAAGGAGACCGAGGCGGAGACGGGGCGCGAGCGCACGATTGCCGGCATCGACTTCAACAACTTCGCGCTGGGCCTCTCGGCCCTGCTCGCGATCATGATGATGCCGCTGACGTTCTCGATCACGAACGGGATCGGCTTTGGCTTCATCTCGTACGTGGTCATCCGCGTCGCCCAGGGTGAGGCGCGCAAGGTGCACCCGCTCATGTACGCGGCGGCCGCCGCGTTCACGCTCTACTTCCTCATCCCGCTCCTGCACGAGAACCTGAGCTGGATCTAGGAAGAGTTTCCGGCAGGGCCCGGCGCGGGAAGAATCGCGCCGGGCCTCGCCCGCCGCTCTAGGATCCGCCAACAGATGCTCGCGACCGAGATCCGCACCAAGCCGACGCTCCGAGGGGTGTTCCACGAGCTCGGCTTCTACGCTGCCCTCGGGCTCGGCGTTGCTCTCGTCCTGACGGCGGATCCGGGCCGGGCCCGAGTTGCCGCCATTGTCTTCGCGAGCTGCGTCGCTGCCTGCTTCGGCGCCAGCGCGCTCTACCATCGTCCGACATGGCGGCCGAGAGCCCGCGCGTGGCTTGCCCGGCTCGACCATGCCGGCATCTATCTCCTGATCGCCGGCACCTACACGCCGTTCGGACTGATCGTGATGTCTCCGGGGTGGGCGGTGCCGGTGCTCTCGATCGTCTGGGGAGGTGCGCTCGTGGCGATCCTGCTCAAGTTTGCGTGGGTGGGCGCGCCGAAATGGCTCGCCGCGGCCTTCGGTCTGGCGATCGGCTGGACGGGCGTGGCCGCCGTGTCCGAGCTCCTCGCCGTGCCTCTACCGGGTTTCGTGCTCGTCGTCGCCGGAGGTCTTTTCTACACGGCCGGGGCGATCGTGTACGTGCGGCGCGCGCCGGACCCGGTTCCGCACGCGTTCGGCTATCACGAGGTCTTCCACGTGCTGACGCTCGCAGCGGCCGGCTGCCAGTACGCGGCGATCGCCTTCTTCGTGCTGCCGTACGCCTAGGCGGCTAGTGGTGCCGCCGTCGCCGCGCCCGGCGCGGCGCCGTCTCCGGCACGAAGGCAAGGCGTGCAACGGCGCCTTCGACCGTCTCGAACTCGACCGGCTTGCCGAGGCAGCGGCCCTCCGGCTTCTCACCCGGGAGGAACGCGGTGCCCGGGAACCCGACCCGCTCGCCCTGGGCCATCTCCAGCGCACCGAGGTCCTTGACAGCGTTGAACCACAGCATGGTTCCGACTTCGCGCCCGGGCGTCGGCCCGCCGAAGCCGGTGCTCGTCGAGCCTGACATTTCGGCCTGCCCCATCCGCGTGCCTCCGTCCGTAGGGGTGAGGGCCGCGGCCCGGAGGCCGCGGCCCGTCCAATCCTGCCGTTACGCGACCGGAGTCACGTTGGTCGCCTCGGGGCCCTTCGAGCCCTCCTGCTGCTCGAACGAGACCCGCGCGCCCTCGGCGAGCGACTTGAAGCCCTCGCCGGCGATGGAGCTGTGGTGCACGAAGAGGTCCTTCGAACCTTCATCGGGGGTGATGAAGCCGTAGCCCTTGCTGTCGTTGAACCACTTGACGGTTCCGTCTGCCATAGAAAAACACCTCCCTCTTACACGTTACGAACGGGTGAGGAAGGCGTGAAAACGCAAACCGAACTCGCTCTGATCTTCAACCACGGTAGCACGCCTCCGGCGAACCCGAGGCGCGGCGCCCGGCCGAGCTCAGTCGGCGGTTCGCTGAAAAAGAAGATGGTCGCGCCACTCGCCGGCGATCTGGAGGTAGCGGCGGGCAAGGCCGATCCGCTCGAAGCCGTTCTTCTCCAGCACGCGCTGCGACGGGATGTTGTCCACGAGTGTCCCGGCCTCGAGCCGGTGGAGCCCGAGCTCCTCGAAGGCGATGGCGATGACCTCGCCGACAGCCCTGGTCGCGAGGCCCCGCCCGTTGGCCTTCTCCGCCACCCAGTAGCCGAGAGTTGCGCTCTGAAGCGGGTCCGGGGCGATGTTCGAGAGGCTCACGGTCCCGGCGATCTGGCCGCGGTCGAGGATTGCGAACCTCTCCGATCCGCCGTTCTCGATCCTCGCGCGCTGGCCCGCGGCGGTGAAGAAACCCTCGGAGTTGACCGGGCTCGAACCGGCCAGGAACTCGCGGTTCTCGACCAGCACGGCCGCCAGCTCGCCGGCGTCCTCCAGGGTAAGACGGCGAATGATCATGCGACGCTAAGTATCCGCCTGGGTGGTCTCCGTAGGGTTAGTCCTGCCGTCGAACGGGAACGATGGTGCTCATCCTTCAAAGGAGACTTGATGACTACGCATGAAACCGAACGCCGGAACGCAGGCGGCGGAATCGGCCTCGGACTGGGCGGGATCCTCGTCATCGCAGGGATCGTCATCGCTCTGTTCTGGAGCGTCCTGATCGGCATCATCGTCGCCGTGGTCGGGCTCGTTGCCTTCGGCGGCTTCGCGAAGGGGAAGTGGTACTAGCGGCGCAAGCCGCATCGAGATCGGGGCGGTGCCTACGTCGGCGCGGCCCCGCGCTCGTCCCCATGGGCCGCCGGGTGGAGACAACGAGCTAGAGAGCTTCCTTGCTCACGACGTCGTAGCGGTCGTTCTGCTCGAGGATCTCCTCGCCGTCGATCCGGAGGTGGCCCGACAGCACGAAGTAGCGATACGGGTCTTCGTGAATGACGTCGAACTCCCCGAGTGACGCTTCGACCCTGCCGAGACACGCGATGTCCGCGCACTCGCACAGGAAGGGGATGCGCTGTCCATCCTGGACGTCGGCGAGCTCTCCCAGACGTTCGTTCGCGTGGCGGAAGGTGCGCTGGTTCTCTGCGAGACGCTCGTCTCTAGAGTCCATGGGCGGGCCATGGACGTGACCCGAGAGCCGCCTTCAGATCGGCGTCGTCCACCAGCACGGTCTTCTCCACGAGCATGACGCGATCGCCGTCGTCGATGACGCGGCGCAAGGGGGGCGCACCCAACCTGTGCATCATGCCGCGCTAGGCCGGAATGCAGACCAGCTGTGGGTTTGGGTGCTCGTGCGCGTCCCTGACCTCCTCGACCCGCCAGTCGCCCTTCTCGGGAAGAGCAAGGACGTCGCCCTCCGCGATCTCCCCGGTGAAGCTCGTGAAGTCCGAGCTGTCCGGCTCGTCACGGTCGGGGTACTTGAGGAGGAGGTGGTAATCGACGGGGTCAACCATGAGACCTCCTTGCGAATGCGAGGCGCCCGCCCCGTCCTCGGAGGCGGGCGCCCTGGATGGTGACCGCCGCTAAACGGTCGAGGCTTCCTTGACGCTCTCGTTGCTGAGGCGCGTGGCGATCTTCTCGACCTCGCGCAGCGTGTCCTTCTCCTGCTTGAGGTTCTCGTCGAGAAGCTCGACGGCCTCCTCTTCGCCCATGGCCTTGGCCATCCGGCGCAGGCCCTCGTACGCGGCGATCTCGTAGTTCTCCGTCCGCGCTGCGGCGCCGACGTCGACGATGTCGACGAGCGACGAGGCGCTCTCCTCGATCATCTGGTCGTGCTCCTTCTTGAGCCCCTCGAAGGCGATGCACTTCTCGACCTCGGGCTCCTCGCCGAGCAGCTCGAAGACCTTCTCGACGTTGGCGACGTGCTGCCGGGTCTGCT
>Ga0114129_10003788_pt1 | contig 21317 bp, 20 predicted proteins | sample RhiMetdeltSRZDD1_FD_80071 | JGI IMG/M metagenome (GOLD analysis project Ga0114129, IMG submission 80071) | Populus rhizosphere microbial communities from Tennessee, USA - Rhizosphere MetaG P. deltoides SRZDD1 (version 2) (version 2) | ecosystem: Host-associated > Plants > Roots > Rhizosphere >... | reverse complement strand
CGGGCGCCTCGCGGGCGACACCGGGCGCCTCGCGGGCGACACCGGGCGCCTCGCGGGCGACACCGCGCCGGTGCTCGCGCGGCCGTCTCGGCCGTCGCCGCCTTCGTGATAAGCTCGGCCTGCCAATGCGCGTCCTGGTGGTCGAGGACGAGACCGACCTCGGCGAAGTTTTCCGCGACTTTCTGAGCGAGCTCGGTCACCAGGCGGTCCTCGTCCGAAGCGCGGAGGCCGCCCTCGGCAAGCTGCAGACCGAGCGCCCCGACGCGATCATCCTCGACATCCAGCTCCCCGGCATGAGCGGCCTGGACTTCATGCAGCTGCGCCCGGTGCGCGAATCGGGTCTGCCGATCGTCGCCGTCTCGGGCGTGGTCAGCGAGAGTCAGGCGCGCGAGTGCCTGCGGCTCGGCGCTCTGGACTTCGTCGGCAAGCCCGTGCCGCTCGAGCGTCTGCACGACGTGCTGTTCTTTCTGGAGCCGCACGCGATCAACCGCATGCGCGACGATCAGGCACGCCACGCGGAGCGCCGGCAGTCGCCGCGTGCCCGCGTCGAGCTGCCCGTCACCCTGCACGAGTACCGCGGCGCCTCGTGGAGCGCGACCTGTGTCGAGCTTTCGGCCAACGGGATGCGGGTCACGACAGAGGCCCCGCTGTCCACTGGTATGGCCATCAAGTGCGCGTTCACGCCGCCCGACGAGGGCGGCCAGCTCGAAGTCATCTCGCTCGTGCTGCGCACCGGCGCCGACGGCGCCGCGCTGTCCTTCGTCAATCTGCCCGGACACGAGGCGCGCCGCCTCGGAGAGCTCGTTCACCGCCTCACCCGCTGAGACTCGCCCGTGTCTCAGCTTTGAAAATCCCGCGCTGAGATTCACCCTGCCGGGAAATCTGTTGGACATTCTCGCGACGCCCTTGCCCTGACTACCCAGCCTGTCGATGGCTTGACGCCGACCGCAGAGCGTGGAGCGCGACTTCATCGCGATTTGCGAGCTCGCGGTGTGGCAGCGGAAATGCTACTCGCTGCTCAGTGCGTGGAGGCAGTCGATATGCGATTCTTTCGCTCCGAAGTCGAGACCGCGCTGAAGATCATGGGCATCGCCGCGCTGATCACTCTGATTGTCCTGCCCGTCGCGTGGGGATACGAGCAGCGTCAGCAAGCACGTACCTGGCAGAACGTCGCATGCGCGTATCGGATCAAAGAAGTGGTCCGACAGACTCCGATGATGGCCAGCATCGAGTATCGGCGCGACGCGTGCGTCGCGCTATCGCGGCTGGGTCTGGAGCTGGACGTCCCGCGCTAGCGTCCGACGGGCTGCGGCGCCAGGAGCGCCTGCGCGCCCTCGAGGTCGCCGGCGGCGGCGCGCGGGCCCACGGCCGTGGCCAACGCCGCCGCGCGAGCCTCGCCATCCGGTCCCTCGAGCACGAGCATCCGGAACCGCTCCGTCAGGCCCGTCGCGATCGGGCAGCCCGCGCCGCGGCGCGCCTCGGCTTCGCCGACCTGCAGCGCTAGCGCGAGTCCGCTGTCGAACAGCGCCACCAGCCGCCGCCGCACGTCGCCGTAGCCCTTCACCAGGCGGGCGAGCCGCGCGATCTCACTCGCCAGCGCCTCGTCCCAAGCGAGCGCGCGCGTCACGGCGGCGAGCCAGCGTTCGATCCGCTCGTTCTCGACCCGCGCCCGCCATGAGACGGGACGCAGCCCGCGCAGCCGGGCGAGAAGCCAGACTCTCAGATATCCCGTGACGGTCGTCGTGCGGACGTGCTGGCCGAGCGTCGGCCGCCCGTGCGGCCACCGCCGCTCTGCCCAACGGGCAAACGGCGCCACCAGGCGGTACGGCAGGATGCCCCAGATCTCGTCCAGATCGGGCTTGAGGTAATCGGTGACCTCGACCACCGCGTCGCCGGCACGGGTCTCGCCGCGGATGCGGGCGAAGCGTGAGGCGCGGGTCTTGGCCTGTGCCACGCGGATCGCGTCTTCGTACGTCATCCAGGTGGCCAGATGGCGGGCGACGATGACGCCGAGGACGTCATGCTTCACGAACGGCGCCAGCCGCGTGAGATATCGGCGCGCGTAGCCCTCGTCTTGATAGTCGACCAGGCGCGGGAGCGCGTGCTCGATGACGGCGCGGAGCGACGCGGGCAATGCGGCCACGTCGTCGGCGAAGGCCGTAAGTTGCTGCGGTCGCTCATGTACGGGCGCGTCGGTATGTGTTGCAGCAGTTCGGCCGTCGGCGGCGGCGGCCCGGGCGAGCTCGAAGCCGACGTCGAAGCCTTTGAGGTTCGCGGCGACACCGACGCCGCGTGCCTCGATCGCCTTGCGAAATGCCTCGGCGCTGACGGGCAGCGCGCCACTGCCGGCGAGCGCGCCGAGGAGCACCGCGTTGACCTCGGTGCCGCGCTCGCGGGCGACCGTCAGGGCGTCGAACGCGACGAGCCGCCGCGCCGTGGCGCGCGCCAGCGCGTCCAGCCGCTCGCGTGGGTAGATCGCGTGGCCGGTGGCGGTTTTCTCGTGAATCGTATAGAGCCGGTGCGTGCTGCAGACCACCGTCGTGCGAGCCGGCGACACGAATCCCGACTCGATCATCCGCGCGACTTCGAGATATTCCGGGGCGACCAGCACGTCGAGCGCGCCGGGGACGGGATACAGCGAGAACGCCGGGTCTTCCGTGGCGCTGCGATCGGTCAGCAGCTCGACGTAATAGGTCGTCGAGCCGGTTCGCTGCGCGACGCCGGGAATCGATGTGCCGTGCACGCGGTAGCCGTCGAGCCCGGCCGCGTCGACAATCCACTCTGAGAGAACGCCGCCGCCCTGGCCACCGACGGCGGGGATCAACAGCGAGAGGACAGCCGAGCCGGTGGCGGTCCCCGTACCCGCGGTCACGCGGGGGCCAGCGCGCCGATGACCGCGCGACGCACCCGATCGACCAGGCGCGTCCACGCGCCAGGATTCGCCACGACGCGCACCTGATAGAACGACGGACACAGGACAGCCGCGTGCGCGACGTCGCCGCACACGCCGCAGCCGACGCACGTCTCGTCGACGTGGGCGATCGGGTCCTCGCGCAGCGGATCCGGGCTCTCGCGCAGGGTCAGCGAGGGACAGCCGTTGAAGCGCATGCACGAGTGGTCGCCGGTGCAGACGTCGGGGTCGACGCCGAAGCGCGGCTGCACGACCGTGTCGCCCGCCGCGAGCCGCGCGCGCTGTTGCGGTCGGAGCCGCCGCTGGCGCTCGAGCTGGCACTCGCCGCGTGCGATGACCACTTTCAGGCCCTTCGCACGCGTCGTCAGCGCGGCGCGCAGCGTCCCGAGCATCTTGGGAATGTCGTAGGAGTCGACGGTCCGGATCCACGACACCCCGACCCCGCGAAGGGCCTGGGGGATCGTCATCCCGGTCGGCTCTTTGCGCGCGTTGGTGCCGGTGGACGGATTGTGGTGCTGGCCCGTCGCCGACGTGTAGAAGTTGTCGAGGATCACGAGCACGGAGTCCTGCCGGTTGTACATCGCGTTGGCCACGCCGTTGGTGAGGCCGTTGTGCCAGAAGCCGCCGTCGCCCATGACGGAGACGACGCGCTTGCCGAACAGCGGCGCCACCGCGCTCGACGACGCGAGCCCCATGCCGTAACCGAGCACCGAGTTGCCCACGTTGAACGGCGCCTGCGTCGAGAACGTGTGGCAGCCGATGTCGGCCGACACGTGCGTGTCGCCGACGGACGGCTCCTTCGTTCTCAGGATCTTCATCGCGCTGAAGACCGGCCGCTCCGGGCATCCGGTGCAGAAGGACGGCGGCCGCTTGGACACCGGCTCGGGGAGCGCCGTCCGGACCGTCTCGCGGTGAGCGGTCAGCGCCGCATAGCGGTCTTCGATGGCGGTGGTCGACTGCGCCGTCGGGTTCGCCGAGACGAGGAATTTACGCAGCCCGCCGATCACCAGCGCGGGGACATACTCGCCGTGCGGCGAGAAGAACTCCTTGCCGCCGATTTCGACATCCAGCCGCGCCTCGTGCGCGAGCGCTTTCAGCTCGCGCTCGATGTAGTTCGGCATCCCCTCCTCGACCACCAGCACGCGCTTCTTGCCGCGCAGGAAGCGCAGCAGCTCTTCCGGCACCAGCGGATGGATCGCGTTGAGGATCAGCAGCGGCACCGCGGACTGGCCGCGGACGTCGGCGAGGCCGAGCAGGTGTAGCCCGCGCACGGTGGTGTTCCAGAGCCCGCCCTGCATCACGATCCCGAGGTGCGATTCCGGGCCGGCCTGGTGCTCGTTGAGCCCGCGCTCGACGATGTAGCGGCGCGCGGCGGGCAGGCGCTGTTCGAACTTCTTCGCCTCCATCGCGTACGTGAACGGCGGCAAGTTGATGCGCTCGATGCTGAACGATGGCGCCTCGAGCGGCGAGCGCATGCTGATCGCCGGCCGGACGTTGTCGCGGCAGGCCAGGGTGCCGCGCATGTGGCAGGCGCGGATGCGGATGGAGAAGAAGACGGGCTCGTTGCAGGCTTCGGAGAGCCCGAATCCCTCCTCGACGAACCGCGCGAACGACTGCAGCGTATTGCGCGGGTCGAGCAGCGGCACCGACGACTTCAGCGCCGCGGAGTGGGTGCGCTCCTGAAGAATCGAGGCCCCCTCACCGTAGTCTTCGCCGATCACCACGAGCGCGCCGCCCAACACTCCGGCGGAGGCGACGTGCGAAAGCGCGTCGGACGCCACGTTGGTGCCGACGACCGACTTCCACGTCACGGCGCCGCGCATCGGGTAGTTGATGGAGGCGCCCAGCAGCGCGGCCGCGGCGGCCTCGCTGCCCGACAGCTCGAAATAGATCCCGAGCGGCTTGAGAAGCGACTCGTTGGCGTCGGCCAGCACGTCGAGCAGGTGGGAGATCGGCGCGCCCGGATAGCCGCCGACGTAGCTGACCCCGGACTGCAGCAGCGCCTTGGTGATGGCGAGGATGCCCTCGCCTCTGAGGACCTGTCCCTGCCCGTAGCCGAGCTGTTTGACGTCCTCGGCGAACGAGCGCTCACCCATCGATCAGAGGCCCGACGCCTGGGAGGGTCGGTCGCGGCGGCGGTCGTCGGTCATGCGCTTGCGTTCCTCGTTCCAGATCGCGTAGCAGCGAGGGTGCAACAGGATCGTGAGGGTACCACTGAAATCGAGCTCGTACTCGGTCGCCGTGCTGATGATTTCGCCGCAGCATGCGCACGGCTTCGCCATGCTGGGGCCGGCCCACAGCTTTACCGGGTCATCTCCGGGGAGTCGGCCGGATGCGAGCAGTCCCCGCACCCGTTCACGGACCTGTGCGTCGTCCAAACCCGTCTGCCCTCACCACTGCGTCGACGCCGCCCGAAGCGGGCACGGAATCGGGAGCCCAAAGTGTAGATAAGAGGCGGGGGGTCGTCAAGGCACCGTCAAAATCAATGCGCAGGAAATCGCACGGGTTTCCGCCGGCTGGCTTCGGGGCTGGCGGCGGCGGACTACGCAGATCTACGGATGATTCGCCGTTGTCAGGACACCCCGCGGGGTGTCTGAAAGATTGGACATTGACGGACGGTCAGGCGCGGCGGGACGGTCGGGGATGTATCCCTACTGCGTATTCCTCGACGCCGTCACACTGAGACGTCTCTACCTCGACGAAACGCGCTCGATGGTCGACATTGCTCGACTGGTCGGGTGCGGCCCAAGCACAGTAAGGCGGCAACTGATCCGGTTCCGCATTCCGGCGCGGCGTCGGGGACCCGCGCCCGGCCGAATGCGTCTCGCACGCGGCGCAGCGTTCGCAGGCTGGTCGGCCAACGTTGCATATGTCGTCGGGCTCCTCGCTACAGACGGCAATCTCGGACGAAAGAAAGCGGCAATCTCGATCGTATCGAGGGATGTCGACTTGCTCGAGACTGTTCGACGCTGTCTTGACCTTCCGAATCCCATCAAGCCGCATCGGGGCGGCTACAGCAATAGATGTCATCATCTCGCATGGCGCGATAAGGCGTTTTACGACTGGCTGCGAAAGGTCGGCTTGACCCCGGCGAAAAGCCTCACGCTGGGAGCACTGGGGATTCCCGATGAATATTTCGCGGACTTTTTTCGTGGATGCATCGACGGCGACGGATCAATTGTCACCTACGTGGATCGCTATCACGTCGCGAAAGACGAACGCTATGTCTATGACCGTCTTTACGTGTCCATTGTCTCTGCGAGTCGGCTATTCATCGAATGGCTTCAAGCAAGTACTCTTCGGATGCTCGGCATAGTCGGGTCAGTGACGGCACGGCGGGCGCCAGGCAAGAATCCGATATGGAAGCTCTGTTACGCGAAAGCGCAGTCGCTGAGGCTTCTCCGTTGGATGTACTACGCTCCGAATCTTCCATGCCTTGAGCGGAAACGCATCATCGCGGCGCGCTTTCTCACGCCACTGGGTTATGCAACCGCGCGTGCGGCCGGGCGCCCACGAGTTGGCTGGATTTACGACCCACAGAACAACGCGGAGCCTCGTGTGCAGGAGGCCCAGCCGCTTGGTTTTCCTTTTAGTCGTAACGAACGTATTCTTGAGCGGGGGCGTGTCGGAACCCGGCAGACGATGCCGACTCAAAATCGGCTGCCCGAAAGGGCGTAGGGGTTCAAATCCCCTCGCCCCCACCACTACCTTTCTTGACAGCATCGTCGCCGCGCCTGTACCGTGACACTTCGCGTGGGGCTGTAGCTCAGTTGGGAGAGCACAAGGCTGGCAGTCTTGGGGTCAGGGGTTCGAATCCCCTCAGCTCCACCATTTTTTCTCCATCGCTTCACCCGCCCAGATACAGCCGCTTGACCTCGGGATCGGCGAGCAAGCGCTGGCCGGGGCCTTCGAATCGGTTCTTGCCGAGTTCGAGCACATAGCCGCGGTCGGCGATGCCGAGCGCGCGCGTCGCGTTCTGCTCGACGAGCATCAGCGTGAAGCCGCCGCGCTTCATCTCGACCAGCTTGTCGAAGATCAGCGTGACGAACTTCGGCGACAGGCCGAGCGAGGGCTCGTCGAGCAGGATCAGCCGCGGTGAGGTCATGAGCGCGCGCGCGATCGCGACCATCTGCTGCTCGCCGCCGGACATCGTGCCGGCCTTCTGACGGCGGCGCTCGCCGAGAATCGGAAACAGCGCGTACACGCGCTCGAGTGCGGCCCGCACGCGCGGCGGATCGCGCTCGGTGTAGGCACCCATCTCGAGGTTTTCCAGCACCGTCATCTGGGGAAACACGATCCGGCCCTGCGGCACGTAGGCCAGGCCGCGGCGCAGGACCAGGTCGGGTCGCAGCCCGGTGATCTCTTCGCCGTTGAAGATCACGCGGCCCTCCCGCGGCCGCAGGAAGCCGACGATCGTTTTGAACGCGGTCGACTTGCCCGCGCCATTGGGGCCGATGATGCTGACGATCTCGCCGGTCTGCACCTCCAGCGAGACGTCGTGCAGGATGTCGATCTTGCCGTAGCCGCCGGTGAGACCGTGCGCGACGAGCAGCGGCGTCATCGTCACGACCGCGCCTCGCAGCGCCGCGTCACGACCGCGCCTCGCAGATATAGAGCACGTGCGGGTACGGCAGCACGTCGACCATCAGGTGCCGGCGCACGCCGAAGCGCGCGCGCTCCAGCGCCGCGGTGAGCGCTTCGGCGCTCCAGTAATGCACCGGCGTTCGCGGGTCCATGAGCCGGTCCAGCGTCCACGTGAACCAGCGCTTGGGCGCCGGCCGCGTGTCGACGTCCTTGACGATCAGCAGCCCGCCCGGCGCCAGACACCGCCTCAGCTGCGCGAGCAGGGGCGGCACGGTCGCCGGCGGCACGTGGTGGACGATGTCCAGCATGTAGACGGCGGCGACCCCGCTGTCGCCCTTGAAGTCACGCGCGTCGCCTTGCTCGTAGGAGACGTTGTCGATCCCGAGGCGGCCCGCCGCCCGGCGCGCCATAGCGATGCGCCGCGCGCTCAGATCGAGCCCCCGCACGAAACGCCCGGGCGCCGTCGCGGCATAGTAGAGCGAGAACAGCCCGAAGCCGCAGCCGATGTCGAGCACTGCTCCCGACGCCGGCAGGTACTGTCCGATCTCCTCCAGGAAGCGCTGGCGCAGCACGAGGAAGCGCGCCCAACAATAGGCGCGCACCACCGGATCGTCGTAGGCGCGGACGATGCTACGAATCGTGTCGTTTCGCATAGAGCCTGTACTCGGCGCGCGTCAGCACCAGCTCGTAGCGCTCGGAGAGCCGCGCAGCGAGCGCGGGAAAGCGCTCGATCCGTTCGTACCCGCCTGCGGGCCAGGCGCGCTCGAACACGACGATCACGCGCGGCGGATGCGCGTCGAGATCGCGGATCAGCTCCACACGCAGCGCCTGCACCACCGGTGTGTGCTCGTCGTGGAAGAAGTGGAAGTCGTAGAGAAACCGCGTGGGCTGTCGCACGCGGAGCCGGAACAGCGCATGGAGCCCGCCCATCGTCGTGTCGAGCACCTGTACGGTGTCGCCGGGCGCCAGACGCGGCGCGAGGTCCGCCTCGAGCGCGGCGACGATCGCCGCCCGCGCCCACCAGAAGTGCGCCGGCGCGGCCTCGAGCGCCTTGGCGCCGAGCAGCAGCAGCGATGCCGCGAGCACGCCGCCGAGCGCACCGGCCACGAGGCGGCGGCGCGCGGCGAGGGCCGTGGGGAGCTCCGCGGCCAGCAGTACCGAGGCGAACGCGGCGAGCGGATAGAGATGGTATTCCCAGCCCTTGCCCTGCCCGACGTAGTGCACGATCCCGTAGCCGAGACCGAGGGCGGCGATGACGTGCCGCGCGCCGAGGGCGCGCCGCGTGACCACGCTCGCGAGCGAGAGCGTGACGCCGAGCGCGATCGGAACCCACGCGTGCCAGCGATAGACGGCCCACTCCGATGCGCGGCCGAGCCGTGAGTAGAGCGGGATCAGGTAGCCCGTGACGATCTCCCACCACGCGGACAAGCCGCCGGAAGCGCCCAGCCAGCCGAGCACTGCGAGCGGCGCCGCGGCCGTCGCCACCAGGAAGACCGCGCTCAGTGTCGCCGCGCTCACCACATCGCACGCGCGCACCGCGGCGACTGCGACGACGGCGGCCAGCGCGCCGGCGAAGAGCGCGGCGTGCGGTTTCACCGTGATGCCGGCGCCGAGGGCGGCGCCCGAGCACAGGAGATTGACCCACCGCCCGCCCTCCAGCCAACGCGCGACGCCGAGCGCGCCGGCGAGGAGAAACGCGCACAGCAGGAAGTCGCGCTGGCCCGCCTGCCAGGCACCGCCGGCCAGATGGTACGTCGCGAACACGACCGCGCCGGCCGCGGAGGCGAGCGCGCCCCAGCGTGCGGTGAAGGCCGCGATGGCGGCGACCGTGGCCGCCAGCCATGCGAGATCGAACAGCCGCCACGCGAGATCGCCGCCGCCCAGCGTGCGCAGCACGGCCAGATGCAAGAGGTACGTCCCGGGCTGGTTCATGTCGAAGAGATCGCGGTACGGCGTCGCGCCGTCACCGATCCGCCAGGCGGCGTAGTGCATCAGCGCGACGTCGTGGATGAGCGGCCAGCCGAGCGAGCGCCAGGCGATGAGCGCAGCGAACGCGCCGAAGCCCGCGACGACGAGCGCGCTAGCGACCGAAGTACGCTTCAATGACCCGCTCGTCGGCCTGGATGGCGCCCGGCGGCCCTTCGGCGATCTTTTCCCCGTGATCGAGCACGAACACGGTTTCGCACAGGCCCATGACGACTTTCATATCGTGCTCGACGAGCAGGACGGTCTTACCTGCGTCGCGCAGCCGCGCCACCGCGTCGAGCAGATCGTTCAGCAGCGTACGGTTGACGCCGGCGGCCGGCTCGTCGAGCAGGATCAGCGTCGGGTCGGTCATGAGCATGCGCACGAACTCGACGAGCTTCTGCTGGCCATACGAGAGATTGCCCGCGTACTCGCCGGCCAGCCCGCCCAGGCGCACGAACTCGAGCAGCTCGCGCCCCCGCCGCTCGGCGTCCGCGCGCGCGCCGCGCGTGACGACGAGCAGGTTTTCGAGCGCGGTCAGCTCCGGGAACACGCGGATCACCTGGAACGTGCGGCCGATCCCGCGCCGCGCGACCTGCCACGGCTTGAGCCCGTCGATCCGCTCGCCGCGAAAGCTCACGCGCCCGGCGTCGAGCCGCTCGATGCCGGTGATGCAATTGAACAGCGTCGTCTTGCCGGAGCCGTTGGGACCGATGAGTCCGTAGATGCGCCCGGGCTCGAGCGCGAGGGAGACGTTGTTCACGGCGGCGACGCCGCCGAAGCTCTTGCGCACGCCTTCGACCGCGAGCACGGGCGGCATCCGGCTCAGCCGCCTGCCCGCCTAGCGTACAGCCGATGCCCTTCGCGCGTGACGACGACATCGTAGCGGCGCGCGAGCAGCTCGGCCAGCGCGGGAAAGTATCGGATGCGGTCGTAGTCGCCGGACGGCCAGCCCCGCATGAGCACGATGAACCGCGGCGGCCGCGCCTCGAGCGCGGCCATGAACTCGTCGCGCATCGCGCGCACAACCGGACGGTTCGCCTCGTAGAAGAAGAAGATGTCGTAGACGAAGCGTGTCGGCTGCCGCAGGCCCAGACGCAGCAGCGCGTGCAGCCCACCGTCGGCGATGTCGAGCACCTGCACCGTGTCGCCCGGCTGCACGCCGCGGCGAAGATCGTCGGCGAGCACCCGTACGCGACGCTCCTTGTCCCAGATCCAGGGCGCATCCGAGGCCTCGAGCCCCTTGGTCGTGAGGAGCACCAGCGCCGCCGCCAGCGCGACGACCAGCGGCACCCCGAGCCACGCGCGCTCTGAGGCGAACGACGGCGCCAAGGCCGAGAACGCGAGCACGCAGACGAACGCCGCGAGCGGATAGAGGTGGTACTCGGAGCCCTTGGACTGGGCGACGTAGTGCACGAGTCCGTAGCCGAGCCCGACCGCGGCCACGAGATGCCGTGCGTCGGCGCGTCGCGTCGCCACGGCGGCGACGAGCGAGCCGACGGCGGCGAGACCGAGCGGCCACCAGCCGAGCCAGCGGTGCCCGAGCCACGGCGCCGAGCGCCCGAGATGGCCGTACACCGGCAGCGCATAACCAAAGATGATGTCGACCCACGCGCGCAGCCCGCCGGCCAGCGCCAGCCAGATCCCCAGCGCGGCGGGCACGATGGCGATCCCTGCGGCGTAGGCCCCGATTGAGCGCAGCGCGTCGACCGCGTTGCCACGTCGCGCGGCAGCCACGACCACGATCACGCCGAGCGCGGCCGCGAACAACACCGCGTACGGTTTGATACCGATACCCGCGCCGAGGGCGAGGCCGCCCGCCGCGAGACTCCACGCACCGCCGCGGCCCTCGAGCCAGCGCACGATCCCGACCGCGCCCGCGATGAGAAACACGCACAGCAGGAAGTCGCGCTGGCCCGCCTGCCACGCGCCGCCCGCCACGTGGTAGGCGGCAAAGGCGAGCGCCGCGCCGGCGGCGGCGACCGCGCCCCAGCGCGAGGCGAGCAGGCCGAGCGCCGCCGACGTCAGGGCCAGCCAGCCGAGGTCGAACGCGCGCCACGCCCCGTCGCCCGCACCGAGCGTGCGCAGCAGCGCCAGGTGCAGGACGTAGACGCCCGGCTGGTTGATGTCGTAGAGGTCGCGATACGGCACGTCACCCTCACCGATCCGCCAGGCGATGTAGTGCATCACCGGCGCGTCCTGGATCAGGGGCCAGTGCAGCGAGAGCACGACGAGCACGACGGCGAGGAGACCGAACGCTGCGACGACGACGACGAAGGCGGCGCGCATCAGATCGTCCTCGGCAACCGATAGCGCTGCTGGAGCAAGCCCAGCACGCCACGCGGCATCAGCAGCACCACCGCGATGATGATGGCGCCAAAGAGCAGCGGGTGCACGTACGGATAGCGCGCCCACACGATCTCCTGCGCGACGAACAGGACGACGGCACCCAGCACCGGCCCGAACACCGTGCCCTTGCCGCCGAACAGCGCCATCACGATCATCGTGACCGTGATGGCCAGCGGAAACACGCTGATCGGCTCGATGTAGCCTTGATCGCGCGCGGTCAGGGCGCCCGCGACGCCCGGCCCGGCCGCCGACAGCAGCAGCGCAGCGAGCTTGTGATGAAACGTGTCGATGCCCATCGCCTCGGCCGCCAGCTCGTCCTCGCGGATCGTCATGAGGCGCAGTCCGAAGCGTGAGGTGACGATGAGCCACGACATTGCCGTCACCGCCAGCGCGAGCACGCCCATGACGTAATAGATCGGCACGCTGGCGTCCAGCGTGGGCAGCGACAGTCCGTTGCCGCCGCCGGTCAGCCCCTCGAAGTACGACACGAGCGCGCGGAGCACCTCGTTGAGGCCAAGCATCGAAATCGCGAAGTACGGCCCTTTGAGCCGCAGGCACGGGTACCCGATGACGACGGCGAGCACGACGGCCGCGGCGCCGCCGGCCAGCGCCGCCACCGGCCACGGCCACCCCGCGCTCGCGACCAGGATCGCGCCCGCGTAGGCGCCGGCGCCGAAGAACGCGACGTGGCCAAACGACACGTAGCCGGTGAGCCCGGAGATGAGGTTCCAGGAGCCAGCGAGCGCGATCCACATGAAGATCTGCTGCACCGAGCGGACGCCGTAGCCGCTGCCGATCAGCGGATAGCTCGCCAGCGCGGCGAGCACGACGAGCAGGCCCGTGACGAGGAGGCCCGTCACGTCTGGCGGCCGCCGAGCAGCCCGCTCGGCCGGACCAGCAGCACGAGCACGAGGAGCACGTAGGCCACCACTTCGGATAGCTGGGTGGTGAGAAACAGCGAGGCGACCTGCTCGACGAGGCCCAGCAGGAGGCCGCCGACGAGGGCACCCGGGTAGTTTCCGGCGCCGCCGAGCACGATGACCAGGAAGGACTTGAACGTCCACACGCCGCCCATCTCGGGCTGGATGGCGACGATCACCGCGAGCAGCGCGCCGCCGGCGGCCGCCAGCGCAGAAGCAAAGCCAAATGTCAGCATGTGGATGCGCGCGACGTCGACGCCGCACACCATCGCCACCTCGCGGCTCTGCGAGGTGGCCCGGATGGCTTTGCCCAGGCGCGTGCGCTTGAGCAGCACGAACGACAGCGCGGTCACCGCCGCAGCAAACGCGAACGCGATCACTCGCGGCCGGGAGAACGCCAGCCCGCCGACGACCCAGGCGCCGGTGATGTACTCCACGGCGCGCAGATCGGACGTGAAGGCGAGCTGCGCCAGATTCACCAGCGCGATGGAGATGCCGAACGTCAGTAACAGCGATGACAGCTCAGGCGCGTCCACCACGCGGAAGACCAGCGTGCGCTGCAACAGAAGGCCGACGACGAAGAGCGCCGCCATCGCGATCGGCACCGTGAGGAAGGGATTGAGGCCGGCACGCGTGGTCAGAAAGTACGTGGTGTAGGCGCCGAGCATCAGCAGCGGCCCGTGGGCGATGTTGATGACCCGCATGACGCCGAAGATCAGGCCGAGCCCCAGGGCGACCATCGCGTACAGACTGCCGGCCAGAATGCCGGAGACGATGACCTGCCCGAGCATCGCCGGAGTGACGACGACGTTCACGTCGACGATGCTCGGGTGGCGTGAGCTAGCGGCTGGTCCAGGGCGGCGTGGGGAACTGGGGCTTGCCCTGGGTGAGATCCTCGGGCCAGACGGTCGCCTTCTTCTCCTTCTGCCACTGGAAGGTGATCATCTTGTGGGCGACCTGGAAGCCGTCCGCGTCGACCTTATAGTCGCCGAAGATCGTGCGCATCTCCAGCTTGAGCAGCTGCTCGCGCACGCGGTCGGCGTCCAGGCCGTTGGCGCGCTTCGCTGCCTCGGCGTAGATCAGGCAGCCCGCGTAGCCGGCCGCCGAATGATAGGACGGCTCGTGGCCGAACTCCTTCTTGTACGTGTCGAACCACTCCTGGTTGCCGGGATACGGCAGCGTGTGCTCCCACTGCGTGGCGCCGTAGATGTACTCGGCGTTCTGCTTGAGCGTGTCGTAGAACTCGGGCAGGTCACCGCCGACGGTGACGCCGTACATCTTGGGATTGACGTTCAGCTCCTTCATCTGGCGGGTGAGCGCTACCGCGTCGTCGAAGTACGTGGCGGCGGCCAGCACGTCGGCGTTGGCGGCTTTGAGTTTGGTCAGGAGCGCGGAGAAGTCCGTGTTGCCCTTGGGATAGGCCTCCTGGAAGACGACCTGCATCCCCTTCTTCTTCGCCAGCTCGACGGCGCCGGCGGCGGCGGCCTTCGAGAAGAGCGTGTCCTCATTGACGACGGCAACGGTCTTGAGGCCCCGCTTGGCCGCCATGTCGATCAGGCCCTCGAGGTAGACCTCGGCGGGCGAGATCACCATGAAGATGTACTTGCGGCCCTTCTTGAAGATCGACGTCGTCGCGGCGAGCGGCGCCACCATCACCTTCTTGTACTTTTCGGTGACGTTGACCGCCGCCTCGGTGACCGGCGACGAGTAGGGACCCATGATGGCGTCGACCTTGTCCTCGGTGATGAGCTTTTCGTAGAGCCGCACCGCCGTGGCCGGCATCGACTGGTCGTCGTAGACGACGAACTGGATCTTGCGGCCGAGCAGGCCGCCCTTCGCGTTCAGATCCTTTTCGCAGAGCTGATAGCCTTCGTGCTGGTTCTTGCCGAGCTTGGCATACGTGCCCGTGAGCGAGAGCGAAGCGCCGATGCGGATCGGTCCCTGCGCGGTGGCCGGGACGACGCTCCCCACGGCGAGCACGAGCGCGACCGCAAGCGCGGCCGGTGCTTTCGTCATGAAGTGCCTCCTGGAAGGTAAGTGCGCATGAGTAAATATCATCCGCGTGTTTGGAGTGTCAAGGCGCGGCGGTCCTTGGCCCGCGTGATAGGGTGAGATCGTGACCCGGATCCTCCTGGTCGAAGACAACGCCGACGCCCGCGAGGCGCTCCGCGCCCTGCTCGAGCTCGATGGCTATGAAGTGCACACCGCCGCCGATGGCACGGAGGGGCTGGAGCTTGCCCGGACGAAGGCGCCGAACGTCGCGCTCATCGACATCGGGCTGCCCGGCTTCGACGGTCACGAAGTCGCGCGGCGGATGAAGACGCTGCCCATGCAGCCGCCCGTCATGATCGCGCTCACCGGGTACAGCGAGCCGGAAGACAAGCAGCGCGCCAAGGAGGCCGGCTTCGCCGCGCACGTCGTCAAGCCTGTGGACCCGGAGGCGCTCGCGCGGCTGCTCGCTACTCTCGAAATTCCCGGTCCAGGATCTCGCGGATAAACCGGTCGAGCGAGACCGGATAAAACCGCGCGTCCGGCGAGGCGATCACCGCCGTGTCGATCACCTCGCGTCGTGTCAGCTCCTCCAGCACCCGCTCGACCTGCGTGCCGGGGTCCGCGTCGTGGCGGCGAATCGCCAGGTCCTCGCTCTCCAGCGACAGGCGCGCCGCGTAACGGAAGCTGAACACGCGCGCCACGATCCGCGCGTCCATGAGCTCGCGCTCTCCGAACATCTCACCGTAGGTCGGCGAGTCGCCGCCGAGCACCAGGCGCGGCGACACCTTGATACGGCCGCGGACCTCGACGGTCTTAGACGTGCGCTCGTACTCCGGCGGGCCGAGCAGGACGTAGGGCAGCACGTGGTAGCCGGTGATGATGCCGCGCAGCGGAGTGCGCAGCACGCGCGTCTCCTCGAAGACCGTCCGGAGGAACTCTTGATCCGACCACTCGGGCATATCTCAGTCAGTGTAATCTGGGGCCATGGAAAAGCCCGTCTCGACTTCGCCCGTTGATTGGGTGTACGTCTGCGACCGGTGTGGCGAGCGGATGGAAGAGCAGAAGTGCAAAATCATTTGTCCGAATTGTTTCTACTGCAGGGATTGTAGCGACCCGTGATTTCGTTACGTGATATCGCCTGGGTGACGGGCTTGGTCGAAGGCGAGGGGAACTTCGCCATCTCCGGCCGTTCCATCACGATCCGCGTCCCAATGACCGACCGCGACATCGTCGAACGAGTTGCAGGGATGCTCGGCGGCTATTGTCTGGGACCGATAGCACCGCAGATGCCGCATCACAAAACCCAGTGGAAAGCGCAAGTCAAAGGACCCAAAGCGGCCGGCTGGATGATGACAATGTATGTGCTCCTGGGCGCCCGGCGCCGCGGCCAAGTGCGTCGCGCGGTCGAGCGTTGGCGACAGATGCGCTACGTGCGGATATCTCCGTCGGTCGAGCGAGCGGTCATCGAAGCTTGGCACGCAGGATTCCGGTCCAAAAGTGACCTATCACGCCGCTTCGGCATCTCGAGAGACACGGTCTACCGAATGGTCACGGGTTCTCAAAGAGGTTGGGAGGCTCGGGAGCAATCCGCTTCGGACCGATTGATCGATCTCGCTTGGTTAGCCGGGCTCTTCGAAGGAGAGGGAAGTGTATCGATCAATGGGAAATCGTTGACGGTACGCCTCGCCATGACCGACGAAGACATCGTGCAGCGCGCCGCGGCAATCATGTCCGCCAAAGTCTACCGGCGTCCGGCGCGTCCGCGCTGCAAGCCTCAATGGATCGCTCAGGCGAAAGGTGCGATTGCCGCGGGCGTCATCATGACGCTTTATCCGTGGCTCGGAATTCGCCGTCGCGAGCAGGCGCGTACAGCGCTGGCTGGTTGGCGGCGTCAAGGGCATGGCGTCGTGGCCGGGCCGATCGCGGATGCGATCGTGTGGTACCGAAAGGCCGGTTATAGCCAGGCCGATATCATGGATTTGTTCAAGGTCGGCAAAAGCACCGTCTACCGCCACACGAAGAACCACGTGCGGCGCATGCGTGTGACGGTACGCCACGCCATATCACCCGCGACAACGCCGCTCACGCCGTAGCTCAAATGGTCGGCCGCCGCGTTTTTCTCCTCTCCCCCGCCAACTGCGGTGGCGAGCGCGCGCAGCTGCTCTTTTCCCCTCAGGCGAAATTCGATCTCGCGCGTCGCCTGCGCGGGCGCGGCGGGGTGCCGCTGGGCGAGGTCATGTCGTTCGTCTCCGGCCTCTATTTCCGAGGCAAGCTCACCTACGCCGCGCGCTTCGGCGTGCCACTGGTCATCACGCCGCACGCGGGGTTGCGGCCGCCCGACGAGCCGGTGACGCTGGCGCGGCTGCGCGCGGCGGCGCGCGTCGATATCCATGCCGAGAACCAGCGCTACCTCAAGCCGCTGCTGGCATCGGCGCGCGCGGTGGCCGCTGTGCTGCAGCCCGACGACGGCGTCACGCTGCTCGGCAGCATCGCGTCCGACAAGTACGTCGCGGCGCTCCTGCAGGTGTTCGGCGAGCGGCTGACATTTCCCGCGGCGTTCGTCGGTCGCGGCGACATGAGTCGTGGCGGCTTGCTGCTTCGCTCGGTGCGCGCCGAGGCCGAGCTCGAGTACGTTCCAGTCGCGGGCGCCGTCCGCCACGGGCCGCGCCCGCCGCGCTTGCCTCGCTTGCCACGCCTGGCGCCGGTGCGCTGATGCGCCGTCAACGCCCACGACAGGCCGAACCCGTGCGCTGATGCCCCGACGGGCCGCCGCGCGACGCCGCCCATCGCCGACGCCGGAAACGCGGAAGCCGCGCGCGAAGACGGCCGCGCGCCGCGCGCCGGGCGGCGATACGACCACGATGCGCGACGCGGGCCGGACCGGCACCGCCACCCGCGACTACCATCCGGCCGTCAGTAGCCGCACCGGCACCGCGCGCGCGGTCGGCGTCGTCGAGATTCCGCGCGACGTCGACGACGTTGAGTTGGCGGTCGGCGACCGTCGCGTCAAGCTCACGAATCTGAGGAAAGTCTTCTGGCCCGACGAAGGCATCACGAAGGGCGACCTCGTGCGGTACTACGCCGGCATGGCGCCGGTCCTCCTGCCGCACATCCGGGACCGCGCGATGGTGATGAAGCGCTATCCCAACGGCGCGACCGGCGACTTCTTCTTCATGAAGCGCACGCCCAATCCGCGGCCGGAGTGGCTGGAGACGTGCTCGATCGAGCACTCGTCGGGCAACGTCATCGACTTCCCGATGATCAACGACCTCGCGGCGCTGCTCTGGGTCATCAATCTCGGCTGCATCGACCTCAACGAGTGGTACGCCCGCTGCGACGACGTTGATCGCCCGGACTACCTGCACTTCGATCTCGACCCCGGCGAGGACGTCGGCTTCGCGCAGGTCATCGAGACGGCGCACGTCGTGAACGAGACGCTGGGGGGGCTTGGGATGCCGACGTACGCCAAGACCACCGGCAGCCGCGGCATCCACGTGTATGTCCCGATCGTGCGGGGACCGACGCAGAAGGATGTCTGGACGGTCGCCAAGACCATCGCGCACGACATCGCGCGCCGACATCCGCGGCTCGCGACGGCGGTATACAAGAAGAGCATTCGCCCGCGCGACCGCATCCACGTCGACTTCAACCAGAACGCGTGGGGCCGAACGCTCGCCTCGGTGTACTCGGTGCGGCCGCGCCCGCGCGCGCCCGTCTCCACGCCGGTGACGAGGCAGGAGCTCTCGGGCAAGATCGCCATCGACGACTTTCGGATCGACAACGTCCCGGCGCGCGTCAAACGCCTGGGCGATCTGTGGGCGCCGGTCACGGCGGCATCCGCGCGCGGCCGTTTCGACCTGCGCACGATCGCCGGCTGATCGCCGAGGCGGGCGCGCGGCGCTAGGCGCCCGGCGCGACGCGGGGCGCCATCTCGGGACCCGCCACGCGCCGGGGGAACGTCACGACGTGCTCGAGGTGTACCGCGACCCTCACCCGATCACCGACGCCCTCGGTCGCCCACGAGGGCTGCGACGAGGACAGCCGCCGCCCACCCGGCAGCTCCAGGCAAAACAGCGTCTCCGTGCCTCGGAAGTCGCGCTGCACGATCAACGCATCACCATCCGCGGACGGCACGAAGCTCACGTCGTCGGGACGAATCATCACCTCGACGCCAGTGCCCGGAGGTCCAACACCGTCGGCAGGAAACGTTCCGACGTCGGTCACGATCCCGGTGCCGTCAACGATGCCGGGGATGAACGTGGCGTCGCCGACGAACGAGGCGACGAACGGCGTTGCCGGGCGGTGGTAGATCGTCTCCGGCGTGTCGAGCTGCTCGAGCCGCCCGCGGTTCAGCACGCCGACTCGGTCCGCGATGGCGAACGCCTCGTCCTGTCCGTGCGTGACGAAGATGGCGGTCGTCCCGGTAGCTTTCAAGATGCGCTGCACCTGCTCGCGCATCTGTCCGCGCAGGTCGGCGTCCAGGTTGGAGAACGGCTCGTCGAGCAGCAGCACGGCCGGCGCGGGCGCGAGCGCGCGCGCCAGCGCGACGAGCTGTTGCTGACCGCCGGAGAGCTCGTGCGGATAGCGGTACGCGAATATGGGCAGCCCCACCAGTGCGAGCAGCTCGCGCACGCGGGCGCGCCGCTCGGCGGCGCCGAGCGCGTGCAGACCGAACGCGACGTTGCCGTCGACCGTGAGGTGCGGGAACAGCGCCCCGTCCTGGAAGACGATCCCGACGCCGCGCGCCTCCGGGGAGACCGTCACGCCCTGGCCCGCGACGAGCCGTCCGTCGATCACGACGGTGCCGGCATCCGGCGCCTCAAACCCGGTGATCAGCCGTAGCAGCGTGGTCTTGCCTGACCCGGACGGGCCCAGCAGCGCGAGGATCTCGCCGCGCGACACGCTGAGGGTGACGCCGTCGACGGCCGGCGGCTGCGTACGCCGGTAGCGACGCGTGACGTTCGTGACCGACAGGAGACTCACCGCCGCCCCGCGTCGAGCCGAGAGCCCAGCAGCAGCGGCACGAGGCCCACACCGACGATCGCGAGGGCGGGGAGCGCGGCTTCGGCCCACAGCGACTCCGACGTTCGCTCCCAGACCTCGATGGCGAGCGTCTTGAGGCCGAACGGACGGAGCAGCAGCGTGGCCGGCAGCTCCTTGATCGTCTCCACCCAGATCAGCGTCAGCGCCGAAAGAATCCCGCCGCGCATGAGCGGCAGGTGCACACGCCGGAGCGCGCCGCGCATCGTCACGCCGAGCGAGCGCGCCGCCTCGTCGAGCGTCGGCGGAATTCGGCCGAGCGCGCTCTCCGTCGTCTGGTAGCCGACGGCAAGGAAGCGCACAGCGTAGGCGAACAGCACGGCCACCGCTGACCCGGTGAGCACGAGTCCCGGCCGATGGCCGACCAACGCCTCCGCCGCGGCGGCGAGCGCGCGGTCGACCCACGCCAGCGGCGCCAGCACGCCGACCGCGATGACGGCGCCGGGCAGCGCGTAGCCCATCGAGGCGAACTGCGCAGCGGCGGTGGCCACGCGTGAGGGCCGGAGCCGCCGTGCATACGCGAGCACCAGCGCCAGCGCGCCGACCAGCACGGCGGAGGCGGCGGCGAGCACGAAGGTCGAGCCCACGAGGCCGGCGAAGCCGCGGCGTGCCCGCTGCTCCGCCGGCAATGCCAGCGCCCACGCGATCAGCTCGGCGACCGGCAGCACGAACGCCAGCGCCAGGACGGCGCCGCACGCGGCCACCGCGGCCGCGGCGCGCCAGCCGGCGAGCGTGCGGCGCGGCAGCTCGGCCGCGCGCGGCGCGCGCGTGAAGCGACGGCGGCCGCGGAGCGCGCGCTCGATGGCCAGGAGCGCGAGCACGAGCAGCAGCAGCAGGCTCGCGACCTGCGTGGCGGCGGTGCGGTCGAACATGCCGGTCCAGACGCGGTACACGGCCTCGGTCAGCGTGCGATAGCCGAAAGTCGACACGGTGCCGAAGTCGGCGAGCGCCTCCATCATCGCGAGGGCGACGCCGGCGACGAGCGCCGGACGCGCGAGCGGCAGGATGACCGTGACGAACGCGCGCTGCGGCGAGTGGCCGAGACTGCGGGCGACCTCCAGCGCCGTGCGGCCGTGCTCGCGAAACGCCATGCGCGCGAGCAGGTACACGTACGGGTAGAACACGAGCGTCATCATCAGGACGACGCCCCACCCCGCTCGGAGGTCAGGAAGGCGGACGCCGGGCCCAAGCAGCGCGCGCAGCGCGGTCTGCACCGGCCCGGCGAAGTCGAACATCGCGAGAAACGCGAACCCGATGACGTAAGCGGGCATGGCCAGCGGCAGAACGAGCGCCCACTCGAACACGCGGCGCCCGGGAAAGTCGTACGCCACCACGAGCCACGCGAGCGCGGCCCCGACGAGCAGCGTCCCGGCGCCGACGCCCGCGGCGAGCAGCAGCGTGTTGGCGAGCAGCTCGCCGAGCTGCGTCTGCCAGAGATGGCGCCAGACGTCGGCGGCCGGCTCGTGCCACGAGCCGAGGACGACGAGCACCGGCAGCGCCACGATCGTCGCGATCGTGGCTGCGGCCAGCGTCCACGCCGACGGGCGCGCGCCGAT
>Ga0114129_10003787_pt1 | contig 21331 bp, 14 predicted proteins | sample RhiMetdeltSRZDD1_FD_80071 | JGI IMG/M metagenome (GOLD analysis project Ga0114129, IMG submission 80071) | Populus rhizosphere microbial communities from Tennessee, USA - Rhizosphere MetaG P. deltoides SRZDD1 (version 2) (version 2) | ecosystem: Host-associated > Plants > Roots > Rhizosphere >... | reverse complement strand
CGCAAGCAGGTCCTGCACACGCGCGCCCTCGACCTGAACGCCGCGGTCACGGGCCTGGCCGGCATGCTGCGCACGCTGTTGCGCGAAGACGTGCCCCTGCACCTTCGCCTGCACGCGCAGCCCCTCGTCACGCAGGCGGACGCGGCCATGGTGGACCAGGTGATCTTGAACCTGGCCGTCAATGCCCGTGACGCCATGCCGCAGGGCGGAACGCTGCTCATCGAGACCCGCGAGGTGGGATCCCAGGTCTGCCTCCGGGTCACCGACACCGGCCGCGGCATCCTCCCCGAGCACCTCCCGCGCATCTTCGAGCCCTTCTTCACCACGAAGGGCCTCGGGCGCGGGACCGGCCTCGGCCTGGCCACCGTCTTCGGCATCGTGCAGCAGCATCGCGGCACCATTCGCGTCGACAGCGAGGTCGGCCGGGGCACGACCTTCGAGATCTGCCTGCCCTCCAGCGCGTCGGCGGTGGAGCCCGCCCCGCCGGCCACGCCGGCGCCGCCTCCGGTCGAGCGCGCCACCATCCTCGTGGTGGAGGACGATCACACCCTGCGGCGTTTGACGTGCCGTCTCCTGGAGCGCCAGGGTTACGTCGTGTACCCTGCGGAGAGCGGCGTCGACGCGATGCATGTGTGGGACGAGCATGGGCCCGAGATCGACCTGCTGCTGACGGACATGGTGATGCCCGACGGCGTGGGTGGGCGCGAGCTGGCGGCACGCCTGCGCGCCCGGAGCCCGGCCCTCAAGGTCATCCTCACCACCGGCTACAGCGCCGATATCGCCGGCCGCGAGCTGACGCTGGAGGCGGGACAGAGCTTCCTGCCGAAGCCGAGCCCTCCGCATGAGATCCTGGCGGCCGTGCGCCGCGCCCTGGAGCCGACATGACCCCACCCGCCGGCCCCTTCGGTGGCAAACACCTCCTGCTCGTCGACGACGAGACGGCGCTGCTCGTCCCGATGCGGCGCTATTTCGAGCGCCTGGGGGCCGCCGTCACCGTCGCCCAGGCCCGGGAGAGCGCCGCCGCCCTCATCGCCCCGGGAGGCTTCGATCTCATCGTGCTCGATCTCATGCTGGGCGGCGACGAGCGCGACGGCGTCGAGGTCCTGCACGCGGCGCGACAGACGAGCGGGGCGACGCCGGTGATCGTGCTCAGCGGGCTGATCACGCCGGAGCTGCAGCGCGAGGTGTCGGACCTCGGGGCGGAGGCAGTGCTGACCAAGCCGCAGACGCTCCAGGAGCTGGCCCGCGTGGCGCGTACGCTCATGGGCCTTCCTGAAGCACCTTAGGGCGGCTACGAAACGCGCTGCCCCTTCGGCGCCTGACCCGGCAGCAGGAACGTCTTGACGAGATCGCCCTCACCACACACCGTCATGCCGGGCAGCTTCTTGTACCAGCGTCCCTCCGGTACCTCGGGCTCGGTGTCCAACCTGTCCGCGAGCTTCTCGAGCGAGCCGGCCTCGATGCGCCGCTGCTGGATGCGGTCGAGCAGGTGTTGCAGCAGCCGCGGCGGAACGTTCTGGCGGCGGACCTTGGGCACCGGTCAGATGCCGTAGAAGCCGCGGGCGATCCGCTCCTTGAGCTGCGCGGCCTCCTTGGCGTCCTTCGTCGAGGCCAGCTTTTTCGTCAGCAGCCCCAGCTCTTTCGCCGACAGGAGCTGGGCGGCGCCCTCCACGCGGCTGAGCTCCGGGGTCTCGAGCGTGACCTCTTCGCCGGTGGGTTTGCGCGCGACGACCCGCGCCCCGGTGATGGCCTGTCGCAGGAACCAGTGATAGACAGCCAGCGCGTTCTTGATGACGTCCGTGCGCTTCGCCCGCGTGATTTCGGACATCTGGTCCACCAGGGCCGTCTCCGTCTCGTCGAGCATCGGCTGGATTCGCGCCATATCTAATCCTACTCTTTTTCAACTCAAATATCAGACAAACTAGAACAGTAGTACCGCGCCGCGGCCTCGGTGGGAAATGAAGTCCGCGTCCGCGGATAGACGGCCGGCTAGTCCAGCCGGATGATCCCGCGCTGCAGGGCGGTCGCCGCGGCCATGGTGCGATCGGTGACGCACAGCTTGCTGAGGATGTTGTTCACGTGCCCCTTCACCGTGCCCTCGGTGATGGCGAGCGCCGCCGCCAGGTCCTTGTTGGTGCCGCCGCGCGCCAGCAGCTTCAGCACCTCCAGCTCCCGCGGCGTCAGCTCGGACCCGGCCACGCGATCGGCCAGGCGCGTGCCGACCTCGGGGGCCACGCGGCGGTGGCCGGCGTGGACGGCGCGCACGGCCTCGAGCATGGCCTCGCCGACGCTATCTTTAAGAAGATAGCCCTGCACCCCCGCTTTGAGCGCCCGGACGATGTCCTCGTCGGAGTCGTATGTCGTGAGGACGATGATGCGGCTGCCGGGAAAGTCCGCGCGGATGGCGAGGGCGGCGTCGAGGCCATTCAGGACCGGCATGCGGAGGTCGATGAGCAGCACGTCCGGATGATGCTGCCGGTAGAGGTCGATCGCCTCGCGGCCGTTGCGCGCCTCGGCCACGACAGTCATGTCCGCCTGCGCGTTGACGATCGCGGTCAGGCCGATCCGAACCACCGGGTGGTCGTCGGCCACCATGACGCGGATGCGAGTGACGTGCGACGCAAAGCTCGCCATCTCAGGACTCCAGTCTGACCGCCACGCGGACGTCCGTTCCCTCCCCGGGCCGGCTGCGGATCTGAAGCTCGCCGCCCAACTGTTCCGTGCGCTCGTGCATGCCGAGCAGGCCGAAGTGCCCCGACAGCGGGAGCTGCGCGGAATCGAAGCCGCACCCGTCGTCGTGCACGCTCAAGCGCACCGCCCCGCCCGTGAAGGCGAGGTCGACTTGAATGCGCCCGGCCCGCCCGTGCTTGACGGCGTTGAGCAGCGCCTCCTGGCCGATGCGCAGCAGGTTGTTCTCGGTGACGTCGGGAAGCCGGCACGGCGCCCCGCTCACGGCCAGCTCGATGCGCGCGCTGGTGGCCGCCTCCAGCTGATGGACGACGCTCGACAACGCGCCGGCGAGGTCGCCGCCGTCGAGCACCGGCGAGCGGAGGTTCTGCACGAGCCGCCGTGCCTCCGCCATGCCGCTGCGCACGAGCAGGCGCGCCTGGTCGAGGCTCTCGCGCGGAGGGGCGGCGCCGCCGCGCTCGCAGGCCATCAGCTCGAGCTGCACGAGCACCCCCACCAGACGCGCCTGCAGCGTGTCGTGGATCTCGCGGGCCATGCGGGCCCGCTCCTCGGTGACGGCCTTGAAGCCCGCCTCCACCTGGAGCAGGCGGACGCGGTGCACGGCCAGGCCCACGGCGACGAGCAGGGCGGCGGCCACGGCCACGTGCTCGAGGCGGAGCCACGGCGGGCTGCGGAGGATCGCGACGTCCTGCCGGGATCCGAGAAGGAGGCGGAAGCCGCGCACCTGGCGCGTCTCGTCGACCTGGAGCACGCAGACGCCGGAGAGCCGCAGCAGGCTGCCGTGGTGCAGGCGCAGGGGCGAGGTCCCCTCCAGTTGCGCGGTGAAGACGGTCGGGCCCGACTGCAGCGTCAGCACCGAGTCGAGGCCGGTCGGGCTCTCGTCGAGGAGGCGCGCCTCGATCTCCACGCGCTCGAGGTCGTGCTCGCCCCGCAGCGCCTCCGCGGCGGCGATGAGGACGGGGGCGGGGATGCGCCCGCGCCCCACCGCGCGGACGACGGCATCTTGCAGCAGCGGGGCCAGGCCCCCGACCCCGGGAAAACCCACGACGTCGACGCGATCGCCCGGCCGCACGGACGTCGCGGCGGCGGCAAGCACCTGCATGCACTCCCCTTCGGGGAGTGTCGTGCAAGGACGCGGAGCAGGTACAAGCACCTGCGCGGCCCCGGTGTCGTCCTGGATGTACAGCGTGTGCCCGCCGCGCGTGAGGACCACCGTCCCCTGCACGCGCACGGGACGGCCCGCGCCGCCGTCCGGCGAGAAGCGCAGCACGCTGCTGATGCCGCTCACGCTCATGAGGCCGGGGTCGGGGGCGGCCTCCGTCACCGTCACCTGCGCGAGAGTGGGCACGTTCAGCCCGACGCCGGCCACCTGGCGCTGCCGGTTGAAGAAGACGTTCGACACGCCGCGCACGCGCACGCGGGCGTTCTGCAGGTGCAGCGGCGGCGGCACCATCTCCGACACCGGGATCCAGGCGGGGATTCGCACGTCGCCGGCGGCGAGGATCAAACGCTCGGCCTCCACGCGCCGCACGACGAGCCCGTCGAGCTCGATCCACTGCGAGTCGGCGGCCCCGGTCAGGAGCTGCTCGAGCGTCACCCGCCGCGGGGCGGGAAGCGGCGCCGTGCCGAGCACGGTGATGCGTGGGCGATCCACGATGGGCGCGAATTGCCCGGGGCCAGTCACTCCCTCGACCTCCACGCGCGTGCCCGCGGGGAGCGGCCCCTGGGGGAACACGACGCGCACGTAGATGCCCTGGGTCTCGTCCTGCACGAACAGCAGCGGCGGCGCGTGGAACGTCACCACCCCCTGGAGCCGCACCGGGTGCTCCAGCGCCGCCTGCTCCGCGGTCAGACGCCGGATCTCGTCGACGTGCCCGAGCGGCGGCAACGAGCGCGTCTCCACGGGCACCGCCGCCGCATGCGCCGGTCTCTCGAGCACGTCCACGTGCGCGAAAGTCGGGACGTAGAGGCGCGGTTTGGCCCCCGCCTCCCGCGACGGCCGCGTCACGTTGACGCCCGCCACCTGCACCTGGGCCCCGACGAGGTCGGCCAGGCTCGCGCTCGGGGCGCCGATGATCTCGGCCCGGAAGGACTCGTGACCCTGCGCGACGTCGAGGGAGAGCAGGCCCTTTTCGAGCACGGCGCGGCGCACCACGCCTGCGACCTCCACCCTCCAGGCATCGTGGGCAGCGCGAGGCAAGTCGTCGATGGTCACGCTGCGCGGCTCCGGCAGCGGGACCTGGCCGAGCCACACCGCGGTGGTGGGCACGATCATGGTCGACGGGCCGTCCGAGGCGGTGACGCCTTCGATCTCGAGCAGGTCGCCGACTTCGTTCGGATGGGCCCGCCCGCCGCGCGGGTCCGCGCGCACACCGCCGGTCTCGTCTTGCAGGTAGTAGACGTAGCGCTCGTTGCCGTAGCTCGTCACGACACCGCGCAGGCGCACGGCGTGACCGCGCTCGGCCTCGGACGGTGCCAGGGCCCTGATCTCGGCGACTGTCGTGAGGACCTTGCCGGCCCCGGGCACGCCCTCGCGTGGTCCCGCACAACCGCAGGCCAGGGCAGCGCACAGGATGAGTCCTCCCCGCCGCCGCGCAAGACGCGACGCGAAGGGACCCGCGGCCGACACTGCCCGCTCGGTCGACATACAGGATTGGCGCCGGGGATCCTACCAGTACACCCGGTAGCGGGCCTCCCTCTTTAGAGCTATTGGCTCCAGACGAACGTGGCCGCGGCGCGCGACGGCAGCGTGTAGGCGAACGACTGCCCCGCCCAGCGGACGGCGATCTCCGCCGCCGATGCCCCGCCGTTGTACGTCACCAGCACCTTCCCTCCGTCGGGGTTCCGGAAGGCCACCGTTTCCACGCCGCCCGCGAACGAGTCGGAGCCGACGCGGACGGCGCCGCGCCGCACGAACTTGCTCGCGTGGCCCAGGGCGTAATACTCCGCGTTGTACGTCACCGCCTCGCTGCCGGGGTCGATCGTGATGGTCCCGTGGCACGTCGTGCAGCCGCCGTTGGTGGGGCCGTTGCGCCGGTCGAGGGCCAGGTTCCATTTCACGACACCCTTCGCCCAATGGCGCACGGCACCGATGACGAGCTGGCGCATGTCGCGATCGAACAGCGCGCCGAACGAGCCGCCGCCGATCCAAGTGCCGTCGGAGCACTCCGTGTGCCAGATGTCGCGATCGGGGTGGGCGTCGTGTACGGCGGACTGCGCCGCCACCGAGCCGCCGTAGCAGTGGAACCCGGTGCCGGCGACGAACGCCTTCGCCTCGGGATCGCCGAGGACGGTCAGCGCATAGGCGGCAATGTCCCAGTTGTGGTCGAACGCGACGATCTTCGTGCGGAGGCCGGCGGCGCGCAGGGCCGGCCCCAGGTCGCGGCGGATGAACGTGGCCTGCTCGGCCGCCGTCATGAGCATTCCGGGATAACCCGTGGGCTCGTACTGCGGCTCGTTCTGCGGCGTCACCGCGTAGACGGGCAGGCCCTGTCCCTCGTAGGCCTGAATCCAGCGGACGAAATACGCGGCGAGCGCGCCGTAGTGCTCCTCGCGCAATCGGCCGCGGACCATCGAGCCGCTCGTCTTCATCCAGCCGGGCGGGCTCCACGGCGAGCCCATGATCAGGAGGTCGGGATTGATGGCGCGGATCCGGCGCAACACCGGGATCACGTGCGCCTGCTCGCGGGCGATCGAGAAATCGTCCACATCGCAGCAGGTGTCGTCGTAGCTGTAGTTGCCCAGAGCGAAGTCCGACGCGCCCATCGGCTGGCGGAGGAAGCTGAGGCCGATGCCCTCCGTCGGACTGAACAGTCGATCGAGGAGGGCGCCCTGCGCGGAGGGGCTCAGGCCGTTGATGAGAGCGGCGGAGGATTCCGTCAGCGACGCCCCGAAGCCGTCCATCGACTGGTAGGGCTTTGTCTCATCGATGGCCACGATGACGGCGGCGTCGCCGCGTCCTTCCTCGAAGCGGAGAGCCGCCTCCTGCTGCAGCCGCTTGGCCTGGTCGGAGGTCGTGACCCAGACGTCCACGGCAGGACCGATGACAGGCGCCTTGCACGCCGCGCTGCCGCGGAGGAGGACGAATAGCAGCGGAATGGCCACCAGGCTTCGCATGGGACGGGAAGTAGACGACGGTAGCCCGATCGGGGCCGCGGGTCATCACCCGATCGGGTAGCTCCGCCGGCTCGTCACGGCTGAGCGACGAGCCGGAACGACTGGGCGGCGCCGCCGTTGCACGCTTGCTGCTGGAGCTGGATGCCGTCGGCCGTGGAGGACGAGGGCACGTCGAGGCACTTGCCGGTGTGGCGGGCGAGGAAACGGTAGCCGCCGCTCACCGCCTGCGGGAGCCACTGCTGGTTGGTCCCGCCGCCGTACGTCCACAGGTGAATCTTGGCGCCGTCGGCGATGGAAACGCCGGAGACGTCCCACACCAGCGCCGGCGCGTGGCGGGACACCACCTGATAGTAGCCCCCGCTCGTCGGACGGAACTGCCACTGCTGGTTGAACTGCGCGGCGCCGCAAGCCCACTGCTGCACGAGGCTGCCGGTGGTGGTGCCCCAGCCGGCATCGTCCACGCACTTGTTGCTGTTCAGGTTGATGACCTGATACCAGGTCGTCGGCGAGATCGATACCGTCGGCGTGGGCGTCGGAGTCGGCGTCGGAGTCGGAGTCGGCGTGGCGCCGCCCGTGTTCCACGTGAAGGTAGCGGCGGCGCGGCCGGGCAGCGTGTACGTGAACGACTGCCCCGCCCACCGCACCTTGAACGAGGCCGACCCGGTGCCCGTGTTGTACGCGACCAGCACCTTGCCGCCGCTCGGGTTGCGGAAGGCCACGTTCTTGATGGTGCCGACCTCGTTCGACTGGATGCGGCGGCCGCCGCGGTCCACGAACTTGCTGACGTGGCCGAGGTAGTAGTACTCGGCGTTGTAGGTCACGCTGCTGCCGCTCACGGTGACGGTGCCGTAGCAGTTCGTGCAGCCGCCGTTGGTCGGGCCGTTGCTCGCGTTCAAGGCCAGGTTCCACTTCGTGACGCCCTGCGCCCAGTTGCGGATCACGTCGATCGCCATCTCGCGCATGCCGCGGTGGAAGTTCGCCGCCCATGAGCCGTCGCCGATCCAGCCACCGTCGGAGCATTCCGTGTGCCACATGGCCTTGCTCGGGAACTCGTTGTGGAGCGTCGTCTGGTTGGGCAGCCCGGCCGAATAACAGTGCCAACCGGTACCGGCGACGAACGGGTTGGCCGCGGGATCCTGCAGGATCGTGCGCGGGTAGGCGATGAGATCCCAGTTGTGGTCGAGGGCGATGATCTTCACGCCGCCCAGGCCGGAGTCGCGGAGCGCGGGCCCGAGGTTGTTCTTGATGAAGGCCGCCTGCTCGGTGGCCTCCATGCGCATCGACGGATAGCCGGTCGTCTCGTGCATCGGCTCGTTCTGCGGCGCCAAGGCCCAGATCGGCAGGCCCTGCGCCTGGTAGGCCTGCACCCACTTCACGAAGTACTGCGCGAACTGGCCGTAGTACTGCGTCTGCAGCTTGCCGCCGTTCATCGAGCCCGACGTCTTCATCCAGCCCGGCGGGCTCCAGGGCACACCCATGATGTACAGGCCGGAGTTGATGCCGCGGATCTGCTTCAGGATGGGAATGATCGCCTGCGTGTCGCGGCTGAGGTTGAAGTCGTTCACGTCGCAGCAGGTGCTGTCATAGGCGTAGTTGCCGGAGGCGGCGAAGTCGGAGGCCCCCATCGGATTGCGCAGGATGCTGAGGCCGATCCCGCTGCCGCTGCGCGAGAACAGGTTGCTGAGCAGCGTCTGCCGCGAGGACGCGCTCATCCCGTTGATCACCACCGCCGACGACTCCGTGAGCGAGGCCCCGAAGCCGTCGATCGGCTGGTATTGCGTGCCCTCGTTCACGTCGATCACCTGCGCCGTGCCGGTGTCGGGCCCGAAGACCACCGAGCCCTGCTGCTGCAGGAGACGCGCGCGATCCGACGTCGTCATCCAGACGCTCACGGTTTCGTTGGCGGCCAGGATGTCGGGGGCGGGGGCGACGGCGCGCCACAGGACGACGAGGGTGAACGACACCGCCACCAGCCGGAGCACACGGGCCACAGGAACCTCCTCGCGCGGACGGGAAAGCTGTCGAGACGATGTGTTGTGGAGTTGTAGCAGGAGCACACGGCAGCGGTCACGACACTGAAGGTGGGGGCGGACCCCACCTTCAGATGGGTGAGGTCCTGGACCGATCGATTGAAGACGGCGGGACGCCCCACATCGGAGGCGCCCCGCCGGAGGGCTCGGCTATCTTTGGTAGACCCGCACGTAGTCCACGCGCATGGTGAGCGGGAACTCCGCGGGGTTCGGATCCATCTGCGGGAACGCGCCCGCCAGCGCCAGGTTCATGATGATGTACAGCGGCTTGTGGAACTCCTCGAGGGTGGCCGGCGTGATGTCGATGACGTGGGTCTGCTGGCTGTCCACGAACCACCGGATGAACGTGGCGTCCCACTCGATGGCGTAGACGTGGAACTGGGTGAGGTCGGCGAACCCGGCCGACGTCCCGTAGTTCGCGTTCTGGCCGGCCGTCCACGGGAACACCCCCGTGCGCAGGTCCCAGTAGATGTTGTTGATGTTGATGTTCTCGTAGTTGCGCTTCTCCAGGATGTCGACCTCGCCGCAGCTCGCCCAGTTGGTGGCCATGGTGTCGAAGTAGGTCGCGGCCGGCGTGTAGGAGCTGGTGTTGGTACCACCCGAGCTCGTCCCCATCATCCAGAACGCGGGCCAGGCGCCGGCGGCGTGCGGCACCGCGATGCGGGCTTCGATGCGGCCGTAGGTCCACGAGCGCTTGCCTTGAGTGGTGATGCGGCACGACCGCTGGAACCAGTCGCGGCCGCCGATGTTCATCGGGGTGGCCAGCCAGTCGGCACGGATGTTGAGGTTGCCGCCGGACTGCGTACAGTTCTCGGGCCGGTACCACTCCCACTCGCCGTTGCCCCAGCCGCTGAAGGCGCCGGCGTTGCTGCCGTTGCCGACGTGATAGCTCCAGTTGGCGCTGTTGGGCGCGCCGGTGCCGCCAAACTCGTCGGACCACACGAGCGTCCAGCCCGCGGGGCCCGTCGGCGTCGGGGTGGGAGTGGGCGTGGGCGTGGGCGCCGCGGTCGGCGTGCTGCCGGAAAGCGCAAAGACCGACACCTCGGTCAGGCTGTTCCACAGATTGGTGGTATTGCCGTGCCCGAGGTAGCGCACCCAGCGAGCCGACACGTCGGTGAAGTCGAACGTCTGCTCCTGTGTGCTCGTCCCGCTGCTCTGCGCCCCCGTCAGCACGTTGCTCCACACGCCGCCGCCGTTCGACACCTGGAGGTCGAAGCGGCTGCTGCGCATGTTGCCGTTGTAGAAGGCGATCCTGACGTAGCCGATCGTGCGCGCGGCACCGAGGTCGAGCTGCAGCCACTGGCCATCGCCGTTGGCCGACCAGCGAGTGGACAGGTTGTTGTCCACCACGTTGCCGGGCAGGTTGCCGTCGTTGGCGCTGGCCGTGACCGACGAGGCCGGGGGCGTGACCTCGACGTACCCACCGGCGGGTGTCGGGGTCGGCGTCGGCGTGGGTCCGCTGCCGTAGACCTCGAGCTCCAGCAGCGAGTAACCCCACGCCGTCCCGCGGGCCGTGCCGTTCATCCGCACGTAGCGCCCGCTGCCGTTCACGGCCAGATCGTCGACTCCGCCGTCACCGGTGGTGGTGCTGGCGATCGTCGTCCAGGTGTTGCCGTCGGGTGAGGTCTGGATCTGGTACGCGCGGCCGAAGGCCGCCTCCCAGCGCAGGATCACGCGGTTGATGCCGAACGTCGACCCCAGGTCCACGCGGATCCACTGCGGGTCGCTGAACGCGCTCGACCAGCGCGTGCCCGTGTTGCCGTCGACGGCGAAGTTGGCGGCGAAGGCCGCCGACTCGCTCGATGAGGCGAGGGCGGGACGGTTGAGGGCGAGGTTGCCTCCCGGCGCCGACGTCGTGGGCGTCGGGGTCGGCGTGGCCCGCGGCGGCGTCCCGCCGCTCGGACAGAAGGTGACGGTGTAGTTGGCACCCGTCTGGCACGTGTGCAGGGCGTCGCTGGACTCGTCGTACGCGTAGGCGTACTGGCTGGGGCAGAACGTGTGAACGTTGTTGAGGTACGTCTGCGCCGACGCCGGCCACTGCGCGGTCACGCAGGTCTGCGGCGTGCCGAAGGCGCCGCGGCAGCAGAGCTGGTCGGTGTTGTAACGGGTGCACGGGCTCAGACAGGTGCTGCCGCTCACCAGGTCCGCCGGGCACGACGTCTTTACCGCGTTGCTGCAGGTGTTGGGCGAGCTGCAGGCGCCGTTCGACACCTGGACGCCGATCGGGTTGTCGATCGCGTCCACGTAGCTCACGTTGTACCAGTCGGTGCCGGCGGCGTCGACGTTGATCTCGAACAGCGACGTGTTCGGATGTCCGGTAGTGCCCGCACACTGAAGGCCGGTGCCGCCGCACGACCCGGTCGTGCACTGCGCAGGGCTGGTGGCGGTGTTGCATCCGGTGCGACCCCACAGGCGCCCGGTGAAATCGTTCGCGAGCGTGAAGCTGACCGATTGTCCGGCCCCCTGCGTCCACCCGCCGTTTTGATACACGGGCGGATACAGCCCTGGATATACCGTATAGCCGCAGTTGTTCACGACGGTCACGGTGGCCGCCTGAGACGCGGCAGCGAACCCCGTGACGACGAGCCACACGAGGACGAGGGCGGTGCGGTTCATGTTCTTCTCCTTCGCCGGAATGGTTGACCGAGTGTCGGCCACGGGCGCACCCGGCGTCACGACCCTGAAGTCGGGCGGCCCCCATACCTTTGGATGGGCGCGGACGAGAGCCGAACGGGGCATCCGGAAAATGAAACGGCGGCAATTTGGGGATGATTGGTTGGAGGAGGCCGTCTAGAACGTCAGCTTGAGTCCTACCTGCATGGCGGAGAAGTTGTAACAGCGGAGCGGCAACGCCGTCACGTAGCGGAAGTCATGCGCGATCCATGTCTTTCGATAGGGTCAGTGCTGCACGCGCGGGAGCGCGTACGGTAAGCTGTCGCTTCGCCATGCCCGTGTCCCCCGACGACCACGGCGATCCCCGTGCCGGTCGTGAGTTCGGACCCGCGCGGGAGCTCGCCCGCGAGATCGAAAGGCGCACCACCGCGGAAGTCCGGTTCGACGAGGGGGCGCGGGCGCTGTATGCCACGGACGCCTCGAACTACCGGCAGGTCCCGATCGGCGTGGTGGTGCCGCGGACGATCGACGACGTCGTCACCACCGTCGAGATCTGCCGCGCCTACGGCGCGCCGGTGCTGCCGCGCGGCGGCGGGACCAGCCTGGCCGGTCAATGCTGCAACTTCGCCGTCGTCATCGACACCTCGCGGTACCTGCACCGCATCGACGACATCGATCCTGTGCTCAAGATGGCGCGCGTGCAGCCCGGCCTCGTGCTCGACACGCTGCGCGATGCGGCGGAGCGCCATCACCTGACGTTCGCGCCCGACCCCGCCACCCACAGCCGCTGCACGCTGGGCGGCATGATCGGCAACAACTCGTGCGGCGTGCACTCGGTGATGGCGGGCAAGACGGACGACAACGTGCATTCGCTCGACGTGCTGACGTACGACGGCGCGAGGATGACGGTGGGGCCGACGGCCGACGAAGAGCTCACGGCCGCGATCGCGGCCGGCGGCCGGCGCGGAGAGATCTACGCGCGGCTGCGCGCGCTGCGGGATCGCTACGCGCCGCTCATCCGCGCGCGTTTTCCGCCCATCCCCCGCCGTGTCTCCGGCTACAACCTGCCGTGGCTGCTCCCCGAGCACGGCTTCCAGGTGGCGCGTGCGCTCGTCGGCAGCGAGGCCACCTGCGTGCTGGTGTTGGGCGCCACCGTCCATCTCGTCCACAGCCCGCCGCAGCGCACGCTGCTCGTCCTGGGTTATCCCGACATCTTCACCGCCGCCGACGACGTGCCGTTCCTTCTCGAGTTCGGGCCCGTCGGCCTCGAGGGGGTCGACACCGTGCTGGCGGAGGCGGTGCGCCGCATGGGCCTGCACGAGGAGGGCCTGCGCCAGATGCCCCCGGGCGGCGGTTGGCTCTTCGTCGAGTTCGGCGGCGAGACGCGCGAAGAGGCCAACGCCAAGGCCGAAGCCCTCCGCGAGGCCCTGCAAGGCCGCGGCCGGCGCGTGACCGCCGCCCTCTTCGACGATCCGCACGCCGCCCATCGGCTCTGGCGCGTCCGCGAGTCGTCGCTGGGATCGATGGCGATCGTGCCCGGCCGTCCCCGCACTTGGGAGGGATGGGAAGACGCCGCCGTCGCCCCCAAGGACCTGGGCGCCTACCTGCGGGAGTTCAGCGCGCTCATGGCCGCGCATCATCTTTATGGAGCGCTCTACGGCCACTTCGGCGATGCCTGCGTGCACACGCGGCTGTCCTTCGACTTCCAGACGACCGGCGGCATCGCGCGCATGAGGCGCTTCGTCGACGAGGCGGCGGACCTGGTCCTGCGCTACGGCGGGTCGCTTTCGGGCGAGCACGGCGACGGACAGTCGCGGAGCGAGCTGCTGCCGAAGATGTACGGCCCGGAGCTGATGCAGGCCTTCGGCGAGTTCAAGGCGATCTGGGATCCCCTCGGCAAGATGAACCCCGGCCGCATCGTGGATGCCACTCCCCTCGACGCGAACCTGCGGCTGGGTCCGACGTATGCCGCGAACCCGCTCGCCACGCATTTCGATTTTCCGGAGGAGGCGGGCGCCGGTTTTGCCGGCACCGTGTTGCGCTGTGTCGGCGTCGGTGACTGCCGCCGGCTGGCGGGGGCCACGATGTGCCCCAGCTACCGCGCGACCCTCGACGAACAGCACTCGACCCGCGGCCGCGCGCGCCTGCTCTTCGAGATGGCGGCGGGCGACGTTATCCACGACGGGTGGCGTTCGGAGGCGGTGAAGGAATCGCTCGATCTCTGCCTCGCCTGCAAGGGCTGCAAGGGCGAGTGCCCCGTGCACGTCGACATGGCGAGCTACAAGGCGGAGTTCCTCTCGCACTACTACGAGGGACGCCTGCGGCCGCCGTTCGCGTATGCCACCGGCTTCATCCACTGGGGCGCGCGGGTGGCCTCGCTGGCGCCGCGTCTGGCGAACGCGATCGCGCAGGGCCCGCTGGCCCCGGCGATCAAGGCCGCGCTCGGCATCGCCCCGAAGCGGCGCCTGCCGAGCTTCGCCCCGAGCACGTTCCGCCGCCAGTTCCAGCGGCGCCCCGCGGCCACCGAGACAGGCACGAGGGACGTGCTCCTCTGGGTCGATACCTTCAACGACCATTTCCACCCCGAGGTGTTGTGGGCCGCCGTCACCGCCCTCACTGCCGTCGGGTATCGCGTGCGCATCCCCGATCCGGTCCTGTGCTGCGGGCGCCCGCTCTACGACTGGGGCTTCCTCGATACCGCCAAGACGCTGCTGCGGCGCGCCCTGACGGCGCTGGCCCCGAACGTCGAGGCGGGAATTCCCATCGTGGGCCTGGAGCCGAGCTGCGTGGCCGTGTTCCGCGACGAGCTCCTCAACCTGTTCCCGCGCGACGAGGCGGCGCGCCGGCTCTCGAAGCAGGTGATGACGTTCGCCGAGCTGCTCCGCGGGCACACCGACACGCTGCGCCCGCGCGTGCGGCGGCGCGCGATCGTCCACGGCCATTGCCACCAGAAAGCGGTACTCAGCGAGGGCGCCGACCGCGAGGTCATGGCCGCCCTCGGCCTCGACTTCCGCGTCCTCGACTCCGGCTGCTGCGGCATGGCCGGCGCCTTCGGCTTCGAGCGTGACCACTACGACGTCTCCATGAAGATCGGCGAGAGCGTGCTCCTGCCCGCGGTGCGCGCCGCCGACCACGACACGATGATCATCACCGACGGTTTCTCGTGCCGGGAGCAGATCGCCCAATCGACGGATCGGCGCGCGCTGCACCTGGCCCAGGTCGCGGCCCTCGCGCTGCGGCCATAATCGACACGTGAGCCACCCACCGATCCTGGTCGTTTCCGCCCCCGACGACGCCGCCCTCAACCTCCTGCAACCGCCGCCACCCGGAGAACGGCTGGTGATCGGCTGGCAGCCCGCGGAGCTCCTCGCCGCGGCCCCGGAGGCGGAGATCCTCATCTCCTGCAGCGCGAGCCGCGGCCAGATCGAGCCGCTGTTCCATGCCGCACCGAAGCTGCGCTGGATGCACTCGCTCTCCGCCGGCCTCGACACCCTGATGTTCCCCGGCCTCGTGGAGAGGCCCGTCGTCCTCACCAACGCGCGCAGCGTCTACCGGCGCTCGCTGGCGGAATGGGTGATGGCATCGGTGCTGTTCTTCGCCAAGGAGCTGCGCCGGCTGGTCAAGAGCCAGGAGCGCGGCGTGTGGGACATCTACGAGCCGCGCTGGATCCAGGGGACGACCCTCGGGATCGTCGGCTACGGCGACATCGGCCGCGCGTGCGCCGAGAACGCCCGCAGCTTCGGAATGAAGGTGCTGGGCGTCCGCCGCCGCCCGGCGCCGGATCCGCTCTGCGACGAGGTGGTGGGCCTCGACCGCATGCGCGAGGTGATCGCGCGCTCCGACTACGTGGTCGTGGTTCTGCCCCTCACCGCCGAGACGCGCCATCTCGTCGGCGCCGCCGAGATCGCCGCCATGAAGCCGGGGGCCGTGTTCATCAATATCGGACGCGGGCCCGTGGTCGACGAGGCCCCGCTCATCGAGGCCCTGCGCGCGGGCCGGATCCGCGGCGCGGCCCTCGACGTCTTCGAGCGCGAGCCGCTGCCCGACGGCCATCCCTTCTACTCGCTGCCGAACGTGTTGCTCTCGGCCCATTGCGCCGACCGCGTGCCGACGTGGCGGGAGGACTCGATGCGCCTGTGCCTCGAGAACCTGGCGCGCTTCCGCGAGGGGCGTGAGCTGGTGAACGTGGTCGACAAGGGACAGGGTTACTGAAGTCGTGAGTCGTGAGTTTTGAGTCATGAGTACGGCAACGGCCATGGCCTGGCACGCGCCGCGGTCGGCCAACACGAACGGGAGTCGGCCACACAACCCGGACCTCCCGACGAGCCGTGAAGCCGCCGTCGGACGGGGGACGCTCGGACCTGCCGACGCCGCTCCGTCGACTGCCTGCCGTGGCCTCACTCAAGACTCATGACTCAAAACTCACGACTCCCACAGGCCGTAGTTCTGGCGGATGATAGAGAGTGACCCGGCGCACCCGGGCCGGGGCGTGCGCGTGCACGACATGCGGACTGGGAGCTACAATGGCCGGTCTGCGAGAGCGGCGCCGGCGCTGCCAGCAGTTGATACCGACGGAGGACGCCAGTGGAAGCCCCTAACGCGACGCAGATCGACAAGTCGGCCGAGCTCGAAGGCAAACTCACCGGGAAGGACGCGCGCGTCCTGGGCCGGTTCAAAGGCGAGATCCAGCTCCAGGGCCGTTTGATCGTGGGCGAAGAGTCGCGCGTCGAGGCCAAGGTCAAGGCGGACGCCGCCGAGATCGGAGGCGAGTTCAAGGGGGACATCGCCGTCCGCACCCTCGTGCTGCTCGAGAAGGCGCGCGTCGAAGGCACGATCGAGGCCCAGGTGCTCTCCGTGCGCGAAGGTGCGCAGGTGAACGCCTCGGTGAACGCGGGCCATGCCTCCGGCAGCGGTACGGGCGCCGCCCGCGCCATGGGCACCTAGCCCGCGTGCGGCTTCGCGACCTGGCCCTCCGCCTCGGCTGCCCCGTGCGCGGCGACGACGGCGTGGAGGTCCTGCGTGTCGCGGGCATCGAGCGCGCCGGCCCCGGCGACCTCACGTTCCTGGCCAGTGCGAAGTACGCGCCGCACCTCGCCGGCACGCGCGCGTCCGCCGTCGTCGTCCCCCCCGACGTCGAGACGCCGCTCCCCAGCCTCGTCTCGAAGAATCCCTACCTTTTCTATGCACGCGCGGCGCAGGTGCTGCACCCGCCGGCCCATCCCGCGCCCGGCGCCCATCCCACCGCCCAGGTGCACCCGTCGACGAGCCTCGGCGACGACGTGCATGTGGGTGCCTTCGCGGTGGTCGGGCCGCGGGTGCGGATCGGGGCGCGTACGACGATCCATCCCCACGTGGTCCTCTACGAGGACGTGGTCATCGGTGAGGACTGCCTCCTGCATTCGGGCGTGCAGATCCGCGAGGGCTGCCGTCTCGGCAACCGCGTGGTCGTACAGAACGGCGCCGTGATCGGCGGGGACGGCTTCGGCTTCGCTCGCGCCGACGACGGCTCGTACGAGAAGATCCCCCAGGTCGGCATCGTGGTGATCGAGGACGACGTGGAGATCGGCGCCTTGACCGCCGTCGACCGGTCGTCACTCCATGAGACGCGCGTGGGCCGCGGCACCAAGATCGACAACCTCGTGCAGGTCGGCCACTCGGTGACGATCGGGACGCACACCGTGATGGCCGCGCAGGTCGGCGTCGCCGGCAGCACCCACGTCGGCAACAACGCAATGATCGGCGGCCAGGTCGGCATCGCCGGCCACATCACTGTCGGCGACGGCGTGGTGGCCACCGCGCAGAGCGGCATCCCCAACTCCGTCGAGAACGGCGAGATGATTTCCGGTTACCCCGCCATCGAGAACCGGAAGTGGCTGAAGGCGTCGGCTGTCTTTCCCCGCCTGCCGGAGATCGCGCGCCGGCTGCGCCAGATCGAGAAGAAGATCGAAGAGCTGCTGGCCAAGCGCTGACCCCGGTCGTTAGGCGCAAAAGTTGCCGGCAAGGATCGTGTCGGTCATCACCAATACCACTTCGGCCGTATTGACAGGTTGAACCTACACCGCCGATATTGAACACGTTACGCACGCGAGTCATGCGGGAGACGGGTCCTCCCGCATGTTTCCGCTCTGGGCCAGCGCCTCCGTGCGTGTATGCCGTGGGGAGGCGCCGCTTGTTGCTGCATCCGTGTCGACGATGAATTGTCCGTTTTGCCAGGCCGATAATGGACCTGGTCTCACGAGCTGCCTTCTCTGCGGCTCCAGCCTCACCTCCGTGGGCGCGATGAAGCGCGGCTCCCTCATCGCCGGCCGCTACGAGGTGCTCGCCCCCGTCGGACGCGGCGGCATGGGGGCCGTATTCAAGGCCCACGACCGCACGCTCGACGAAGTCGTGGCCCTCAAGGTCCTGCGCACCGATCTCGAGGAAGCAGCGGAGACGCTCAATCGGCGCTTCCGCCTCGAGATCAAGCTCGCGCGCCGCATCCGCCACCGCAACGTCTGCGCGATCCACGACTACGGCGAGGACGGCGGGCTGCATTTCATCACCATGGAGTTCGTCGACGGGCCCAACCTCAAGGAGGTCCTGCGCGAGCGCGAGACGCTGCCCTGCGACGAGGCCTACGAGATGGTGCTCCAGATCCTCGAAGGCCTGGAGGCGATCCACAAGGTCGGCATCGTCCATCGCGACCTGAAAACGGCGAACGTCATGCGCGACAGCAGCGGGACGATCCGCCTCATGGACTTCGGCATCGCGAAGCCGGCGGGAGAAGAAGCCACGCTGGCCGGGCAGGCCCTGGGCACGCCGCAGTACGTGAGCCCGGAGCAGGCGCGCGGCCGCGCCGCGGACACGCGCAGCGACCTCTACTCGGTGGGCATCATGCTCTTCGAGCTGCTCACCGGACGCGTTCCCTTCAAGGCCGATACGCCGCTCGTCACCCTCTACATGCAGGTGCACGAGGCGCCGCCGCTCGATGGCGATCATCTGCCGGCGGCGGTACGGCCCGTGCTCGCACGGGCGCTGGCGAAGGAGCCCTCCGATCGATACGCCACCGCCGCCCTGATGGCCGCCGCCGTGCGCGAAGCCAGCCTCGTCGCCGCCCCCGCGCGCCCGGCCGTGGCCATCCTGACCAAGGCCGCCCCCAGCCTCGTCGGCCAGTTGCAGGAGGACACCCTCGAGGGGCTGCTGCGCTGGGCCAGCGTGGGGGCGCGCACCGGGATCCTCGACGTCCGCCGGCGCAGCCTGCAGCACGGCATCGCGCTGCGCGCGGGGCGCATCCACTCGTCGTGGTCGAACGATCCGCGCCGCTCGCTCGGACAGTTCTTGATCCGCGAAGGGCTCATCTCGGAGAGCGAGCTGTCGCAGGCGCTGCTCCAGCAGGAAGACTCGCGCGCGGACCAGACGCCGCGCCTGGGCTCGATCCTGGTGGCGCGCGGCCTGCTCGCGGCGGAGCAGCTCCGCGGCTGCCTGCGCCTCAAAGCCGAGGAAACGTTCTACGACCTCCTGCTGCGGCCGGAGGGTGAGTTCGAGTTCCGCGACGGGGCGCCTCCGCCCGACGTGCCGGTGGAGCTGGATCTCGAGGTCGGCGCCGTCCTCGAGGAATGGCAGCGCCGTCGTGAGCAGTGGACGCGCATCCGCACGCGGATTCCGACGCTCCAGACGACCTTCCGCCTGGCCGGAGAACGGCCGGTGGTGGCCGACCCGCAGCTTCGCACGGTGCTCGTCCTCGCCACCGAGGGGCGGACGGTGGCCGAGATCAGCCTGCACACGCGCCGGCCGGAGATCGAGGTGGCGGCCATGCTGCTCGACCTGTGCGAACGGGGGACGCTCGTCGTCCACCAGGTCGGCGACGACGCGCAGCTCGCGGAGACGGTCGGCGCGATCCAGGAGCTGCTCGCCATCGCCGACCAGCGTTTCCAGGAGCGGCGCTACGAGGCGGCGGCGGAGGCCTACGACGCCGTCCTCGATCTCGATCCGCTGAACCCCGCCGCCAAGCGCGGCCAGCTCGCCATCGACCAGGCCACCGAGACCGAGCTGGCGCAGAGGGCAATCCTGCTGAGCCGCGTGCCGCGGCTGCAGATGGAGCTCTCCGCGCTCGCACGCACCGACGTGGACGCCAAGGAAGCCTTCATCCTCTCCCGCATCAACGGCGAGTGGGACGTGCAGTCGATCCTGAAGGTCTGCCCGCTGGGCGAGGACGAGGTGCTGCTGGCGTTCTCCCGGCTCGTCGGCCGTGGCATCGTGGCGTTGGGGTGAACGGCAGTAATGAGTTTTGAGTTATGAGTCATGAGTGGTACCACTCACGACTCACGACTCATAACTCATGACTCACGACTGCCGGAACCCCGGCTCCGGCATCAGCGCCAGCAGGAACCGGTCATCCTCATCCTCCGGGAGCCATCCGGGAGGAGCCTGGATCTCGAACATGCGCCGCTTGAGGGGAGCCACGTCGGCGCGCGGTGCCCACATCGCGGACCACGCCGAGAGGGCCCCCAGGGCCCGGCTCTCCCAATACGGCCCGCTGCGCCAACCCACGGCCGCGAACGCCGTGCGCAGGTGGCGGACCAGGGAGTCGCGGATCGAGCGCGGGAGCTCGGCCTCCGGCGTATCGCGGACCTGCAGGCGCTCGACCTGGATGCCGACCACTCCGAACCCGCCCGCGCGGCTCAGCTCGGCGGCGAGCGCGGCGTAGGGCAGACCGGGGCGATGCCGCACGTATTGCCAGAGGCTGTCGCAGCCGCTCGTCCGCACCTGACGCGCCAGCCGCTCCTCCCAGCCCTCGTCCCAGGTGTCCAGCCGCTCCTGCGCGACGCGACTCGTTCTCATGGTGGCCCCCTGAGGTGAGTGTGCCTCCGAGGGATGCCGGCGGAGGGCTGGTCGCGAGCGTTGCGCCGGTCAGAGCGACAGCTCCGTGCGGCGCGTGGAGCTTTCTACGGCCCGCTCGAGGATCTCCATCACCGCCACCGCGTCCGCGGGCGGCACCGGATTGGGACCACCGTCGACGATCGCATCGCGGACGCCGGCGTAGTACAGACCCCAATCGCCCGGCATTGTAGGCACGGGCTGCTCGATCGTGCCTCCGCCGTCCGGAAGGTAGAGCACGCCGGCGCGCGGATCGCGGCCCCATCCAGGCGCGCCGGGCCTCTCACCCCGCTGCAGCGCGGCCTCCTGAGGATCGACGCCGTACTTGACGTAGCTCGCCATGTCGCCGTGGATGACGAAACGCGCACTACCGCCCGCGACCAGGTTGCTGCCGTGCAGGATCACGCGCCTCCTGTCGTAGCGCAGGACCACGTGGAAATAGTCCACGGCCTCCGCCCCCACGCGCTGCATCGCGAGGTCGGCAGACACGGCGCTCGGCCGCCCGAAGAGCTGGAGCGCCTGATCCACCAGGTGGGCACCGAGGTCGTACCAGATACCGCTGCCCGGCCCCGCCTGCTCACGCCAGCGCGGCCGCACGGTGGGCCGATAGCGGTCGTAGTGCGATTCGAAGTGGACGACCTCGCCGAGACGGCCGTCCTCGATCAGACGGCGCACGGTGAGGGCATCGCCATTCCAGCGAATGTTGTGGAACACAGACAACACGCGTGACGCCGTCTCCGCCTGGTGCACCAGATCGCGCGCCTCGTCGGCCGTCGTCGCGAACGGCTTGTCGACGATCACATGTTTGCCCGCGGCCAAGGCGCGCCGCGCGAGCTCGTGGTGCGTGTGGTTGGGGGTGGCGATGACGACGAGATCGACCTCGCGCTGCGCGAGGACCAACTCCGGAGCCGCCACCGCCGCATCCGGCAGCGGGAAGTTGCCGATTGACGGAATGCTGATCCGGAATGCGCGATCCTTCGTGCCCTGCGTCAACCGGTGCAGGAAATCCTGCGCCACGATCTTGATCG